>UEXM01000005.1_pt1 | contig 344296 bp, 287 predicted proteins | sample 1796661 | NCBI WGS metagenome assembly UEXM01 (sample SAMEA4772469, study PRJEB27181) | metagenome | reverse complement strand
ACGCGCAGCGAACATTCGCCGTTCGGCCCTCTCCGGCTACAGCCGATGAAGACAGAGCCCGCCCCCAGGTCACAGAAAAAGCGTTAGGCCCACCTTCCACACGGGAAATACCCACACGGAACTGGGCTCACGCTGCAGAAGACCCATTTACAGCGCCCGAAAACGGGCCCTGAACATTAACGATGGTGGCCTGCAGCGCCGGTCAAATGACCTGGAAAACAGACAGACAAGAGTTTACACATTGCTGTGTGATAATAACCACGGCAATCGCGTGAAGCATTACAGACTGGCCAACTGCCAGCATGATTACGCACTAAACATTGCACACAACTCGGAGAGCCGCTAACTCAGGCAAAACGATCACCAAGGAAAGCGATTCACACGCACAGCGTGCGCCCAATCCGTGACATGCCTGCCACAGCACTCCCCCTGGTCTGCTACCGGTTACACCCGGCCCTGCCCCATGCCACCACAAACTTGTGGTAGCACCATGAAACGTATGCTTATTAACGCCACTCACCCTGAAGAGGTTCGGGTGGCACTGGTCGACGGACAACGTCTGTACGACCTGGATATCGAACACCGCACACGGGAACAGAAAAAAGCCAACATCTATAAAGGCAAGATCACCCGGGTCGAACCGTCCCTGGAAGCCGCCTTTGTCGACTTCGGCGCCGAGCGCCATGGCTTTCTGCCCCTCAAGGAAATCTCCCGCCAGTACTTCCAGAAAGACCCCAAGGACATCCAGGGTCGCGTTAACATCAAGGAAGTCATCAAGGAAGGTCAGGAAGTCATCGTTCAGGTGGCCAAGGAAGAGCGCGGCAACAAAGGCGCCGCCCTCACCACCTTTATCAGCCTGGCTGGCCGTTATCTAGTACTGATGCCCAACAACCCCCGTGCCGGCGGCATTTCCCGTCGTATCGAAGGGGAAGAGCGCGCGCAACTGAAAGAAGCGCTGGGCGCACTGACCATTCCCGATGAAATGGGCGTCATTGTGCGTACCGCCGGGCTTGGCCGCAGTGCCGAAGAACTGCAGTGGGACCTGAACTACCTGCTGAAGCTGTGGACCTCCATCGACGATGCCTCCCAGGATCGCAAAGCGCCCTTCCTGATTTATCAGGAATCCAACGTCATCATCCGCGCCATCCGCGACTACCTGCGCAAAGATATCGGCGAAGTGCTGATCGACTCCAAGAAAGTCTACGACGAAGCTCAAGGCTTTGTTCAGCAGGTGATGCAGGACTTCCAGCACAAGATCAAACTGTACGACGACGAGACCCCGCTGTTCTCCCGTTTCCAGATTGAGTCGCAGATTGAGACCGCCTTTGAGCGCGAAGTGAAGCTGCCTTCCGGTGGCTCCATTGTCATCGACCCGACGGAAGCACTGGTCTCCATCGACATCAACTCCTCCCGTGCCACCAAGGGCGCGGATATCGAAGAAACCGCCCTGAACACCAACCTGGAAGCCGCCGAAGAAATTGCCCGGCAGCTGCGACTGCGGGATATCGGCGGCCTGATCGTGGTCGATTTCATCGACATGGGCCCGGCTCGCAACCAGCGTGACGTGGAAAACCGCATGCGCGATGCGTTGGAACAGGACCGCGCACGCATTCAGCTGGGCCGCATCTCCCGTTTCGGTCTGCTCGAACTGTCCCGTCAGCGCCTGCGTCCAAGCCTGGGTGAAACGTCCAGCATCGTCTGCCCCCGTTGCGACGGCCAAGGCCACATCCGTGACGTGAAATCCCTGGCGCTAAGCATCCTTCGTCTTATCGAAGAAGAAGTGATGAAAGAGCGCACTGGCGAGATTCAAGCCCAGGTGCCGGTGGCCGTTGCCACCTACCTGCTCAATGAGAAGCGTGATCCCCTGCGCGCCATTGAGAAGAACCACAACGTCCGCGTAGTGATCATTCCCAACCAAAACCTGGACACGCCCCACTTCGAAGTGGAGCGCATCCGTGATGACCAGACATCCACTCAGCTGAGCCATGAAATGGATCTGCTGGAGGGCAACAAGGATGCAGACATCGCCTCCGCCCAGGACACGGAAATCAAAACCCAGGAGCCGGCCGTCAAACTGATGGCACCGGACACCGCCGCACCGCCGCCCAAACCGGCAGCCGCCGCAGCACCGACCCCGCAAGCACAGAACCTGGGCTTGTTGGCGCGCCTGTTCACCTGGTTGGCCCAGGTCTTCACCTCTGAGCCCAAGCCTGCCAAAGCGAAGAAAGAACAGTCCCAACGCAAAGGCGACAGCAAGCAGCGCCAGCAGCAAAACACCCGTGGCCGTGGTGGCAACAACCGCAACCGCAACGACAACCGTAACAACGATAACCGCGGCAAGAGCGACAACCGCAACAAGCGTGATGGCGGCAAAGGTGGCGATAACGACAATCGCAATAACCGCAACAAGCGCCAGAACGACAAAGACGGAGGCCGCAAGAACGATAACCGTCAGGCGGACAATCGCTCGTCCGAGAATCGCAACGACAACCGTGGCGACAACAAAGACGACAGCAACCGCAACGAACGTCGCGGCCGTAACGACAACCGTCGTAACAATCGCAACAACGACAATCGTGGCGACGCTCGTAACGAAAATCGTAACGACAACAAGCCCGACAGCAAGGCAAATGACGGCGGCAAACCGCGTAACAACCGCAAGCCGGACAATGCTGCTGACAGCGCCGACAGCAAAGGCAGCGACAAGGGCCCGAAAGCCCCACGCCGCACCGATGCCAAGGACGATCGTCCGCTGCGCGAACGCCAGCGTCCAGGCAAAGGGGACAACAATAGCGACGGTAAGAATGCGGTAGCTCAAGCTTCTGCGGACAAGCCGCAGCGCAACAATGCGCCCAAACCAGCCCGTGTGCGTAACGAGCAGCCCGCGCCCGTGGATGATGAAGGTCACCCACCGGCCAAGCTGGTACCGGCACAGGAGCCATCTGCGCAAACGAAGACCGACGATCAGGCTAAAAAAGAAGTGGCCAAGGCTGCTCAGACAAACGAGCAACCACCGGCTGCCAGCAAGCCGCAAGCCGCAGCTGAACCGAAGCAGGAACCAACCGCTGCACCGGCTCAGCCGCAGCAACCTGCTGCTGAGCAACAACCGGCCACCAAGGCCCCGGCCGCGCAAAACACCGCCGCGCCGAAAGCCGAGGACGATAAACCGGCCAGCGCTCAGCCGGCAACCAGTGACAGTGACACTGCTGCCGCTACTCCGGCGCAGGAAAAGCCGGTTGCCGAAAGCCAGCCGCAGCAGCCCAAGGCTGACGCGCCGAAAAACGCCGATGCCGAGAAAGCAGCGCAGCCGGCTCCACAAGCTGAAGCTGCCAAAGACGCTGCGACAGCACCGGCAGCAGCTCAACCGGAAGCAGTCAAACCGGCAGAGGTACCAGCTCCGGCCAAGCCGGTAGAGGAAAAGCAGGCAGAAAAAGCGGTAGAGGCCGAAGCTCCCAAAGCAGAAGCAGAAGCTCCCGCCGCCGAGCCGGCAACCCCAAGCCGGGCCAGCAATGATCCGCGCTCTCCGGGCTACAAACCGACCCCGGCGGCCCCGGCCCCCCAGGCGGAAGAAACGCCCAAACCGGCCCCGGCCAGCAATGAGTTGCCCAGCCGTGCCACGGAAGTGAAAGCGGTCAAGGCAGAAGCCAAACCCGCCGCCGCCGAGCAAGGCCGTGCCAGCAACGACCCGCGCCAGCGTCGTCGTGAGCAGCTCGCCGCTCAGGAAGCCGCCAAGGCCCAAGCGGAGCCTCCCTCAGAGTCTTGAGGAAAGCCCCACCCACAAAAAAGCCCGCTTCGTGCGGGCTTTTTTGTGGTTAGTCGAGGGTTAGAGGAGCATCACGTTTTTAGCAGTTTGGCCAACTTCGCGAGCTGCCGGACGCTCGATGCCGGGGCCTGACGTAAAGAACATACAGCCTGAGAGGCTGTCGTTATCCCGGTACGTTTTTGCTCTGCGAACCACCACGCCGCTCACGCACACCAGGCGTAACTTTCTTACAGCGCATAGTGGCCGAATACCACTTCAAGCAGCGGCAGAGTCATTTCGAATAGAGGTAAAAGGGCATCAGGTTTTGAATGAACGCGTTCGACGTCAGCCGTCTAGTGATTTACCGATTAGATAATCGGTAACGGGGACTACTACGGCAACAACACCGGTTCCTGCTCCAATGTCACGCCGAACTGCTCCAGCACATCGGCACGAACCGCGTCGGCCAAGGCCATCACATCCGCACTGGTTGCCCCACCGTGATTGACCAGTACAAGAGCTTGCTCGCTATGCATACCAACCGGCCCCAGGCACTTGCCCTTCCAGCCGGCCTGCTCAATCAACCAACCGGCAGCAAGCTTCACACCCTGCGGTTGCGGATACACCACCAAGTCAGGAAAACGCACCTTAAGGGCATCAGCCTCCGCCCCGTTCACCACCGGGTTTTTGAAGAAACTGCCGGCATTGGCCAATACTGCTGGGTCTGGCAGTTTACTTTGCCGTACCGCGATCACCCGCTCACGCACCGCCACTGGCGAAACCTCATGTTCTGGCAGGTGACCGAAAGCTGCCTGGAGCGGCCCGTAACGCACATCACAACGCGGCTGCTTGCGCAGACGAAGCTCAATGCCGGTAATGATATAACGGCCCCGGTCGCGACTTTTAAACCGACTGTCCCGGTAGGCAAATTCACACTCATCCGCCGCAAAATGTTCGACGCGAGCCGTGACCACATCCAGCACCGTCACCTGCTCCAGCACCTGGGACAATTCGACCCCATAGGCGCCGATATTCTGGAAAGGGGCTGCGCCAGCGGTGCCCGGAATCAAAGACAGGTTTTCCAGCCCCTGCCAGCCCTGTGTAACGGTCCAAGCCACCAGATCGTCCCAATGCACGCCGGCACCCGCCGCAATCCAGACATGCACATCGTCTTCCTTTACCTGCACCATGCCATCAATGGCCAGGCACAGCGTCAAGCCTGGCAGGTCCGAACCGATCACCAGATTACTGCCCTCACCGATGACAAAGAGCGGCTCCGCAGGATTGCGCTCGGCCAATACCTGCGCCAACTCATCCACGGTGGACGGGCGCGCCAAGCGGTGGGCCCGTGCTGGTAAGCGCAAGGTGTTGAGCGCGGTCAGGTCGGCATCACACAGCTGGGAAGACGAATCGGCAGGCGGCAACGACTGGCTCACAGCTGCTCCCGCACACGGTCCAACAAGCCGTCAGCACCATCTTCAATCAGGTTCAGAACCGTGTCGAAACCGTCCTCGCCACCATAATAAGGATCAGGCACTTCCCGCACCGATGTATGCTGTGCGTAGTCCAAAAAACGGGCCACAGTACCTTGATACGATGCCGGACGCATGGCTTCCAGATTCACCAGGTTGGCGTCATCCATGGCCAGCACCCAATCGAATTCAGCAAAATCCGCCGGGCTGACTTGCCGGGCACGCAACGCATCCATCGGGTAGCCCCGTCGCAATGCCGCTTCCTGGGTTCGCGGGTCCGGGGCTCGGCCGATATGCCAATCGCCAGTGCCTGCGCTATCAATGCGGATACGGTCTTCCAGGCCGGCGGCCTTTACGCGCTCACGGAATACCACTTCCGCCGTAGGCGAACGGCAAATGTTGCCAAGGCAGACAAACAATACCGACACGCTCATTTCTCGCCTCCCAACTCTGCTCGCAAACGATCAAGATCCGCCTGGGTATCGACCCCACCGGGAACCGGCTCAGAGGCCGGTTCAACATGGATAGACACACCATTGGCCATGGCCCGCAGCTGCTCCAAGGACTCCAGCTGCTCCAGGGTGGCGGGTTGCCATTGCACATACTGGTGCAAGAAAGACACACGGTACGCATAGATGCCGATATGGCGCCACCACTGGCCACCGGACATGTCCTGTTTACCATCCGCAAACGCATCGCGATGCCAAGGCACCGGTGCCCGGGAAAAATACAACGCCCTGCCCTTGTCATCGAACACGGCTTTCACCACATTCGGATTAAACAGATCGTTCGCGTGCTCAATGGGTTCACACAAGGTAGCCATCTGGCAGTCCGGATTATCAGCAAGATTCATCGCCACCTGGTTAATCACCGCCGGCGGAATCAATGGCTCGTCACCCTGCACATTGACGATAATGTCATCGTCAGCCAGCTCCAGCTTTGCCGCCACTTCCTGAAGGCGGTCCGTCCCGGAGGGGTGATCAGCCCGGGTCATAACCACGGGCACGGTGTCAGCCAGCACATCTGCAATACGTGCATCGTCAGTGGCCACATAGACCTGATCAGCAGCACTTTGCTGGCAGCGTTCCGCTACCCGCTCCACCATGGTTTTGCCGGCAATATCCGCCAACGGCTTGCCCGGTAAACGGGTAGACGCATACCGCGCCGGCACCACTACATAAAAGCTCATTCACTACCTCGGCAACAAAATCTGGGTAGAGTTGAAAGTGTAAAGTTCAAAGTTAAAACGCGAAGGTGTTCAGCGTGGGTTTTGATAGTTTTCCATTCCGCGCTTATAGCACAGCCTTGGAGTCACTCCCGCCTTGAAGGCACTTTTCAACTTTGAACTTTACACTTTCAACCCTCTTTACCGTCCACTCCCAGCGCCCGATCAATCATCTGATCCAGCAACCCGTCCGGCAAGCTCGCGGTCACAGGAAGAAACCACCAGTGGGGTTCGGAAAAGGGAGCACATTTCACCGCATCTTTTTCTGTCATCAGCACAGGTAAACCATCAGAAAATGCCAGATCCGCCGGCTGGTAAGCATAATGATCCGGAAAAACGTGGGGCGTCGCATTCAAACCGAGAATGCTCAGCAAATTGAAAAAACGTTTGGGGTTACCGATACCGGCCACGGCATGCACCTGGGGATGCTGGCGCAAAAAATCGTCCGGGCTCAGGGTGCGATCATCGGCCAGGCAGGTCATGCCTGACGGGCGCATGATCATCGGGTAAGCCCCGGTCCAGCCACCGCCAGTGCTGATCACGAAATCCACTTCCTTAAGCCGGGTAGCTGGCTCACGCAATGGGCCTTCCGGCAAACAGCGACCATTACCCAGCCCGCGCTGACCATCCACCACCACCACTTCGGCGCTGCGCGGCAGAGCATAATGCTGCAAACCATCGTCGCTGATCACCAGATCCGGGGCGTATTCGCGGATGGCCACATCCAGCGCATTGCGTCGGTCCGGGTCCAGCACCACAGGAGCCCCGGTACGGCGAGCAATCAGCACAGGCTCATCCCCGACTTCCAGCGCATCACTGCTAGCAGACACATGCTGGGGATACTGCTCGGTTTTACCGCCAAAGCCGCGGGATACCACCGCCACTTTCAAGCCTCGTGAGCGCGCCGCTTTCACCAACGCAATCACCAATGGGGTTTTGCCTGTACCGCCCACGGTGATATTGCCCACCACCAACACCGGGACAGGAGGGCTTGGGCGTTGTTTTCTAAATTGTTGCAGACGGCGCCGCGCCTCAAAAGACACCAGCGCAGACAGAGGCCGCAGCGGAACCAGCCAGGGACTGCCCTTATACCAACCCTGTTGAATCCATTCGCTCAGTGACCCCATGTCGCCCGCTTACTCCTCGGAAAAATTCATCCGGTACATCTGCGTATAGAGCCCGTTCTTTTCCAGCAATTCCTGGTGCGAGCCCTGCTCAATCAACTGTCCCTGATCCAGCACCATAATACGGTCCGCTTTTTCGATGGTAGACAAGCGATGGGCAATGACCAGGGTAGTACGCCCTTCCATCACCTGTTCCAGCGCCTGCTGGATGTGGTGTTCAGATTCGCCATCCAGCGCACTGGTCGCTTCATCAAGAATCAAAATCGGCGCATCCTTGAGCAGCGCTCGAGCAATCGCGATTCGCTGCCGCTGGCCACCGGACAATTGCACACCGTCCTGACCCAGCAAGGTATCCAGACCGTGCTCCAGTTGTTCGATGAAACGCCAGGCGTGGGCGTCCTGTGCCGCTTTTATGATAGTGGCATCATCCGCACTGCGCAGCTCACCGTAGGCAATGTTGTTTCGCACGCTGTCGTTAAACAGCACCACCCGCTGGCTGACCATGGCGATCTGGTTGCGCAGCTCACCAAGCTGATACTCATCCAGGGGAATACCGTCGAGAAGAATGCGCCCCTGATCCGGATCAAAAAAGCGCGGCAGCATGGCGCTGATGGTGCTTTTACCTGCACCGGAACGCCCCACCAGCGCAACCGTCTCACCAGCCTTGATGGAAAAGTTGAGATGCCGCACTACCGGTGACGCCGGGTCATAACCAAAGGTTACACCCTGGAACTCGATATTGCCGTCAGCCTTGGTGGCCACAGTATAGGTGCCAGCATCCACTTCCTGCTTGGTGTCCAGCAGTTCAAACAGACTGGCCGCACCGGTTACGCCCCGCTGCACTTTCACGTTCACATCCGTGAGTTGCTTGAGCGGTTTCTGGATCATGCCAGCGGCGGCAATGTAGGAGAGGAACCCCCCCACTGTCAGGTCTTCACCCATCAAGTGAATATACAGATAGGTAATGGCCCCAATGCCCATCGCCACGAACAACTGCACGATCACAGTACTGGCAATCTTGCTGGCATTGAGCTTCACATTCTGCTTGGCAAAACTGCGGCTAACATTGTGGAACCGGTCCGCTTCCTGTTTCTGGCCGCCAAAGATCTTCACCTCGCCACTACCCTCGATGGCTTCACCCAGAAAATGGGTAATGTTTGCCATAGACGATTGAATGCGACGGCTGATTTTACGGAAACGTTTGCTGGTCACATTCATGACCAAGGCAATCAAGGGCGCCACCGCCACCAGAATCAGCGTCAACTTCCAGTTCTGCCATAACAGAAAACCGAACAGGCCAATCACCGTGAGGCCTTCACGGATGATCACAATGATGGCATCCGTCCCGGCGCTGGTGACCTGCTGCGCATCAAAGATGATCTTCGACATGATGCGCCCGGATGCATTGCGGTGGTATTCGGACTGGGGCAATTTCAGCACATGGCCAAACACATCATTGCGCAGCACATACACAATCTGTTGAGCCACCCAGTTCATGGAATAACTGCCCATGAACTGACCCAAGCCCTGGAATATCACCAATACCAGAGGCGCGATCGATACGATCAGCACGCGAGCATCAGTCGGGTTAACGATGGTTTCCCCCAGGTAACCGGCCAGCTGTGCAGCCCCGGCCTGGGTCCCGGCATACAAGGCATAGCCAATAACGCTAATAATCAGCATGAACCAGTAAGGACGGACGTAGCTCAGTAGCCGCTTATAGGTAGGCCACACGTCCTCAGAGGAAAGGGGTTGAGTCATTGTGCCTCGTTGGGTGATTCGCGAGTGGTGAGCGACAGCTTAACAAAACCCAGCTGCCCGGCCACGTCATAAACACGCACGACAGCCTGATACGCCACATTGGCGTCCGCATAAATTTGCAACGGTTGATCCGTTTTATCCTGACCAAGGCGCAACAGCGCAGTGCGCAACGCATTACTGTCACTGGCCGCCAGCTTCTCGCCGTTCACCAGGTAATCGCCCGTGGAGGTAATCGTCACTTCAACCTGATCATCAACCTGAGCCTGCGGAGCGCCATCGGCTTCCGGCAAGGTGATCGACAACTGTGTCTTGTCATCAAAAGTGGTCGATACCATGAAGAAAATCAGCAGCAAAAACACCACATCAATCAAGGGTGTCAGGTTAACGCTGATTTCCTCCTGGCTGGGCCGGGGAAATTTCACGCCTTCTCTCCCGGTTCTGCCTCACGATCACCGTGTACCAGATCCACCACGTGAACGGCGCTTTGCTCCAGTTCCACGGTAATTTCTTCTACCCGGCGCACGAAGAATCGATGAAAGAAGATCGCCGGAATCGCAACCACCAAGCCCGCTGCAGTGGTCAGCAGTGCCTGGGAAATACCGCCAGCCAACTGTGCCGCGTCACCGGTGCCATGAATCATGATGGCCGCAAACACATCGATCATGCCGACCACGGTGCCCAGCAAGCCCAACAGCGGAGTAATCGCTGCGATGGAGCCCAGGGTACTGAGAAATTTCTCCAGTTCGTGCACCACACCGGTGGCACTTTCCTGAATACTTTCTTTCATGATGTCGCGACCATGGCGGGCATTAGCCAGGCCAGTGGCCAAAATACGCCCAAGCGGCGAGCTGTCGCGCAGCTTCACCAGATTGCCTTCATTTAACAGGCCGCGTTTAAGTAACGTCTGCACCTGGGGCACCGTATCCGCCGGCGCCAGTTTGCTGGGCCGCAGGGTCCAGAAACGTTCTACCACAATGGCCAGCGCCACCACCGAACAGATCAAGATCGGAAGCATCATCCAGCCTCCGGACTGCACAAGATCCTGCACCTTAACTTCTCCCCTTGCTCACAGGTTCGCCATTTGGCGAAATCGGGTTACCAAAGCCGCCAACGAGCCGGTCCATGCCAGGGCCGGGCAACCGTTTGCCGCCATTTTGTTATAAGCCGGCCATTATCGACGCCCCCCTGTCGAAACACAATCATGCCATCCAGGTCGGTGCGCAGAACTGTGATGCCCGCGCTATCCAGCTTTTGCAGCACCTGTGGATGCGGATGCCGGAACCGGTTGCGGTAACCAGCACTGACAAGCGCGAAGTCGGGCTGTAGCTGCCGCAGCAGTGCATCACTGGTGCTGGATTTGCTGCCATGATGGCCCACCACCAGCAGATCCACAGAAGATAAGGCCCCAAGCAAACGGTACTCCTCCTGAGTGCCGATATCGCCAGGCAACAAGGCGGAACCAAACGGTCCATCAACCTGCAGCACACAACTGGCTCCATTCCCTGCTTGCCCTGGCTCGCGGGGCCACAGCACGGTGAACGTAACATCGTCCCAGCGCCACTGATCACCGGCCTGACACAACCGACTGCCAGGCACTCTGTGCGGCTCCCCGCTAAGCAATAGACCTGGCGACGGCAAGGCCGACAGCCCGCCAGCATGGTCGTTGTCGCCATGACTGATAATCGTGCGATCCACCGCCTGCCCCGTCACTGACAACCAAGGAACCATGCTTTGCGCAGCAAAGCTGCCACCGGGCCAGGACGGGCCGGTATCATAAATCAGCAGGTGCTCACGGGTGCGTATTGCCAATGCCAGCCCCTGCCCCACATCAAACGCGGTCAACGACCACTCGCCCGGCGCCAGTGGCTCCGGCTGTTGCGTCAGCCAAGGCAGCAGGCAAAGCGGCAACAAACGCCGAGGAAACGGCAGAAAAGGCATAAGCAGAAGCATTAAACCCAACAGCAAGACAATACCTGCCATCATCGACGGCAAGCTCAGCCAGGACGGAGCCCCCAGATTCGCCAGCCACGCCATGCCCCACACCGACAACTCCACCCCGGTCGCGGCAGCGCTCAGCAGCCAGGGCTGATGAAACAACGCCCCCAGCAACGCCGCGGGAATGACCAACAAGGTATAAAGCGGAACCAGAAGCAGGTTTGCCAGCGGCGCACTGGGTGTCCACTGCTGAAACAGCACCGCACTTGCCACAGCCATCACCGCAGGCAGTAACAGCATCAACCGCCAGGGCGCATGGCTACGGGTCAGCATGGCGATACAGGCAACCGCACCAAAGGACAACCACAGGCTCGCAGACAACGCAGCCAGAGGTGTCATCAGCAGTACCACCAACAAGGCCAGCCCCAACGCGCGCCACAGCGAAATCGGCACTCGCCACCACTGGGCCAATGCCACCACCATCAGCATCACCAGTGCGCGTACCGTTGGCAGACTGAAGCCCGCCAATGCCGCATAGCCCACGGCACCGAGCAAACCCGGCGCCCAGGCAAGTTGCTGTAGGGAATATCGGCGCAGCCCTGACATCACCGCTTGCATCAGTGGCGCAAGCAGCGCCCGGCCCAGCCACCAGAACCAGCCCGCCACAATAGCGATATGCAACCCGGAAATGGCCAGCAGGTGAGCCCCGCCAGTGAGTTGAAAGGTGCGCCAGAGCGATGACTCCAGCCGGGAACGGTCGCCAACAACCAGCGCCGGCAGTACCGCTTGGCCAAAGGGGGAGCCGGACACCGATGCCGCGATCCGGCGTGACAACGCTTCGCGCCAGACATCAATACCACCGTCATTGGCGATGATCGACACATCCCTGAGCTTGCCACGGGCATCCACCCCGGCAGCAAGATCCGCACGGGCACGATCCGGGCCAAACCGGTTATACACGCCACGAGGCACTTTCAGCTCGGCATCGAGAAGCACGCGATCGCCCGCACTCAACAACACAGAAGGCGCATAGCTATTGAGTATCACCCGGTGCGTTCCGGGCCAGACGTCACTGCCCCACACCACCAGGCGAATTTGTTGGCGCACCTGCCAACGACCAAAGCGAAACTCACGGCGGGTCACCGGTATATCCAGCACCCGCCCTTGGAGGCTGAGCACCGACCGATCTTGCTCCACAGGCAAGCGTTGCACCAACCCCTCGTGCAATTGCCAGACGCCAAAACCGTAGCCAAGCACCAGCCAGACGAGCCACAGGTAACGGTGACGCCAAATCCCGACCACCGCCACGGCAGACAGCACCAACAACGGCCATATCACACCCAACCAGCAGCCTGCCACCATGGCCGCTGCCGTCCACCACATTCGCATCCTTGCTCCGCGGTATTTTCTGAAACGACGACGTAAAAACGGTTATAGCAAAACCTCAACCCAACAATCCCGAAAGCCGTCAGCGAAGGAGTATGCCTTTTTTATCGATGCGGGCATAATAGCGCCCGCGGGGAAACCGGAAGGGAGCACACACGCCCTTTTGCCCCACTTTTTTCGCGGTTAATCCCGGCACGAACGTACCGGGCATAGCAACGAACTGATAGAGTGCGTTCGTGGACGGCAAGATAACGCCAGCCAGAATGTACCGGGGCAGCCAGACGCTCCCGACCCCAGCCAGTAGATGCGAGTTCATGCCAAAACGGATATTCCGCAAATACCTGCCAACACCCGAACGCATTCGGCAGACCAAGTCGTTGAGCTTTCTCGGGGAGGTGTTGTCGGACCCCAACCTCTGGCACATCAACCGCCGCTCACTGGCGGGCGCCGCCTTTATCGGCATCTTCTCCGGTTTGCTACCCATTCCCCTGCAGATGGGACTAGCCGCGTTACTGGCGGTACGTTTTCATTGCAACCTGCCACTGTCGGTGATGCTGGTCTGGATTTCCAACCCGGTCACCTATGTCCCCATTTTCTACTTCACCTACCGCATCGGCGCCTGGTTACTGGGCATGCCGCCCCACAGTGGCGAAGGCATTACCGTGGCCTGGTTTGTGGAGCAGTTGATTCCCCTGTGGGTGGGCTCGTTGCTGTGCGCATTCCTGTTCGGTGGGCTGGCCTACCTGGCAGTCAAGGTCAGCTGGCGGCTGGCGGTGATTCGTAGCTGGAACCTGCGCGCCCACCGTCGCGTCCGGGCGGAACGCCGGGAAGCCAGACAGGAGGCAAAGGAAGAGGCAAAACGTGAGGCCGACGAGGCCCGCGACGACTCAAAGCCGCCGCAGTAACCCATCGTGCAGCTCATATTGCTGCGGGCAGCGGGATGCAAATTCCCGATCATGGGTCACGATCATGAACGCCGTACCCAGATTTTCATTCAACTCGATCATCAGCGCCTGAACCTGGGCGGCGGTGCGCTCATCCAGATTCCCGGTGGGCTCATCCGCCATTACCAGCGCAGGTTCTGTCACCAGCGCGCGGGCAATCGCCACCCGCTGGCGCTCCCCACCGCTTAACGCAGAAGGCTTGTGCTTGAGGCGAGGCCCCAGCCCCACTCGCTCCAGAATCGTCGCCGCCCGGGCCTGGCAATCCGCCGGCTTTTCGCCGCGAATCAACAGTGGCATGGCCACATTTTCCAGCGCGGTGAATTCCGGCAGCAGATGGTGAAACTGGTAGACGAACCCCAGGTAGCGATTGCGTAACCGTCCGGTTTCGCGATCACTTAACGACGCCACCGACGTCCCCGCAATAGAGACCGAGCCCCGGGTGGCGTGGTCCAGCCCACCCAGCAAATTCAGCAAGGTTGATTTACCCGAACCGGACGCCCCGATAATCGCCAGGATGTCGCCCTTGTGCACGGTCAGGTCCACACCGCGCAGCACTTCCAGCTCGTTATTGCCCTCTTCGTAGGCTTTCACCAACGTTTGCGCATGCAGGACAGGCGTCGAATCATTCATAACGCAGCGCCTCCGCAGGTTGTACCCGGCTCGCGCGCCAGGAGGGATACAGGGTGGCAGAGAAACTGATAAACAGCGCGATACCGACAATAGTACCCACGTCGGACCACTGCAGCTCAGACGGCAGGTAATTCACAAAATAGGCATCAAACAAACGGGTGTTGAAAGTCTTCTCTACCCACTCGGCAATATTGCTCACATTGGTGGCCAACAGCACCCCCAACGCAGTGCCCAGTAACGTCCCCGCCACGCCAATCAGCGTGCCCTGCACCATGAAAATTCGCATGATAGTGCCCGGCGAGGCGCCCAGCGTACGCAACACCGCAATGTTGCCGCGCTTCTCGGTCACCAGCATCACCTGGCTGGAAATAATATTGAATGCAGCCACCGCCACAATGAAACTGAGCAACAGCGTCATCATGGTCTTTTCCATCTTGATGGCCTGGAACAGGTTGCCGTGGCTGCGGGTCCAGTCACTGGTGTAGTAATCCGGCCCCAGCTCCTGCTGCAACTTCCAGCCCAGGTTGGAAGCACTGAACAAATCGTTGAGCTTTAGCCTCACCCCTTGCACGGTGCCCGCCTGGCGCGCCAGTTTGGCGGCGTCAGCCACATTCACATAGGCATAAAGGGAATCGACTTCGGCCCGCACCCGGAAAATCCCGGTGACGGTAAAACGCTTGAAACGGGGCATCACCCCGGCAGGCGAAATCGTTGCTTCGGGAAGCACCAGGGTGACCTTGTCGCCTAGCTCTGCGCCCAGGCGTCGCGCCAGCCCATAGCCCAGCACCATATCAAATGCCCCCGGCTCGAGGCTGTCCAGCTCCCCCTGGTGCATGAAGTCACCAACAATGGACACCTTGCGCTCAGCGTCAGGCTCAATGCCGTTGATCAGCGATCCTGCCACGTTGCCGCGATGGGTCAACATGCCCTCAAGCTGCACAAACGGCGCCGCCGCCTCGATCTGGTCGTGATGATCCAGCCGGTTGGCCAGCGCCTGCCAGTCCTGCACCGGCTCACGGCCGTGCACTGACAGGTGGGTCACCATGCCCAAAATGCGGGTCTGCAACTCACGATCAAAGCCATTCATGACAGATAGCACCGTGATCAGCACCGCAACGCCCAACATCAGGCCCAGTGCCGAAATCAGTGTAATCACCGAAATAAAACTGTTGCGGGCGCGGGCGCCGGTATAGCGCAGCCCCACATAGAAGGATAGAGGTCGAAACATGCAGCGCATTTAACCCGAAACCCGGGGCAAATACTACGGCCATCACCGTCGGAAACGGGCCCGAATGCCTCGGGGCGCCGCTTTGTGATCGGCGTCAGCGTTCCCGTGCTAGCAAAATGGTTGAATAAGTTTACCTAACTTTCTAATATCGAAAGAAAATACAATCTCGCCGGGGGAAGAAATGAAGATAAAAATAATGACGTTGCTGGCCACAGCAGCGCTGGCCATGCCCGCTGCCTCACTGGCAGCCGACGCTCCCCAACGCGGCATGTCCCAATCCCAGGTTCGCGCTGAATTCGGCGCTCCAAACCAGAGCAAAGGCCCCGTGGGCAGCCCAGCCATCACCCGCTGGTTCTACAACGGCTTCACCGTTTACTTCGAAAACAATACCGCCTTGCACACCGTGATTGATCGTCCGGCAAGCGCAGCACCGGATGTGGTGTCCGGACAACAGGTCGATACTCTTCCTCCCATAGAAGAAAAAGCGACTGTCTCCTCCAACGCACCAGCATCGACTGATCCCGCCCCCGACAGTGACGACACCCAAGACGGGCCAGTATTCGACCCGGTTTCCGGCCGCTTTGTCAGCGAAGACGACAACGACGCAACCCCAGCCAGCAGCCCGGAATCCAAGTCCGCCGCTAGCACACAAAACCAGACCACAGCCGCTGCGCCTGAAACGAAAGCCACAGCCACTAGCGAAAAAGCTCCCGCGTCCGACACAGCCAAAGCAGCACCGGCAGCTGCCGCCGCCACCGGCACCGCAGCGGCTAAAGCGAACGCCACCACTCCGGCAACAGCGCCTGCCACTAACGCCACCAGTGAAGGCGAAGGCGAATTCCGCTTCGACCCGGTCACTGGCCGAATTATCATCGCCGGTGAAGATACCCCTGAGCAGGCCGCGCAAAAACAGGCCGCCAGCATGAAGAAAGAGGCCCAGCAGTCCGCCGACCAAGTCAGCGAGTCTGCCAGTAAAACAGTGGAAGACAGTCAGGCCGAAGCGAATAACGCCGTCAACGACGTCAGTGAGAAAGCAGAAGCCGCTCAGGCTCAAGCCGAAGAGACCGTCGCGGAACAAGCTGAAGAGGTAGAGCAAACTCAGCAGGCCGCACAGGACGCAGCAAATGACGTCCAAAAAAGCGCTGAAGAAGACGCCGATGGCGGCGGTTTCTATATTGACTGGGGTGCCCGCCAGTAGCACACTCGCGCGCATAGCCAACCCTGCGGACCTTCTTCGCCATGCGCCAACTTCTTCCTGAATGGCACCCCCAGTGGGGGGTGCTGCTCGCCTGGCCCGATGCCCATACCGATTGGGCCGATCACCTGGCCGACGCCGAAACCTGTTATCTGGATATTCTCGCCGCCCTGCTGGATCACGAGCATGTGCTGCTGGTGTGCCGTGATGCACTGACACACGCCCACATCGACGACCTTGTCGCTGCCCGAGGCATCAATGCCCAGAGGCTGCGCATTGTGATTGCCGACTACAACGACACCTGGGCCCGGGATTTCGGCCCCATTGCAATCCGCCATGGCGAGCAGACGAAACTACTCAATTACACCTTTACCGGCTGGGGCGGCAAGTTCGCCGCCGGCAAGGACAACGCCCTCAACCCGCAGCTGCCCTGGCAATTGCCGCTGGACACCCACGCCCTGGTGCTGGAAGGCGGCGCCATCGATACCGATGGCAACGGCAACCTGCTGACCACCCGGCACTGCCTGCGCAACCCCAATCGCAACCCGGACCTTTCGCAAGCGGAATTGACCGAACAACTGAAACAACAGCTGGGCGTCAGCGACATCTGGTGGCTGGACCATGGCGAACTGGAAGGCGACGATACCGACGCCCACGTGGACACCCTCGCCCGCTTTGTGGATGAAAAGACCCTGGCTTATGTGCAATGTCAGGATCCCCGTGACAGCCACTACCCCGGCCTCGCCGCCATGGAACAGGAACTGCTGGACCTGGCAGACCAGCATGATTTGGCTCTGGTTCCACTGGCACTGCCGTCTGCCCAGTATTGCCGCGAAGGCGACCGCCTGCCGGCCACCTATGCCAATTTCCTGATCACCAACGAGAAAATTCTGGTGCCGATTTATGGCTGCGACACCGACCAGCAAGCCCTGGATGCACTGCAATCCGTCGCCGGCTCGCGCACCGTGGTGGCCGTCAACTGCCGGGTACTGATCGAACAGCACGGCAGCCTGCACTGTGTCACCATGCAATTGCCTCAAGGCGCGCTTTAAGCCTGTTAACAAACCGGTCAAAACTGAGCCTGGCCAGCCCCAGTACAAGGAAAATGCCCATGCGTGTTGCCGTTATCCAGCAAACAAACACCGCCGACCTGCAAGCCAATCTGGATCATTCCCTGGCGAAGGTGCGCGAGGCCGCCGCCCAGGGCGCGGAGCTGGTGCTACTGCAGGAATTACACCGCAGCCTGTATTTCTGCCAGACCGAGGACACCAGCGTCTTTGATCTGGCCGAATCCATCCCCGGCCCCAGCACCGAAACCCTGGGTGCACTGGCCAAAGAGCTGGGCATCGTCATCGTCGGCAGCCTGTTTGAAAAGCGCGCCACCGGCCTCTACCACAACACCGCCGTGGTACTGGAAAAAGACGGCAGCCTGGCCGGCATCTACCGCAAGATGCACATTCCCGATGACCCCGGCTTCTACGAGAAATTCTATTTCACCCCCGGCGATGCGGATTTCAACGATGGCCGCAGCGGCTTCAGCCCCATCGAAACCAGCGTGGGCAAACTGGGCCTGCTGGTGTGCTGGGACCAATGGTACCCGGAGGCCGCCCGCCTGATGGCACTGGCCGGCGCAGATCTACTGCTCTACCCCACCGCCATCGGCTGGGACCGCACCGATGAGCAGGACGAGCAGCAGCGCCAGCTGGACGCCTGGATCACCATTCAACGCGCCCATGCGGTCGCCAACGGTTTACCGGTGCTGGTCGCCAACCGCACCGGGTTTGAACAAAGCCCGGCCGACGACAGCGGCATTCAATTCTGGGGAAACAGTTTTATCTGTGGGCCACAGGGCGAATTCCTGGCCCAGGCCGACAGCAACAACGAGCAGGTGCTGCTGGCCGACGTGGACCTGCAACGCAGCGAATCCGTACGCCGGATCTGGCCTTATCTTCGCGACCGGCGCGTGGACGCCTACGCAGACCTGAACAAACGTTACCGAGACTAAATCCCTGCACAGGAAGCGAGAGGAGCTAGTGCACAGCGCGTCGATCAACCGGCACTTTGCTCCTCCGTTGTTTTCACTGCGCCTACAACAACGAGCCCTCTATTCGAGACGAAGCGGCCAGCGCCTCTGGGTAGGATTGCGCCTGAAACAGCGAACTCACCAAAGGCTGAATCGTATTGGCAAGCCTCAATTCAAAGTCATACGGGTGCAAGCCGACCCGTACCGGCACACCGGAATGCTGCGACTGATGGACATTGATTGCGTTGAAAAAGCGCAACACCCAGGCACGAAATGCGGTGTCCGCTTCAAAACCTGCCAGCGGCAGCCGGGTGAAGGTGCGTTTTTGGGTATCGTGAACACCAGACAAGGTTTCCACATACCGAAACGGCAACCCGGCAAGCTGTGCCGGGGTCAGCGCGCCCAATGCCCACGCCGGCGGCACGTATAATGGCGATGGGGTCAGACCGTTACGGATAAACCAGCGATAACAGTCCCACACCAGCCGCTGAATGCCATCGCCGGAGAATGACAGATGCTCCGCCACATCCCGTGACAACAGTGCGCTGTGCAAGCGGTGATAAAGCGTCATGGGTGGCTGACAACGGTGAGACCAGCCATGGCCGGCCAACGGATGCCCCGCCTCCTGCAGATCCCGCAACCAATCCAGGTCATCGGTCTGCCAGTCTTTACCGGGAACGACCAGCAAGGTCACCGCTTGGGCGGGCAAGTTGAGCCGCTCCAACATGGCGGTGACGCGCGTGCGGGTTTCGGGCATCACGTCGTGAATCGAAACCAGTGCAGTTAATGGCTCAGAGCGCATTGCGGATATAACTGCTGCTCAGGCGGCGCAGCAATGCCAGGGTGGGAGAAGGCAGCGCCGGGTTTGGGTTGGGTGCCAGCGTGGCGCAGTGGGCCAGCACCGCCGTCCACTGCGTCACCGCATGGTCGTTCATGGATAATGCGGCCTGGCGGGCCTGGCCGGCCTTAAGCGAGCGCGTCACCGGGCTGAGTGATTGCAGGCGTTCAAGGGTATCGAACAGGCTCTCCCCTTGCTCCATGATCCACAGCCCGCTGGCTAATGCAGGCCATTCATTGATGCCGCAGGCCGGCGTGGTAATCACCAGCCGCTCCCGCGCCATGGCTTCCAGCGATACCGTGCCAAAGGCTTCCACCGATGAGGGCAGCACCAGCACCTGACAGCGATCCAGCATGCTGACCACTTGCTCACGGCTACACCAGCCGTGGAAGTGCAAGTTACCCTGCTCGCCACAGGCCTTTTCCACCTTGCCGCGCAGCGGGCCATCACCGGCGATTTCAAACTGCAGGTCCGGGCGACGGGACGCCAGCGCAAGGAAGGATTCAATGTTCTTTTCCGCCGCCAGCCGGCCCACATAACAGACCCGCTGCACGGTATTGTCCAGCTCGACCACTGGCGTATGCACGAACTCGCGGGCCAACGGTGTGCCCACCAGTTGTGGATTGCGCGCCCCCGCTGCACGGGCCTGGGCGATCATCGATTCGCAGATGGTAGCGGCGGTTTCGCTGCCCTGAAACAGGGTGCGGTTCACCCAGTTGAGAAAGCCCCCGGCCAACCGCGCCAGCCGTTTTCCCCAGTACAGCTCCACCAGGCGGTTGTAATCTGTCTGGAAGGTAACGCACACCGGAATTCCCCATTTCTTGGCGATCCAGTAGCCGATCATGGAGAAAATACCAGGCCCCGGAATGACAATCACATCCGGTTTCATTTCCCAGACCAGCGCGCTGAGTTCACGCACTTTTGGAAAGAACAGCCGCTGGGTGGGGTCGCCGGGAATCGGAATGGACGCACCCTGGCAAGAATGGCGATCCTGCATGCAGGGCTGCACCAGTTCCACTTGCTCCACCTGATCTTTCAGATGCGAGACCAAGTCCTGGAAGTAGGCGCCGACGCCATTCCGCCCCTTGATCGCATCCACCACAAACAGTATGCGTAGCTCTTTGGTATCCATGGCCGGCAGTATCCCGGCCGCTCATGTCGATAATGTGACAGGGTGGTCACGCCAATGTAGGGAAATTGCGACAGGATGTGACAAGAGGAAAGACGCAAGGCTTCACGCCGCATGCAATACGCACAGGCGTCAGACGTCAGGCTTATCGAAACCGAAGCGCTCATACACCCAGCCAAACCTGTGCCGCAACGCTTCACCACTGACACCCAAGGCATCCAGAGAATACTGATGGCCGCTGCGATACTGCTTGGCCTTGCGATCCTGCTCCTGCAGACGCTCACAAAATTGCGTGTCGGGCTGCCAGCCAAACCGCTGGTAAAAACCCAGTACGGTCTCGCCAGGAGCAGATGCCAGGGTTTCCATCACCGACAGCGCCTGGCGCTGTTCAGGCATCTGCTCTAGCACCTCCAGCAGGTGTCGATAGTAGTATTCCAGCATTGCCAGAAACCCTTCACGCCAGTAGCCGGTGGTGTCGCGACCATCGAACAGGCGCGCTCCTATAAGGATGGAATTCACCTGCGACGGCACCGCTGCAGAGGGGCTGCGCAGGCAGCCGATAAAACGGGCATCCGGGAAAGCTTCGGCCAGGGTTTCCATCCACGGAGTAAACGACGGGTTCTTGGATAGCAGGGTTTTTTCCGGGCCGTGAAAATATAGGTGACGCTGAATAAAACGACGATACGCGCGCATTAATCGTTGTTTTTCTTCCGGGCAGCCATCACGGTCCAGAAACGTCAGTTGCCACAAGGCTGGAACAGGCACCGCGAGCACCAGCAAAAAGCAGCCCCACACCGGGATTAATCCCAAATAGTCCTCTTCCGGATCCAGTAGCCCGGTCTTGTGCACCCCATCCAGCCCACCCAACAAACGCCTTTCCGCCCAAAACAGAAGCCGCCCACCCGGGCGACCCATCAACGTATCCATGCGAGCGACACCGGTCCAGAAAAAGCGCTGGGTAATCGAAGGCGCAAACAACAGCTCCCATAGGGCCGTGGTAGTGAAACGCGTATCCATGGCCAGCAGGCGATGCAGAAAGGTCGTGCCGCTTCGTGGCACCCCGGTCACAAACAACGGCTGACGCACCGCCACCCGCCGGAATGTCGGGAACAGAAGATAATCCAGCCCCAGGCCGATGCCATTGATTCCCTGCACCAGAAGGAATAACGGCCAGAACAGAAGCATCACCAGTAGCCGCTGCAACGAGACTCCGCGTAATTGGCCCTGGTAGCGAGGGAACCAGCTGGCAGCAAACAGAGCGGTATAACGTTTCAGCAGCGTTGGCATGATCAGGCTCGAAGGGAATAAACGTTGAAACAATAAAACAGTTTCAAGTCACAAAAATGACAACACCGCCTCTTGTGTCCAGGTCACAGCGCTGTCATCTTTCTCACAAACAATAGCGCTATGACTGTACCAATGACCGACCTGACCAACCCTTCTGCCTACCCTGCTCTGGTAGGCCACCGTGGCGCCCGCGGCGAAGCGCCAGAGAATACACTGGCCAGCTTTCAAGTGGCGGTGGAAGCCGGCGTGACGGAAATGGAACTGGACGTTCGCCTGTCTTCCGATGGCCAGCTGATCGTACTGCACGACAGCGACGTGACCCGCACCACCGGTGTCCGTGGGAATGTGCGCCAGTACACTCGCGCTCAGCTCGGTGTGATGGATGCCCGCCGCAATACGCCCGGCTGGCACAGCCCCACGGGCATTCCCTCACTGCAGGAAGTGGTTGAACTGTGCGGCCCGGAAATGCATTTCCAGTTTGAGGTGAAAGGCGCAGACCGTACCGTCCTGCATCAGCTGGCCCACCACCTGACGCATATGATCCATGATCAGCAGCTGCAATCGCGGGTGGTGATTACTTCCAGCCACACCGGCTTTCTACGCATGGTCGGCACCATGGCACCGGATATCGAGCGTGGTTATGTGTGTCAATATCGTTACCTACAACCCACCCGACGAGCCAAGGCATTGGGTTGTAACTGGGTCATCGCGCATTTCTCACTGGTTGGCCCTGCGCTGATGCGCCGGGCCAAACGACGGGGTTTGAAAGTGTCCGTGTGGACCGTGAACGACCTGACCGAAGCCGAACGGTTAGCCAAGCTGAAAGTACACAGCATCATCACTGACTTCCCCACCAGCTTTGTCAGCCACTTCCGCCGCAAACACCGTTACGGCTCTTCAGAAGCGGCCTCCATTAACGGCTGATCGTTAAGAAACGCCATGATTTCCTCTTTACGGGCCATGGCGTCCTTGCGTCCCATCTCAATCAGGGCGTTGGTGAAACCGGGTTCAAACAGCAGATAACTCATGGCACTGGCCCCCGGGGAACGAGTCGCGCCAGAGCTGCGCAGGAAAAACCGCAAGGTGCGAGGTAATTCACGGATATGCTCCGCCGCGATTTCATCAATGGGCCGCGAGGGATAGATTTTTAGCACATCCACTTCTCGCAGTTTGATGCCGTGCTTTCTGCGGGTGCGCTCGCCCAGAGCAGACAAGGTGTGATTGATTCGTTCAAGCCGCTCCACATCCCCCTCCAGCGTATCCACGAACACACTGTTCAGAACGTGGCCCAACACCTGAGCCATGGATGGATAGCCACTAAGCCGGCGCTGATGCCCGGCACTGACGTTGCCGGACACGCCAATCACCAATAAGCGCGTGGCCCCAAGATGCAGCGCCGGGCTCAATGGTGCCAGCTGACGCAGCGCCCCGTCACCGTAGTAGGCACCATCCACATTACTGGCAGGAAACAGGATGGGAATCGCCGCCGATCCCAGCAGATGCTCCACCCCAATGTGCGAACGCTTGCCCTTGCGGCGCGCGCGTATCCACTCAGGCAGTTCGTCTGTGCCCTGAAAAAAGCTTACCGACTCGCCACTGGCATAGGCTGAGGCAGTAATCGCCAACGCACGCAAATGCCCCTGATCCAAGCTCTCCTGGATACGGCGAAAGTTAATCACCAGCGACAACAGGCGCTGCAACGGTGTGTTATCGAGCAGAGAACTGCGCTCCGGCGTCTTGCCAGTAGCCACGCCAGAAAAAAACCAGCGCATGACGCCACGCAGGCAGGCATACAAGTCCGTGCGATACACTTGTTCGGCAGTAATATTCGACCAGACCCGCTCCAAGCCTCGCACCGCTGCACGGTAATTACCGGCATTGGCTGCCAGCGCAGCCGCATTGATCGCCCCCGCCGAGGTACCGCAAATAATCGGAAACGGGTTGGGCGCACCGCGAGGTACCATCTCCGCAATCGCTGCCAGGACACCGACCTGGTAAGCGCCACGCGCCCCACCGCCGGATAATATCAATCCTCTCACCGGATCCTGCTTGTGCATTGATGCCCTCCCTGTTGGTTGTACTCAGTATGCCGCTCAGACCGCCCCGCCACCACCGCCCAGCGCATGAATAATGCTGGCGGGACAATTCGCACTGCCTTATTCTGAACACTCTCAAGGACACAGGATTATGTGCACTTTTTCCCTTCGCCCCGCTCTCCCCGACGACTTAGATGCACTCACTGCGCTGGAACAGCGTTGCTTTTCCTCCGACCGCCTTTCACGCCGCAGTTTCCGTAAATGGCTCAAGCGCCAGCACGCGGGCCTGATTGTTGCCCTGGACGAACAGCAACAATTGGCCGGTTATGCCTTGGTGTTGCTTCAACCCGGCACACGCCTGGCGCGGCTCTATTCCATCGCGGTCGATCCACAACAGCGCGGCAAAAAGCTCGGGGAGCGTTTACTCGACGCCGCCGAAGACTATGCACACCAGCAGCGGCGCCTATTCCTGCGCCTGGAAGTGCGCAAGGATAACGTCGCGGCCATTGCCTTGTATGAACGCCTGGGCTATCGCCTGTTCGCCCAGACAGCAGACTATTACGAGGATCACGAAGACGCCCTGCGTTACCAGAAACGGCTGCACTATCAACCCAGCAGTCAGCCCGGAGATCAACGCGACAATCCCGGCTCTCGACACTTGCCCTGGGTTCAGCAGACGACCCCGTTCACCTGTGGGCCAGCGTGCCTGCTAATGGCCCTGGCCGCCCTGAAACAGCAGGCGCCGAGCACCACCGAAGAGCTATTGCTGTGGCGTGAAGCCACTACCATTTTCATGACCGCAGGGCATGGCGGTTGCCACCCGCTGGGGTTGGCGCTGGCCGCCCGGCAGCGTGGGCTCAACGCCCGCGTCTGGTGTAACCAGACCGGCCCGCTGTTTGTGGACTCTGTGCGCGGCAGCGATAAAAAAGCGGTCATAACCACTGTTCATGATCACTTTGTCAGCGAATGTGCACGGCAAAAAATCCCTGTCTACTACGAAGATTTCAGCGCCGCGGACGTGGACGAGGCTATTGCTGCCGGCAGCGTCGTACTGGTGCTGATCAGCACTTGGCGACTGGACGGGCGAAAAGCACCACACTGGGTCGCCATCAGCGGCAGCGATGAGGAATGCTTTTACATCCATGACCCGGACCCCGGCGAAGATCAGGTCCCCATGGATTGCCAGCACGTGCCAATCACCCGACAGAAATTTGAACAAATGCGGCAGTACGGTCAGGCAAAACTTCGTACTGCGGTGATATTGAGCCGCCTCTGAATAACGCCTTGCCGAGCGTCACAATAAAGCAGTTTCGAATCGCGAAACCTGAAGTTTCCGCTCTTTGAGGTTTAGTTTTTCGATACTCACTTCTCGCAATTCACGATTGCTGTTATCGCTCCTACAGATCGTTCAGACACAAAAAAGCCCGCACGGAGCGGGCTTCCTGTGGCCGAGCCCAAGGCTACATCTTCATCACGTCTTTACCCAGTGCCGCCGCTTTTTCGCTGTTCACCTTGCGGGCATTTTCTTCGCATTCATCGTCGTTGCCGCCGCAAATTTCACAGTCCTGTTTCATGCCTAGCGCCGCCAGGCCACCACAGGAGCCTTTGACCGGCTTATTGGAAAGAATCACGCCCACAGCCATGCCGGCAAAAAGCAGGCCAATGAAAATTACTGCTGCCACAATGGTCATGAACATGTCACTTACCCTCCACAATTTCATCAAAGGCGGGAGTCGATAACTCTTCTACGCCCTTCTCGGTTCTGACAATAAAAAAGACTGCCAGTTCATGGTCTTTGGCGAAAGCCATTCCTGCTTCCGGGCCCAGCACCGTCATGGCGGTGGCCAAGCCATCCGCCATCATTGCCGTTTTGTGCAAAACAGACACTGAAGCCAACTGATGCTCCACCGGGTAACCGGTACGCGGATCAATCGTATGCGAGTATAACCGGCCCTGCGATTCAAAGAAGTTCCGGTAGTCGCCACTAGTGGCGACAGCCATATCCTTGAGGTCCACAACCTGCTCAACCTCGCGGACACCGGGAATGGGCCGTTCTACGGCAACCCGCCAAGGCTGCTTATAGGGTTTCGCACCTTTACCCCGCAATTCACCGCCCACTTCCACCAGGTAGTTATTCACCCCCTGGCTATCAAGCAAACCGGCAATCTTGTCCACCGCAAAGCCCTTTGCAATGGACGACAGATCCACATACACGCCGCCCGGTTGCAGAAGCTGCTGCTCGCTAAGCAGCAATTTTTTCCAGCCTACCCGCTCTCGGGCTTCTTCAACCTCGCTGGACTCTGGCGGCTCAAACCGGTTCGCATCAGGGCCAAAACCCCACAAGTTAACCAGCGGGCCGACGGTAACGTCGTAGGCGCCTCCGGTCTGCTCCGACAAAGAGAACGCGGCCAACAGCACCTTCACCGTATCCGCGGGCAGATTCATCAGTGTCCCCGGTTCGGCATTATTGAAACGACTGAGGTTGGAATCGGGGCGGTAAGTACTCATCTGAGCGTTCACCTGCTCCAGCACCGCCTCAATATCCGCCTTCAACGCTTCCACGCCCTCATCCGGTGCCCCCGTGTACTTCACACTCCAGGTGGTCCCCATGGTCGGGCCACTGAGAGCAGACAGGCGATTCTTGCTGTCATCACAGGCAGACAACAACACGACGACGGCAAGAGTAACGAGAAAACCAACAGGACGAGACATGCTCATAATCCAGATTTTTGATGCCGCAGGGACCAGCGCGAGCAAAGGCAAAAGTTTCGAGTCACGAGTTTCGAGTCGCGAAAAACAAAACCGACAGCACAAGCCAGGTTTTCGTAACTCGCTCCTCAAAACTCGTCACTTCTTTTCCCTGCAATCATCAGAATACTGATAACAAAACGCCGGCCCGAAGGCCGGCGTTTAGGATCATCCGCCGAAATCATCCAGCAGGATATTTTCCGGTTCGACACCAAGATCTTCGAGCATCTTGATGACTGAGGCGTTCATCATCGGCGGACCACACATGTAGTACTCACAGTCTTCAGGGGCCGGATGGTCCTTCAGATACTGTTCGAACAACACGTTATGGATAAAACCGGTGAGGCCGTCCCAGTTGTCTTCGGGCTGCGGATCCGACAAGGCCAGATGCCACTCGAAGTTATCGTTTTCGTCCGCAAGCAAATCGTATTCATCGTTGTAAAAACACTCACGTACGCTCCGCGCACCGTACCAGAAGCTGATTTTTCGCTTGGAATCCAACCGTTTAAGCTGATCAAAGATATGGCTACGCATGGGAGCCATGCCCGCACCACCACCGATGAAGATCATTTCCGCTTCGGTTTTCTTGGCAAAGAATTCACCGAAGGGCCCGAAAACGGTGATCTTGTCACCCGGCTTCAGGTTGAACACGTAGGAACTCATGATCCCGGGCTGAATATCCTTGGACCCCGGAGGAGGCGTCGCAATCCGAATATTAAACTTCAGAATGCCCTTTTCTTCCGGGTAGTTGGCCATGGAGTAGGCGCGGATCACTTCTTCGTTGTTCTTGGTGTTCAAGTCGAAGAATTTGAAACGCTCCCAGTCACCCCGATATTCATCATCAATATCAAAGTCGGAGAACTTCACGTCAAACGGTGGCGCTTCCAACTGCACATAACCGCCCGCACGGAAATCCACGTTCTCACCTTCTGGCAGCTTCAGTGTCAGCTCTTTAATGAAAGTGGCCACGTTGTTGTTGGCAACAACCTCACACTCCCATTTTTTCACACCGAAGAACTCTTCCGGCACCTGGACTTTCATGTCCTGTTTCACGTTAACCTGGCAGCTCAAGCGCCAGCCATCGCGAATTTGCCCTTTGGTAAAGTGGCCTTCTTCGGTGGGCAGGATATCGCCACCCCCGTCGAGGACCTGACAGCGGCACTGCGCACAGGTACCACCACCACCACAGGCGGAGGACAGGAAAATGCCCTGGTCCGCCAGGGTGCCGAGCAGCTTGCCGCCTGCCGGGGCTTCAATGGATTTTTCTGCATCGTCGTTGATAGCAATCTGCACATTGCCAGTTGCCACCAAACGAGAGCGGGCACCCAGGATAATCGCCACCAGCGCCAAAACGATGGCGGTGAACATGACAACACCGAGAATAATCTCAAAACTCATGATTCAACCCCTCGCTTACAGCTGCACGCCGGAGAAAGACATAAAGCCCAGCGACATCAAACCCACAGTAATGAAGGTGATGCCCAGGCCTTTCAGGCCATCGGGTACGTCACTGTACTTCAGCTTTTCACGGATGCCGGCCAACAGTGTAATGGCCAGAGCCCAGCCCACGCCGGCACCTACGCCATACACCACGGACTCACCGAAGTCGTAGTCGCGTTCCACCATGAAGAGAGACGCGCCCAGAATGGCACAGTTCACGGTAATCAACGGCAGGAAAACACCCAGCGCGTTGTACAGGCTTGGTACATACTTATCCAGGGTCATTTCCAGAATCTGTACAAGCGCCGCAATCACACCGATGTAACTCAACAGCCCAAGGAAACGTAAATCCAGGCTAGCCAACTGCTCACTGCCGGTCCAAGCAAGTGCGCCCTCTTTAAGCAAAAACTGCAAAATCAGATGGTTCACTGGGACCGTAATCGTAAGCACCACAATAACCGCAATACCCAAACCAATGGAGGTCTGGATTTTTTTGGAAATCGCAATAAACGTACACATGCCCAAAAAGAAAGCCAGCGCCATGTTTTCAACAAAGACGGCGCGGACGAACAGGCTCAGATAATGTTCAAACATTACTCGTCTCCGTTAAAACGCGTCGCTGACACGGGTGTTGGGCTTCATCTTGAAGTCGTCTTCTTCCACTTGCTCCGGCTTCCAGGCTCGAATCGCCCAGATAAACAGCCCGATCAGGAAGAAAGCACTGGGAGGCAGCAGCATCATGCCATTGGTCATGTACCAGCCACCGTCCGCCACCTTGGGCAGAACCTGGTGCCCGAACAGGCTACCAGCACCCAGCAGCTCACGGATGAAACCCAGCCCCAGCAGGATTGCCGAGTAGCCCAAGCCATTACCGATACCGTCCAGAAAGGAAGGAATCGGCGGATTCTTCATGGCAAAGGCTTCCGCACGCCCCATCACGATACAGTTGGTAATAATCAACCCCACGAACACCGACAGCTGCTTGGAAATGCTGTAGGCATACGCTTTAAGGAACTGATCTACCACGATTACCAGCGATGCGATAATGGTCATCTGCACGATGATCCGGATGCTGGAAGGAATATAGTTGCGAATCGAGCTCACGAAAAAGTTCGAAAACGCGGTTACCACAGTCAATGCAATACACATTGTCGCCGTGGTGCTCAGGTTACTGGTCACCGCCAGCGCGGAACAGATACCCAGGATCTGCAGAGCGATGGGGTTATTGTCGAAAATCGGACCTAACAAAATGTCCTTGGTTTTCTCCGCCATTACGCCTCTCCTTCCGGCTGCTCAGGGGCCACGGCACCACTGGCCACCGCGGCTTCACCGTCTTGCATACGCTTTAGATAGGGACCCAAGCCGTTCTCGCCTACCCAGAAACGCAGCAAGTTGCTTACGCCTTTGCTGGTCAGGGTGGCGCCGGCCAGACCATCAACCTTGTACTCCGCGTTTGCGGTGTTGCTATCCACGGTGCCTTTGATTACCTGGATTTCCACTTCACCTTGCTCACCGTAAAGCTTCTTGCCTTCCCACAGTGCTTTCCACTTGGGGTTATCCACTTCACCGCCCAGACCCGGGGTTTCACCGTGCTCATAGAAACCCAGCCCGGCCACCGTATTCGCGTCAGGCTCGAGTGCCAGGAAACCATACAGGGTGGACCACAAACCATAGCCATGAACCGGCACAATAATGCGGCTTAAGTCGCCGCTATCATCTTTGGCCAAGTACACCTCGGCGACTTTCGCCTGACTCTTGATACTCGCAATATCGATATCGCCACTCAACGACCGGGACTGGCTGGGATCGTTGGACGCTTTGCGCTGATCATAAGATTCCGGCATTTCTACATATTTGCCGGTGTCGATGTCGACAAACTTGCGCTCAATGGTTTTGAACACTTCTTCCACATCCGTACCTTCCTGGTACAAACCTGCTGCTTGGAGAATGTTCATGCGCTTGTCGAGAAGCTGGTTCTTCGCCTGAACCGGGCGCAGGCTCACGGCCGCAGTAGCAACCACTACACCGCATACCACACACACCAGAAAGGCGACCAACAGTGTCTTGCTAACGCTTTCGTTATTTCCAGCCATTAGACTTCTCCCCCGGTCCGACGCAGGCGGCGACGTATATTCGCCTGGGTCACAAAGTAATCAATCAATGGGGCACACAGGTTAGCGAACAAAATGGCCAGCATGATGCCTTCCGGGAAAGCCGGGTTAATGACGCGAATCAGCACCGTCATCACACCAATCAGGGCACCAAAGACGTATTTGCCCACATTGGTCATGGAGGCAGATACCGGGTCGGTGGCCATGAAGATCATACCGAAAGCAAAACCACCCACGGTCAGGTGCCAGTACCAGGGCATAGCGAACATGGTGTTGGTGTCGGAACCGATGCCATTGAACAGTGCAGACATACCCACCATGCCCAGGAACACGCCCAGTACGATGCGCCAGGAGGCGATCTTGGTCATCAGCAACGCCGCGCCGCCAATCAGGATGGCCAGCGTGGAGGTTTCACCGATGGAACCCTGAATACCGCCCAGGAAGGTGTTCATCCAGGTCAGGCCGGCGGTGGCTGCATTGGCGCCTTCCGTCAGCGCATTGCTGGCCAGGCTGGCGCCAAAGTCCAGGTTACCGGACGCCGCCAAAGACAACGGCGTCGCACCTGAGAAACTGTCTACCGCGGTCCAGATTGCATCACCGGACATTTGTGCCGGGTAGGCAAAGTACAGGAACGCACGGCCAACCAGTGCCGGGTTCAGGAAGTTCTTGCCGGTACCGCCGAACACTTCCTTACCGATGACAACACCGAAGGAAATACCCAGAAACACCTGCCACAGCGGGATCGCCGGGGGCAAAATCAACGTAAACAGGATGCCGGTGACGAAGAAACCTTCGTTCACCTCATGGCCACGCTTCCACGCGAACAAGCCTTCCCAGATAAAGCCACCGATATACACGGTAAGCAAAATCGGGATGTAGTAGACCGCGCCGTGCAGCAGGTTCGCCCACAGGCTACCGGGGTCGAAACCGGTCAACGCCATGACGATATCGCTGCGCCAGCCAGTGATAGCACTGTAGCCAAATTCGCTGATTTGCAGGTTGGCCTGATAACCGGTGTTGTACAGACCGAACAGGATCGCCGGGAAGGTGCAGAACCACACCGTCATCATGATCCGCTTCAGATCGAGACCATCACGCACGTGGGCCGCGGAACGGGTCACCGAATCCGGGGTGTAGAGCATGGTGTCGAACATTTCGTAGAAGGTGTAATACTTCTCGAACTTGCCGCCCTCATGAAAATGGGGGGCGATTTTATCATCCAGAAAACTTCTCATACCCATGCTCAGCCCTCCGCCTCAATCGTGGTCAGGTTGTCACGCAGAATCGGACCGTATTCATACTTGCCCGGGCACACGAAGGTACACAGGGACAGGTCTTCTTCCAGCAACTCCAAGGCACCGAGGGCCGTGGCGCTATCGGTATCGCCTACGATCAGGGCACGCAGCAACTGTGTCGGCAGAATGTCCAACGGCATCACTTCTTCATAAGCCCCCACCGGCACCATGGCACGCTCGGAGCCGTTGGTGGTGGTAGTGAAATTGAAGCGCTTGCCGGGCATCAGCTTGGAAAGATAAATATTCATCACCGAAAAACGCTTGGTGCCGGGTGAAATATAACCCAGCAGCTCACGTTCATGGCCTTCACGCAGGGCCGTCAGCTGGCTGGTGGTGCGGCTCAGCCAGGCCACCGGGCCACGGGCGTTATGACCATTCAGCACAGAACCGGAAATCAGGCGGTTGTCGCCATCTTTCAGTTCGCCCTGGGCAAAATCGTCCACACTGGCACCTACACGGGTGCGCAAGGCACGCGGTGTTTTCGCCTGCGGGCCGGTCAACGCAACCACGCGGGCGGAGCTGATCTTACCGTCGGTGAACAGGTTGCCGATGGCAATCACGTCCTGATAGCCCACGGACCAGACTGTTTTGCTCAGGCCCACCGGATCCAGGTGGTGAATGTGGGTCCCCACATTGCCTGCCGGGTGCTTACCCGCAAAGGCTTCTTCACGAACCTGACCACCGGCAAAGCTCGGCAGGTCCGTATTCGGACCACGACACACCCATACCGGGCCATCCGTCAGGCGGCTAAGCACCGCCAGACCATTGCGGAAAGCCTGCTCGTTTTCCTTGATCACCACCGCCGGGTCCAATGCCAGGGGGTTAGTGTCGAGAATGGAAACGAAAAGGGAATTGGGTGCACTGCCCGGTGCTGGCACCTTGCCAAACGGACGGGTGCGTAACAAAGTCCACTCACCGGAATCCACCAACTGCTGCTGTACCGCTTCGCGGTCCAGAGAGGCCAGCTGATCGGCACTGTGAGAGGCAAAGGTGACTTCATCTTCCTGGTCTGCCACTTCAATCACCACGGATTGAAGCACGCGCTTGTGACCGCGATTAATCGCAATCACCTTACCAGCAGCAGGAGCGGTGTATTTCACACCCTCGGTTTTCTTGTCCGTGAAGATCAGCTGGCCTTTCTTGACCACATCTCCTTCGCGGACTTCCATAGTGGGCTTCATCCCCACATAGTCGCCGCCGAGCACGGCAACAGAACGAACCTGATGACCTTCCTCAATCGTCTGGCGCGGTGCACCAGCGATGGGCAGATCAAGGCCCTTCCTGATTTTAATCATAGTTTCTCGCCCACGTTGCGTGTTGCTGAAGTCGAGGCACACCCCCAAATCACCCTGAAAAGCAGGGATTTACCGGGGATGTTCGCAAATTCCGGAATGTGCAATGGTTGCCGACAAAAACCCGGCGGGCACATTATAAAGTCGTACCTGCCTGTTCGCCAGCACCGTCAGACCCGCCTTTTGTCGCATAGAGCCATGTTGGTGCGACAAAAAAACGAAAAATGCACCGAAAAAAAGCCCGCAGGGCGGGCTTCTTCATCCGGGGTTCAGTCCTTTGGATACACCGGGAATTCCACCCCGGAGATCTGCTGCAAAATACGCAGAACCTGACAGCTATAGCCGAACTCGTTGTCGTACCACACATACAGCACACAGTGGCGGCCATTCACGATGGTCGCTTCCGCGTCGATCACAGAGGCGTGACGGGAGCCGACGAAATCCGTAGACACCGCATCCGGGCTGCTCACGAAATCCACCTGGCGCTGCAATGGAGAATGCAGGCTGACCCAACGCAGGTAATCGTTGAGCTCTTCCAGGGAGGTCTCCTTGCCCAGAGTCAGGTTCAGGATCGCCATGGACACGTTCGGGGTAGGAACGCGGATGGAGTTACCGGTCAGCTTGCCGGCCAGAGTCGGCAATGCCTTGGTGGCGGCCGTGGCCGCACCGGTTTCGGTCAGCACCATGTTCAACGGTGCGGAACGCCCACGACGAGGACCGCTGTGGAAGTTATCCAGCAAGTTCTGATCGTTGGTGTAAGAGTGCACGGTTTCCACATGCCCGAACTCGATACCGAATTTGTCTTCCAGCGCTTTCAGCGGCGGAACAATGGCATTGGTCGTACAGCTGGCAGCGGAAATAATCTTGTCGCTGTCTTCGATCAGATCATTATTCACGCCGTGAACAATGTTCTTCATGTTGCCTTTGCCCGGCGCAGTCAGCATCACGCGGGATACACCGTTGCACTGCAGGTGCTGGGACAGGCCTTCTTCATCACGCCATTTACCCGTGTTATCGATCACCACGGCATTGTTGATGCCGTAATCGGTGTAATCGATGGCCGCCGGGTCGCTGGAGTAGATCACCTTGATGAAGTTGCCGTTGGCAATAATGGCATTCTCTTCTTCGTCCACGGCGATGGTGCCGGCGAAGGGGCCGTGTACGGAATCACGACGCATCAGGCTGGCGCGCTTCTGCAAGTCACCCTTACCCGACTCGCGAACCACGATGGCCCTCAGGCGCAAGCCATCGCCGGAACCGGCTTTTTCGATCAGCAGGCGGGCCAGAATGCGGCCGATACGACCGAAACCGTACAACACCACGTCGGTGCGCTCGGGCATGGCCACCTTGCCGCTCACCGCTTCGGCCAGCTCTTCGCGCACGTAGTCTTCAACAGACAGGCCACGATTGTCTTTCTTGTACTCCACCGCCAGCTTACCAACATCAATCCGGCAAGGACCGAGATCCGATTTCGCCACTTCCTGCAGAATCGGGAAGGTATCGACCACAGACAGCTCGGAATCTTCGACCTGCTTGACGAAACGGTGGCTCTTCAGAATCTGGATAACAGACTTGTTGACCAGGGAACGGCTGTACACGGTCGTAGTCACGTTCTTTTCACGATGCAGGCGGCCGATCATGGGGATCATGGCTTCTGCAATTTCTTCGCGATTTTTCCAGCGTCCGAAATGGTCTTCCAGTTTGCTCACGGAGATGGCCCTCTCAGTTTGGGTTCAGGCGGCGGAAAGCGGCGTCATTGCCCTGCTTCCGTGCACACCTGCGGTGGTGGAGTTCGGGGCGCGCATAATAGCGCCAAAAAGCCGCATTATCCACCCGGGTTACGGGGATATTGCGCGCTACAGCCATGATTCGGCCCTGGCGGGAGCAAACCGCCAGCACATCACCTTTATCAGCCGGCAGGCGGTGCTTGCAAGGCAATGGTCACCTGGTCGCGCAGCACCGGCACCACCTCGTCCTCGAACCAGGGCCGCTGGCGCAGCCACAGGCGATTGCGGGGGCTGGGATGAGGCAACGGGAAAAAGCCCTGGGCCAGCGCCCGGGCAAAATGCCGCACATTATCGGTGAGGGTCTTGCCCGGCTCCGGCAGGTAATAGCGCTGGGCGTATTGCCCCACCAGCAGCGTCAAGCGAACGTTCGGCAGCGCCGCCAGCAACGGCCCATGCCATTGCGGGGCGCATTCCGGCCGCGGCGGTAGATCGCCCCCTTTACCCCGGCCCGGATAACACAACCCCATGGGGATAATGGCCACCTTATTCGAGTCATAGAACTTTTCAGGGCCGATCTGCAGCCAATCCCGCAATCGCTCACCGGAGGGATCATTCCAGGGAATACCGGTTTCATGGACGCGGGTCCCCGGCGCCTGCCCCACAATCAACAGCCGAGCGCCCTCCCCGGCCTGCACCACCGGCCGCGGGCCCAGAGGCAGGTGCGGCTCACACAACCGGCAAGCACGCACCTCGTCCAGCAGGTCAATCAGCTGCGTCATTCCGCCGGGCTGTCAGAGGGGTGCAGACGCATCAGCCCTTCCTGGGCCACCGACGCCACCAGCGTGCCGTCCTGCCGATAGATAGAGCCAAAATTCAGGCCGCGAGAACCGCCGGCAAAGGGACTGTCGCTGCGATACAGCAGCCATTCATCAATACGGAAGTCATCATGGAACCACATGGCGTGGTCGATACTGGCGCACTGCACATTGGGCTGCCAGAAGTTCATCCCGTGGGGCAGCATGGCCGTGCCCATCAGGCCGAAATCCGAACAATAGGCCAGCAATGCCCGCTGGGTCATGGGGTTCGCGTCTATCCGGTCCACCACCCGGAACCAAACTTCCCGGATCGGCGCTTTCGGCTCTGAAGAAATGGAGTCCTGCGGCGTCACCGGGCGAAACTCCACCGGGCGTTCGGTCAGGAAATCCTGCCGGTATTGCTCCGGCAAACGGTCCACCAGCTTCAGCCGGATCGCCTCGTCGCTTTCCAGCCCCTCCGGGCCGGGCACCTCCGGCATGGGCGCTTGATGAGAAACGCCCTCCTCGGCTACTTGGTAAGACACCGCCAGAGAAAAGATGGGCCGACCATGCTGGATGGCATTCACCCGGCGCGTGGTAAAACTCTTGCCATCACGGATACGATCCACGTCGTAGACAATCGGTATATTGAAGTCCCCCGGGCGCAGGAAATACGCATGCAGCGAATGCACCGGCCGGGTGTCATCTACCGTCCGTGATGCCGCCAGCAGCGCCTGCCCAGCCACCAGGCCTCCAAACACGCTGCGCTGCCCATTGGCCTCGCTCTGCCCGCGAAACAAATTGTTCTCCAGCTGCTCCAGGTCAAACAGACCCATCAGCTCCTGAACCGGTGCTTTCATACCCAATCCTCAGCGCAATAAAACCAATGCCCGCCATACTACCTGCAACTCAAAAGAATTTTGAGATTGACGACATACTGGAAAGTAGGCAGGCGCAATGGTCTAAAGAATCAGAGAGAGCCACCGAGCCTTACCACATACTGAGAAACTGCCCCCAAGCCCCTCTGCTATTGGCTCGCAAACATTGAGTGTATGCCCTTCCACACCAAAAAATCCTTAATCTCGTCGTTCAGGGGCAATCTCTCTGCCTTAAGAGGTAGACGGCGCTGACGGCACCGTCACCCTTGGCTACAATACGCCGCCTGATATCTCACCGAATGCGCAGGAACGGGTCTCGATGAAGCTACTCCCCGACAGCAACCTCTTCCCCAGTGGCCGCGAGCACTACAAGGACTGGGCCGGGCTGAATGCCGGCAGCATGGCCGCGGTGCTGGCCGAGCTGGCCCGCAGCGAAGACCACTTATTCGTGATCCTGGCGCCCAACAGCAGTCGCGCCCAGCAGCTCACCGATTCTCTGAGCTTCTATCTGGCCGGCAGCGAAACGCCGGTGATGCTGTTCCCGGACTGGGAAACCCTACCCTACGACCTGTTCAGCCCCCACCAGGACATCATCAGCGACCGCATTCAGGTGCTGCACCAACTACCCAGCACCCACAAGGGCATTCTGGTGGTGCCGGTTAATACGCTGATGCAGCGCCTGGCGCCGCCCCTGCACATCACCGGTAACAGCTTCCTGCTCAAGGTGGGCGATCGCTTCGACATGGAAGCCACCCGCAGCCGGCTGGTCGCCAGCGGCTACCGGCAACGCGACAACGTGTACGAACACGGCGAGTTTGCCGTGCGCGGCGCCATCATGGATATCTTCCCCATGGGCGCCGACCAGCCTTTTCGTATCGAACTATTCGACGATGAAATCGAATCCCTGCGCCTGTTCGAAGCGGAAAGCCAACGCTCCACCGGCAAAGTGGACGACATCACCCTGCTTCCTGCGGCGGAATTCCCCCTTAGCGCCGAAGGCATCGCCCGTTTCCGCAGCAACTTCCGTGACACCTTTGACGTGGATACCCGGCACGTTCCGCTCTATCAAGACGTAACCGACGGCCTGGCCGCTCCCGGACTGGAATACTACCTGCCGCTGTTTTTCGACCAGATGGCTACCCTGTTCGACTACCTGCCCGACGATGTACGGCTGGTAGAACTGGCAGATTCACAAAGCGCCATCGAACATTTCTGGCAAGACGTGGAGCAGCGCCACGAATCCCGTCGCCACGATATTCATCGCCCGATCCTCGCCCCCTGGCAGCTGTTCCTGCGCCCGGATGAACTGAATGCCGCCCTGAAACAGCACCCTCGGGCACGCCAGGCGAATAACGATTCGCCCAGCGCGGACCAGGCTATTCATTTTGATGTGGCCGCCATGCCCGCGCTCACCGCCGATGTGCGGGCCAACAACCCGCTGGCCCTGCTGCATACGTTTTCCGACGCGCACCCGGACACCCACATCCTGATCTGTGCAGAAACCGCCGGGCGACGCGAAGCGCTGCTGGAGCTGATGCAGAAGATCCACATCCAGCCGGCCATGAAAGACAACTGGCCCGACTTTATCGCTAACCCGGCACGCTGGAGCCTGACTCGGGGTGAACTGGATGCCGGCTTCTACGCCCCGGAACACGCCTTGCTAGTGGTCACCGAAAACGACCTGTACGGCGAACGAGTGCTGCAACGCCGGCGTCGTAAATCCAGCAGCGACGATGGCGCCGCCGAACAGGCGTTCCGCTCTTTGGGAGAAATGACCGTGGGCTCCCCGGTGGTGCATCTGGAGCATGGTGTGGGGCGCTATCTTGGCCTCATCCACATGGAAGTGCACCGCCAGCAACACGAATTCCTGCTGCTCGAATACGCCGGCGGCGACAAACTCTATGTGCCGGTGTCCGCCCTGCACCTGATCAGTCGCTACGGTGGCGGCGACACGGCGCCGCTGAACCGTCTGGGTACTGAGCAATGGACCAAGGCCCGCCAGAAAGCGGCGGAAAAAATCCATGACGTGGCCGCCGAGCTACTGAACACTTACGCTCGACGCGAAGCCCGTGAAGGCCGTCAGTTCGATGTGGACCTGAGCGATTACGACCGCTTCAGTGCCGGCTTCCCCTTCGAGGAAACCCCGGACCAACAGGCCGCCATCGCCTCGGTGGTTGCCGATATGCAATCCAGCCAACCCATGGATCGGCTGGTCTGCGGTGACGTGGGCTTTGGCAAAACTGAAGTGGCCATGCGCGCTGCCTTTGTGGCGGTGGAAAACCAGACACAGGTCGCCGTGCTGGTACCCACCACCCTGCTCGCCCAACAGCATTACGAATCCTTCACTGACCGTTTCGCCGACTGGCCCGTGAACATCGAGGTGTTATCACGTTTCCGCAGCGCCAAGGAAAAAACCCAGGTGCTGCAGCGGCTCAAAGAAGGCAAGGTGGATATTCTGGTGGGCACTCACCAGCTACTGCAGGAAACCGTGGCCTTCGATAATTTAGGTCTGATCGTAGTCGATGAAGAGCACCGCTTCGGGGTGCGCCACAAGGAGCGCCTCAAGCAAATGCGCGCCGAGTGCGACATCCTCACCCTCACCGCCACGCCGATTCCGCGCACCCTGAACATGGCCATGAGCGGCATGCGCGATATTTCCATCATCGCCACACCGCCGCAAAAACGCCTGTCGGTGAAAACTTTCGTGCAGCAACACAACGACACCGTCATCAAGGAAGCGCTGCTGCGTGAACTGCTGCGTGGTGGCCAGGTGTATTACCTGCACAACGACATCGACACCATGGAAAAAACCGCCGCAGATATCCGCAAGCTGGTGCCCGATGCTCGCGTGGGTATCGCCCACGGCCAGATGCGCGAGCGGGAACTGGAAGCGGTGATGAGCGATTTTTACCACCGCCGTTTCAACGTACTGGTGAGCACCACCATCATCGAAACCGGGATCGACGTACCCAGTGCGAACACCATCATTATCGACCGGGCTGACAAACTGGGCCTGGCACAACTTCACCAGCTTCGTGGCCGGGTGGGCCGCAGCCACCACCAGGCGTATGCCTATCTGATCACCCCCAGCCCCAAGGTCATGACCAAGGATGCCATCAAGCGCCTGGAAGCCATTGAACAAGCCACCGACCTGGGCGCCGGCTTTATGCTCGCCAGCCAGGACATGGAAATTCGCGGCGCCGGCGAACTGCTCGGCGAAGAGCAACACGGCAACATCGAAACCATTGGCTTCAGCCTCTATATGGAAATGCTGGAGCAAGCGGTGGAAGCACTGAAACGCGGCGAACAGCCAGACGTGGAAAAACCGCTCAGCGGTGGCCCGGAGCTGAACCTACGCATTCCTGCGCTCATTCCGGAAGACTACCTGCCCGATGTATTCGGCCGGCTCACGCTCTACAAACGTATCGCCGGCTGCAAAACCCGCGCCGGCCTGAAAGAGCTGCAAGTGGAAATGATCGACCGTTTCGGGCTACTGCCGGAGCCGGTGAAAAACCTGTTTGCCGTGACCGAACTACGCCAACAGGCAGATCGACTGGGCATTATTCGCCTGGACGCCCACGCCACTGGCGGCAAACTGGAATTCGGCGAACGCACCCCGGTGGACCCACTCACCATCGTCAAACTGGTTCAGTCCGGCCCCAACCGCTTCAAACTGGAAGGCGCCAACGCCCTGCGTTTCGTGGAAGACAGCGAGACACCGGAAGAACGCATTCAGGTGGTGCAGGAACTGCTCAAACGTCTTGCGGCCCAAAGCATCAAAACAGGCACCGCAGACTGAACACACACTCAGCCTGCGCGTCTGGGAGCGGCTTAAACCGCACTCTTGTCACAAAAAGCGTGCCGATCGCCCCATCGCCCGTGAGCAATGCGCGTCGCTTGGGGTATAGTCGGCACCAAGATTAAACGCCGGACGCATGGCGCCTGATGCAATAAAACCGGAGGGTAGGGTTTTAATCTTCGGGGGTTGGGGTTTAGGCATCCGGCGTCATGCATTGTGCATCCGGCGTTATAAAGCGAAACAAGGAGTTTTCAATGCATCGCGCATTACTGTTGGTTGTTCTGACCCTGCTGGGCAACACGGCCATCGCACAAAGCTGGTACAAAGTGGAAGTGCTGGTGTTTGCCCAAAACAACGCCAGCAGTGAAGAAATCTGGGCCACCGGCCTGCAACCTCACTATGCCTCCCAGGCCGTGACCATTGGCCAACCAGAAACCAGTGAAATGGCCGCCCCGGACACCGTTGCCCGAGGCGCCTGGCAGCCGCTGTCCCAGGACGACGAAGTACTTCGCTATATGCTGGAACGCATGGAAGGCACCGGTGACTACCGCGAGCTGTATCATGCCGCCTGGGAGCAACCCATCGGCAGCAAGGCGGAAACCTTGCCTGTGTATATCCGCGGCGAACAAACATTACCTACCGAAGAAGGCCAGGTCCCGGAACTTGAAGGCACCCTGGAATTCAGTAAGTCCCGCTACCTGCACGTCAAACCACGGATCTGGTTCAACACGGAAAGTAATGGCGAACGGCTCTATGTGGATATAGACGAAAAGCGCCGCCTAGCAGGCCATGGAGTCTACTACTTTGACCACGCCCTGTTCGGCATGCTGGTTCGCGTTACGCGGGCCTGAATACGTCAGGCCGATGCTGGAGCATCCAGCTCCAGCAGCTCGGCCAAGAAATCCTGCCACAGATCGTAGACCATAAAGTGCCCCTGTTCGGGGAAACTGCGAAACTGCACGTTCGGTAAATCTGCGGCCAGGTGGCGCGCCCCCTCAATGGAAATAATGCCATCGGTTTCACCGTGCCACTGCCGCAATGGAAGGGGATGGTAAGCAGCAGGCCCAGGCGCAAATTCAGATACTGAAAATGGCCACTGTCTACATACCGGGGCACTGGAATTTTTTTCTCACCACAGCGCGACACCCCATGGCGGCAAAGGAACCCAGCCGATCACAGCCTTCCAACGCAACGGCAAGCTTACTGCACTCCACTGCCGTATCGGTGAGGGTGCTTTGAACTGAGGATGATGGGGCCGCAACCGCTGGTGAACGGGCTCTAACATTGCGCTGCTGAGGTCCACGTTCCAATGCCACAATCAATGTTTCACTCATGCCAAGGAACAATAACAAATCCCGGTTTTCCGGAGTGAGTTCTGGATAACGAAAGAACGGATGGCTGTCGATGATGTTCTGTAACTCTCCCATACTCGCCCCCGCCTTTTCTCGCTTCAGTAACGCGCCCATCGTCGCGCTCTCATCAGGCCCGGCGTTCAATAAGGCATAGTTTCCCGGAAAAATATCGCCGCAGGCACGGCACGCTTGTCGATACGCCCGGTATACGGCAAGCGGATCGTCCGCATTCTCTTGAATGCCGAGCACGCGCTTATCCACCTCTTTGCGGTTAGCAGATAAATCATAGATGGAAGAATAGGCGATGTAGCCTGCCAGGGTGTTGGTTTTTATCGCGCGTCCATACGCTGCAGCCTCCTGCTTGTTTAACCTTTCTCTTAACGCTTTTGCTTGCGGCAGATAAGCAGGGTCAGCCACTTCATTGATGTAATCTGCCACCCCGCTTTGTGTTGGCGTCCGTTGAATGGCCTGCCAAAGGAGGGTTTTCGAGGCCGTGAGTTTGCCGGCTTTCACCAACGCATGGTCTGCTGGGATGATATGGGGCGAAAAGGTAATCGTCAGCGGCTGGCCATTGCGCTGCAACTTAAACGTCACGGTGTCGCCAAAACGGACAGTCTGGATATCGGCGATCAGAGACCCCATGTCTCCAGGCCTCTTGCCGTTATAAGCCAGAACCCGGTCACCCGCCTGGAAACCCGCCAGATATGCCGGAGAATTGTAGACCACACTTTTAATAGCGACCTGTGTTTCACCGGTATGGTCGAGGACGTCCTCAAACGCGACCCCCACGAACGGCCGCTCCCCACGAATCACAAACGCCTTATCGTAACGACCAATGGCTATATCCGCTTCCAGCTCCGAATACATCGAGATCCGCACGCCCTTGTCATACAAACCCATGAAGCGCAGCCCGGTGGAGGGAACGAAGACCTTCACCGGGCCCTGCCACCCGCCTTTTACCATCTCCCCTTCTGACACCGTGCCATTGGGACTGGTGATGGTCACCGGGCCTGTGATGCTATTATTTTCCATGACGAAGTTGTCGCCGTCCGTTTTCAGCACACTGCCATCGTGTAAAGCAAACTCCAGGGCCATGGCGTACGGCGCACACCCCCACAAAGCCAAACCAATCGTCGTTGCACGAAACAGCCGACCGATATATGTCCCCACAATTTATCCCCCTTTCAGACCTCATCGCCCACATATCTGCTGGCACGCTTTTCAATAGTAACGCCTTATGCCGCGCGATCTTCAATGCTCTTGTGTATTCAGATAGCGAACCCCCGTGAGCCGCTCGGACTCGTCCCATAACCGTTGCGCCAAGCCTTCATTATCCGTGATTTTTCGGGCAAAGGCCGGTGCCGGGTAGCCGCGCAGCTCGAGAACTTTCCCATCCGGGCCGTAATAGCCTCCAGAGACCACATCATCACTGGTGGCGGCCATCACCCCAGGCAGGCAGCCCATCTCTGCCGGCTGGGCCATAAACTTGTTGAACAGACCGCCGCCGGGAATGGTGTCCTGCAGATGGGTCGCCGAGTAGCCAGGATGGGCAGCCATCACCTGAATGTTTGAGCCGCGTTTGCGCAAACGGCGGTGCAGATCCTTGGCGAAAATCAGGTTGGCCAGCTTGCTCTGGCAATAGAACGGCCAGCGGGAATAACGCTTCTCCGCATTGAGATTCCCCCACATGATCTTTCCGCTACGGTGCGCCAGGCTGGAGATCTGGACGATGCGCGGGGCCGGCGCCGCTTCCAGCAGATCCAGCAAGGGGCCAGTAAGCGCAAAGTGCCCGAGATGATTGGTACCAAACTGTATTTCAAAGCCATCCTTGGTGCGCTGTAGCGGCGGCGCCATCAAGCCCGCGTTGTTGAGCAGAATATCCAGCTTGTTGATACGCTCTTTCAGCGCCACAACAAACGCCTTTACCGATGCCAAATCGGCCAGATCCAGCGGCATGACAGTGAGCATGGCATTCGGGGTCAGCGCCCTGACCTGCTCAGCCGCCGCTTCAGCCTTGGCCGTGTTTCGGCATGCCATGACCAGTTCTGCGCCGTTGGCGGCAAACAACTTCACCGCTTCCAGGCCAATACCGCTGTTGGCACCGGTGACCAGAATGGTTTTGCCGGACAGGTCGGGAATGTGGGCCGGGCACCAACGGGATTGGCTCATGGTAGCTCCTTGCATTTTATAATCATTGCTTCATTGTTTTCCGCAAACGATACGGCAGCACGTTCCAGTTGGGCCAATAGTCACGGGAGATAGGCTACGATTACACATGCCGCTTTGGCCATTGCTAAAATAGCGAACCCACTCCCCGGAGAGCCGCCCATGCCGCGCGTTCAGCTCGAGTTACCCGAACAGTTTCTATACACCCATACTATCAACGTGCGCATGACTGACCTTAACACCGGCAAACATGTGGGCAATGATCAGATGATTTCGCTGCTTTCTGAAGCTCGCTACCGCTTTTTCTGCGATATCGATTACAGCCAAGAGCGCATTGTGGTGACCGACCTGGTGGCCAGTTACCGCTCCGAAAGCTTTGCCCGTGACGATTTGCAGTTTGAAGTGGGGCTCATGGATTTCAACAAGTACGGGGCAGATCTTATCTTTCGGGTTACCAAGCAACCCAGCGGGCAACTGGTGGTACTGGCCAAACAGGGGTTCGTATTTTTTGACCACCAGAACCACGGTGTAACGCCGGTACCAGAAGACTTCAAGGCCAAGTTCCCCGGTATTGTCTGAGCTCGCATCCCTGAAAGGTTAGCGCCGGGTCATCACTCCGGCGGCAACGTCAGCGCCTCTGAGTCTCCGCTGGCAGCTCAAGTAATTCGCTCAGAAACGCTTCCCACACCGCATAGATCATGAAACGGCCCATACCGGGAACGCTGCGAAAACGCACTCCGGGAATATCAGACGCCAGCCCACGGGCGCTACCGATGGAGATGATTCTGTCGTCTTCACCGTGCCAATGAAGGACCGGGATGGTGATATTTCCCAGCGGGACTTTCCAGGGAAACTGCAGGCGCAAATATTCATCGATAAGAATTTTAGCCCCCTGGAAGTGGCTACGCCGCATGCTTTTGATCAAACGCCCCAGCAAGTCAGGGTTACCCAGCACCGCCTGATCGTGCTCACAGAGCGACTTGGCCAATTTGGCAAAGTACTTCTCGGGGGCGTGTTGCACGCCGCGCAATCCCAACCTGCCCATCAACACAAACAGGCGTGGGTCACGACGAAAAAGGCGAAGGAACATTTTGTGTAGACGATCCAGCTTGTCGAGCTCGAAATGTTCGATGGGCACCGTGCTGGCAAGAATCCCCAGGCGATCAAACAACGCTGGATGCTGAGCCGCCGCACACAGCGCATAGGGGCCACCACCACAGTAGGCTGCCATGGCCGGGCGCTGGATTTTCAGGTGATTGCACAGGGCTTTAATGTCGTCACCGAAATCACGGAATTCAAAATTGGCCTTATAGGTGGAAATACCATATCCGGGGCGCACGATCATGATCATGCGTAAGCCTTTTTCCCGGTACCAAGCCTCAAACACCGTATGATCTGGCACCGCTCCGCCCAGGTTATCCAAGGTCAGTACCGGGCGCCCTCCCGGGTCACCGTATTCATACCAGCTGAGCACCCGATCATCCGGCAGGTTCAGGGTGAATTCTCGCTCCTGCTGCACTTGAGGCAAGCGAGCTGCCTGTACCAGCGCATGCCCCATGGCCTGGCTGACCAACTGCACCTGACTGCTGGCATTAAGTTTACTCATGGTGGATTTCAGCTGAGTACGTGCTGTGTGCACACTGATATTGAGTAGCTCGGCACTCTGATTCAGGTTGCCGACCTTGCACAGCAGGTGCAGCAGCCGGGCTTCCGCGTGAGTAATATGAAAGACGGATCGGAGCATGTCCGGCGACGGGGTCACCATACTCTGCCCGGCCAGCACCCAGACGATAGTGCGCACCTGGGAGATGCTGCCCGGCGCATCGGATTTTTCCACCGGCAGGCATAACAACGACACAGAGTCTTGCCGGGAATTGAGCAGCTGGGTTTCCCGCCCCGCTTCCAGAGAAATCACCCGTTTGAGTGACTGGCGCAGCTCCCGGTCGCTGAAATGCAAAGAGCGATCGGGCAGGATCTCCACCGGCCCGCTGGAGAGCACTTGCTCGGCGACAGGATTGCACTCGAGCACGCCCATTTGCTCATCCAGCATCAGCATGGGCCAGGGCATCTGGTTATACATGTCATTGAGGATGCGGGTGCGATCTTCCAGCGCATGCATGTAAGCACTGCTACGCACAGCGCGATCCAGGTGGTTGATCAGTATCTCGACGTCGGCAGGGGTTCTCTGGGTATCAATCTCTGTGCCGCCGGATTCGGACGACGCGTCTGCGGGAACGTCTGTCCAGCCGGTAATGGTATCGACCAGATCGACCCAATCCCCCGGTGAAAGTGCGGTCTCGTAAATTTGCCCAATTAGCTCATCATTATCCGTGTCGCTCACCACCGCCCACCTGCCCCGCCCACCACTCATTAACCTTCATCATAGAAAGGGGGTATCAGGGGGGCAAGCGTTTCGGACCACCGTTCGCTTTGCTCAATCGCCCGCCAATGCAGTGATTACAGCGACATGCCTGTGCACCAGCCGTTGGCCCAGGCCCACTGGAAGTTAAAACCGCCCAGTTGCCCGGTCACATCCAGCACTTCACCAATGAAATGCAGACCGGGTACGGTTTTCACTTCAAAGGTTTTTGAGGAAATGGCATCGGTATCCACCCCGCCCAGCGTCACTTCCGCGGTGCGATACCCTTCGGTGCCAGAGGGTTTGAACGCCCAGCCTTTCAAGGTCGCAGCAACACTGGCCAGCCGTTCATTACTGAACTGCTGAAGATTGCCCTGCCAACCGAATTGATCCGCCAGCGCAGCGGCCAGTCGCTGGGAAAAATACTGACGTAACCAGCGCTCCAATCCACGGTTGGGATGCGCCCGACGTTCTTCCACCAACTCGGCGAATGGATCTGCCACCTGGGGCAACCAATCCACCGTCACCGGCTGGCCCGGCGTCCAGAAGCTGGATACCTGCAACATGGCAGGCCCGGACAGACCGCGGTGAGTAATCAGCATCGGTTCGCTAAAAGACGCACCAGCGGTTTGTGCCACTACATCAGTGCTGATGCCGGATAAGGCGGCTAACCAGGCCTTGTCATCCGGCTGCAGGGTAAACGGCACCAGCCCGGCGCGGGTGGGTAATACGTTAAGCCCGAATTGCTCCGCCAATTGGTAACCAAAACCGGAAGCGCCCATGGAGGGAATCGACAGCCCTCCGCAGGCCACCACCAGTTTTGCGCATTGAACGGTGCCTGCACTGGTGCTCAGGGCAAAGCCCGACGCGGTTTGCTTTACGCGGCGAATATCAGTCTTCAAGCGGATCTCAGCACCGGCCCACTCACATTCTGTCAGCAAGATGCCGAGAATTTCTTTGGAGGAATCCGCGCAGAACAATTGCCCCGGGGCCTTTTCCACATGCTCAATACCGTGGCGTTCCACCAGTTCCACGAAATGCCAAGGACTGTAACGTTTAAGGGCAGACTTGCAGAAATGCGGATTGGCGGAGACGAAATGCTCCGGGGTGGTATTCAGGTTAGTGAAGTTGCAGCGCCCGCCGCCGGACATGAGGATTTTCTTTCCGGCCTTGTTGGCATGGTCCAACACCAACACACGATGCCCCTGATACGCCGCCGTGGCCGCACACATCAGCCCCGCTGCGCCGGCACCGATAACCACCACATCGACTTGGGTTGTGCTTGCCCCTGCTTTATCTGACATGAAACCACCAGCCTGAATCCGGCCGGCAAGGATAACGGGGATGCACCGCTAGTGCCATCGGTGCCGCAGAGCTGCATCTGCAGCTCTGCCTAATGGGTTTACCCGGTTTTCTGTGATTGGACTGTATCTACCCTTCCTTAGAGATCCGGGGCCAGCCCCGCCGAAACAGCGGGCCACCCCCTGATCGATAAAGTCAGTGATGTCCGCCACTGGCAGCGATTTGCTCCCCGGGCAACCAGTCCACTACGCCTTTTACAGCCACGGGTTTGCCGTCCACCGTGACCGGCAAAGACCAGGTTGCCACTCGAGCACGATTTCCCGCTTCGATCACTTCTCCCGGTGCCCGTAGAGACCCGTAGGCCGCGCGGGGTTCTGTCCAAGTGTAACGTGAGCCACCTGCCACTTTCACCCACTGGGGCTCTCCAGCCTCCCGGTTGGCGTTCATGAAACTGCCGCTAGGGCCGATACGTAAATGAGGCACTCCCTTGGCATCAGCCACCACCACCGGCTTGCCGCTTTGGTTGTGAATGTGCACCGCCGGCACGGTACCGGGAGACAACCCTACGGTAACCCCGGCAACGGGGGTCGCATCCGAGGTTAGCCGCGAATGAAAGGAGCCAGGTGGTAAGGGTTCATAACGAAAAGCACCGGCCAGGGCTGACTCTTCGCCATCAAACCGCACCGGCACCGACCATTCCGACAAGCGCGCGGGCTTGCCATCATGCTCTACTTGGTGGGGCACCTCGATGTCTTCCGTACGCAGCCTCGGATCAAACCAGCCCCAGTTGGGTTTCTTGTGCACCAGCGCCCAGCGTGGCTCTGCATCCTGCGTCACCCCTTTCGGGAGCGGCACGCCACGAGCGGCTGTCTGGCTACGGTACCAGGCAGGGCTGGCCAGATCCGCCTGCACACCCTGCTGGTTGATTCGCAGAAAGCTTCGCCCTTGTGCATCAAGAATGTCCAGCGTCCGGGCACTGTCGTTGGCAACCACGATCTGTGGCGCCACTGTAGTCTGTACCTGAGCATCAATACTTTTCAGCGTAGCCGGCAGCGGATCCATACGGGCTTTGACCGCCTTGGCCTCCGGCCCGTGAGCCACAAGCAAAGCAGGAACCGTCACCAGCACAGCACCTAACGAGCGGGCCAACGCACGCGAAGGATTAAACGAAAATAAAGGCATCCTCATCACTCCTTAGCGTTGAGCCATCAAGCCCGGGCTTTCTTCAGGCAACATCACCTGTACCGGCGCAGAAACGGACGGCACCACCATGTTGGAGCCATCGCTGGCGATACGGTTAACAAACAACATGTAATGACCGGCCGGAAGCACCGCAGCATTTTCCGGAATTTGTACGCTCACATTGCCGCCACTAACGGTATGCGGGAGCACCACGTTGCGCTGATCCCCATCAACCAGATGGGTCAGACTGGTACGACGCACCAATATCACTTCATTGATTGCGGCCGCATCATCCACGGCGATGTCGATGGAGTCACCATGATCCACTTCACTCGGAGCCTGCTGGATTTCAGGACGATCCTTGAATACATACGGCGGACTATATATTTCAAACGAAGGATCACGACCATCATTCGGTGACAGCCCCAGCTCTTCCAGGTTAAGACTGAACAGGTAGGCCGTGTTGATCGGCGCGTGCCCGCCGATCAACAGACGACCATCAGGCAGCAGTAACGCGGTGTTGTGGTAGGTGCGCGGATTCAATGAGGTCGCCATTTCCGTCCACTCACGGGTTTGCGGGTCATACCGCTCGGTGGTTTGTACAGGCGTAGCCGAACCCGGTAGCACGACTTCATCCCTGTTAGCACCGTTAAACGCCATCACCGAACCATCAGGCAGCAATACCCCGGTGGAAAACCAGCGCGGGCCGTTCAGGTTGCCGACAATCTCTGAGGAGTAACGCATCCCTGTTTCGGTATCTGCGTTCACATTCACTGTGTCCAGACGGCTATTGGGGACCGCCAGGTAACTGCCCGGGCTGGAGGCGGCAACTGCGCCGAGCACGCCACCAGCAGTAAGGAACTGTGCTTCGCTGTAGGCGCCGCTTTCACCTTGGCGCAGCGGCATCATGATAGAGAAGCTGGAACCACGGAAACCTGCGCCGATTAAACGGTTGGCCACCTGCGGGTCCGCAACATCGCCAAGCAGGTTCTCGACCTGCTCCAGACTGCCAAGCGGGTCACCCAGCAAGTTGGTAAGTAGCCCCTCTCCTGTCCCGATCAAGTCCTCTACCAGGTTCGGGCTGGTAAGAGTAAGAGCAGAAGTAATACGCTCCAGACCCAGCTCATCGAGCTGCACATTCAGGCCCGCGTAGCCAAGGTCAGTCCAGAGCTCCTCTTGCGGGTCATACACCGAGACGAAGTTCCACTGGGCCTGATTGTATGACTGGCCAAAGGGATTAAAAGCCTGCCCGCCAGCGTTATAGAATACTTTGCCGTTAGGCAGTAGGTGCAGGCGGGGATACAACGGCAACGCTTTACCCGCGGTGCTGTCCAGTCCCTCAAGCGGACGGTCTCCATTCTCGGACCAGGTCCCCGCTTCCAAATCATAGGTTTCACTGGTGCGCACATTATCGGCAGACTGCAGCAGTTCACGCAGCCCTTCGCTTTCTCCACCCAGCAAAGCACCGGTATAAACCGGCTTGAGCAGCTTGGTTACCCCGCTAGCCACGAAGACATCGCCGTCGGGCAAGGTCACCATGCTGGGGTACCAACGGCCATGATTCATGTGGCCGGTCTGGGTCCAGCTGTTGTCCTCAGGATTGAAAATACGAGCGTCTTTGAGGCCTTCCAGCTCCACTACGCCGATATCGTCGGGCACGCTGATTTCACCGAAATTACTGGGCAAAGGAATTTCTGTATCGATGGAGCCCAGCACATCACGGGCCGGAGGAAAGACCGAGCCAAGGGACGGTTCAGTGTAATAATCCGTGCCACCCACAGCCATGATTCGGCCATCAGCCAGCTGGATAACATCGGCACAGAATAACGCGCCATCATTGCCTTCCGTGCGCTCCGCGTCGCTCAATTCACCGCCCGGCAACAACGTATCACTGTCGTTTCCGTCCACATTGGCGCCACCACGTACAGGCGAGGGCCGCTGCCAGGAGATTTCATCGTTGGCACCGGCGGGGCCGAAATTGAGTACTCGCGTTTGGTCGTTAACCGCGACGAAACCGAATTCAGCGACAATTGAGAACTCGACGTTTTCAGTCCCTTCCAAGGCATTGAAATACACCAGACGGTTATCTGGCAAAAGCGCCATGGAGCCGGCAGCAGGCTTACAACGCAATGCCCCATCAGCATCTTCAAGACACTTGTCTTCGGTCGTCACCACCTTCAAGTCTTCACCGGTGGTCGAATCGCTGTAGCGAATGGTTGGCTCTGCAAACGGGCCATCGAATTTACCTAACAGGCATTCATCCCCTTCACAGCTGTATTCACGACCAGCGAAAGAAGACGCCTGCGGAGCCGGCGCAGGTGCCATGGGATCATCAGGATCGCTGCCCTGGGAACCATCGCCTTCTGTTGGGCTTGGTTCAGGGCTGTTACTGGTGGGGTCAGAATTGTTGGTGCCCGCGGAACTGCCGCTACCGCTTGAACTGCCGCTGCCGCCACAGGCTATCAGCGCCGCGGTCAGCAAGCCCAACCCAGCAAGTCGCTCTAGGTTCTTCATTGGTATCTCTCCCGAATTAATTGTTATCCACGCCCGACACAAAGAAACGCTTTGTATACGCCGCATTTCGGGAGTCTGCGCTCGGGAAAACAGCAACGTCATGGTCAAAGTTGGCAGCCTTACTACACGACGACAGTTATTCACCGCCGCGCCATCGGGCTTAACAAAAAAACTGCCAATATTTCACGCGCTACTGACACATGAAGGAGAAATGAAGGATTGAAACGTAAAATGAGGTGTTTAAAGAGACTATCGTGCTAACAATGCAGACACACTGCAAAGCCACTTAATAACGGCGTGATCCTTCTGGCGATGCCACGGGCTGTAGCAACGCAATGAGGCGAACAAAAGGAAAGTCGTGCAGAAAATATTCCGCGGAAGACATTAGCTTAATGAACGGCGACATTCGCCGCCGGGCACATGGCTTGTCTTCCCGGAATCTGGCTTGCGTTATTGAGTAACGCCAGCCATCAATTACTGAATAACGGAAAGTTCGGCGGTGGCGCCGTAGTGTTCGCTGGTCGCTTTGATCGCGGCAGCGCCATTGGCCACCTGAATGTCGTTGCGATAGCTGCCACTGCTCATGACCTGCTCGCCCGGCACTACGCGGGTGCCTTGCGGCGCATCATTCTGCACAATAGGAAGTTGTTCCTGCCGATCACTGCTGCTGATGTCATCTTCTTCAAAATAACAACCACTGAGCAATGTGGCACCGCAGAGCATCACTGCGAGGTATTTCATGGTGTTCCCCCAATAGCCCGCCTGAAGGCGGAAACTGCCCGTGTGCGGGCTTATGATGCAGTTATACCCTGCCCGCCCCTGACAGTACAGCGCTCAGCCCGGACAGCCCGCAAGGGGCAACCCGGACTGCACACCACATTCTACTCTCGAATCTCTACTGGCCGCCTCGGTAAAGGTGTCCAAAACATGTCGTAGGTCGGCTTAGCCTGAAAGGCGTAAGCCGACATAAACCGGGCGGCGAATATTGACAGTCGGCTTACGGCTTCGCCTAAGCCGACCTACAAACTGACCTCGACGGACTACTGGCCGAGCTCCTGTTCGGTAAAGGTATCGGCAAACAAGGGGGAGCTGAGGTAACGTTCGCCGGAGTCCGGCAGCACCACCACGATGGTCTTACCGGCAAATTCCGGCTGCTGACTGAGACGATCCGCCACACACATGGCCGCCCCGCAGGAAATACCCGCCAGAATACCTTCTTCCTGCATCAACTTGTGGGCCCACTCCATGGCCTCTTCGTTGCTGACCTGCTCCGCCCGGTCCACCACTGACATATCCAGGTTCTTGGGCACAAAGCCGGCGCCAATGCCCTGGATCTTGTGGGGGCCATGGGTCGGTTCTTCACCTTTCAGGGCTGCCGAAATCATGGTTGAGGAATCCGGTTCCACGGCCACGGCGGTAATCGCCTTGCCCTGGGTGTTCTTGATATAGCGGGCCACACCGGTAATGGTGCCGCCAGTGCCCACCCCGCTCACCAGCACATCGATATCACCGCCGGTGGCGGCCCAGATTTCCGGGCCGGTGGTTTTCTCGTGAATGTCCGGATTGGCGGGATTATTGAACTGTTGCAGCATCAGGTGGCTGTCCGGGTTTTCCTGCACCAACTCTTCCGCCTTGGCGATGGCACCGGGCATGCCTTTCGGGCCAGGCGTCAGTACCAGCTTTGCACCCAACGCCTTGAGGATCTTGCGACGCTCCAGGCTCATGGAGTCCGGCATGGTCAGCACCAGATCGTAGCCCCGGGCCGTAGCCACATAGGCCAACGCAATGCCGGTGTTACCACTGGTGGGCTCCACCAGCGTCATGCCCGGCTTCAGTTTGCCGCTCTTCTCTGCGTCCCAGATCATGGACGCGCCGATCCGGCACTTCACACTGCCCGCCGGGTTACGGGATTCGATCTTGGCGAGAATATTGCCCTGAGTGATGCGATTGATCTTCACCAGGGGGGTATTACCGATGGTTTCGCTATTGTCTTGGTAAATGCCGGTCATAATGCTCTCCTCCATTCTCGGCGCGCGTTGCGCGATGCCTTACTGTGGTTTGTCCTGCTTTTTCAGCCGCCGGTTCCAGCGTTGGCGCGCATACAGGCGCAGGTCGGCCACGTTATCGGTTTCATCCATGATTTCACGGCCCAGGATGCTTTCCAGAATATCTTCCAGGGTGATTAGGCCTACCCAAGTGCCGTGGTCATCATAAACCACTGCCATATGTTGACGTTGGGTCAGCATGGCACTAAACAAGTCCTCGATGCTCAGTGTGGTATGCACCATGGAGACCTCACGGGCCAGCGCCTGCATGGTTTGCTCCGGGCTGCTCTCCAGCAAATCAGATTTGTGGATATAACCCTTTGCTTCGCCGCTGGCGCTCATTACCGGATAGCGGGAAAACGGCTGGCCTTTCTCCTGTTCCCGGAATTCGCTCACGGTCATGGTCGGTGCCACCATCCGGCAAACCGTGCTCGGCGTCATGATGGTGCCCACGCGAATGTCGTGCAGGCGCAGGATGTTGTGAATCACCCGGTGTTCATCGTCATCCAGCGCACCCTGGTCCTCGCCCATGTCGGCCAGCGCGCGGATTTCCGCCCGCACATCCACATCATGCTCATTGCCACCGATACGGCTGGTAATCAATTTGGACAGCCACACAAACGGCAACAGCGACACCATGATGACCCTGAGTGTCGGCGGTAACGATGGAGCCAGTGACCGCCAGTATTTCGCGCCAATAGTTTTCGGAATAATCTCGGAAAACACCAGAATCGCCAGCGTCATGATCCCCGACGCAGCCCCCAGCCAGGCTTCACCGAACACCACCGCCACCTGGGCACCAACGCCAGTGGCACCGACCGTGTGCGCCACGGTGTTAAGGGTCAGAATGGCCGACAGTGGCTTATCGATATCATCCTTGAAGGCGCGCAGACTTTTGTACAGCTTCGGATTACTGTCGCGCAAGCCAGCAATAAAACTGGGGGTAATGGACAGTAGCGCCGCTTCCAGCACGGAGCACACAAAAGAAAAACCAATGGAAATGGTGGCGAAAATAATCAGCAACGTCACCGATGCATGCTCCTTATGCCAGCACGCAACCGGGCCCGACTGCGTGGATAAATGTTATGACGGCACATGCGGTTAACGCGAATAGTGCCGGGCGAAGTCCGCCAACAGCTGGCGGACATTGGCCATGCCATCGTGGATGACGGCTTCGATTTCCGCCATGGTAATTTCATGGGTGGACTTGCCAGCCGCCGGATTGACCACCAGAGACAGCATGGCATAAGGCAATGCCAGCTCCCGGGCCAGTACGGCTTCAGGCATGCCAGTCATACCAACGATATCGCAACCGTCGCGCTCCAGGCGGGCAATTTCAGCGGCCGTCTCCAGTCGGGGGCCCTGTGTTGCGCCATAGCAGCCGCCATCATTCCAGTTCAGCTCAGCCGCCGCCAACCGGGCTTTCAACGCATTGCGTAACGTCACATCGAACGGCCAGCTGAAATCCACATGCACCAGAGGTTCATCCGGGTCATCGAACAGGGTCATATCCCGGCCGTAGGTGTAATCAATAATCTGATCCGGCAGCACCAACGCACCGGTGGGCGCCTGGGCTGTAATACCACCCACCGCATTGGCGGCCACAATCGCTGTGGCGCCGGCCTCTTTCAACGCGGCCAAATTGGCACGGTAATTCACCTGATGAGGCAGCAATACGTGTGGATCACCATGGCGAGCGAGAAACAGGACGTTCTGGCCATCCAGCTCCCCTTCCACCACCGGTGCGGAAGGAGAACCAAACCGGGTTTCCACCGTGTGAGTCTTGATGATGCGCAGATTGTCCATGCGCGTGAGGCCCGTACCGCCAATGAACGCCAACATCAGATGTCGCTCTCTTTTACCGCGTAGATGCCTGGCGCGTTTCGCCAGAAGCCCTTGTAATCCATACCCATGCCGAACAGGTAATAATCCTCCGCTTCCAGCGCGGTAAAGTCGGCTTTCAGGCCTGGCTTTGCCTTGCGGTCGTGTTGCTTGTCCACCAGCACGCAGGTTTTCACCGACGCCGCGCCCTGGGCTTTGCAAGCCTCGATGATCGACAGCAACGTGGACCCCACATCGAGAATGTCATCCACAATGACCACATGGCGTCCTTCCAGGGTAGCGCTTGGCGTCACGATCCATTCCACATCGCCGCCAGTAGTGGCACCCAGATACCGGCTGGCGTGGAGGTAATCCATCTCCAGCGGAAAATCCAGGCGTTTGACCAGCTCCGCTGCGAAGATCATGCCGCCGTTCATGATGGTCACGAACACTGGCACCTTACCGGAGCAAGCTTCGGTCACTTCAAAAGCCAGTTTGCCGATGGCTTCCTGCACCTGATCAGAGGAATGCAGTTCGATGGCGTTGCGGCGAACCTGCATCAGTTCCTGTTGCAATGTATCAGCGCTGGACATGCTGTGCGTCCTCCGGATTGCTGTCTTCCAGCCCCGTTGCCGGAGCATCATCGTTCTGGCCGACCAGGTGCAGCGTACGTGTTGGGAACGCAAACTCGGCACCGTGCTCATGGACAATATTCATGATTTTCATGAGTACGTCCTGTTTGATTTCATGGTACTGCACCCACTGGGTGGTTTTGGTGAACGTATAGATAAAGAATTCCAGGTGAGAGGCTCCGTAACTGTCGAAGTTCACGATCAGCGTGCGGTTCTCTGTTTCCAGGTCTTCATGGTCAACCAACATGGTGCGCACATCGGCGACGATACCCGGCATCTTCTGCCAGTCGTCATAACGAATGCCGATTTTTTCATTGATCCGCCGATTAAACATGCGCGACGGGTTTTCCAGCACGATGGAGGTAAACATGGCATTGGGAATATATAGCGGGCGCTGATCAAAAGTACGAATGCGCGTCAGGCGCCAACCAATATCTTCCACACTGCCTTCGATGGAACGATCCGGTGAGCGCACCCAGTCCCCGACCCGGAATGGCTTATCCAAATAAACCATCATGCCGCCGAAGAAGTTTGCCAGCAGATCTTTGGCGGCAAAGGCCACCGCCATGCCACCAATACCGCCAAAGGCCAGCACGCCAGATATGCTGTAACCCATGGTCTGAAGAATAATCAACAGGGACGTAATAATCACCGATACCCGCAGCAACTTGGCAATCGCCGCCGCAGTAGATTGATCCATGGGTTTGCGCATGCGCCCCGGGTCAATCAGATTTTTTTCCGTATAGGAAATAAACCGACTCAGGAACATGGCAATAATAATGATAAAGGCGATACGGCGTGCCTGAGGGACGAATTCAAAAATAGCGTTTTCCTCTGCAGACACCGCCTGCAGCAGCTCCATGGACACGGACAAGCCGATTACCCAGAACACAAGACGTATGGGAATACGCACCGCTTCCAACAAGGCGTCATCCCACAGGGTTTCAGTTTTTCCAATTAACCGCTCGGCCACATCGATGCTGCGCATCAGAATAAAGTTGATGGACACCGTGCACAGCACAATGACAAACAGCTGCGTCAGCCAGATATCCATCGGCGTCTGATCCGTAGGCCACTGCAGCAGCTGATTCCAATCCCAGTTCATTACTGTTTTCCTTCGCGTTTACGGTTCAGTGAGAGTCTGTTTCTTTCGTTAGTTTTGACGCAGGCCGGCTTTACAAAGCCACCTGCTCGCGCAATGCCGCGGCCAGTTCCGTTGCGGCTGCGCGGCGCTCCGCCACCATGGGCAAGCGTGGTCGGGCACGCAGCCCGGCTGCCGGGACCTGGCCCTGGAACCGGTGCTTGCCCAGGAAGTCCAACACCTGCTCTGCCCCTTCGCGGCAATTGCAGGCCAGCACCATGTCACAACCGGCCTCCAAGGCGGCCTGTGCTCGCTGCGCATAGCCACCCACACCGTGGGCACCCGCCATGGACAGGTCATCGGAAAAAATAACGCCCCGGAAGCCCAGCCGCTCACGCAACTGCGTTTGCAACCAGAAGCGCGAGAACCCCGCTGTCTGTTGCTCCACCGCGCTATAAATCACATGGGCGGGCATGATGCCGTCCAGTTTAGGCGCCAGCGCCATGAAGGGGCGCATATCCGCCGCTTCCAGGTCCGCCAGCGGACGCGGATCTACCGGTAATTCAAGGTGCGAGTCGGCAACCACATGGCCATGCCCGGGAAAATGCTTGCCTGTGGCCGCCATGCCAGCGGCGCTCATTCCATCAATAAAGGCCCCGGCCAGGGCGGTCATGGCATCGGCGTCACCATGGAAGCTGCGATCACCAATCACCGAGCTGTTGCCGTAGTCCAGATCCAGCACCGGCGCGAAACTGATATCGATATCCAGCTCGGTCAGCTCCGATGCCATCAGCTCCCCCAGCAGCGCCGCTGCGCGTACCGCCTCTGTGGGAGACTGGTCATAACGCTGCCCCAGCGCCGCCATGGGTGGCAGGCGCACAAAGCCGTCGCGGAAGCGCTGCACTCGTCCGCCTTCCTGATCCACAGCGATCAGCATATCCGGGCGGACGGCACGCACTTGGCGCACCAGTTCGGCCAGCTGTTCGCGGTTGGCATAATTACGGGTAAACAGAATCAGGCCACCGGCACCGGGGTGTGCCAGCATGTCTTTTTCCGTGGCACTGACTTCAAGCCCTTCCAGGTCGAGCATTAATAACGGGGAGGCGGATACAGACATGACAACCTTGTGGGCAGAGGACATTAATCGGTGATCGTCACCCGGGTACCCACCGGCACCTGGTCAAACAAACGGATCACCGCATCATTTCGCATCCGGATGCAGCCGTGGGAGGCAGGTGTCCCCATGGGCTCACTGTCCGGTGTGCCGTGAATATAAATAAAGCGCCGAAAACTATCCACGTCAGCGCCCAGATTCTGTCCTGGTTCCAGGCCGCCAAGCCAGAGAATGCGACTCAGCACCCAGTCACGCTCGGGAAAGCGGGCGCCCAGCTCGGCGTCGAACACTTCACCGGAAAACTTGCGCCCCAGCAGCACCGCACCTGGCGGTAGCCCGGCGCCGAAACGAGCCCGAACCACATGGGCACCTCGCGGCGTGGCGCCGCTGCCCATTGCTTCGCCAACACCGTTAGCGGCGGAGGAAATCGCAAAGCGCTCAGTCCGCGAGCCACGCAGCTCCAGCCATTGTTCAGACACGTTGATAATCAATTCCATGGGGATAGTTTCAAGTTGAAAGTGCGAAGTTGCAACGCTAACCCTTACCGCATCACCGCGTCAGGCAACCGGCCAGCCTCACCCGTTGCCGCCTTTACTTGTCCTTATGCAACGGCTGATCCGGCACTTCCGCCTGAATGCCCCCGACCAGAAACGGCAGCAAGCGCTTGGTGATATCCGCTGTGCTGGCGTCCATGTTGAAATCGGCTTTGCTGATGCTTTGCAGCGACTGCATGCCCGACAGGGTAAAGATGACCGCCCCGAGACTGAACTGTACGCGCCAAAACAGTTCCATCGGTGGTACACCAGGCACCGCCTGATGCAGGTGGAGCTGCAAACGAGCGAACACGGCGCCGTAATGGGTGTGGAGATACTCGCGCAGGTGCCCCTGGGGCTGGCTGTAAGCCTGGCCTGATAGGCGGAAGAAGATGGCAGCGCGCTGGGGATCATCCGGGTGGGTGCCCAACGCCAAACGAAAGACGATGCCCAGCACGTTCTCGGGGGTATCGGGGATACCGGAGGCTTCCATTTCGTCGAGCTTGGCATCCAGCGCCAAGCTAAAGGGCGTCAGAAACCGTTCAAAAACTGCCTGAATCAGCGCTTCCTTGGAGCCGAAATGATAATTCACCGCTGCCAGGTTCACCCCGGCCTTGCTGGTAATGGCGCGCAGGCTGGTTTCCGCGAAGCCCTTCTGGGCAAACAATACCTCTGCGGTATCAAGAATCCGGTCTACTGTGCCCGCCTGTGCCATAGCCTGCCCTGTGTGTTCAAAACATACGTTTCAAACATACGTTTGGCTGCCAGGAGGGTCAAGAAAGAAAGGCGGTAGTTCCCGTCAGCCTTTCGGCGTCCAGCGTCAAGCGCAGTGCTAAAAGTAATACACCAATTCCGCCTGAACGAAGTCAGATCGGCTGATCGGTCCCAGGCCCGGGTTGCTGCTCACGTTGCGCAGGGCATCGCGGTACAGCGCGGACGCGCTTTGGGGTTTTCCGGTATCAGTATAGAACCGGGCTTCCAGGCTAGCCTTCAGGCTGTCACCAAAACGGCGACTGGATTCCAGGCTGATGGCTTTTTCCTCGTCTTCGGTGTCGTAAATAATACCGGCGAGGATTTCTGTGGAGGCCACGTCGTTGAAGGTAAAACGGGTAGCCAGAAGCACATCGCTGGCCAGGGGCGACGCCAGGCTGTCGTCCCTGTCTTCCCAGATATACTCCACAATCCAGCCCAGATCCGCAGCCGTATCGAACAATCCCAGCTGGGTATATTCAAAACCGCTATCCACGGCATTAAAACGTTCGCCCTGTCCGGACCGACTAATGGCTTCCAGCTTCCATAGCCAACCGCTGTTCAGGTATTGCAGCTCCAGGCCCGTCTGGTCGATAACGTTGTACAGCGGGGTAAATTCCGGGTCACTACCCGACGGTAATTGCCCGTTGGCAAGTAGCGCCTGCAGCTCGGCCAGCGTCAGAGAATCCGGAATTAGCAACGGGTCGCGACTGGTGCCAGAGAAATGTGACAGCGCCAACTCCAGCCCATTGTCGAAGTACTGCTGGTAGCGGATGGCAAAATCCACCCGCTGGTTCTCTTTCGAAGATTCGTACTGCGCATTATCGGCCACAGGCAAGGGTGTGCGTGGACGGCCTTCTTCCCCGGCATAGGTCCGCTCACGAGAGCCCGGCAACACAAACACATCCACAATGCCCCAATCCTGTACCGTGGAAAGGTTGATCATGGGCTGGCCAAGCTTTTCTTCGCCATCTACCTGGTCCACCTGATCGGTCTGGTTAATGATATCCGCCAGATGACGACCTTCGGTGACGCCCCAGAATACCTTGCGGATACCGACCCGGGATTCCCAGCCATTGCCCACATGAATCCAGGACAACTCACGGATGTCCCAATGGGTCCGCTCCCCATCGTGCTCATCCACGCGGGCATAGGGAATAAACGTGAACAGGTCATCGCGATTATTCCACTCATGGAATATCTCCGGCTTGATATAGCCGGATCCATTGGTGGAATAATCCGCCTTGGGATAGGGAGAGTCCTGAGTGAAATAACGCCCTTCCAGCGCCACTTCACCGCGAAATTCCCACGCAGGGGAAACAAGAGGCACCACCAGCAGCGATGCCGTTAGCAACCCGTTTTTCATGGTATTAACCGACGCAATCAACGGGCACGTTTCAGGCTGTTCTTGTTGAAATCTGACTCGCTCAGACCCGTGTCATAACGGTAATTGCTCCAGAACAAGTCCGTGGATTTACCTGTCTGGTGATTGACCATGGACATCTTGCCGGGCTGCCAGTATTTGCCCTGGTACTGCGAAAAATCGCTGGCCGTGAGCGTCTTCAGTCGGCTTTTCTTGCGATCGTAGTAGTCCACTTTCCAGGTGCGGTATTCCTGCTGGTCGATCCAGGAAACCTGTCGAGTGTAACCGGAGTCTTCATCTTGCGGATAACGTTCGACCACGAAACAGGTCAGCTCACCGCAGGCTTCGTCGCGCAGGTACTTATATGTATACTTTTCGACTTCCTGCCCGCGCATATCTTCAAAACTGAATTCACTGCCCATGAAGGGACCGGACTTGTTCCGCGAAGCAATGGTCTTCACCCGGCGCAGAGCAGGCAGATACAGCCACTGGTCGTCGTCACGGGTCTTGTAGCTGAACGTGAGCATGGCGGTACCGCGCACGTCTCGAGGGGTATCGAAGATGGTCAGACTCTTGTCGCCCTCCTCCTCGCCAGTGCCTTCCAGCGTTTTCACGCGCAGCTCCCGGTCCGAGGTCTGGCCACTTTTGCTGATCAGCACCATCTTCATATCGGCCTGAAAATCCCCAAACCCCTCACCACGGCTATCCGCCTCCCGGGCGATCTCCAAGCCTTTTTCTTCCGGGGACTGGGCCAATACGGCAGGTGCGGCCAGGGCCATTAACAAAGCGGCGGGCAGTAAGCGGGCGTTCATCGCATTCCTCACGGTACACATGTCTGGGGCTGCACCGGCATAACGGGCAACAGCATGTTTACCATGATAGCGATCTGAACAGAAACAGCGATGCCAGAAGGGGCCAAAAGATAATTGGCAGTTGATAGTAGACAGTTGACAGCTACGCGCCCCCTACGATGCTTCTGGTTTCCAACGTAAGAGGCCGCGCCCCTTCTTTGGGCGCGGCCTCTTACGTTGGAGGTAATGAAAGTGCTCAGCCGCGCACTGCCAACTGTCCACTATCAACTGTCACCTGACCTTTGACCTTCACCACTCTTCCAGGTAGCCCATGCAATGTTCCACCAGCTCACTCACCCGGGTCACGCTGTCGGCAAGGCGCTGCAGGTCCCCCTCTGCCAAGGGCGCGTAGCGGTCTTCGGCCATCAGGTTAAGGGCATTTTCTTCGCTGGGTGGCGCCGGGCGGCGAGCCAGGCCCGCGGCGCCCAGGGCGGTCTGCATTTCCCCGTCCAGCCAGGCGATTAAATCCCCTCGATCAGCACGGGCGCGGGCCAGAATAGCGATTTCCGGGGCTTCAACGCCTGCATCCCGAAAGGCCTGTTCCAGCGCATCCAGGCTGAACAAGGTGTCCGCATCGGTCACTTGAAAGGTCTTGCCGGATTGCCGCGCCAGCCCCACCAGCACCGAATACAAATGAAAGACCACCGCCCCGCGTAACGCCAGACGCACAGTCGGTGTGGCATCGGCCTGATCATGGGTCAGCTGGCGCAACAGGGACTTGGCAAAATAAATGCGCTCGCGCAAACCGCTGACGGTGTTATCTCGAACCATTCTGGACATGGGAACACTCCGCATCAGGCAACACGCGCCACGCAACACGCCCCATGGGGCCGTGTTGCATGATGCGTGATGCTTGCTGGATTACTTCTTGGCGGCGGCTTTCTTGGCCGGGGCTTTCTTTTTTGCTGCCTTTTTCTTGGCAGCGGCCTTCTTCTTCGCGGGGGCTTTTTTCTTGGTCTGTTCTTCGACCCATTTGCCATCGCGATAGAACGCCATCCAGCCGGTGGCCTTACCGTCGATTTCGCTCATCACGTACTGCTCTTTGGCCTTGCGGCTGTAGCGCAGTACGCCTTTGTTGCCATCCGGGTCTGCGGCTGGCGCCTCGGCCAGGTAGGCGTGTTTGGGGTCCAGCTGCTTGGCCACGCTCTGAATCTCTTCGATCAGCGGCGGGCGCGTTTCCCGATTTTTCGGGAACTTGCTGGCGGCCAGGAACAGCCCAGAGGCACCATCACGCAGCAAGTAGTGGTCATCCACTTTTAGACATTGCAGGTGCGGCATGGGGATCGGATCTGCCCGCGGCGGTGCTGGTTCGCCACTCTTGAGCAACTTGCGGGTGTTACCACACTCTTCATTGGTGCACTTGAAGAACTTGCCGAAGCGACCGGTGCGCAATTGCATGTCGTTTTCGCACTTCTCGCATTCCAGTACCGGGCCATCGTAACCTTTGATACGGAATTCGCCCTTCTCGATCACATAGCCATCACAGTCCGGGTTATTACCACAGATGTGCAACTTGCGCTTTTCATCGATCAGGTAATTTTCCATGGCAGTGCCACATTTTTCGCACCGCTTTTTGCTGCGCAGTTCGTTGGTTTCCGCTTCCTCATCATCATCCGCTTTCACCGTTTCGGCTTCTTCGCCGGGCAGCAGATTCAGGGTGGCAGTGCAACGCTCTTTCGGCGGCAAACCGTAACCGGAACAGCCCAGAAATACCCCGGTGGAGCCGGTGCGGATCTGCATCGGGCGACCACAGGTGGGGCATTCTATATCGGTATCAGTGGGCAGGTTGGCGCGCATACCGCCCACCGCCTGCTTGCCACTGCCTTCACCCTGGGCGGCATCCAGCTTGCTGACGAAGTCCTTGTAGAATTCGTTCAGCACGTCCTGCCAGTTTCGTTGCCCTTCGGCGACTTCATCCAGGGTTTCTTCCATGCTGGCAGTGAAACCGTAATCCATCAGGTTGGGGAAATTCTCCACCAGACGGTCGGTGACGATGTCACCCATTTTTTCAGCGTAAAAACGGCGGCTATCCTGACGCACGTAGCCGCGATCCTGAATCGTGGAAATAATCGCTGCGTAGGTGGACGGGCGGCCAATGCCGCGCTTTTCCAGTTCCTTGACCAGGCTCGCTTCGGTGAAACGGGCTGGCGGCTTGGTGAAGTGCTGGTTGGCATCCACGTTGTCGATGGCCAACACATCGCCTTCTTTCACATCCGGCAACAGGGTGTCTTCCTGGCCCTTGCGCGAAGCTGGCGGCTGAATGCGGGTCCAACCATCGAACTTCATGATGCGCCCTTTGGCTTTCAGCTCGTAACCGTTGCCGGTGGCCGTCAGGGTGGAGCTCAGGTATTCCGCCGGGGGCATCTGGCAGGCGATGAACTGTCGACGAATCAGCTCGTAAAGGCGCTGGGCGTCGCGTTCCATGTCTTTCAGGGAGTCAGAGGTGCGCCGCACATCCGAAGGACGAATGGCTTCGTGCGCTTCCTGGGCTCCTTCCTTGCTGCTGTAGGACAGCGGCGCATCAGGCAGGTACTTGTCACCCAGTTTTTCGCCAATCCACTCCCGGCAGGCCGCCACAGCGTCTGAACTCAGGTTGGTGGAATCGGTACGCATATAAGTAATGTGGCCGGCTTCGTAAAGCCGCTGCGCCATCATCATGGTCTTTTTCACCCCGAAGCCCAGCCGTGTACTCGCGGCCTGCTGCAGGGTAGAGGTAATAAAAGGCGCCGACGGCTTGGAGCGGGTGGGCCGCTGCTCTCGCTGGCTGATGGTCAGGGTACCGGCGTTTTCCAGTGCCTGTTTGTGGGCACCGGCATCATCACCATTGTCAGGGCGGAATGCCTTGCCGTTATGTTTTGCTACCTGCAGGCGCAGGGCTTCGCCATCGCCGCTGTGGGTGTCACTGTACAACTCCCAGAATTCTTCCGGAATAAAGGCGCGAATTTCACGTTCACGCTCTACCACCAGCTCCACAGCGACGGACTGTACCCGACCAGCGGACAGTCCACGGGCGATCTTTTCCCACAGCAATGGGGAGATCATGAAACCCACGACCCGATCCAGAAAACGCCTGGCCTGCTGCGCTTCTACCCGGTGCAGGTCCAGCTTGCCGGGTTCTTCGAACGCCGCCTGGATCGCTTTCTTGGTAATTTCGTTGAACACCACCCGGTCGAACCGGTCATCTTCTCCGCCAATGACTTCCCGCAGGTGCCAGGCAATCGCCTCCCCTTCGCGGTCCAAATCCGTTGCGAGATAGATGCGGTCTGCTTTCGCAGCCAGGCGTTTCAGTTCATCGACCACCTTGTCTTTGCCGGGAAGCACCTCATAGTGGGCAGCCCAGCCTTTTTCCGGGTCGATCCCCATGCGGTTAACCAACTGCTTCTTGGCCTTCTTCTTTTTATAGGCATCCCGCTCCTCCTTGGGCAGGGAGCGAGTGTAGGCCGCTTCCTTGGCCCGCTCCTGAGGGGTGCTCTTTTTGGAGCCGCCACTGACCGGCAGATCCCGCACGTGGCCGACACTGGACTTCACAATGAAGTCGTCGCCCAGGTAGCGGTTGATGGTCTTGGCCTTGGCAGGCGACTCCACAATTACTAACGATTTTCCCATTCTCAGGTACTCGACATCCGGTCTAAGGCTCGTGATGGGCGCTATTTAGACAGCGCCGGTATAGGCGGGTCAAGCAGGAAGTGCCCCCCCTTTCCTTTTTTAGTAGTAGTACAGGCAGCCCTGTCAGGGCAACCCTCATCTGTGAAACAGTCTGCTAGCAACGCCGACAAAGCGCGCTATACTGCAGGAAACCTCACGTTTTCAGGGAGAGAACCGTGCCCAGCCCCTACCGCAAAATCCTGGTTGCCATTGATGGCAGCGACGAATCCCCCCAGGTGCTGTCCCGCGCCGCAGGCGTACTGTCTGGCAATGATGGTGAGCTACATCTGATCCATGTCATCGAACCGTTGGCCCTGGCCTACGGCGCGGATGTGCCCATGGATGTGACGGATTTGCAAAGCGGGCTGATGAAACAGGCCCGTGAAATGGCGGACAAATACGCCGGGCAGTACAGCATTCCTGAGGGCAACGTTTATGTGGACATGGGGTCCATCGAAAAGACCATTCTCGACAAGGCGGACAAGATAGGAGCGGATTTGATCGTGGTGGGCAGCCATACTCGCAGCGGTCTCGCCCTGCTGCTGGGCTCAACTGCGCGCGGCCTGGTGCCCGGCGCCCATTGCGACGTACTGGCCGTCAAGGTCGACCAGTAGCCGCAGCGAGCCGAAAAGGAATTACCACGCGCAGACTGCGCGCAAGTGTGAATCAGGTCAGTTGTAGTGTGCCGGTGCTCGCCTGCCCTTCTCCGTTCCAGCGACACAGCAATTCAGCCAGCCCCTGAGCCTGCACCTTCAGCGCAGCCAGCTCTTCCGGGCTGTTCTTCTCTCCGTGAAAAACCGGCAGTTTGCGCATGGAATGCACCAGTTCATGGGTCGGCGCCTGCATTCGCTTCACTTCCAGGGTCCAGCGAATGTGGTGAACGATCATATGGAAAAACGCCAATCGGGTCGCCAGCGAATAAGGGCCGTCATCGTCATTGAATTCGTTAAAATCCAGGCTCGCCAGCACCGCTTCGCGCGCGTTATCTGCAACGGTAATCGTGGCACTGCGCGGGGTCCCCAGCAACATGGACAGGGTCCCGAAAACTTCTCCGGGAGAAACATAGTAAAGCGGCGACTCCTTGGCATTATCCGACAATACTTCCAACTGACCTCGAAGCAGGAAATACAGGGTGGAATCCACCTCACCGGCGCGAATGACACTTTCTCCGGACGCTGCCACCCAAAGACGAGTGGTCTTTTCAAGCTGAACAAATTCGTCCTGATCATCACGGGCGATTTCATTAAAAAACGGCACACCTGCTAACAGCTGGCGCCGCCGTTGCTGGCCGAAATCATTATTATTGGCCTGCTCCATCCACTATCCCCACTGTTTTGATGGCACTGTTACCCTTTGTACACATGCTAGTACCCGCGTCTTAGCAGGGCAACGACATGGACGTAAAAGCGGGATAAAATTTCGGCCAATAACTGTTCAAATAACACTGTTCATATTATCAGTGCCTGTGCTAGCATCCAAAATGTAGCACTGCCTGTCAGCCACGACTTACAAGCCCAGGCAAGCAACGATACAAATGCCTACACGCAACGGGTGACAGGCATGGGATTAACGCGCACGACGGCAAGGCTTGGCCCATCATGGCCACCGGCAAGCGCTCTACTCTGCACGAAACAGGGAGAAGGTTATGAGCAGCAAACTTACCGACCGACAGCAGCAGGTTCTCGATTGCATCCGCGAATGCCTCTCGGACAGCGGCATGGCCCCCACCCGTGCAGAGATTGCCGACATCATGGGGTTCCAGTCCAAGAATGCGGCTTCGGACCATCTCCGCGCACTCGAACGCAAGGGCTACATCAAGCTGCACAGTGACCGCTCGCGGGGTATTCAACTGCTGGATAACGCCTACTGGGGTGAAGAAGAGCTGCCCATTGTCGGTAGAGTCGCTGCCGGCGTTCCCATTGAAGCCATCGAGAACGTGGAACGCACCGTGCCGGTCCCCCAGGGGCTGTTCAAACAACGGCCTACCTATCTGTTGAAGGTACAGGGCGACAGTATGGTAGATGCGGGGATCTTCGATGGCGACCTGATTGCCGTGCGTAAATCCAATGTGGCACGATCCGGTGAGATTGTTGTGGCTCGCATTGACGAAGAAGTCACGGTGAAGACTTTAAAGTTGAATAAATCCAGCGCCACCCTGCTACCGGCCAACGAAGCCTATGAGCCCATCAAGGTGCCCGCTGATCAACTTATCATCGAAGGCATTTTTGTGGGGCTGATTCGTGACCCGAACTCTTATTAAGACCTGTATCCACGCGGGTATAACTACCTGCCTAATTGTATGGAGTGCGTTTGCCATGGCTGATACCCATCTTCTTGCGCCCTGCCCGGACTCCCCTAACTGTGTGTCCAGCCTGGCCACACAGAGCGACAAGCGCGTAGCCCCTTTGCAGGTGGCCAGCGACCGGGAAAGCAGCCTGAAAAAACTGGAAGGCCTGCTGGGTGATCTTCCTCGGGTGGAATACGACGTGGTCGGCCAATCGCGCATTCAGGCGCGCTTCACCAGCCGAATTCTGCGGTTTGTGGACGATGTAACCTTCTACGTTCGTGATAACGGTGTAGTGGAAGTGCGCTCAGCCTCACGGGCGGGTTACTGGGATTTAGGTGCCAACCGTCGTCGGGTAGAATCTCTGCGCGAGCAGCTATCTGAAAAGGACCCCGATGACCGCACCTCACAGCAACACGCCTTCAAAAACGCCGAGCACCGCGCCTGATCAATGGGCTGATATCGGGGTTAACCTGACCGATCGGCAATTCCATGACGATCGCGACACGGTGATTGAGCGGGCGGCCGCAGCCGGGGTCGCCTGGCAGTTAATTACCGGCACCAATATCGACGAGTCGCGCGCCGCCATCGCCTTGGCCGACGAACACCCCAGCCTTTTTGCCACCGCCGGTCTGCACCCGCACAGTGCCCGTTTTTACTCCTCTGCCCTGGAAAAGGAACTGCGAGAATTGCTCGCCCATGAGCAGACGAAAGCCGCAGGCGAAATGGGCCTGGATTTCAATCGCGACTTCTCCCCTCGCCCCGACCAAGAGCGCGCATTCGAAGCCCAACTGGCACTGGCGGCAGAGATGAAACTGCCGGTTTTCCTCCATGAACGCGACGCCCACGAACGCTTTCTGCCAATACTGAAAAGCTTCCGCGACGACCTGCCTGGTGCCGTCGTGCATTGCTTCACTGGCTCTCGTCAGGCGCTATTTGCCTACCTGGACCTGGATTGCCATATCGGCATTACTGGTTGGATTTGCGACGAGCGGCGCGGCAAATCACTGGCTGAACTGGTGCCCAACATCCCCGATCAACGCCTGCTGCTGGAGACCGACGCCCCCTACCTGCTACCTCGTGATTTGCCGGAGCCGCCACCGAAAAAACGCCGCAATGAGCCATCGCTACTTCCCTGGATTGGCCAGCGTGTCGCACAATTACGCGGGCAGCAGACAGAGGAAGTCGCCGCCATAACCTATGCTAATGCGGTGAACTTGTTTCGCTAACACAAGCGTTTCAAAGGATCGGCGGAGAGGGGCTCTCGCCCATTTCCGCCCTACGGCTCACTGGTTATGCAGGGCGAAAATCGGCGAACGCCGATCTCCGCCGCACAGCCAACGTAGATCTGAGTCGTCGTGTAGGTCGGCTTTACCCAAGGACACAGAGAGTCTGAAAGGCGTCACCCGACATCTAGGAAAGAAACTGCTGCACATCCAGCAGACCAAAGGGCCAGGCCAGCTCGCGGCCCTCGCATGCCAGCACCGGGATGCGCTCACCATACTGTTCGATCAGTGCATCCTCCTCGGCAATATCCACATGGGTAAGCACCAGCCCCGGATTCACCATGGCAACCAGCTCACTGGCCTGATCGCACAGGTGACACCCAAGAGTCGTGTAGAGCAAAACCGTCATGCATCCTCCACATGACGAATCGCGTAGCAATAATGAATTTTCTCATTACGCCGGAAGTCTTCCGGGATACTCCAGCGGGAAATATCTTCCACGTCGAACCATTTACTGATGCTTTCATCCATCTGGAAACGGCGGTAATTACAGGAGAAATACAACACCCCGCCCGGCTCCAGACAACGCATGATTTTGCGAATCAGATCGCCGTGATGCTCTTCCACCACAAAGTCACTGCGTGATTTGTTGTTGGAAAAGGTGGGCGGATCGCAGAACACCAGGTCGAACTGCTCCTTGCATTCATCCAGCCAGCGCATGGCATCCATACGGGCCAGCTCGTGTTGGTCGGTGGAGAACCCATTAGCCGCCAAGTTACAGGCCGTCCAATCCAGATAGCGTTTCGAAGAATCGACGGTAACCGTGCGTTTGGCGCCACCGACGGCAGCATGCACCGTAGCCGAACCGGTGTAGGCAAACAGATTCAGGAAACGCTTGCCGCTGGCCTGCTCCGCAATACGCAGTCGCGTGGGACGGTGATCCAGAAACAAACCGGTATCCAGGTAATCCTGCAAGTTAATCAGCAATTGCGCCTGTCCTTCACGCACTACCCGATAGTGCCCCTGGGTATCCAGCTTTTGGTATTGCTGGTTCCCTTTCTGCTTCTCGCGCGTGCGCAAGTGTACCTGCTCACGGTGCACGCCAAGAGCCGCCCGCACCGCCGTTACCGCCCAGTCACGCCGGGCCTTGGCTTTTTCAGGGTCAATGGTTTTCGGCGCCTTGAATTCCTGCACCAGCACCTGGTCGCCATAGATATCCACTGCCACATTGAATTCCGGCAGGTCGCGATCATAGAGGCGGTAACACTGGATATCTTCCCGCTCCAGCCAGCGACGCAAATGCTTGCCGTTTTTACGCAAACGGTTGAGCAACGGCTGCGCGCCTTCCGGCACATTAAAAGCGCCTTCATCAGCGACTTGCGCCACCGCAGGCGGTGTTTGCTTGCGTGGGGAATACAGCCGAATAAAGTTATTGAAAGGCCCGTTCTTCAAGCGCCATTGCTGCTCCAGGTTCATCCCGGAACGATCCATCACATCCACATCGGCGCCTAACAGCAACGCTTGATAACCCGGCGCACGCACCGCAAGAATCCGGCCGATGGAATAGTGTAACCAGCCCGCCTGCTGCTTCTCATCAAGACGCTCACCCCAGGGCGGGTTGCCCACCACAATGCCGTTGGCGACAAAGTCGCGTGGCCGCAGCGCACCCAGCTCCCGGCGCTCAAAATGAATCGCATTACGCACCCCGGCACGCTCGGCGTTCTGCAGTGCCAACGGCAGAGTCTTGCTATCGGCATCAAAGCCCTTCAACGACAAGGTCGGCACCGGGCGCTTGGCGCTATCACCGGCTTCTTGCTGAGCGTCTAACCACAGCTGGCGTCGGCAACCGCGCCAGTGCTGAAAACCATAGTGCTGACGCTGGGCCCCTGCGGCCCGGCCTGCGGCCATTAGCGCCGCTTCGATCACCAAGGTGCCACTGCCACAGAACGGATCCAGCAAGGCCGCAGGACGATCCGGCTTACCCCAACCAATGGCCCATAACATAGCCGCTGCCAGCGTTTCACGCAGCGGCGCGCGGCCCCCGGCGAGACGGTAGCCACGGCGATGAAGTGGTTCGCCAGCCAGATCCAGCCACAAATGCGCTTCGTTCAAATCCAGACGCGCACGAATACAGCAACTGCCTTTGGGCTCCCGAGAGATCGCAAATTGCGTGGGCAGCGCCTGAATAAAGCGCTTGGTGCTGATGCGGTTATCGCCCCGCACTTCTGCACCATGCTCCATATGCACGTGTACCGGCGCATTGTTGCCCACCAAAGACAGCCAATCCTGGCTGGCAGCCAGTTTTTCCGGGGCAATATCAGGGGTGACCCCCAACGTGGCCAGATGCAACAGAACCCGCTCGGACAGGCGCGACCACAGACATACCTTAAGGGCGTCCGCAGAGCCCCCGGTGAAGCTCACGTGGGCGCGCCCGGTTTCTGTTACGGATATCCCCAGTGAAGACAGTTCGTCACTGAGCAAATCTGCCAGGCCCGGCATGCAGGTGGCCACAAATTCCATTACCAAATCCTCTTAAGTGACTGATTCATGTCCCATTCAAAAACTAACTGCTTGTTTTTCATGGCATTACACAAACGGTCATCAACCTGTCCTTTATACGTCATATGCTTAACCAGCACTGACCATATTGCTACATGGTATTCGACACCACCTTACCGCTTTCCCATACTGAATGTGTCGGCCCCGCTACTTGGCTACGTTTTCAGCCGAGGGGCCATTTTTCGGTACCGCTATCTGTGAAAGGGAAAGCGTTTATGAAGCGACAAAAACGTAGTAAAGACGACCGCGCTTACAACCGGGGATACAACGCCGGCCTGGATGGAAAATCCCGTGAAGATTGCCCGTTTGGCACTCTCCAGGCACGCACCAACTGGATGGGGGGATGGCGTGAAGGTCGCACTGACTTTGCCCACGGAATGCTTGGCGTCGCCAGCATCCAGAATCTGAAAAATATCGGTTAACTTCTTCCAGTTTCACAACGCCGACGCGTTCAGCGCGCCGACCCACAGGGCCCCACCCGGGCCCTTTTTAATGTCTAGCGTCTAGCCAGCAACGGATAACTCAAATCCCCTTCGGCCAGGCACGGGCAATATCACCGATCAGTCCCGGCCCCTGGTAGATCAAACCACTGTAAATCTGTACCAGATCCGCCCCCTGGCGCTGCTTCTCCAGTGCATCATCAGCACTGTTAATTCCGCCCACGCCAATAATGGGAATACGGCCATTGAGCGCATGGCGCATGGCAGCCAGCGCCCGGTTGGCGATGGGGGTTAACGGCGCGCCACTGAGTCCGCCCTGCTCTTCACCGTGTTTCAGGGCCTGCACACCATCGCGGGACAGGGTGGTATTGCCCACGCAAACCCCGTCGATACCGTGCTGCACAAACGCTTCCGCCATCCCCTGCAGCTCTTCTTCACTGTTGTCCGGGGCAATCTTGATCACTAGCGGCACCCGGCGACGATGCTCCTGATCCAGCCGTGTCTGAGCTTCGCGCAACGTACCCAGCAAATCATCCAGGGCGGCGCCGTGCTGCAGGGTGCGCAACCCCGGCGTATTGGGGGATGACACATTCACCACCAGGTAGCTGGCATAGGCATGCACTTTCTGTTGGCAAATCAGGTAATCCTGCACCGCATCTTCCACCGGCGTGTCTTTGTTTTTGCCGATATTGATACCCAACACCCCCTGATAACGGCTGCGCTTCACCGCCCCCACCAGGTATTCCACCCCTAAATTATTAAAGCCCATCCGGTTAATCAGGGCCTGGGCTTGGGGTAAACGAAACAGGCGCGGCTGAGGGTTGCCCAGTTGCGGGCGCGGCGTGACGGTTCCCACTTCAACGAACCCAAAGCCCAGATCGGCCAGCCCATCGATACAATCACCGTTCTTGTCCAGGCCCGCCGCCAGCCCCACCGGGTTGGCAAACTCGATCCCCATTACCTCTTTCGGTGCCGCCGGCACCGCACCGGGCCACAACTTGCCAGCACGCTTGCGCAGCAATGCCAGCGTCAGCTCGTGGGAATGCTCTTCAGAGAGAGAGAACAGTAAAGGTCGTGCCAGGGAATACAGCATGAAAGCGCCCGATCGGTGGTAATCGGCGGCATTATAGCCAAGCCCCCCGGTGACTTCGATGTTTTGTGTCGGACAGTGAGGCGAACGGCGAATCCATTGAAACCCCGGCTCACGCTCCGCCTCCTCTCACACCTCGTGACGCCGTGCGTGTTGCATGCAGCATGAAGCGTGTAGCAGCCGCAAAGCGGCACAAAAAAAGCCCGGCAGAGCCGGGCTTGAAAATAACTAACGAATCAGCGCGCCAGTTAACTGCGCAGTTTGGCGCGGGCCGGGTCCGGCTTGAGCAGGAAGCGAGCCAGAGCCGGCAAAAGCCATAGGGCTCCAATCATGTTCCACAGGAACATAAAGGTCAGCAGGATACCCATATCCGCCTGGAACTTGATGGAACTGAACCCCCAGAAGACAACACCCACAGCCAGGGTAATACCGGTGAACGCTACCGCCTTACCTGTGGTTTTCAGTGTCTGCTTGTAGGCCTCTTCCAGCTCCATACCTTGCTTCAGGTATTCAGACAGCTTGCTGTAGATATAAATACCGTAATCCACGCCGATACCCACGCCCAAAGCGATCACTGGTAGCGTTGCGACTTTGACACCGATACCCAGGTGCGCCATCAGCGCCTGACAAAGAATCGAGGTGAGTCCCAGCGGCACAATGATACAAATCACAGCCCGGAAAGAACGGAAAGCAATCAGAATCAGCACCGACACCACCGCGTAAACCAGAGCCAGCATGGGATACTGGTTCTCTGCGATGGTCTGGTTGGTCGCGGCTTCCACGCCCGCGTTACCCGAGGCCAGCTTCAGCTCCATCACATCCTTGTTGTTACGGGTCTCGGCAAAGTCGGCCACGGCACCGGTAACACGTTCCAGCGTCTCGGCCTTGTGATCATCCAGGAACACATAAACCGGGGTCAGGGAACAGTCCAGGTTGTACAGGCTGTCCGGCATGAACCCCATCACGTTGTTCAAGGCGTACTGGTCCCGGGAAATGGTCGCCCATTTCATGGAGCCTTCATTCATGTTGGTGGAGATCAGTTTCGTCGCAGACGCGATGGTCGTCACGTCCTGCACCCCTTCCACGTTGCGCAGGTTCCACGCCAGATCATCGACGGTCTGCATCGCTTCATAGGTGTTACAGGATTCCACCGGCGTCTTGCCCATCACTACCAACACATCCGCACTCACCGAGTAGTTCGACACCAGGAAGTTCACGTCATGGTTGTAACGGTAGCGGGGCTTGGGCTCGTAGCCACGCGGACAATCCATGTCTTCACACGGGTCCGGCCAGAGTTCGGGAGCGCCCTTGTCCAGATCACCGATTTTCAGGTCCTGGCTCATGTAAATCCCTACACCGTAACCCGCAACCGCCACGGCAATGGACAAAGCGGCCAATGGGGTGCGAGTAAAGCGGGCAAACAGGCCTGCCAACGGGTGATCTTTCTTTTCCCCTGCCTGAATCTTGCGAATGGAAGCGCCACTCACGCCCAGGTAAGACAGCACCAATGGCACGACCACCAGGTTGGAAATGATGATTACCGCCACGCCGATACTGGCCGCCATGGCCAGCTCACGAATCACGCCCACATCGATCATGTAAAGTGTGAGGAAACCGATCGCATCCGACACCAGCGCCACCATGCCCGGCACACACAGCGCCTGGAAGGTAGAGCGTGCAGAATCCAGTGAGCTACGCCCTTCCGCGGCATAGTTGGCCAGGGTGTTAACGATCTGAACACCGTGAGATACCGCGATGGCGAAGACCAGGAACGGCACCAGCATGGAATAAGGGTCAATGGTGAACCCCAGGCTGCTAACAATACCCAGCTGCCAGATCACCGCCACAAAAGAGCAGGCTGTCACGGTCAGTGCACTGCGCAGACAGCGCGTGTCGATCAACAGCAGCAGCGCGATCAAACCCAGGGTGAAGAAGAAGAACATCGCCACTTCTTCCGCCGCGGCCATCACATCACCCGCTTTCTTCGCCAAGCCGACAATGTGGATACGAACGTTCGGGTATTTATCCTGATACTTGCCGCGAATTTCTTCCAGGCGGGCAGACAGGGCTGGAATATCAACACCGTCATCACCCAGCGCGTCCAACAAATAGGCATGCACCACACTGGACTGGAAGTTATCGGCGACCAAACGGCCCACCTGCCCGGAACGCAGCACATTGGTACGCAACTGTTCCAAGGAGTCTTGTGAACCATCGTAGCCTGCGGGAATCACTTCCCCGCCCTGAAAGCCCTGCTCGGTGACTTCGTTCCAGCGTACGTTGCTGGTCCACAGTGAGCGAATTTTGCTCGGATCAACGCCTTCCAGCGCGAAGACTTCGTCAGTGATTTCTTTCAACGCATTGGCGTAGTCCGCATTGAAAATGTCATCACTCTGGGTTTCCGCAACAATCACACGGACGTCATTACCCAGGCTCAAGTCATTCTGGTGTTCAAGAAAATTCTGGATGTAAGGATGATCCAGCGGGACCATCTTGCGAATATCGGTGTTCAGTTCGATCTTGCTTGCCTGGAAACCCAACAGCACGGTGGCTGCGATAAAGGCCAGCAGAATCAGGGGCCGAACAGCAAACAGCCCACTGGCAATACTTTTGGAAATGCGACCTGACATTGCTGTGCCCCTTATTTAACGTCTTCAATCACGCGCAGCCCACCCTGCCCGGCGACAAGAATGCCACCTGCATTACGGGGAAGAACGGCGGAGATGGAATCGCGATCCGGCAAGAACCGCAGGGAAAAAGATTGACCGCCATCATGGCTGGTAAGAATGCCTCCGGCATTGGTGACCAGCACCACAGTGCCATCCGCCAGTACCGTGCCATCGTTAACACCGCGGGTCAGCTTTGAGGGAATTTTCGCCCAGCTGCGACCCCGGTTGGCCGTCAACCACACATTACCCTGCAGGCCGTAAGTCAGCGCATTATAATCAGAGATCGCGGTCACCCCGAACAGGGTGCCGCCATAGGGGCTTTGCAGCTTTTCCCAGCTCATGCCCTTGTCAGCAGAGTGGTACATCACGCCTTTCTCGCCCACCACGTAACGGTCGTTCCCGCCTTTGGCTGCGGCATAGTCATACAAATGCCAACCGTCACGGTTATCCAGACGATCCAGGGCTTTATTCCAGGTTTCGCCACCATCGGTGGTTTGCAGGAAGTAACCATAGCCGCCTACAGCAACCGCACGGTCGCGGCTATCGCAGAACACATCCAGCAACGGCGCACCGGAGGTATCCACTGGTGCCATGGCAGCACTATCACCGTACAGGTCGTCGCCTTCATCGCCGTAGGCATCATCGCCATACGGGTCGCCATAGAGGTCATCCATGGCGTAGTCATCCAGCTCTTCCCCAACCGGGGCCGCATCCTCACTGCTCCCCAAGGGGTCGCTGTACTGTACTGTCCAGGTTTCCCCACCATCATCGCTGCCAAGCACCACCGCATCGTGGCCAACGGCCCAACCATGGCGAGCATCAGCAAAACACACCGAAGTGAGTAGCACTTCAGATGGCGTTACCGCCTGCTTCCAGTGATCACCTTGATCATCGGAATAGAGAATTTTACCCCGATCACCCACCGCAACGATCCGGCTATCCGCATAGGCGATATCCAAATAGTTGTTGGCAGTAACCAGAGGTGCATCATTCGAAACGAAATCTGCCTGCAGAGGCGCAGACAGCATGGCCGACAGGGCCATTAACACTGTTTTTTTCATTGTCCCTTACTCTTCCCGAGGGCCCCGTTCCAGGGCCGAGCACAAAACGACCGGGGGCCATGGGCGTCCCGGTCGTTTTGCCTTGCCGACTTCCTTGAGCCGGCGTTTTTATAATTAACGACCGCGGCGGCGTAGCGCTGCCGGGTGGAAATAACGGTCGCTTGGTACCGGTTGGCTGTAATCAAGCATTGTTGACTCTTCGTTATCCAGGAACTGCACGTGGTAACGCTGAGCTCGCAGATCGTGGAATGTATCGAGCGCAGTCCACTGGGTCGGCACTTCATAGTAGTTCTTGATGTAAGCCAAGCTAACGCGCCACAGCTCACCACGACGGTCGTACTGGTCGATAGCGGCAATCTGCCAGGAGTCCGCATCAATATAGAAGCGACGCTTCTCATAGATGTGGCGCTCACCTTCTTTCAGGTTGGCTTCCACCACCCAGACACGGTGCAGCTCCCAACGCTGGTAGTCCGGATTCACGTGACCTTGCTGCAGCAACGTCTCGTACTTCACATCCTGGCTATCCAGTTTGTAGTTGTTGTACGGAATGAACATTTCCACCGGCTTGTCGCTAACCAGCTTCCAGTTGTACTTGTCTGGCGCACCGTTATACATGTCGGTGTCATCAGCAGTACGCAGGCCATCGGCCGCAGCAATCGGCGTGTCGTAAGCCAGGTTCGGTGCACGGCGCACACGACGCTGGCCGGCATTGTAGCCCCAGGCCTGACGCGGCATTTTCTGTTGGTCTAGCATTTCGTGTACCAGTACCGCACCACCCGCCAGACGTGCCGGCGCTTTGGTGAAGGACAGGTAGTAGAAAATGATGTTATCCAAAGTCTCGAAGTTGTACTTCGGATCGTAGTAGCGGAAATACACTTCCTGCTGCGAGGTAATCAGCGAATAGGCACCGCTACGCTGCACGGCAACTTCTGACGCACGACGTACCACGTACAGACCACGCCAGCGCAGAATATGGTTCCAGATTGCCTGCTTGGCTTTCTGTTCGTTGGTACCGCTCAGAATCGGGAAGGGAATACCACCAAACGCGTTGTCCACACCGGTTTCACCCAGCTTCGCTTTGGTAGCGTTGCTTTTGGTGTTGTCGTACACCCATTGCGGCGCAGATGTGGAGCGGTGACTCGGGTACACATTCAGCTTGAAGGTATCCGGGTAGGTTTTCAGCATGGCCTGCACACCGTCCGGCACCTTGTCCGCATACTTGGACACGTTCTGGGCGTTGATGGTGAAGGCGATTTTGTCAGACTTGTACGGGTCCGGATGATGCTGGCCCGGACGAGTGTACTCCTTGGGAATATCCTTACGCTGGATACCACCGGTGTAATCCGGAATACCCAGACCTGTAGAGGTAGCTTTGCCGTTGCCTTTAATCTGTGCACCGAAAGGCGTCAGGGACGAACCCAATTTCGCCGCTTCCTGGCTGGATACACCAGCGTGCACATTGGCCGCCACGCTCAGAGACAGTGCCAGGGCACCACCCATTGCGGTCAGTTTCTTCAACATGATTGCTCTCCGTTAAAAACAGGCCGGCACCCCGACCTGGAACAAATTAGAAAGAGTACTTAACAGAAACCGAAGCGTTGTTCCGGTCGGCCAGTTTGTTGGAATATTTGGCGCCCCAGAAGGTAGTACCAGACATGGCCACTTCCAGGTTGTTCAAGTACAGGAAACTCACCCCCAGGGTCGCCGCTTTACGGTCTTCCATAAAGTTACCACCAATCGGAGAGTTACCGTTTACATCATGGGCAAAACGTACACTCGGGCTCATGGAAACACCCGCGAAAACGTTACTGTAATCCGCCTTCAGCACCGCACGGTAGCCCCAAGAGGTGGGGTCCAGGTTGTACTTGTTCGGATCATCGGGGCTCAGGATTTGTGCTTCTGATTCCAGAATTGCCGCTGTTGAGTTGTATTCCTCATCCGGGCTTTCCAACCCTTCGATGTGTTCAACACCCAGTTCCAGCAAAGCAATCAGGCCATCAGAACCGAATGTAGGACCGAAGTTAAAGATGCTGACCAGGGAACCGTTGTAGCTCTCGACTTCATCATAGAAGTAATAAAGCTGGCTATCCGTAATCACGGTATCGCCAGACAGGCAGCTTCCACCCATTTCAGCACGCACACAGTGACCGGTCAGGTCTTCGATTCTCACGACAGTATCAGGGCCCAGCAAACCCGCTGATTTACCGGCGGCCCCCGCCAAGGCAGAAATCAGGTCATCGCCCGCTTCGTTGATAATCGCCCGCTTGGGACGATAGGCAATTTCACCGGCCAAAGACATGTTGCCAATGCTGGTGTTGAAGCTACCGCCAATCATGTCCTGATCTTCAGCATAAGCCATCTGATATTCTGCGGTATCGATGATCAATGGCATCGCTGCCGCGCCACCACCTTGTGCGGCCTGGACATTGTTCAAACGCGCCCCAACAACCGGCGTCTTCGCGTGAGTACGGGTGTAATACAGCGCGAACTCTGTACCGTTAAGACCTTCAGCAAAATAACGATATGCCAGACCAAACTGGCCGCTATCTGATGCTTCCTTGTCCCGGATGCGATCTACGGTGACCTGAGTCGCTTCATATTGATAATCGGAATAGGTCGCGCCTGTATAGCCTGCAAACGCCCCTTCAAGACCCGGTGCATTAGCGCCCAAAGCAACGACCCGACCGTCGATGATCACGTGGTCGGCCCCTTTACCCGGGAAGGCATCATGCGTGGAGAAGTAAGTACCGGTTGGCGCATCTTCCGAGTTCTTCCAGTCCAGCTGGTAGAACGCCTCAAGCGTGGAATTGAAGGTCAAACCGTAAGAGAAATACAAACTATTGAGGGGAAGCAAGGCCTCTTTGATTTCAGAGCCAGGCAAACGCAAGGCATTCAGGTCAAAGTAGTTGGCGGTGTTGACGCCGTTCTGCATGAACAGGGCCTCACCCCAGTTAATCACCTGCTGGCCCAGACGCACGTTCAGCGGCCTCTCGAACATATCGAAGTTGCCCCACACATACGCATCCAGCATACGCGCACGCTGGCCCGCATAGCGCTCGGCATCGCTGGTAAAGTCATCACCGGTGCCATTGTTGGCGTAATCCGAATAGGTGGCATAGCGACTGAAACCATTACCTGGCACATACGGGGCAGACGCATTCAGAGCGCCACCGTCATGCCCGCCATTCATGATCACCTGATCGTAGAATGCAGTACCGCGCAAGAACATGCCGTACTTGCCCTGCCAGCTCAGGTCCAGCTCCGGGGTAATTTTGTACACCAGAGACGCCAGGCCTGTATCGTAATGATTGTTGGCATCGTTCTTGTTGATCTGCGAACCGTAACCGGCCTTGGTCATGTCCACCACATCACCGGTGGCCGCCAACATCGAATCCTGACCTTCGGTCCGAAACAAGGCACCCACTGACAGAGTCGTATCCAACCGACCTGACCAGTCCGGGTTATCGAAATCCAGTTGAACCGCTGAAGCGGGGAGGGACAGCCCTGTGAGGGCAGTGATACTGGCGACGGCCATCGCCAGCCTGGTTCTACGCAGGTGATTATTATTCATGTAGCTCTCCGAATTGCCATGCGCATGGCTTTATTGTTTTTTACTCGGGCAATAGTAGCTCCCATTTGCAGCAGGTCCCATCATTCTTCCTGACACAAACCACCGCCCGAGCTAATGCATAATTCTTACACATCAGGAAAAAAAATAAATCCCCTGTGTACTCTATTATTAACGACTAGCCGGTCATCCCGTTATTGGCCCCGTACAGCTCCATCAGGCGCCCGCCCTGAAATCAGGATAACAAGATGCGCCCCAGCACCTCCACCACGTTATCCGATGCAGTTTGTTGCGCATCGGATAACGCATCCGTCAACCGCGCCCTGCGCTGCGGCTCAAGCCTGGGCAAACGCGCCGCGCCGTTGGCAAGACGGGCTGCCACCTGCGGATTGATGGCATCCAGCCGGGACAGTGCCAAGGCAAACAACCGGTAACCCGCCCCACTTTCCGCATGAAAAGCCGACGGGTTGCCATTGGTGAATGCACCCACCAGAGCGCGCACCCGATTCGGGGTTTTCCAGTCAAAGGCCGGGTGTTCGAGCAAGCCATTGACCCGATCAACGGTCTGCTCGCCTGGCACCGTGGCCTGCACCGCAAACCATTGGTCCATCACCAAGGCCTCTTCCTGCCAGCGCTCAGCAAACTGCGCCAGCGCCTGTTCAGCCCCCGGCAAACCATGGTGCACCAGCACTCTTAGCGCTCCCAGCTCTTCACTCATGCAAAGTGGCAGCTCAAACAGTTCCACAGCCAGACGGCCAGCTTCCGGGTGACCACCCGCGGCCAGAAAATCCAACGCCAGATTACGGAGCTGCCGGCGCCCCATGGCCAGGCCATCCATACTCAGCTCGGTGGCCAGCAGATTTTCAGCCAGCGACAGCCAGTGCTGCTGCAATGCTGCGCCCAACGCCTGCTTCATGGCGCTGTGTGCCAAGTGAATCACAGCAGGATTCAAAGGGGTGTGCCGATCACCCAGCGCCACCTCACCGGGCAAGGTGAGTAGCAATGCCGCCTGCGCCGGATCTTCATCGCTACGAGTAATCACCTGCTCCAATACTGGCACCAACGCCGCAGCTTCTGCATCCGCGTTGCGAGGCTCAGCCACTAAGCGATCCAGAGCTGCGAAATAAAGACGCTGTGCTGCGTTCCAGCGACAGTAACCATCACTGTCATAAGCCAGCAACCGTGCCAGCTGCTCTGGCGTGTAGTCATAGTCCAGCACCACCGGCGCAGAAAAGCCGCGCAGCAATGAGGGGGTGACCCCCTCTGGCACGCTGAACGACACGCTTTGCTCTGCCTGATTCAGAATGACCACCTGCTCACCCTGCCCGTTCGCCAACGCACAGGGAGCCCCTTGCTCATCCAGCAATGACAGGCGCACCGGGATCACCAACGGTTGCTTATCTGCTTGACCCGGGGTGGCTGGAGTATGTTGGCGGAAAGTAAGGTGATATTGCCCGTCACTGTATGCATCGGTGACGGTGAGCACGGGCGTGCCTGCCTGGCTATACCAACGCTTGAACTGGCCAAGATCCTGCCCGGAAATGGCTTCCATGCTGGCGACGAAATCGTCACAGGTGACGGCCTGACCGTCGTTCGCCTCGAAATAATGGTCCGTGGCCTTGCGGAAATTCTCCGCTCCCAGCAGGTGATATTGCATGCGAACAATTTCCGCGCCTTTTTCATAAATGGTCAAGGTGTAGAAATTATCGATCTTCTGGTATTCCTGCGGACGCACCGCGTGGGCCATCGGGCCTTGATCTTCCGGGAATTGATGGTTCACCAGGAAGTCCACGTTTTCCACCCGCTGAACGGCAGCGGAATTCATATCCGCCGAAAATTGCTGGTCGCGGAAGACCGTAAACCCTTCCTTCAGACTTAACTGGAACCAGTCCCGACACGTCACCCGGTTACCGGACCAGTTATGGAAGTACTCATGGGCCACCACAGATTCCACCCGCTGAAACCCCGCGTCTGTGGTGGTCGAGGGGTGAGCCAACACGCAGGACGTGTTGAAAATATTGAGCCCCTTGTTTTCCATGGCCCCCATATTGAAATGGCTGACTGCCACAATCATGTAGATGTCGAGATCGTATTCCCGGCCGTAGCACTGCTCATCCCAACGCATGGCGTTTTTCAGGGACGCCATGGCATGGTCCAGCTTGTCCAAATCACGATGCTCGGCATACAGACGCAACGCTACCTTACGACCGGATGCCGTCACAAAGGTATCTTCCAGGCAGGCCAGATCCCCGGCCACCAGAGCGAACAGATAACAAGGCTTCGGGAACGGGTCTTCCCAGGTCACCCAGTGGCGACCGTTCCCGCCTTCTTCTTCATCGCCCCAGGCCACGGGATTACCGTTAGAGAGCAACAACGGATAGCGGGCTTTGTCGGCCCTTACGGTGGTAGTAAACCGGGCCAGCACATCCGGGCGATCCGGGAAAAAAGTAATGTGACGAAAGCCTTCCGCTTCACACTGGGTGCAATACATTCCGTTGGACTGATACAGCCCTTCTAGCGCGGTATTTTTCTCCGGCTCAATATCGACCACGGAGGTCAGCGTACAGGCATCAGGCAAGCCTTCAACGGTTAACAGGCCGTTTTCATAATGGTAGCGGTCGCTATCGAGCACCACATCATCCAGGGCCAGGGTGCGCAAGAGGAGACCTTCACCGTTGAAGGTCATTACTGTGGCGTCAGGAGAGGCGGGATTGCGGCGCAGAGAGAGGCTACTGGTCACCGTGCTCACACCATCGCGAATATCTACATCCAGTGCCACGCTATCGACCAAATAGGCCGGCGGCTGGTAGTCCGCCAGACGGGTTGTTTTCACTGCACTGTGCGCGGTTTCCATCTACTGCTCCTGACAAATCACGGGAACCGCCATCTTAATGGTTAGCCCAGAACGACAACACCCCGCCGAGGCGGGGTGTTGTCGTTTATTGGACTTAACGGTGAATCAGGGAGCGGGAGTTTCCACATCACCCGGCGCAGCTGAACCCACGGCCGTTTGTGCACCACCCGAGAGAATGAAGCTCACCGCCTGGGTCTGAAGCTCCACCGTTACCTGAGGCGCACCACCAGAAGGTGTCAGCAACGAACCATGGCCACCAGCAGTCATCTTGACGATGCCCGGGGTGCCGGAAACATCTTGCGCACCCGGCGTCAGCTGTACAGCCCCCACCAGAGAGGACAAACCATCGGTGCCCATCAGCGGCAGCGCTGCATCACCATTTGGCACAACCGCATCACCATTGATCTGCTGGAGCAGAACCGGCACACCAAGGGTTCCAAGGGTAGCGGCAAAGTTCACAGGATCACCGGATGCCACGGTACTTTGCGCCACATACAGGAACTTCTCGTAATCAGACGTGCCCACCTGAACGCCATTGGCGGCGAGACCTGCCTGGATACGCGGTGCAAAGGTATCGGAATTGTTCAGCAGGTGAGCCAGCTGCGTACCGCCAACGGACCCTACGAAACCCTGGATCGCATTCAGGTTACTGCCGAAGCTGGCATCGTTACTCATGGCAATCTGGTTCACGGTGGTGAACACCGAACCAACGATGGTGCCCAGTGAAGCGCCAACAACCGTCACGTTATCCGTGTCGAGTGCGCCGTTGCCATCAATATCCAGATCACTGATAGCCTCAATGCTCGCATTCAGGTTCAGCAAGTCCATAACCGATTGGCGCATGTTGTCACGGGTATTGCTCAGATCGGCAAGGTTGATAAACCACGCACCCGCTCCGTCCAGCGCAGTGGGATTGTCAAAATTCATCGGCGCCGGATTACCCGCAGCATCTTGAGCAATATTGAAGTGCCGCTCATGCAGACTATCACCATACAGCGTGGAGAACGGGATCAAGGCACTGTTTTCCACATTAAGCGCGCCAGCAAAAGCACTGTTGGCCGGAACACCATGAACCGGAAGATCAATGGCCACTGTCGCCACACACTTGGAGGCCAGTGTGTGGCCCAGCGCCATCACTGACGTCCGGTCACTGGTAATACCATGCACGTAAATAACCGTCGGGTAACCCGAGCTATCGCGGACATTCGCACAGGTGGCACCGCCAAGTTCCGCCGGCTGGCTTGCCGGGTTTGGCAAGGTTACCTGCAGAGGTACGGTTTCGTTACCCATTCGCGCCGCAAACGGATAGCGGTAAGTCACATTGAATGAACCATCCACATCCATGGGCGGTACACCCCCGCCTAGCACGGACCCCAGAACCTGATCAGCCGCCCAGGACGTTTGCAGGAAGCTCAGATCAGAGGCACTGGCCGGCGCCTTCAGATAATAGGGAAGCTCAATGGCGCCGGTATACAGCTTACCCGCATCAGCAGCCAGCGCTCCCTGAGTCAGGGTACTGAAATCCAAACCGGTGGCGGCATTGACGTCAACGAAACGCGCTTTCGGTGTGCTCAACAGCCCGTTTGTTTCCAGATCTGAGGCGTTACCTGCAGCCACCATCGGATCCTGACCGGCATCAATCTGGGCCTGGGTGACTGCCGCACGTGGCGCCGCCATGGCAACCAGTGGGGTCAGAGGATCCGTAGTAGTAAAGGTGTAGGAAATCACCACGGAATCTTTCGCGGATACCGGGTCGGCCGCCAAACCATTGGCAAACAATACACCGCCGGCAATGGTTTCCCATCCCTGAACAGCGCCACGCACGGGTGCCAGGCTGGCAGGTACTGGAGGCGCGTCGGCTCCCATTAACTGGTAGGAAGCAGAGCCACCAACAGGGTCGCCTTGAGAGTTGAGCAAGCCATCAGTCACAAACACCAGATACTTGCTTTTCGCCATCAGCGGGGTTGCTGGAGTGATACGCAGCACGTTGTCAGTGCCACCATCAACAGATGCCGTTGAGGCCGCGTATGCGGTCGTTGCCAGTGCCGCCATATCAACGCCGACAACGTTACCGGGGTTCAGGGCATCACCGTCACCGCCCGAGGTATCAAGAGGAATAAGGAAGACATTTGGCTGGCACATAGCCCCCATGGCGGCCTGAATCGGGGTACAAATGCTGTCAGGATCGATAGAACCGCCAGCGAAGCCGATATCAAAATAGGCTGTAACCGAAAAGCCATCCAGACCATTGACTGCTGCCTCGATCGCGTTACCAGGCACGCCCACATTCGCCGTGCCATCACTGGTGGCCGCATCGGCAAAGATCAGATCCGTATTAAGAGGCAGATCCGATGTCACAGGGTTAAATTTCGGGTAAGTCCCGAGGAAGGTTGCCCCTTCACTCTGATCCGGTACCGTGTCACTCTCGCCGCCACAGGCAGCCAGTGCCATAGCCACTGCCACCGGCAGTACCTTTTTATAAGTATTCATGATCTCTCCCAAACCACTTTTTATTATCTAATTTCTGCCGTTGCTCGCACTTACACTCAGGGGGCTTGATGCCAGCAGCAGAAGGCTCTTAACCGAACGCATTATTTTTACCTACGCTAACCCCACTACCGAAGCGGGATTTCTAGGAAGAATACATTAATTCGGTTTTTCCACAAACGCGCGGTATAGAAAAATAATGGAGGGAAACGCCGGCAGGCGTTTTTTCAGGGACGACTCGCCGGTCACCGGCGAAAAGTATTCAAATAATTAAAATATGTTTACTGCAATGTGTCCGGACCACGCAGAGTCACCGGCTGCTCTTCCGGTTTTTCTTCACTGCTTTTGCAAGCCTGCTCCATATACCCGGTACGCTGCTCTTCCGGCAGGTTCCGCTGCTCCCAGGCAATCACCGCCTGCAAACACAGCTCTTTTTGCTCACGGGTCAAAACACGGCCATCCGCCCATTTCCCGGTTTCCACCGCACGGCGCATGTTGTTACAGGCCTCTGGGGACATAGAGGCAATAAGGTCTTCAAAATTTTGGTAGTTCATGCTGTGCTCTCAAATAATGCGGTAAAAATAGCGACAAGCCTCAAGCTGCAACGCGGTTATGCAGAGTGGCGAGTTCATAACTACAAGACCGCGATTAATGCTTGAGTGTGGGCTGTGGTAAAAAAAATAGAGCCTTAGTGCGAAGGGCTCTTCTTTAAGTGACAAAGCAGCCACTGTTCGGGGGCTGGCTCCGTCGCTTCACCCTCCCCTTTTCCGTTGTTTCCACTTTCCACTTTCCACTTTCCACTTTCCACTTTCCGCTTTCCGCTTGTAGCTTGCAGCTTGCAGCTTGCAGCTATCAGTTGCTGTCACCCGGCCGGCTGCTCCAGCCCAGCTTGGATCGACATGCCTGATAAAAATCGTGGCCCGGGGGGTGAATCAGATGTAACCGGTGGGGTTTCTTGCGGATGGCAATCACATCATCCACCTGCAGGCGAATCCCTTCCGTGCCATCGCAACTGACCAGTGGCCGCACTTTTTCCGTGGTGATGTGAATCTTGATTTCGCTATCACCGGCCACCACCAGCGGGCGGCTTGTCAGCGTATGCGGATTCAGAGGCACCAGCACCATGGCATCCAGTTTGGGATGCATGATGGGTCCACCACCGGATAACGCATAAGCGGTGGAGCCGGTTGGCGTGGAGATAATCAGGCCATCGGAGCGTTGGCCATAGACAAAATGGCCATCGATCATCAATTCAAAATCGATCATGTGAACACTGTCACCGGAGAGCAGCACCACATCGTTTAGAGCGGCACCCTCACCCACCACGGTTTTGCCGCGGCGCACTTCCAGATCAAGCAGGAAGCGTTTTTCCGTGCTGTATTCGCCATCCAGCACCTGCCCGACCCGGGACTCAATTTCAGAGGGGAGTATATCCGTAAGGAAACCCAGGTGACCGCGGTTAACGCCCAACACCGGCACGTTATAGCGAGACAGCGTGCGGGCAGCCCCCAGCAAGCTGCCATCACCACCCACCACAATCACCAGATCGCAGGCTTCCCCCATTTGTGAAGCGCTGGCGGCCTGTAATCCCATTTCCGGGAGGTTGCGGATAATGTTCTTGTCGAGGATGACGGTGCAATCCCGGCCGTGCAGAAAGTGGATCAGCTGGCGCAACGAATAGAGCGCCTGCTCACTTTCCGACCGTGCGATTAAGCCGATGTTGCGAAACTTCTCTTGCGCCACAAGGGGATCTCATTCAGGTAATGCTGCGTTGGGTGATGCGACACCCGAAAATCGGGCAGCCTCACCATCCGGCAAGCACTACCCCTGAGTCAGGTACTCGTGCAGGGTACCAGCATTGGCATTCAGCCCGCCATCCAGCACGATCACATCCAGGCCGGCGTTTTTTAACAGAAAAGCGGCGGTGGCGCTACGTCGACCGGTATCACAGTAGGCGATATAGGTCTTGCCCGGGTCCAGCAGACGGGATTTCAGGCGCAACACATTGAGTGGCATGTTGGTGGCTCCGACCAGGTGCTCCTGGTCAAATTCATCACTGGTGCGTACGTCCAGCCACCAGGCCCCCTTCTCTGCGGAGGACAATACCTGATCGCCCGGCATGGTATTGATGATGGGTTCGCGCAGCAGGGCATCAAAGTCCTGCCGATCCAGCTTCATCAGCACCCCGTCCGTGGCCATGGTCACCGTGGCATTACGCGGCTTGCCGGACAACAACGCTTCCTCACCAAACCATTGCCCTTCTTCCAGCATGGCCACCGGTGAGGGGTCGCTTTCCCCCATGCCGATCGAAACCTCACAAACCCCTTCTTTAAGGATAAAGCAGCAATCAGCAGCCTCTCCCTGGCGGATAATCACCTCGCCTTCCTTGTGGCGGCTGGCTTTCAGGCTGCGGAAGATCTCCAGAATATTGGTCGGCGGTACCCGATGAAAAAGCTTGGACTTGAGCAACCGGATCATCCATTCCCGATCGTTCTGGTAGGCAGAGTTAGCATTAATATCCAGAATCACGTAACCCGCTGACTGATCCCACGACAAAATGGTATCCAACCGGAAGCTGTCAAAGCGCACCACACTCACTTCGCCCACGGCTTTCGCGGTACTGCGTCGAGGCTGCACATGCTCCAGCGGATGCCAGGACGCGGTATCACCGGCGCTCACCGTATGGCTTGTGCCTTCTTCATCGGTGAGCTCCACCCGGCCACTAAGCAGATAAATCGTGGTGTTATCCTGATCTCCCAACGAAAAAAGGACATCACCTGACGCATAGCGGCACACTTCCTGCTGGTCTAGCAGCCAGTCCAGTTGATCGCCAGACAGGGCATTAACCGGCACAAACGTCTGTAACAGGCTTTTATCGATAGATTCCTGCGCCATAACAGCGGCTCCCGATGTTCTTGTTGTTGCAATGGATGTTGCAATCCTGCCGGGCCGAAGCCCCTATCAGAAAAAAGTACTGCAAAAATCTTACCAATCAAGCATCTATTGGAACCAGTTCACAGTTAAGCACTCAACGGAATCGAAGCACGTTGTCGATGGCAGAATCATTGCGGCAGTTCGGGCAGCGGTTGGCGTTGCAATCTGACACCCCGGGCTTGAACTGGTTGGGCACCTCCACACGAATCACCCGCTTGCCACAAGGCGACTCATCCCCTCCCACGAGGACCTGACAGGTGGGGCTTTCATAATGCGCCAGCCAGGCCCGGTAATGATCTTCGGTCACCAGACACTTGCGGGCAGCAAAGGCGGTGGGGTTTTCCATATAACTGGCCACCTGATCCGCCGTAATGGAGATATGCCCAGCGCCGGGATGGAAGGCGATAAAGCTCAACCCCAGCTCTTCCAGCTTTTCCAAGGTCTTCTGTGCGCCACTATTCGCGTCTTTCGACTTGTTGCGTTTCTGCTCGGCGATTTCACCACGGAGCTGGCCAATCAGGTCATCCCGGGTCAGTACATCCATTTCCAGCAAGTGCAACTGCTCCGACATCTTCGCCCGCTCTTCCTCCAGTCGCTGCTCCAGCGCCAGCTTGTACTGCTCTGTGAGCACCTCCATTTCGCTGCCCTGGTGCTCACTACGGCGACTCTGCTCTTCCAGACTTTGATTCAAAGACAGCAGCTGCCCTTTCAGGGACTCATTCTGCTCTCGCAAGGCGCCATTCTGGGATTTGATCGCCTTGAACTGCCCCATCACCTTTTCTAGCTGGGCATTGAGGATTTCTTCTTTCTGCTGCGCGGCATAGCGGGCTTTGGCGGCGTCTTCCGACTGGGTGTTTTCCAGGGTCTGCACACGCAAGCGCAGCTCTTTGATAATGCGCGCCAGGCGAACACGCTCCTGATCCGCTTTCTTTTGTGAGTCATCCGCTACCGGTGCAATCGTGGGCGCCGATGTGCCCACCACCGGAGGGGCCGCGACCTCCATTTCATCATCCATTTCCAGGCCCATCTTCGGGCCCCGCTCACGAATAGAATCGCGGATCGCAATAAAATCGTTGGCTCCGGGCTTCATCCCCGGATCCCACATCTGGTCCTGGTGCCAAGCCACCGGGCATTGGCTACGGCAAGCAAGGCGAATCGGGCCTGCGCCCATGTCCGGCCCCTGCCCCGCGTGCTCCGCAAGATGGCGTAACGGCACATTCCAGGTGGTATCGGCCATTCCATCTTCATCAAAATCAATGGTAAACAGCACCAGAGAGCGCACTCGCAACTGGCCGTTAACCAGGCCATACGCGCCCCGCACCTCTTTGTCCGCAAACTCCGGCACCCCCACCATTCCATCGAGAATGGCTTCGAAATCTGCGTAGAGCATGCTTTTGGAAATACCCCGATGATCAAAAAACAGAATTGCTTCCGAGGTAACAGAGGATGCAGCCATGGTGCCGGTCCTTCCCTTAAAATTATTTTATAGGTGGCCGCCGCAGGCAGATGCGTCGCGCATCCTGTCACACCCAAAAGTGACACCCACAGTCACGGCGCTGCCAATTATAGTCAGGCCTTATGGAAAGAGTGTGACCTGAAAGGCAGCTAAAAAAAAGTAACGGCGATAGCTTGCGTCAGACGACGCCACCAGAACAGTACCGGGGTCACGTTGCTGCAGAAAAGGTAAACAGAAGAGGGGGCGGAACAGAGAGAGGCAACAAAAGAGGGACGGAAGAACAGCGAAGGATTACAACTCCTCGCCGTCATCCACCCAACCATCATCTTCCAGCCACTCTTCCAAGCTTTCCATCAGCAGCTTTTCTTCCAGACGCTCTTCCAGATAATCATCCATTGTCTTTTTCCTTCTATCGTTTCACATGTCGTCCATGGGATTAGACAGAAGGAACGTGACAGGTTGATGAAAGAGACGCTGCACGCTTCACGCAACAGGCAACACGGAAAGCAAAGGAGAAACACAGGCGAGCTACTGGTATGCAGCGTGTTGCGTGGAGCATGTAGCTTTCTTTAAACACAAAAAAGGCCCTCCCGAAGGAGAGCCTTTTTTGCTGAATAGTGGCGGAGCGGACGGGACTCGAACCCGCGACCCCCGGCGTGACAGGCCGGTATTCTAACCAACTGAACTACCGCTCCACTTATCCCTTACGGAATTCTTTCACTTACTAAATATGGTGGGTGATGACGGGATCGAACCGCCGACCCTCTGCTTGTAAGGCAGATGCTCTCCCAGCTGAGCTAATCACCCTTGTTCGCGCTGCGAAGTGGGCGCCATTCTAGGGATTGAGCCGGGGGTGTCAACGGCTTTTTTCAGAAAACCGTTCGTTTGCCTAGAAAATGGGCGATACGGCTAAAAAATCGGCTAACAACGAGCTTCTAGCCATCAGCCGCGAGCAAACATTGAACGTCTACCCCCCGCTGCCAGCGGGCAGCGCGGGCAAAAAGTGCCGGCCATGTAACGGCGGCCAGGCTCTCCTGTCAGCTCGAAGCTGGCAGCTACTATTCTTTCTCCAGCGCCTCAATTCTCGCTTTTGCCTCTTCCAGGGTGAATTTTCCCGGTAAAGACTGCCCATTCGGTTTGGCAATCAGGTAACAATGCACATCTAGGGCCCAGGTCTGCCGGTTCAGCTCGCCCTCCTCGATGATGGAATAACCGGTTTCCCCCCAAGCGATCGCGTTGCCAATCATGGTGCGGACTCACCAATAACCCGAGCCAGCATAATGTTGGCCAGGTCATCCAGGCTCAGCGGCCCGTCGCGATCAAACCAGTGCGGCGCCCAGCCGGTCATCCCCGTCAGCAAGCGACGCATAATGAAAGGGTCAGTGGTAAAGGCACCCTGCTGGTGCAGATCCGACAATACATCCAGCCACAACTGTTCATAGATACCGCGCAGCTTGAGCGCCCTTGCCTGCTTGTCCGCACTCAGGCACCGCCACTCGGTCACCATCACCGTCATCGCCTCGGCCGTGTCGCCGACAATCGATTGCAGCTCCGCCCGAATCAGCGCCCGCAACTGATCCTTACCGGTATCGTGGGACGCTACCGCCTGGCGCAATCGCTCGGTATTGAAGTGGATCACCTCTTCCATCACCGCATAGAGGATGTCCTCCTTGGTTTTGAAGTGATGAAAGATAGAACCACTCTGAATCCCCACTGACGCCGCGATATCACGAACCGTGGTGCGATCGAACCCTTTGTCGCGAAACAGGTGTGCAGCGGCACTGAGCAAACGCCCACGGGGGGAATCATCAATTCCATTAATCGATAGAGACTCAGCCATTGTTATCCTCTTTATTCAGGCACGCATTATCACGGTTACGAGCAGGGAGCAGCAAGGTGAGGCCTGCTGAAAGTGAAAAGTTTAAAGTTGAAACGCGATCTGGGCTGGTTGCCAGACATGGATCTCTTGGGCCACGACTCGTTCTTTGCGCGCCCTCCCTTCCTGTCTGCATTGGGTTGCCACGTTTCAACTTTAAACTTTTCGCTTTCAACTGTTTTTTTCGCCCTTTACAAACCAAGCGCTTGCTTGGTAGCTTACGAGACCATGAACTCACACGCAAATGGAGCCACCATGTCAAAGCCTGTTCGCATCGGTTGTGCCGCCGGATTCTGGGGCGATACCAACAGCGCTGCCTTCCAGCTGGTTCACCAGACCGAGCTGGAGTACCTGGTGTTCGACTACTTGGCCGAGGTCACCCTGTCGATCATGGCCGGGGCACGGATGAAAGACCCCAACGCAGGCTATGCCCACGATTTTGTCACCAATGTGATGGCCCCGCTGGCCAAGGACATCAAGGCGAAAAACATCAAGGTGATCAGCAACGCAGGCGGCGTAAACCCTCGCGCTTGCCGTGATGCCTTGCAGAAAGCGTTTGCCGCCGCGGGTGTGGAAATGAAGATCGCCTTGGTAGAAGGGGACGATCTGAATACACGCCGCAACGACTTTGCCGATGTGACCGAATTGGACAGCGGCACCCCCCTTCCGCCCATGACGGTGACCATGAACGCCTACTTGGGCGCTCTACCCATCAAGGCCGCGCTGGATGCCGGCGCCGACATTGTACTCACTGGCCGTATTGCCGACTCCGCCGTGGCGCTCGGCCCATTGATGCATGAATTTGACTGGTCCGCCGAGGATTACGACAAGCTGGCCCAGGGGTCACTGGCCGGGCACGTGATCGAATGCGGCGCCCAATGCACCGGCGGCAACTTCACCGACTGGCACGACGTACCGGACTTTCACAACATGGGCTTCCCGGTGGCCGAATGCCATGCGGATGGCCACTTTGTGATCACCAAGCCCGACAACACCGGTGGACTGGTCACCTGCGCCACCGTGGGCGAACAGATCGTGTACGAAATTGGCGATCCCCGAGCCTATTTGCTGCCGGACGTGGTGTGCGACTTTACTCAAGTGACACTGGAACAAGTCGGCGAGCATCGAGTCAGCGTCTCCGGCGCCCGTGGCCTGCCCCCCACGGACAGCTATAAAGTCTCCGCCACCTACCCGGACGGCAACCGGATTACCGCCTCCTTTTTGATGGGGGGCATCGATGCACCCGCCAAAGGCCAGGTGGTTGCCGACGCCATACTCAAAAAAGTGGCAGGCCTCTTTCAGCAACTGGGCATGGCCCCGTTCCGCGACACCAGCGTGGAAGTACTCGGCAGCGAAAGCACCTATGGCGCCAATGCCCGCCGCGCGGACACCCGTGAAGTGGTCGTCAAAATCGCCGCCCTGCACGATGACAAGAAAGCCCTGGGCCTGTTTGCCCGGGAAATCGCACAGGCCGCCACCGGCATGGCGCCGGGCCTCTCCGGCCTGGTCGGCGGCCGCCCCAAACCCTTCCCGCGTATCCGCCTGTTCTCCACTCTGGTGGAGAAAAAGGCGGTCACCGCTACCGTGGATCTGGATGGCAACCCGCAAGCGGTGGAGATCCCAACCGGCCAGGTCTTTGATGCCAGCGCCCTGCCCCAGGACACGGATTACGGCACCGCCAACGGCGATACTGACACCGATACCACGGTGCCACTGGTCAAGCTGGCCTGGGCCCGCAGTGGTGACAAGGGCAACCATGCCAACATCGGCGTCATTGCCCGCAAGGCGGAATATTTGCCTTACCTGAATGCAGCGCTGACCGAACAAGCCGTGGCCACCTACATGCAGCACGTGCTGGATCCAGACGCAGGCAGCGTTCACCGCTGGTCTATGCCGGGCATGAATGCCTTCAACTTTCTGCTGAAAAATGCCTTGGGCGGCGGCGGCATCGCCTCTCTGCGCATTGACCCGCAAGGTAAGGCCTTTGCCCAGCAGTTACTGGACATGCCTATCTCCGTCAGTCAGACCATCGCTGATGAAGTGAGCAAATAATTCTGATTCAGAGTGCTGCGAGCCAGCACCTTTAGGACTCCAAGGACCCAAAATGTCATACCGTTCCGTCTTTAAAGAAAATCTGTTTGCCGGCCAGAACATCATTGTCACCGGCGGCGGCTCCGGCATTGGCCGTTGCACTGCCCACGAACTGGCGGCCCTGGGCGCCCGTGTCGTGCTTATCGGCCGCAAACAGGAAAAGCTGGATGCCGTGGCCGCCGAAATTGCCGAAGACGGCGGACAGGCGCTGGGCTTTTCCTGCGATATCCGTGATGAAGAAGCAGTAAAAGCCACCGTGGCCGATGTCTACAAGGCGGTGGAGGTTGTCCACGGCCTGGTCAACAACGCCGGCGGGCAATTCCCCTCGCCACTGGCACTGATTAGCCAAAAGGGCTGGGAAACCGTGGTACGTACCAATCTGACCGGTGGCTTTCTGATGGCCCGCGAAGTGTTTATGCAAGGCATGAATAAAAACGGTGGCAACATCGTCAACATCGTCGCCGACATGTGGGGTGGCATGCCCGGCATGGGCCACTCCGGCGCCGCCCGCGCCGGCATGGTCAATCTCACTCAGACTTCCTCCTATGAATGGGCCAGCTGTGGCGTGCGCGTTAATGCAGTGGCGCCGGGCTGGATCATGTCCAGTGGCATGGACACCTACCCTGATGGTTTTAAAGAGACGCTTAAAACCTTGCGCGCCGCCGTGCCACTGCAGCGCATGGGCAATGAATCTGAAGTGTCTGGCGCCATTTGCTTCCTGCTCAGCGATGCCGCCGCCTTTATCAGCGGCGACACCCTGCGCATCGACGGCGCCGCGAGCCAAGGGAATGTGGCGATCTTCCCGCTGCCCGCCCACGACAAGAGCAAGCCGTTCGATGGCTTCCACCGTGCCACCACCCCGGACGTGTTCAAGGATCTCTAATGGCGACTCTCGACAGCGCACTTGACCCCAACAGCGAAGAATACCGCCAGAACCGCGAGGCTCTGCTCACAGCAGTGGACGAGTTCCGTGCCATTGAACAGGCCGTGGTGGATACCGCTGAAAGCAAACGTGCCAAGTTTGAAAAGCGCGGCCAGCTGCTACCCCATGAGCGAATCTCACGGTTACTGGATGCCGGCTCGCCTTTTCTGAGCCTGATGAATCTGGCCGGTTACAAGATGCACGACGACAAGGACGGCACCGAAGCCGGCGGTAGCACCATTGCCGGCATCGGCTATGTGTCCGGTGTCCGTTGCCTGGTCACCGCCTCCAACTCGGCCATCAAGGGCGGCACCATTTCCCCCTCCGGCCTGCACAAAACCCTGCGGCTGCAACGCATCGCCCTGGAAAACAAACTGCCGGTGGTGAGCCTGGTGGAATCCGGCGGCGCCAACCTGAACTACGCCGCAGAAGTGTTCGTGGAGGGCGCCCGCACCTTTGCCAACCAGGCACGCTTGTCTGCCGCAGGCATCCCTCAAATTACCGTGGTGCACGGTAACGCCACCGCCGGCGGGGCCTATCAACCAGGCCTGTCTGATTACGTGGTGGTGGTTCGTGAACGTGCCAAGATGTTCCTGGCCGGCCCTCCCCTGCTAAAAGCCGCCACCGGGGAAATTGCCACCGACGAAGAATTGGGTGGCGCAGAGATGCATGCGGGTACTGCGGGCACGGCCGAGTACCTGGCGCAATCCGATGGCGACGGTATCAGCCAGGCTCGCGATCTGGTCAAGCTACTGGGCTGGCGCCGGGCGGCAGCAACCGCTCCCGAGCATGAAGAACCCAAATTCCCGCCGGAAGAACTGCTCGGCGTGGTTCCTGCTGACGCCAAGAAACCCTACGACGTACGTGAAGTCATCGCCCGTGTCGTTGATGGTTCTGATTTTCTGGACTTCAAAAACGAATGGGACAGCGCCACCGTCTGCGGCTGGAGCACCATCGAAGGCAAGCCCATAGGCATCATTGGTAACAATGGCCCGATTACCCCACGCGGCGCCGCCAAGGCCGCCCAGTTTATTCAGCTCTGCGATCAGACCCGCCGCCCCTTACTGTTCCTTCACAACACCACCGGTTTCATGGTCGGAACCGATGCAGAACAGAACGGGGTGATCAAAAACGGTTCAAAAATGCTGCAGGCCGTGGCCAATGCACGGGTACCGAAAATTTCCGTGTTAGTGGGCGGCTCCTACGGCGCCGGCAACTACGCCATGTGTGGTCGCGGCCTGGACCCGCGATTCATCTTTGCTTGGCCCAACTCCAAAGTCGCGGTCATGGGTGGCCAGCAGGCCGGCATGGTGCTGCGCATTGTGGCCGAAGGGAAACAACGGGCCAACGGTATCGAACCGGACCCGAAAGTCCTCGACATGCTGCAGCAGACCACCGCCCAGAAACTCGACAGCCAGTCCACGGCCCTCTACGGCACCGCCCGCTTGTGGGACGACGGCATTATCGACCCACGCGACACCCGCCGGGTAGTGGCCTACGCATTGGACATTTGTGACGACGCAGAACAGCGCCAGCTACACCCGAATTCATTCGGGGTGGCGAGACTATAAAGCAGTTAAAAATGGAAAGTTGAAAGTTTAAAGGCGCGGATTATGCAAAGCCAAACGAACACAGCTCTGCCCGCGCCCAAAGACTTCGGCGCGCCTACCAATGGTTTCAGTCAATGACATACCAGGGCCGCGTTTCAACTTTGAACTTTTAACTTTCAACTCAAACAACAGAACATAACGAACACAACAGGGAGCCTCCCATGCAATTCACCCAGGAACACGAAGAACTTCGCCGTACCGTCCGTAATTTTGTCGACAAGGAATTGAATCCCCATGTCCGTGAATGGGAAGACGCTGGCCGTTTCCCCATCCATGAAGTGTTCAAAAAAATGGGCGATCTGGGTCTGCTCGGTGTAACCAAGCCGGAAGAGTTTGGCGGCATGGGGCTGGACTACTCCTACGGCATGGTCATGAGCGAAGAAATGGGCCGGGTTCATTGCGGCGGTGTTCCTCTTGCGGTGGGCGTACAAACCGATATGGCCACCCCAGCCATCGCCCGCTTCGGCTCCGATGAGCTGCGTCGTGACTACCTGGCGCCCGCCATCGCCGGCGACATGGTGGCTTCCATTGCGGTTTCCGAACCCCATGCCGGTTCCGATGTGGCAGCCGTAAAAACCACCGCGGTCAAAGACGGCGATGACTACGTGATCAACGGCAGCAAGATGTGGATCACCAACTCGCCTAGCGCGGACTTTTTCTGCCTGCTGGCCAATACCTCCGACGCCAAGCCCCACGTCAATAAATCCCTGATCGTGGTGCCCAAGGATGCGGCCGGCATCACCGTGGACAAGCCTCTGAACAAGCTGGGCATGCGCTCTTCGGAAACCGCCCAAGTGTTCTTCGATAATGTGCGCGTACCCCAGCGCAACCTGATCGGCCAAGAAGGCATGGGCTTCATGATGCAGATGATGCAGTTCCAGGAAGAGCGTTTGTTTGCCGCCGCCAACAGCCTCAAAGGCATGGAACATGTGATCGATGAAACCATTGCATACGCCAAGGACCGCAAGGTCTTCGGCATGTCGCTGATCGATAACCAGAGTGTGCATTTCCGACTGGCCGAGTTGCAGACCGAAGTGGAAGCGCTACGCGCCCTCACCTATCAGGCCTGCGAAATGTATGTGAATGGCAAGGATGTTCTTCAGCTGGCCTCCATGGCCAAACTGAAGGTGGGCCGCCTGAGCCGCGAAGTGGCAGATAGCTGCCTGCAGTACTGGGGCGGCAATGGTTTCATGTGGGAAAACCCCGCCGGCCAGCTCTATCGTGATGGTCGCCTGGGTTCCATCGGCGGCGGCGCCGACGAAGTCATGCTGGGCATTATCTGCAAGACCATGGACATTCTGCCGGGCAAGAAAAAATAACAGTTCAAAGTGAAAAGTTGAAAGTTCAAAAGCGCGGGCCGGCATCGTGCCATAAGAATTACGCCCTTCCCGCGCTCAAATGTTGCAACGCGGATCAAGAAAATCTCATCTGGTTTCAAAGCCTGTTCGTGTTGCAACTTTGAACTTTTAACTTTCAACTGGTTTTTCGAACGAGACGACCTATGAAGCTCCCCACAACCGAAACACTGACCCTGAATGAAGACGGCCCCGTCCTGCATATCACGCTGAACCGGCCCGAAAGCCGCAATGCCATGAGCCTGACCATGGTGAACGAATTGATGGCAGTGTTTGAAAGCGTGGCAAACGACAGCGACATTCGCGCCATTGTCCTGCGCGGCACTGGCGGTCACTTCTGTGCCGGCGGTGACATCAAGGATATGGCCGGCGCGCGACAGCAGGCCGCCAGCGGCGACGATAATGCCTTCCAGGCGCTAAACCGTCGCTTCGGGGAAATGATCACCGCAGCCAACCGTCAGCCACAGGTAGTAATCACCGTGCTGGAAGGGGCGGTGCTCGGTGGCGGCTTTGGCCTGGCATGTATTTCAGACGTGGCCATCGCCAGCGAAGACGCCACTTTCGGCCTGCCGGAAACCGGGCTGGGCGTGATCCCCGCACAAATTGCCCCCTTTGTGGTGGAACGCATCGGCCTGACCCAGGCCCGTCGTCTCGCCTTGACCGGCATACGCTTCAAAGGGAACGAAGCCTTGCGGCTGGGTATCGTGCATGAGGTTGCTGACAACAGCGACGCCCTGGATACCGCCCTGGAAAACACCCTGAAGGCGGTGCGTCGCTGCGCGCCCGATGCTAACCGGGTTACCAAGGAGCTGGTGCTGAACGTGGGCCACATTCCCATGAGCACGCTGTTGGACCAAGCCGCCACCGACTTCGCCGCGGCGGTTAACAGCGAGGAAGGCCAGGAAGGCACCATGGCGTTCGTGCAAAAACGCCCGGCGTCCTGGAATCAATAAGCGCAGGGCGGAAATTGCCGCAGGCAATCTCCGCCATCACAGAAAACGAGCCGTGCAATCCTGCAAGGCCATGTCGGAGATGCCCTGCGGACATTTCCGACCTACGCGGCTAAAGAACTACCGGGTACCGGTAAGGAATCACAATGAGTTTTGAAAAAATCCTGATTGCCAACCGTGGCGAGATTGCCTGCCGGGTCATCGCCACCGCCCAGTCCCTGGGCTACCGGACCGTGGCGGTCTATTCCGAACCGGATGCCGGTGCCCGTCATGTGCAACTGGCTGACGAAGCCGTCTGCATCGGCCCGGCCCTGGCCAGCGCCTCCTACCTGAACATGGACGCCCTGCTCGCCGCCTGCCAGCAAACCGGCGCCGATGCGGTACATCCCGGTTACGGCTTTCTCTCCGAAAATGCCGCCTTTTCCAAGGCATGCAAAGAGGCAGGCATTACCTTTATCGGCCCCGATGAAGACGCCATTCAACTGATGGGTTCCAAACGGCTTTCCAAGATCGCCATGCAGGACGCTGGCGTGCCGTGTATCCCCGGTTATCAGGGCGAAGAGCAAAGTGATGAGCGCTTACAGCAGGAAGCGGAGCGCATCGGCCTGCCGCTGATGATCAAGGCCAGTGCCGGTGGGGGTGGCCGAGGCATGCGCGTGGTTACTGACGCCAGTGATATCAGCGCTCAGCTGAAAAGCGCCCGCCAGGAAGCCAAAAACGCGTTCGGCAGTGACGAGCTGATTCTGGAACGCGCTGTCCTGCAGCCCCGGCATGTGGAAATCCAGGTATTCGGTGATCGCCACGGTAACGTCATCCATCTGGGCGAGCGCGACTGCTCCGTGCAACGTCGCCACCAGAAAGTGGTGGAAGAAGCGCCCTCCCCGGCCGTGGGCGAACCCTTGCGCCAACGCATGGGCGAGGCCGCCGTACAGGCGGCCAAGGCCTGCCAGTATGTGGGCGCCGGCACGGTGGAATTCCTGCTTGCTCCGGAGGGTGACTTTTTCTTCCTGGAAATGAACACCCGCCTGCAGGTAGAGCATCCGGTCACCGAGCTGGTCACCGGCCTGGATCTGGTCGCCTGGCAAATCAAGGTGGCGCGCGGCGAAGCCCTGCCACTGACTCAGGATCAGGTGACACTCACCGGCCATGCCATGGAAGTGCGCCTCTATGCCGAAGACCCGGCACAGAACTACATGCCGCAAACCGGCCCGGTACTGCGCTGGGAACCGGCCACCGGTGACGGTATCCGCATTGACCACGGTTTGGTGGAAGGGGCCGAGATCGGCAGCCATTACGACCCCATGCTGGCCAAGATCATTGCCGTGGGCGATAGCCGTGAAGACGCCCGCCGCCGCCTGATTCGCGCCGTGCAAGAGACCACTCTGATGGGCGTCAACGACAACCGTCAGTTCCTGGCCGCGATCCTCGCCCATCCGGTCTTTGCCCGTGGTGAGGCGACTACCGCCTTTATTGCTGATGACTTTGCCGACGACAGCAGCTTGGCCGGCGATGCCCCGGACGCCCTGTTGTGGGCTCTCGCAGCGTTTTATCACTGCCGCAGCGAAACCCCGTCCGATGCCCTTCGCGGCTGGCACTCCAGCACCTTGGGCGCACAGCCGGTCACCCTGCGCTGCGGCGAGCATGCCCAAACGCTCTACATTCGTTATCAGGATGACGCGGCACAGATCAGCGTCGGCGACCCGGCACAATCCCTCACCCTGGCGCCACTCAGCGACAACCGCGTGGCCGTCAACGGCGTCGCTGTGGACGTCAAGGTGTTACAGGATGGCAAGCAATACTGGCTGCAATGTCAGGGCCGCACCGCCTGCTTCACCGATGATACCCACACCACTGCCGGCAGCAGCGACCAAGCCGGTTCCGGCCTGATCCGTGCCCCCATGGACGGCGCCATTATCGACGTGAGCGTGAAAGCCGGCGATACCGTCAGCAAGGGGCAGGTTTTGGTTGTCATGGAAGCCATGAAAATGGAACACAGCCTGAAGGCAGACTGCGACGGCAAGGTAGAGGCTCTCGATCTGAGCCCCGGCAGCCAGGTAAAACGCCAGCAATTGCTGGTTACCGTCACCCCGGATGCAGCTGTCACATCCGGTCAGTGACAATTTAGCCACGGAGAGGGATGCTCCGCTGTGCTCCAATAATTTGCACCGGGCAAATTGGGCCAAAACGGGGCCCAACAATTTCCCCGGGCACTGCCACCGGGCAGGGCGCTTGCCCTGCCCTGGTGCTACGGTTATGGTAAGCGCCCGCTTGCCAACACTGGGCTCCCGGCTTTTCCGGGCCTTCCAAGAATACAGACAATGGAGATCCTATGAGCAACGCCGACATCATCACGTTGCCCAAGCTTCTGTCCAAGGTTCCAGAGGTAATCACCAATCTTCCCGGCCTGATCAAGGGCTCGAAGATGGCGAAAATCACTGACACCAGCAAGCCATTGGGGCTGGGCGTTGCTATCGAGCGCGCCACCAGCATGAACCCGAATGGCGCTGCCGTGGTCTACCAAGACACAGAACTTACCTACAAACAGTTCAACGCCTGGGCCAACCGCCTGGCAGACTATCTGGCCTCCATCGGCCTGAAAAAAGGCGATACCGTTGCCGTCAACGTTGAAAACCGCCCCGAGCTGCTGGCCACTGTTCTTGCCTGCGCCAAACTGGGCGTCTGTGCGGCTCTGATCAATACCTCCCAGCGCGGCAAGGTACTGATCCATAGTTTCAATCTGGTGAAACCCAAAGCCGCTATCGTGGGTGAAGAACTAGTTGAAGCCGTGGAAGAAGTTCGCGGTGATCTGGATCTGAAAGACAACTTCTTCTTCTTTGCTGATCAGAACACCCTGGAGAACCCTGGCGAAGCCCCGGCCGGTTACAAGAACCTGGCCAGCGAAAGCCGCGACTGCTCTAGCGAGAACCCCGCGTCCAGCAAACAGACCTTCCTGCGCGACCCGCTGTTCTACATCTATACGTCCGGCACCACCGGCTTGCCCAAGGCAGTGGTCTTCAACCACGGCCGCTGGGAAAAAGCCTACGGTGGTTTTGGTTTCTCCGCCGTACGCCTGACCAAAGACGACCGCATTTATACTACTCTGCCGTTCTATCACGCCACAGGCATGGTGATTTGCTGGGCCTCGGTTATCGCCCATGCCGGGGCAATCGTTATCGCGCGCAAATTCTCAGCGAGTGGCTTCTGGGATGATATTCGCCGCCATAACTGCACCGCCTTCGGCTACGTAGGTGAACTGTGCCGTTATCTGCACGAACAGCCGGCAAAACCCAACGACAAAGACAACAAGGTTCATACCATCGTTGGTAACGGCCTGCGCCCGAGCATCTGGAAAGACTTTAAAGACCGTTTCGGCATTGACCGTGTGGTAGAGCTGTACGCGTCGTCGGAAGGTAACGTGGCCTTCACTAACGTGTTCAACTTCGACAACACCGTTGGCTTCTCACCGGTTAGCTACGCCATCGTCAAATATGACAAAGAACGTGACGAGCCAGTTCGCGATAGCAACGGCCACATGATCAAGGTCGGCAAAGGCGAGTCTGGTCTTATGCTGGGCGAGATCACCGACAAGACCCCGTTCGACGGTTACACCGACGCAGAAAAGACCGAGAAATCCATCTACCGCGATGTGTTCACCAAGGGTGATGCCTGGTTCAACACCGGCGACATGATGCGCGATATCGGCTTCCGCCATGCCCAGTTCGTGGACCGCCTGGGGGATACCTTCCGCTGGAAAGGCGAAAACGTCTCCACCACCGAAGTGGAGCAGATTCTCGATGGCTACGACGGCATCCAGGAATCCGTGGTCTACGGTGTGGAAATTCCCAACACCAACGGCCGGGCAGGCATGGGGCAGATCCGACTGACTGGCAGCCACAGCGACTTTGACTTCAAAGGCCTGTGTGACTACCTGAAACGTGAACTTCCCGCCTACGCCATTCCAGTCTTCTTGCGTATCAATGAGGAAGCCATGGAAACCACTGGCACCTTCAAGCACCAGAAAAACAAGCTCAAGGAACAGAAGTATGACCTGAGCCAACAGAGCAACGCCGTGTACGCGCTGCTGCCTGGTGAAAGTTGCTACCAGAAACTGGACGAAGCCACGCAAAACGGCATCGACGGTGGAGAGTACCGCTTCTAGCGCACTCACTGTAAAGAAGCACAAAAAAGGCGCCTCACGGCGCCTTTTTTGATTCTGTATGCAGGATAACCCACCACCTGTTGGCAATTTCCGGCCTACGCTTAAACTCAATCAGCAGCCAACAGCCTCTTGTCATCAGCATATCAACGATCACCACAGTTACTCACATCCGGTTTTCTATCCACGACATCTGTGGATAACACTGTTAGCGAGTGTCGGATAACGCTTTCAAAGCCAGCACTGGCAGGGCCTCCAGCGACTTGCGTGGTTTTTCACCAAGCTGAAACAGACCTGTATAGGCAGCAAAAGGTCAAGCCCATCAGAATTTTTTTATGGCCTGGGGATTATTCCACAAAAGCTGTGCATAACTTTGTGAACAACCTGACTAAAAGCCGCCGAAGCGCCCAGTACACGCCACCTCCCACAAACTGATTCATTTTTACACGAATCATAAACTATTGATTATTCAGTGACTTATTGGTGATTTTTTACACTCTTCGCGGAGGGATATTGATCGGGTTCTCAAAATGGCGGTCGTAACCAGCTTGTGTAAAAGCGTCAGAGAAATCACATCTCTGTCATAACGACCCTGTGTTTTCGGTCTATGACATAGCTGGCTCTACCCGGGGGATATATTTTTTCCACAGATCCTGTGGATAACCCTGTGCATAGCCAGTAGAAAACCCTGCAAAATCACCCAAAAATCACGCATCAGGACGACACGGTCATTTTTTGATCAATCATTTTTTTAATTATTTATCAATACGTTACGTTGTTTTCTATGAGTATTTAACGTGACTGTCATTTTTTTCTGCAGAAAAAGAGCATTGACAAAAAACTGTGTACAAAATTGGGGCACGCGCGCGTTACCAAGAGTGACACCCTGGTACAATCGTGCATATAACAGGTCACCTTCCTGACCCACGATCCGGTTGCCACTGCCACCCTCCTCCTCAAGAACACGTCTCCAGGACAAGAGCGGCAGCGTTCGCCTGTTACCCGAATGCCTGCAAGCCGGTCTGCGCTCGGCCCAGTATCAACGCATGGACATCGTGCGTGCCTTCGTAGGTATTCACCGCTTCCAGGTTCATCACGTGGCGAATCACATGGTATTCATCACTGATCCCGTTGCCACCGTGCATATCGCGGGCCTGGCGAGCAATATCGATAGCCTTGCCACAATTGTTGCGCTTCATCAGCGACACCATTTCCGGTGCCCAGTTTCCCGCATCCATGAGCCGGCCCAGCTGCAACGCACCCTGCAGGCCCAATGTAATCTCGGTCTGCATGTCGGCCAGTTTTTTCTGAATCAGCTGGGTCGCCGCTAATGGACGACCAAACTGTTTGCGGTCCAGGGTGTATTGGCGAGCGGCCTGCCAGCAGAACTCCGCCGCGCCCATGGCGCCCCAGCTAATACCGTAACGCGCTTTATTCAGGCAGCTGAACGGCCCTTTCAGGCCTTCCACGTCCAATCGGTTTTCCTCCGGTACAAAGCAATCATCCAACATGATCTGCCCGGTGATGGACGCCCGCAGGGAGAACTTACCTTCGATCTTCGGGGTGCTGAAGCCATCAAAGCCCCGCTCCACCACAAAACCGTTAATCTTGCCATCCAGGTTCGCCCACACCACCGCCACATCCGCAATCGGCGAATTGGTAATCCAGGTCTTGGCACCTGTCAGCAGGTAACCGCCATCCACCTTTTTGGCCCGGGTGCTCATAGAACCCGGGTCCGACCCATGGTCTGGCTCGGTCAAACCAAAGCACCCCACCCATTCGCCGGTAGCCAGCTTGGGCAGGTATTTCTCACGTACCGCTTCACTGCCAAAGGTATAGATGGGAAACATCACCAGGGATGACTGCACACTCATGGCAGAACGGTAACCGGAGTCCACCCGCTCTACTTCCCGGGCGACCAGACCATAACTGACGTGATTTACCCCAGCGCCACCATACTGTTCAGGAATGGTCGGGCCGAGAAAACCCAGCTCGCCCATTTCCGTCATGATTTCCCGGTGGAAAATCTCATGGCGATTCGCCTCGAGCACCCGGGTCATCAATTTTTTCTGGCAATAATCATGGGCCGCATCACGGATCATTCGCTCGTCGTCGCTGAGTTGGGTTTCCAGTAACAACGCATCGTTCCATACAAAGCTATTCATAGATCTATACTCTCTCAATCACCATGGCGACACCTTGGCCCACGCCAATGCACAGGCTAACCAGCGCATAACGGCCGTTGCCATGTTCCAGCTGCCGCATGGCCGTCAGGGCCAGGCGAGCACCGGACGCACCCAGCGGGTGGCCCACCGCAATAGCGCCGCCATTCGGGTTAAGGCGTTCGTCATCTCCGGCCAGGCCCAGCTGCTTACAGCAGCCCAGCACTTGGGCGGCAAACGCCTCGTTAATTTCGATTACATCCATCTGGCTCAGCGTCAGGCCCGCCCGGGCCAGAGCCTTGTTACACGCGGCCACCGGCCCCAGCCCCATCACACGGGGCGCCACACCAGCAACGGCACCGGCCAGAATACGGGCACGCGGGGCAATGCCAGCCGCTTCGCCGGCGGCGCGGGAACCGACAATCAAGGCCGCAGCACCGTCATTCACTCCCGACGCATTGCCTGCAGTGATAATGCCCCCCTCAACAATAGCCGGCAGTTTGGCCAGCTTATCTACGCCGGTTCCCGGGCGCGGATGTTCGTCGTCGGCCACCGTCAGCGGTTCTTTCTTGCGCCCCTGCGGCACGGTTACCGGGGTAATTTCTTTATGAAAAAATCCCCGCTCCCGGGCGTCTTCATAACGCTGCTGGGACTGCGCCGCAAAACGGTCCGCGGCTTCGCGATTAATACCCAGATCCGCCGCCACGTTCTGCGCGGTCTCTGGCATGGTATCGCTACCAAACTGTTGGAGAATGTTCGGATTGGGAAAACGGGCACCGATGGTGCTGTCAAAAATCGTCATATCCCGGCTGAAGGCTTTTTCCGCCTTGGCCATGACGAAGGGCGCGCGGCTCATGGATTCCGTGCCGCCGGCAACGATCAGATCGCCCTCTCCCACGGTCACCATACGGGCGGCATCCAGGGTCGCCGCCAGGCCACTGCCACAGAGCCGGTTCACGGTAATCCCCGCCACCGATTCTGGCAGGCCCGCGAGCAGACCGGCATGGCGAGCCACGTTACGGGCATCTTCACCGGCCTGATTGGTATTGCCGATCACCACGTCTTCATAGCCACTGCCATCGAAAGCGTTGCGCGCGACCAGCTCACGGATCACCCCGGCCAGCAGGTCATCTGGCCGCACTGGTGCGAGCGCACCACCATGGCGACCAAACGGGGTTCGCAAGCCATCGTAGATATAGGCATCAAGCATAAGCATTCTCCGAATGTGCAGCAGGCTTCACGTAACACGCAACAACGCGTTAACGCTTCTGATCAGAACTGTCGCCGTGCCCGCGAATCCGCGGTCGGGCGCGACCAAAAGAGACAGCCAAATCCACTAGCTTCCAGCGCGTTGTTGCGTGTTACGTGAAGCGTGTTGCGGCCATTTCGTCCGCTATGCGGAATGATGTTTTGAAACTTGACGGGCAGAATAGGCCGTGACAGAGTGCGATGCAAGTGGTGCAAGAGAGCCGTCACGGCTCGGATCGCACCCAGCCGACAAGAACCCGTCGTTATCACCCCGAACCATTATCGCCGCCGGACCCAGCCATGATTCGTGATGCCGAAATCCTCTCCCAATTGACCGATACCATTGCCCGTTTTGTACGCGAACGACTTGTGCCTGCCGAACAGCAGGTGGCCGAGAGCGATACTATTCCCGACGACATTGTCGCCGACATGAAGGCTATGGGGCTATTCGGGCTGTCGATTCCGGAAGAGCTTGGCGGACTCGGGCTGACCATGGAAGAGGAAGTCATGGTGGCCTTTGAACTGGGTCGCACCTCCCCCGCGTTTCGCTCATTGATGGGCACCAACAACGGCATCGGCGCCCAGGGCATCCTGATTGACGGCACCGACGAACAGAAACAGAAATACGTGCCCCAGCTCGCCACGGGAGACGTTATTGGCGCCTTCTGCCTCACCGAGCCGGACGTGGGCTCCGACTCCGGCGCAGTGAGAACTCGGGCCGAAAAAGACGGTGACCACTACATTCTCAACGGTACCAAGCGTTTTATCACCAACGGCCCCCGCGCCGGCCTCTTTACCGTGATGGCCCGCACCAACCCGGATATCCAGGGTGGCGGCGGCGTCACCGCCTTTATTGTCGATGGCGACACCCCCGGGATTCAACGCGGCAAGGCCGATGTAAAAATGGGCCAGAAAGGCGCCCACACCTGCGACATCATTTTTGAAAACTGCCGAGTGCCTGCAGAGAACATCATCGGCGGACAGGAAGGCAAGGGCTTCAAAACCGCCATGAAAGTATTGGATCGGGGCCGGCTGCATATTTCTGCCATCTGCGTGGGCGTGGCCTATCGCCTGATCGATGATGCCGTGAATTTCTCTGCCGAACGCAAACAGTTCGGCAAGCCTATCATCGAGCACCAGCTGATTCAGGCCATGCTAGCTGACTCCCGCGCTGAAGCTTTCGCCGGCCGTTCCATGGTGCTGGAAGCGGCCCGCAGTAAGGACCGGGGCGAACGCGTCAGCCTGGATGCCTCTTGCTGCAAACTGTTCTGTTCGGAAATGGTGGGGCGTGTGGCCGATCGCGCCGTGCAGATTCATGGCGGCGCAGGTTATATGGCTGACTATCCGGTGGAACGCTTCTACCGCGATGTGCGCCTGTTTCGGATTTACGAAGGCACCACCCAGATCCAGCAAATCGTCATTGCCCGGGAACTGGCACGGCAGGCGGGGAATAGTTGAAAGTTCAAAGTTTAAAGTTGAAACGCGAATCACTGTTTCTGCCAATTGAACAAAGCCCGAACCGCGCCGACATACCGTATTCACTATGCAGGCATAGTGAATACGGTATTTAATCGCGGGCACTGATTTCATCAATTACCTTTGACCCTGAACGCGCCTTTCAACTTTAAACTTTGAACTTTCAACTTCCCCATGCCCCTGACCCGCACTCTCGATTACACCCTCCCCCTGTGCATGATCGGCACGATCCTGTTTCTGGTGTTCGATCTGGACGCAGGAGCCTGGCTGGCGCGACTCGCTCTGCTGCTTTACCTGCTGGTGCAATGGCCTCGGCAGGCACGGATGGCAAAGGGGATTTTGCTGGTCGTTGTGACAATGGCGGGTGTTGTTATCTGGCGTCAAGCCCAGCCTGTTCCGGTTTTACTGCATGCCCTGGATCGCCTCTGTTTTTTTGCCACCTTTGTTTCATCCCTGGGCCTGCTGCGCGTCTCTGCCATGCGCTCGCGGCTGGTTCGCGATGCCGGACAGACCTTGATCCGCCAGAAGCCCGCCCTGCGCTATCCCACCCTTTCCCTGGGGACCGCGCTGTTCGGCATCATTATCAACATCGGGGTACTGAACCTGTTCGGCGCCATGGTAATGCGCAGCAACACTCTCAAGGCGGCTGGTGGCCACGGTGACATTCAGCAAGCCCGCGAGCGGCGCATGATGCTGTCCATTCTGCGCGGTTTCGCCCTGGCCCCTCTGGTGTCGCCACTGGGGGTCACCATGGCGGTGATTCTCGCCAATATGCCCAGCCTCACCTGGGCCAGCCTGGCGCCGGTGGCGCTGCCCACCGCCGGGCTCTTTTTTCTACTTGGCTGGTGGCTGGACTGGCAGCTCAGACCCAAAAAATTGGCAGAAAGGGTACCTGTAACACAGCCTCCCTCGCTATCGCCGCTGATTCGCTTCACCTTGCTGGCCCTGCTGATCACACTGAGCGTATTTGCCGTCGCCCTGGCGGGGAATCTGCGTTTACCCGTCGCCGTCCTGATCGCCTGTCCGCTTGCTGCCATTCTGTGGATGGCAAAGCAAAGGCGGCGACTCGGCGGCGGCACCGGGCTGCGACGCTCGTTCACCTTGCTAGCCCGACACTCGCGCTTAATCTTCGGCGCTAATCGAGGGGAAATTGCGGTGCTGGGCGGCTCAGCCTGCCTGGGCGCATTGATTACGCCTTTAGTGGATCAACACGCCCTGCATAATCTGCTACTGGCCACACACCTGCAGGGGGCCGCCATGGCAGTGGCGGCCATGTTGCTGGTGGTCGGGTTGGCACAGGTGGGCCTGAACCCGATTGTGTCTGTCACCCTGCTGGCTTCATTGCTGGGTGACGGCGTCGGGGTGGATCCAAGAATTCTGGCCGTCGGTCTAATGTGCGCCTGGAGCCTGTCGATGATCTCCTCGCCCTTCACCGCCTCCATGCTAGTGCTCAGTCAGATGATTCATCGCTCGCCCTATCGCATCGCCTGGCGCTGGAATGGTCTCTTCTTTGTGCTGGTGGTGCCGCTGCTGGCGTTATGGATTGCAATGCTGGGGCAATGGTTATGAGAGCAGTTGAAAGTTCAAAGTGTAAAGTTGAAAAGCGCGAAAAATGGGGCAGCCATTCGGTAAATGCTTTCCCCCGCGTTTCCACCAAACACGCAACGCGGGCAGGGCTTAACTGTTCACGCCAGGCTCGCCCGAACTTTTTAACTTTACACTTTGAACTTTCAACTCACCCTCTGATCAGGCCGCGAAGTGCCAGATTCCATCGCAGTCTTCACGCTGCACTCGGCCCTGCTCCAGCAGGCAATTAAGGTGCGCAATGCTCTCGCCCATGGCAAACATCATTTGCTGCACATCCAGTTGCCGTTTAAACATTACCGGCAGCACATCATGCGCACTATGCGGTTGATCACGGCAGGCGGCCTGCACCTGATCCAGTTGCTCAGCATGGTGATCCACCAGCGCATTAATCCGCGTATGCAGGCCCCGAAAAGGCAACCCGTGGGCGGGCAACACCAAGGTGTCTTCCGGCAGCGCATCACGGATTACCGTCAGGCTATCCACAAAGGCGGTCACCGGATTGGCGTCCGGCTCCGTGGGGCGCACCATCAAGTTACTGGAAATAGTCGGCAGCACTTGATCGCCACTGAGCAACAACCGGTCGGTGCTGCGGTACAAACACAAATGCTCTGGTGCGTGGCCGCGGCCGATATACACCAGCCAGCGTTCACCATTGATGGTCAACGTATCGCCCTCGGCCACAAATTTCGGGCTCTCAGGCAAAGGCATCACCACCCGGCGAAAGCCGTTGCCTTTACCCGCCACTTTATCCAGGTCTTCTCCTTGCAGGCCGTGGCTACCCAGAAACCCCTTGAACCGCTCAATGGTCTGGGCGTCCGTTGCCACACAGATATCAGTTGCCAGTTGCCACTCGCCACGACTCATGATTACCGGCGCATCGCACTGCTGCTGCAGCCAGCCCGCCATACCCAGATGATCCGGGTGATAATGGGTAACGATCACCCGGGTGACCGGTTTGCCATCGAGGTGTTCTACCAGCAACTGCTGCCAGATTTCCCGGCTGCGCCGAACACCGAGGCCGGTATCCACAATCACCCAACCCTGGTTATCTTCCAGCAACCAGAGGTTGATATGGTCGAGCGCAAAGGGCAGCGGAAAACGCAGCCAGAAAACCCCCTCGGCCACCTTGAAAGGCTGACCTGCCGGCGGCAGGTCAGTAAACGGGTAGATTAATGGGGAACTCGTCATAACGTTTTCCTTTTACTGCTAATACGGCAAATAGGAGCACAACCATGCGTGCCTGGTGTATTGAAGATAAGCAACTGCAACTGGAGACCCTGCCCGACCCGCAACCCGGGCCGGAGGAAATCCGCGTACAGGTCAAAGCCATTGGCGTGAACCGGGCAGACCTGCTGCAAGTGCTGGGCCGCTACCCGGCACCACCGGGCACCAGCAGCCGTATCCCCGGGCTCGAGTATGCAGGCGTTGTCAGTGCCGTTGGCGAACGAGTACAGCAACGTAAAGTCGGTGATGCGGTGATGGGGCTGGTACCGGGTTGTGCCTATGCCGAGCAGATCATCACCCATGAGCGCGAGGCCCTGACGGTGCCTGAAGGCATGGACTTTGCCCTCGCTGCCACGCTGCCGGAAGCGTTTCTGACCGCCTACCGAGCACTGTTTCTGGAAGGCGGACTGCAACCGGGACAGTGGTGCTTGGTGCGTCCGGCCACCGCGGGCGTCGGCCTCGCCGCCACACAGCTGGCCAACACCCTCGGCGCCCGGCCCATCGGCAGCAGCCGGGACTTGAGCAAACTCGACACCGCCAACAACATGGGCCTTGCCGCCCAAGTGTGTGAAGACGGCACCCTCACTGCCCAGCTCAACGCCATTACCCATGGCGACGGTGTCGCGGTAATTCTGGATATGGTCGGCCCGGACTGGAACGATCTGCTCGGTGGTCTGCGTACAGAAGGCAGCTTGGTGAACATCGGCGTCCTTGGCGGCTTGAACACAGAGCTGAATCTGGGCGCTCTGCTGATGAAGCGCCAGACCCTGAAAAGCATGACCATGCGCAGCCAACCGCTGGAAAACCGCATTCGCCTGGCACAAATTTTTAATGACCGCCTGGCCCCGCTGTTTACTAACGGCGCCCTGCTGCCGCTGCCGCTGGAAACCTTTCCCTTTGAAGAGGCAAGTGCCGCCCACGAGCACATGGCCAGCAACGACTTTAGTGGCAAGCGTGTGATCGTTGTCGAATAATCGATGGGTCGAAGTGTGCATTGCGGCCCGCAGGAAAACAGTATTCGGAATACTATTTCACATTTTGTTCCTGCGCCTCAATGACCAAAACAACCACTGCGACGGACCCGCAGTCCTCCCAAGCTGGCCCAAGCGAAGCGGCAAGCGGCAAGGCAAACTCTGCGGCCGTTATCCAACCCACACTTTCCCAAACAAAAAAAAAGCGGGTACCCAAGGAGGGTACCCGCTGAAAGACACCACTAAGGGGTTAGCGGTGTGCGCTACAACACGGTTTGAAGCCGTTAACTCTTTTTACGAGCCTGGCGTTTCGGGGCAGGTTTTTCGGGCTTTTCCTCGGCGTGATCCAGTGCCTGAGTCAATTCCTGCACCCGTTGTTCAAGCTGTTCGACCTCCCGTTTATTGGGCAGGCCTAAACGGGATAAAGCCTTGTTAAAACGATCATCAAAGGCTTTTTCCATTTTATCCATGGTTTCGCCCGTATGGTGGCGAACCCGTTCTTTAATCTCTTCCACCCGGGACTCAGTTTTGTCCTTGGTGTGCCGCTCTACTTCGCGGCCCGCTTCCACCAGGGCATCAAAAAAACCGCTGCCCTCTTCTTCGGCGCGAGCAAAAGCGCCCAGACCGGCGAGCCAGATCTGATGGGTGTACTTGCGAATGTCTCGTGAAGCCCCGCTCAGGGCTTTCAGCGGGTTTTGACGCCCGTCTTTTTCGTTCTGGTTCTGTTCTTGGTCGGACATGGTCCAAACTCCCGAAGGCAATTCCACGAGCGAATGCAGCGGGAAAACAACACACAAGCATCATCAACGCGCGGGGTAGATTATAGGGGGATAGTGCCACTGGACAGCGGCACATTGTCGAACAATAAAACAGTATTAGCCAGGAGATCTCTTCCTGTTAAGCCAAGTGCGTAGAATCCAGACAATCGACACGATGATGGCACTATTCGCCGGCATCATCCTTGTCGGTGGAGCCTTGCCGACGGCCGCTAATCAAGCCAACGCCACGGGCCAGATCCCGAGCCCTTTCACGGATGACTTCCCGTGAGCGCCCGGTCAGCAAATCCATGAAACGCTGCCGTAACCGTTCTTCAAGTTGCGCTGCGCCTTCTTTAAGACGCCGATCCACCTTGCGTTCAAGCCGGGGGCCCAACCAAAAGTGGCCGATAATCCCCAGCACTATCAGGGTGAGCAGCGAAGAGCCAGCCGCCGCCGCAAACAGCAACCACCCGAGGGTGGTCATGTCTATCTGCAGCGCCTGCATTCAACTGACTCCAAACATGAACACAAGCTGGAAGACACCGGCCATGGCTCCCAGAAAGCCACCCACCACAATCAAGATCCATTCGTCTTCCTGAAAAGCGGGGCGCAACAAATCCTGAAACTCATCGGAGCTCAGCGCCTGCATGCGCTCGGACATAAGTCGTTCGACAACCTGCCCGCGCTCTTTGTTGAATCCCTGGTCTTCAAAGGGTTCCACCGCCAGGTCTACTGCCTTTTCTTCCACCGCCTTTTTCAGGTCAGCGTACCCTTCCGGGCCCACCGTGAGCTGGGCCGCAGTACGCACAATTCCGCCATTCAGCAGGGGTTTCAAGTGGCGCTTGATTAGCGCTTTAGTGCGATCACCCCGCGGCCCATTCACCACCTGGTACATGATATTGCGTAAGGTGATGACCTCGTCGGTGGACAGGCGCGCAAAGGATTCGGCCACATCCTTCTGGCGCTTCAGAAATAGCCCCTGAATACGGAATGGCCCAACCTTTACGGGATTCAATGGGCGAAAAATCAGATTCAAGGCTAACCAGTTGGTGGCAATCCCGACAATAAAGCCGAACAGCGGCAACACCCAGTTCTCTGGCATAAAAATAAAGACCGGCACCTGGATCAGGCCGAACAGAAAGCCGAAATACAAGCCGGAGTTGGTCACAAAGCGGAATTCGGGATCACCCACTTCGCGGAACATCTGAACCATGAGCTGTTTGTCTTCGCTCATCTGGGTGACAACCATGTGTTTCATGTCCACCAGGCTGTCCAGGTTACGGCTGATATCGTCGACCACATTGTCCATCACCGCCGGAATGGCCCGACGGGCGCGGCTATAAACCCGCTTGCGCACTAACAGCGGCAGGTTTTCCCACAGCACCGCATTGCGCTCGGTCATGACTTCGTCAGTGTATTCTTCGATGCGAACCTGAACGGTACGGGTGAGGTGGGCGGCGATTTTTTCCGGTTCCATTTCGCGGAAGAATTCGTCCAGGCTGCCCAGCTTCGAGAGTGCCTTGTCCACCACGATGCCGGCCATCTTTTCCACCTTGGAGGGAATGATGCCCTGCCAGCCGAAAAAAGGGCGGATACCCAGAAATTCCAGGGGATAGAATGTCATCTGCACGGCCATCCAGTTGGTTGTCCAACCGACGGCACCAGCGATGAACGGAATACTGACGTACTTCCAGAAATCCGGGTACGCAAGCAAAGAGTCCAGCATTTAAAAAAAACTCCCCTCCAAGGGCTGGTGCACTGTAACTCGACAGCGCCAAGGCGAACAGGTCCCGTGTACACCCATCCAAGTCAAAAAAGCCAATGTTGTTTAATTATGAAAATGCATAGTATAGGGAGCCGTCATGCCAAATATAAGCGCCATCGCGTAATTTTTGGCAACAAAACGGGATCGAAAACATCTCTTCGTCCCAACATAAAGACAGGACTGCGCTGCCACCATGCCTGAAACCGGTAGTTTCCCCCAGCTTATTGTGCTCGGGGGTCTGGAAAGTGCTCTAAACCAGGCCCTCACCGGGACACAACAAGGGCGAGAACGTCTCGCCGCCCTCCATGGAACCGTGGTGCGAATCCGTGCCGAACGCCCGCGTTCGGTCCTGTATGTGCTGATTTATGAAGACGGCGTGGAGCTGCTCACCGACTACGAAGGCAATGTGGACATCCGGGTGCGTGGCCCGCTGGGTGGCATGTTGCATTGGCTATTCGCCAGCGAACCGCTGGAAGAGCACGACTCATTGCGTATCACCGGCAGCGAAGAGCATGTGGCCAAACTGGCCGAACTAATTGACCAGTTCAGCCTCTGGCCGCTGATGCGCAACTGGCTGGACGACCATGTGCGACTCAAGGAGCTGCTGGCGCTGCTACGCCGGGAGGATCCGGTCTGGCTGGAGCAGCTGGCCACTCTGCCTCAGCAAGTGGGTCAGCTGGCAGAACAGGTGGCGCGGCAACAATTGTTGCAAGAAGACATTCTTGATGAGCTGCGGCAACTGCGTGGCGAATTCCGGCGAGCACGCAAACTGGATCAGTTCTTTACCCTCACTGGCATGCTGCTGATTTTGCTGTCACTGATGAAAGCCTCCAACCTGTGGGAAACCACCTGGCACGCGCTACAACAGGATTTCCTCTCCCTGGCCATGCTCAGCCTGGGTATCGCCTGCCTAGTCATTCGTTTACTGCCCAAACGGCTTCAATAAAAGCCCGACGTTGGAAGCCTGACGCTACAATCCTGAACCGGCAAACCGGGCCAAAGTCAGGGTCTGTCCTTGCGTCCGAAAATCTGGCCCAGACGCTCACCAACCATCTCGGCACTGGTGCGCGCCAGATTACGGCTGGCGCCTTCCAGTAATTCCTTGGAAGGCAAATTGCGCACCCCTTCCACCAACCCCCGACGAACCCCTTCCTCGACCCGGTCGGAGAGAACTTGTGCAGCTTTCTCCACCTGCTCATCCAGCTCCCGTTGCAGGCTGTCACGCAACCGGGGCTGAAAATAGAAATGTGCCCACACACCCACAGCCACCAGTGTGAACAGGGAGCTAAGTAGCGCCGACGCGACAATCCAGGTAACTGACATGATTGATCCTTCTGAGTGAAACCCGTTTCGGGCCACGCATGCTGGCAACTGTTTGCGTAACAGTGCCCGGCATTGTTGTTACATAGAGTATGCACCCGATGTCGAAAAGCCGCGAACCCGCTAGAGTCATCCTAGCGGGAATGGAAGCCTACAACGTTGAGCAGGATGCCATCATAATCTCTGGTCCCGAGGTGCCAATGACTGCCGTGACAAGCCCGCAACGCGCAGAAAGCCATAGCCAGCATGTTTTACAACAAGCCTTATCGTTTTGCCGGCGACACAAGCAACCCCTCGCACTCCTTGCCATCGACCTACAGGAATTGAAAACACTGCGGGCAGAAATTGGCGAGCACTACATTTCCCCACTGCTCCGGCAATTCTGCGAACAGCTGCATAACCGCAAGCGCTGTGAAGATATCCTGATTACCACGCGCAGCAACCAGGTGGTGTTTCTGGCACTGCCCGGCACCAACGCTGACGGCGCCGATCTCGCCGCCGAGCGGCTACTGGACTGGCTTAATCATCATGAATTCAAGCTCGATGAGTTTCGTGTCACGCTGAATGTGCGCATTGCCGTCCATGTACATAGCGGCGCGGACAACGAGGGCACCGGACGACTGGTGAATGATACCCTGAAACTATTGCGCCAACCCGCGGAGCGCGGCCAACGCATTCTCTCCCCCCAAGCACAGAAACAACGCAGCCGGCAAAGTCAGCCCCCTAAAAAAACGCAAGAGGATGAGCGGAATCAGCGCCAAGCCCTCAGTGATGCGTTACTAACACTGGTCTGGCAAGATGGCCTGCTCGACACCCTGGCACCAATCATCAACGCCCTGGATGAAAGCGCACGTCTGGAGCTTGTGGGTCACCTGCTCGACGCATCCACACGAACCAGCCCGCCCACAAAACCTTACGGTTTTCGGGCAACCAACACCGCCCGGCGTGGCGCTGGGTAACCTTCACGGGTAAGAGAGTGGTCGTCCGGGTCGAGAAAATCGGGAAGCGACTGGAAACGCATCCAGTCCGTGGATCGCTGCTCCTGCATCGTGGTATTGCTTTCGTCCACGCATCGCACATCCACAAAGCCACACCGTTCCAGCCAGCGAATGAGCATGGCCACTGAAGGCAAGAAAAACACATTGCGCATGACCGCATAGCGATCTTCCGGCATCAGCACGGTACGCTCGTCCCCTTCCACCACCAGGGTCTCCAGCACCAGCTCACCGCCGGCGCACAACGCACCTTTCAATTCCAGTAAATGGTCCAGCGGTGAGCGCCGGTGGTACAGCACACCCATGGAAAACACCGTATCAAACTGCCCGCCCTCTGACGGCAGCTCTTCCATGCGCAGAGGCAGGAACCACACCGGTAATTCAGGGGCAAAACGGCGTACTGCCAGATACTGCACCAGAAACAGAATGGTCGGATCGATCCCCACCACCGCACTGGCCCCGGCCGCTGCCATACGCCAGCAGTGGTAGCCACTGCCACAGCCCACATCGAGAATGCGCCGTCCCGCCAACGGCGACAAATGCGGCGCCACCCGTTGCCATTTCCAGTCCGAACGCCACTCCGTTTCCACCGGCACCCCGAAGAATTCGAACGGCCCTTTACGCCAGGGGATCAACCCCTGCAACGCCTTCTTCACCACCTCCGGGTCTTGCTCTCCGGCACCGCCAATGGTCAGGGTATTTTGATCCAGAGCGCACTCGGCCTGCCCCGCCGGCAAGGCGTCCAGGGCGGCCAGCCAACGCGGCAAATCACCGTGGGGGCGATCAACCAGACGCTCCTGTGACAGCGTCATCACTGCGGACAAGGGTTGCGGAGAAAACAGAGGCGCAAGCCCGCGTTCGCAGGCCTGAAGGTAATCGGTAAGCATCAGCGCACGGCCAGTAATGAGATGAAATTAAAACAACGGAACCAGACATGAATGTGCCGATAGCCCGCCTTTTTCAGGCGCGCCTCGTGATCGGCCACAGTTTCCGGGATCAACACATTTTCCAGCGCGGTCCGCTTCTGGCTGATTTCCAGATCGGAATAACCATTATTGCGTTTGAAGGCATGGTGCAGCTCGGTCTGCAGGGCATTTTCTGCCTCATTGGCAAAACGGATTTTTTCCGACAACACCAGAATACCTCCTGGCACCGTGGCATCCGCCAGGCGCTGAATCAGGGCATCGCGCTTTTGCGGGGCGATGAACTGCAAGGTGAAATTTAGCACCGCCATGGAGCAAGGCGCGAAGGCCATCTCGGCCACATCACCTTCTTCCAGTGCCACCCGATGAGCCTGCCCCGCATCAGACAGCAAGGTAGCCGCCTGCTCGATCATGGCGCGGGAGTTATCCACGGCCACAATATCGTTACCCGTTTCTTCGGTCAGCGACGCCATGGCCGTGGCCGCCGCGCCCAGGGAGCAACCCAGGTCATACAGGCAGGTATCAGGCTGAGCATAACGGGCCGCCAGTACCCCGATCATATCGATAATGGTGGGATAACCCGGCACCGAACGACGAATCATGTCCGGGAAAACCCGCACCACCGTATCATCGAAGGAAAAACGCGCCACCTGCTGGTGGGACGTGGCGTAAATGCGATCATGCTGGTCTGACATAGAGGCCCCGGTATTCATCTGCGAGCCGATTATAGCGGGGTGGGGAGCCGGGGAGAAACGGCTGCGAGCGCAGCCGTCTGAAAAAACGAAAAACGTGAAGTGACAGGAACGGTGATTACTTCAGGCTGACCCGCAAATTGGGGTTAAAGTCTTCGTCGGCCAAATCATCCAGGTAACTGTCGACAAAATCCCGAGTCGCGGTATCACTGTCAGCGCCGAGGCGTGCCAAGGCGTCGCCCAGGCTCACCGTCTGCCCGTTCAGGCTCACCCGAGAAGCCGACAGGCTCAGGCCCAGATCAATCACCGCATATTCCAGGTTCTCCGCCTGCCGGCCTTTGACCATATGGGAAAGCACGCTGCCCCCATCCTGACAAGTGACAGAAAGCAGGGACTCACCCGCGGTCATTTGCACTTCCCCGGTTTCAATCATCTGATCCACCAGCACACCAAAAGCACTGTCTTGGGACGCCGCCTGACACAGGCGTCCCTCCACCCCCGGATTCAACTGAGCCTGGGCAGGCAACATAGCGGAAAGAGTTAGAATAATTGCAAATAAACGCATATTTCACCTCATTTCTCCCCGTTGCGAGCCCCATTGGCTTTCACAGCAAGAAATCAATAAATCACAATGCCGGTATTGCGGCGCGCATTATACGAACTAATGCGTACACATGTTAACCATTTTTACCCATTAATACGGCAGAAAAATGACATTCATTAATCCAATAAACTGAGGGAATTCACAACATATTCATAAATAATACTTAGCATTCAGGCAGGCAAAAGGATAGGTTTCGGCACGGTGCTTGCTTGCATGGTCCGTAACCATGGGGATTATCTTTCGGATGCTAAACATGCAATCAATTCGCCACCACTCGTCATTCTCGTTCCTCACCGTCAGCGCTGCGGCTCTCACCGCCTGCGGCATTGGTCTGACGTTTAATGATGTTCAATGGCAACTGGTCAGCATGGCCAGTTTTTTCAGCGGCGTTCTACTAGCCGCATGTGCCTGCCTGTTGCACGCTATACGCCGACACCGGGCCTGGCGTATTGAAGGCGTTATTCTGGTAACCCTGATGGCCCTGGTACTATCCGAACCGCTGTTACCCGCGGCTATGCAAGACACGCTGATCTACCTTATGCCGTAACGCCCAGATACTGGGAAAGGGCCTGTTTCATGGCCGCCAGGGACAGGGGCTTGATCAATTGCCCATTCATGCCAGCCTGGGACACCCGGCCGCCATGCTCGGTAATGGCATGCGCACTCAGCGCCAGCATCTGGCAGGCAGGCCAGCCATTCTGAACCTCCAGTTCACGGATATGATAGGCGCTGGCAAACCCGTCCATCACCGGCATATCCAGATCCATCAACACCAAATCCAGATCCCCATCCTCAGCATCAAAGCAATCAACACCCTGCTGGCCATCTTCCGCAATAATGATATGTGCGACGCCCAGCCTCTCTAAATAGCCCTTGGTGACCATCTGGTTTACCGGGTTGTCTTCCACAATCAGGACACGCAGGCTGGAGATAGATTCCACCGCCACCGGGTCGGTGACGATCGGAATCGCCCCCGGCACATAACTGCCTAGTAATTGCTGAAGGTCGCTGACCGTCACCACCGAACGGCGCAGTACGCGCACCTCTTCGGGCAACCAGTTAGGCGCCTCACAACGCATGCCCATCAGCAGCAAAACCTGAATACGGGCCGGGTTCAGGCGCACCATCTGCAACGCTTCGTCGAGCAACGCCTGCTCCGGCAAGCCATTGATCAACAAAATGCCACTGCGAGCGTCCCCATTCCCCTCCGCCAGCTGGCCCGCACTTTCCACCACCTTCACGGTTTCAAACCGCGGGTCATCAGCCAGCCAATCCGCCAGGCTTCCCTGTACATCCCAAAACCAACTGGCTGGCGGCAGCTCGGCCATCATCGGGATTTCGTCCTGTTCGCTGGCCATTTGGATGCTAAAGCTGAACCGGGACCCCAGTCCCGGGGCACTTTGCACATGGATCTCTCCGCCCATCAGCCCCACCAGTTCGCGACTGATAGACAGCCCCAACCCCGTACCGCCATAACGACGAGCAGTATTGGCGGACGCCTGGGAAAAACGTTGGAAAAGTTGCGTTTGCTCATCCTGGGTCAGACCAATACCCGTATCGGTAACCGCAAAGGTGTATAGCGGGGCTTCACCGCCGTAACGACGGCATACCAGTGACACCACCACCCGCCCATTGCGGGTGAATTTCACTGCGTTACCGATTAAATTGATCAGGATCTGACGCAGCCGGATCGCGTCCCCCACTACATCCGACGGGGTGTGCGGGTCCACATCCAGAATCACCAGGGTACCATTATCGCTGGCGGGCAAATTGAACATCTGCACGCATTCCGCCAACAACGTCGGCAGGTCAAAACATTCTTCGACCAGTTGCAATTTGCCCGCTTCAATCTTGGCAAAATCCAGCACATCGTTGATCAGCGCCGTGAGGGTTCGGCCAGCGCTGTCGATCAGGCTGATATATTCCTGCTGTCGGGGTGACGGGTCGGTCTCACGCAACAATTCCGCCAGACCTATGACGCCGTTCAGTGGTGTGCGAATTTCGTGGCTCATACGGGCCAGAAACAAGCCCTTGGCCTGGCTCTCGGCGCGGGCATTGATCGCCCGGTAATTGGACCGGTACACCAACAGCGCCGACCCCAACACCAGCACATAAAGCAACACGATACCCAGCATCATCCAGACCGTGGCCCGGGCCTTTTCCTGGCGAACATTGCTGAGCAGCTGGTCCGCCAGGGAAATCAACGTAGCGGACATCCCGTCCAGTGATTTCATGGCACCGCGGCTGCGGTCGTAGGCATCCTCCCAGGACACCTGAATTCGCGGCGCCAGGATCAATTCCTGCTCGGACCAATCCAGAAACGACAGCAACCCGCCCTGCACCAACCGCCACTGTTGCTGCAACTCAATGGCACCGGTACGCGCCACCAGCGCCTTGATTTCACTGTCGATGATGGTCATCTGATGCTGTAGCCGCTGCCAGGCGTTTTCCAGCCGCCGGGCATCATTATCCCCCAGGTAACCGCCACGCAGGCTTACATAGAACCCCAGCGCCCGAATCAGACCAATGTCTTCCTGGGCTTGCCGGAAGGACCCCAACGGCAGAGACAACACCTCATTAGGTTCCAGCCCCTCACCAATCGACAGGTCCGAAACAAACAGCACCGTAGACAAGGCATTGCTCAACCGCTGGGTAATCTGGTTGACGTTATCGAAGGGATCGACCACGTCCTCCATGGGGATACCGGTTTTCACCGTCAGGTCGCGCCAAGCTTCACTCAGCAAGCCGCCCTGATCATTCAGCCCCGGAATATCGCGCTGGCGGACAAGCTTCAGAAAAGCCAGCAAACGGCTGCCGGCACGGGAGCGGCTCAGCTCAAAGCGGGAGACGATTTTCGGCTCCTGGGTATGAATTACCACCGGTGCCAGGTCGCGCATGTCATTCAGCGGCGGGAACGCCGCCAGCCCTGCTTCGAACAAGCGTGCATCTTCACGCATGGTATCGTAGGTATCCAGCATCCCCAGGCGATGCTGAATCAAAAGTACCGACGCGATGGCGAACGGCACGGTGATCAGCGCAAACAGCAACAACATGGCCGCGCTGGTCCGCAGGCCGGTAACCGGTAAGCCCGGTGCTGACTGCGGCCTGTCTGGCGACACATTATGTGATGGCTTTTCCATCGGCCTGCCCTGAAAACGGTTATGCTCGTAGTTTGCCACTACTGAGGCTTTGCCACATCTCTGCACACAACGGCATATCCCTTATAACAAGATGTTTACCTTGCCCTATGCTACGACCGATGAATGTAAAAGTTTGCTATCTCTTGCCGGCCTTCACACTGGCCGTTCTACTATCTGGCTGTGCCGACAAGCCCGTGGAGCAAAGCCCGGACTCACCGCTTAACGTGCAAAAGCTGGACAAGGTCACTCTGCAAGCCACGGGTTCAGAAAATCAGGCCCGCGCCCTGCCAGACAGCAAGGCGCAACTTGATCTGTATCAGGCACCCCAAACCCTGGCGGGCCTGCAGTTCGACGGAGAGATCAGCTCCGCACGCGCGCGCACCCTGCGTTACCGGGATGCGGAAGGCAAGGAGCAGCTTTCCCTCACCCTTTCAGGCTTACCCACGGGCTGGGATACCATGAGCCCCCAACGGGCCGTGGCCGGTTACTACAGCGAACTGCGCCAGCGCCGGGTCGACAAGGCGCTCAGCGACAGCGCCAACGCGCTCAGCATCATCAGCGAGCGACTGGTCGACCTGGAAGGCAACCCCAGTGCCCAGTCACAAATGCGCTGGATAGAACCCAACCGCCCGATTCAGAACCAGGCGTTACTGGTCACCCTGATCAACGACGACTTCATCCGTATCAGCAGCGCCAGCTACCGGCAGAAAACCGTCTGGCTGCTACAGCAGGCAAAGCGAGTCTTGGCAGAGTTCAAAGCGGCCCAGACCATGCCGGCGCCATAAGCACAGCGTGTTACCCTGCTCACTGCGCGGCCGCTAACCACTTGGATCCCATGATCACGCCCCTGTTCCCTGCCCGATTGCACGGGCCAGATTGACCATGACTGAAATCAGCGCGCCCCTGCGCCGCAGCACACGACAACACGCCATTGTCATCGGCGCCGGACTGGCCGGTGCCACCACCGCCCGCGCCCTGGTCGAGCGAAACTGGCACGTTACCGTTTTGGACCCCCAGGGCATTGCCGCCGGCGCCTCTGGCAACTTGGCAGGCGTGGTATATAGCACAGCCAGCCCGCACATGACGCCACAGAACCGTTTCTACCGGGACAGCTACCGCCACGCATTGCACTGGCTGCACCGTTACGGTTTTCCCGCCAACGACCGCGACGGCCAGCTCAATGGGGTCATCCAGCACTTTGTGAACGACAAGCAGCGAGACAAGCTCACTGCCGCCATGGACAGCGGCGCCTGGCCTGCCGATCTGCTCCGACCGTCGCCAGCGGGCAATGGCGTTGAACTGGTGGGCGGCGGTTACCTGCGCCCGGATCGATGGTGCCGGCACCTTCTTGATCACCCTGCCATCACATTGCTTGGTGACTCCGTAGCGTCGCTACAGGAAGGCACACCCGCCAGCGTACTTCTGGATAACGGCACCCCCCTGCACGCGGACGCAGTGGTGGTCTGTGCCGCGGGCGCCAGCCAGCAACTACCCGGGCTGGCCTGGCTGCCGCTCAAACACATTCGCGGTCAGGTCAGTTATTGCCAGGCCACCGAGGCTTCCCGGCAATGGCAGCAAGCCCAATGCCATGGCGGCTACCTGACGCCCGCACTGGATGACCTGCACTGTGTCGGTGCCACCTTTAATTTGCACGACAGCCACCCCACCCCCACCGATGCAGACGACGCCGACAATCTGGCGCAACTGAAACACTACCTACCCGAGCATTGGCAGGCGTTAGACGGGGAAACCATTGTCATCCAGGATCGGCGCGTGGCCTTTCGCTGCCAAAGCCTCGACTTCCTCCCCCTGTGCGGGCCACTGCCTGTGGCCACCGAGAACCCCCACCGCATCGCCACCGGCCTGTATTTAAACCTGGCCCATGGCAGTCGCGGTATTACCGGCACCCCCCTGTGCGCCGAGCTGCTAGCCGACCAAATTACCGGGCAACCGCTACCGGTGGATGCACAATTGGTTGACGCCCTGGACCCATCCCGGTTTATTGTTCGCAAACGCAAAAAACAACCTGAGTGGAAACCATGCAATTAATCAGCTTGCCCATTACCGCCCTGTACGCCGCCCTGTGCGGTTTTCTAGTCATCGCCCTGGCCGCCAACGTGGTCCGTTACCGGCTGGGTAAAAAAGTCTCACTGGGCGATGGTGGCCACAAAGACGTCACTCGCGCTATCCGCGCACACGGCAACACGGTGGAATACATCCCGCTGGCACTGATCCTGATGGCATTGCTGGAAATCAATGGCGGCGGCAGTAGCGCCCTGCATGTCTACGGTATCCTGCTGGTGGCCGGTCGACTACTCTACGCCTATGGCATGTTGGTCCCGCGCAGCAGCGCCAACCTGCCCCGCCAACTGGGTATCCTCACCTCCTGGCTTGTCATTGCCGGCACCGGCATCCAGCTGCTGCTGGTATAGCGACGCCCAGCGCCGGATGCCTGACGCCAAAAACAAAAGACGAAAAACTGAAATTCAGGTTTCGTACGTCACCGAATACGGCCCTGACAATATTCACTTTTTTATAGGGAACCTCTGAATAACTCCTGCGTACTCAGTCTTTCAGGCTGATTCGCAATCTAGGCGCGCTTTTGAAGGTGTCCCCTCAAGGGGGATCGAGATATGTCCATCCATCGAAAAAGCGCAACAACGAGTGCGGGGCAGCCTGGAAGACCCGTAGGGCGCGGCCTGAAGCGCAAATCTGCTGCGCCTTGCCTCTCGGAAAGGGAACCACCCTGACCATCGAGACAAGACCCAACAGCTGCACGCTTCAGGCCACGCTGAGCATGCAGGAATTATTCAGAGGTTCCCTGGAACTGAATTTATGCCCATCATTATTCCCTGGAAAGATCTGCCACCAGAAACGCTTCACAACCTGATAGAGGAATTTGTGACACGCGATGGCACGGATTACGGCGATACCGAAACCCCCACTGCCACCAAGGTAGAACAGGTACGAGGACAGCTGAAAAAAAATCAGGCGTTTGTGGTGTTCGATGAAGTTACAGAAACCGTCTCGGTATTGAGCAAAGAACAACTCACAGAACTTGAAAACACCCTGTAATGAACAGTCGTTCTGGTAACCGCCGGCTCACACCGCATTCGATGCAAGCCGGCCGGCAGCCTTTCCTCAGAAGGTAAACCCGACACCTAAACTGAACGCATACACATTCATATCGGCATTGAACTCAGCATCGCCCACCTCGGCATATTGGTACTGCGGCAAACCCGGCGCCCGGATGAAGGTTCGTTCCACCGTGGCAGAAACATCTTTCACGCTAATGTATTTGAAATCCGCCGCCAACCACCAGTAGTCCGTCATCCGCCAGTCCACCCCCACCTGACCAACCCAGCCAAACTTGTTCTCGATCTCCAATTCCGGCTCACCCACTTCAGTAAGAATGGGGTTAGTCACGTGGCTGTCGTAGGTGAATAGATACACCACGCCCAACCCGGCATAAGGGCGGAAGTTTCTCTCGTTACGGAAGCGTTTCACCAACGTCACCATAGGTGGCGCCACCTTGGTTTCTGCCACCTTTTCTCCCAGGGCAGGGACACCGGTGGGAATTCCGTTGGCTTCAGTCACCAGGGGCACCTCCGCAATGCGACCCTTCGCTTTCAGCTCAAGAGTCGGCGGCATAGCAGCCATAGTTTCCACTGACCAACCACCACCCCAGGCTCCCCATCGTAGTTTGTAGCCAATCGTTGCCGCCGGAATCATCAGCGGATCACTAAAGGCATCCCCTTCCTGTTCGCCTGACTCCACCGCCACTTCAGCGATTTCCGACAGGTTGCTCAGAGTAATGGAGTTGGTCTTCACATCCGGGCTCATATAAAGGGCGCCGAGACGGAAGTAGAGACGGTCCTCGCCGAACAGTTTTTGGGTAAACTTCACCCCCGGATAATCCGGGCCATAAAGATCCTGTCCGGCAATAGCATTGCCCCCCAGCGCCCCCAATAGAGCGGCAAGATAAACCCGTTTTTTATTGATCATTGTTATTGTCATGGCTGTACGCCCCCAGCATTTTCCTGACCGTGGGAGGTAAACCGTGCGTGGGACGGATTATTCGCAACTCGAATACGAAAATCGCCCTTGCCAATACCTAGCTCAAGGGAACCGACACCTTCGTCGGGAAGCACTCCGCCAATGATTAAATCAAGTAGATCACCCAATACCGGAACCAGAGCACCAACGTCCACTTCCAGGTCAAGGGATGCAGAAATCGCTGTGGTATTACGTGACTCCAGAACAATTTGGCCATTGCTAAGAAACTTCACAGGCCCACTCACATACGCCGAAATCGGAAGACTTTTAAGGTTGGCATCTACGACATTCGGGACAACAGCGCCACCAGGCAGCAACGCAGAGAGAAGGCGTATATCCGGCGCATCAAGCCAGGCATCCAACCGAATCAGAAAAACCGGATCCTCAAACTCTTCTCCGGTCTCAGGATCAATGGCATTGATCACAAAGCCTCTTAATGGCTGTGCAGGCATGTCATCGAAGGGGCGGAAACGTAACACAATAGCCCCCGTTTCCAATGGCACAGGAATAAGGTTCCCCACCAATGGGATTTCCAGTGTGGTGGTAGCCGTCAATGATGTTCCCATCACATGCTGAGCATTCGCCTCGACAGGAATGGCAGTGTCACCCACGGTATCGATGCAATAGATATCACCATCGGCATCCTCCTCGGGGGCACACCAACGGCCATTGCCTTCATTGATCATGCCGAAATAGCTCATATCCAGTGGCACCTTGGGAAGGAACGCAATAGGCAACGCCGCACTGGTAAAGATCTGATCCCCTTCATCAAGGTTGGCACCACCGATCAAGCCTCCCGTACTTTTGACGAAAGCTCGCCCATGGTTATTCACCGCATCCGGCTCGTCGGTATCTTGCACACCGTTACCATTAATATCGGTGTAATCACGGGTTAAAACCGTTGCATAAGCCGCCCCTTCATCCGGCGTTGCCATGAAGTCGATAACAATCGCAGCCCCCCCTTCACAGGGCGCACTGGAAAGCGGACCGCAGGTCCCCATCCCATTCAGCGGATCGGTGTTGATTCCCAGGCTGTTGAAACGATCATGGCTGCGGAAAACCGGCTCTACGTTACCCCCTCCATTGATCACCAAGCGGTAAGACTCTCCCGGCACCATCGTGTTCGGTTGCGGAACCGCGCGCAGGCGCAAACTGTTTCGCCGTGCCGAGAGTGCAATGTTCTGCCAGACACCGTCCACTTCCTCGCCAAGACACATGGCCCCGCCATGGCAGGATTCACCATCAGCCGCCACGATCCCGAAGGTCATAGAGGCTATGTCCATCGGCATATTGAAACTCACTTCAATAGGCCGGCTCACGTCATAAAAGAACGGATAAAAGAGCGAATCTGATTCCAATCCACCATCACAGCGCCCGCCCATTGCAATCATGTTGCCTTGGGCGTCCGGGCGCTCTACCCCACGGTCCACCAGCGTACAACCGATACCCGGGTACAGACCCAGCACCACCGGGGGTAACACCGGTGCATCATCGTTGGCTGCATAGCTGGCGGTATCAAAAACAATCTGGCCGCTGCCGTCAGTGGCATCACCAGACACAAACTCCAGGTGAGAGGGCTGGAAAATATCCATGTCTTTCAGCTCATCACCCAGATCCAGGTTATAGCGTTGCCCCACTGCCAACTCGTTAAGTGGCGTTATCACCAGGTTGGAACCGCTACTGCGTACTTGAATCGGAACCGGCTCGCTACTGTCTTGCCGGAACAGCTGCACCTGTTCCAGGCCTTCATCACTGACCGGCTCATTAAACACGACGATAATATTGTTGCTCGGTTCTACCTGCCCGCGATGGTGCTCCGGAAAAGAACCGGTGACCTGAAGTGAGTCGCGATTGACCTGTTCGAAATCAAAATCCACATCGGCCCGAACCCCCAAGGCAAAGTCCGCACTAACCCGAGCCGCACTGCTGAGAATATCGAGTTCAAGGGTGCGGAATACCTCAAAGGTCAACGCACCGTCTTTCACGTCCACCACCCCCACTGCCTGGACATGCATCAAGTTCTGATTCACCGACGCATTCCCTCGAGGCTCTACCGCATGCATGGCCAAATCGAAATTCATGTACACATACATGGGTGCATCATCATCATCAGGCTGAAACCCTTTGGGGCGGAAAGGATTCGTTGTCAGGTAGCCAGTCACATCGGTGACAAAAGTCCCGATAAGATCACCGGTAGACATAGGGGTTCTGACTTCCCCACCCAGCATGATTGGATCGATGCCGGTAATACGTAATTGCTGCCCGGCTCGCATCACCACGGGAACCGCATCCACATGCACATCAGGGCGGCCCATCCAGGCTTCCAGAACCAGCGGCTTGGCATTCACCTGGGTAATACCCAGCGCTTCGGTTTCAAGGTTGAACTGGTTCAATGGCAAACCATGCAGACGCGAGGACTCTGGATAACCCGGATCACCCAGTGCGGGCAGGGCCTTCATCAACTGCTTGATGGGAGGGTTACTATCCGCTACCTCATCCTTGGATAAACGCGGCGTCAGTGTATAGGTCACTGCGTCCAGCAGATCCTCGTCAAAGTCTTCCAGACCTTGCAGGCTCAATGTATAGGTGTCGCCAGCCACCAGATCCTGCTTCGGATCAAGAGTGATATAGTGACGCTCACTCAGAATTCGTACATCGACCAGCTCCCCCGATGGTTGGTGCTGCAGTTTTATGGTGTCGCCATAACGCACCGTGGTTTGCACCAGGGGTTCGGTAAAAGTGATACGAACCGGGGAAAAATCCATAAACGGAAAACGGGCGTTTTCTGCCGATTCCGGCAGGTAAGTTTCAGGCGTTTCCTGGTTAATCGCCAGCACCTGAGGCTGCTGATTCGGGACCGGGTCATACTGGCGGGTGCGGAAGAAAATCAAGGGGCCTTCTTGACCACTCAGGTTGACGATTCCTGTAGCAATCTCTGGCGACACCCAAAGGCGATACTCTTCACCAGCACGCAGGTTCTCCATGGCAAACGTGAAGGTTCGATTCCGGTTTGACAGCTCGGCAGCACCCAAATCAATCAGGTTACCCTCACTGTCAGCCAAGCAAAGCGCACCAATAAAGTCATCCCCGTCTGGTTGGCATTCCGCCTTGGCAGCCTGTTCATCGATACCGCTGGAGAACGTAAGCAGCAACTTGCTGCCCAAAGGCAGATCCACCATGCCATTAAAGGGGTAAGTGTAAATCAGGGCACTGCCGGGATCGGGCGGGACAAACACATCCGGTTCTTCTTCACAGGCTTGCAGCAATGACAAAAGCAGCAGGCAGGAGATCGCGGGGAATTTTATTGTACGCATCATGTCACCCTGTTCTTGTTTTCAGACTCCATAGTTACGGAGGGTGGGTGATGCATTCGATAGCGCGCTGGTATCCGCGCGTTAGCGTTTGTAATTCAAAAATCCACAAAAATCAGTGTTTTATCTACTATTTCGGTATACGAGGACATTTCGAGTGTATCTGTCTCAATCCCTGCCCCCTTCTTTTACAGGCTCATTCTTTGGTCAATTTCCGTGCGTGTTTTTGCGTTTATCAATTTATTGCTTAACAGAAGAGTGACAAAAAAAACCGCAACATGACGATTAGTATCATGTTGCGGTCTGTTGAAATTCCAAAGACTTCCCGTATGGGTTCACAGCTAACGCATACGCAGCGCCACCAATACCGTACGCAGGTGCGGCACGGGCACATTCAGACGGTCGGCAATGGCGACCACATTACCAAGAATCGCATCCAGCTCGATGGGCCTGTCGTTCAGATAATCCAGCGCCATGGAGTTTTTATACGCGCCCATGGCCCGGGTGCCTGACAGGTTCTTCTCGATAATGCCGTCCGGCATGGGGTAGCCATCGGCCTGGGCCACCACGATCACCTCTTCCATCAAGGTGCGAATTAACCCTTCGCCGCCCGGCGCATCGAGCATGGATAAGGTGTCGGCCCCATTGGCCAGCACACTCAACGGATTAAACGGGGTATTCCAAACGCACTTGCGCCACCGCTCCCCCACCACCGCATCCGTGCCGTTAATATCAATGCCGCCATCACAAAACAGCGCAGCCAATTGCTCACAGTGGCGATCAAAACCCTGGGGGAAATTGCCCATGACCAACTGCCCATAGGCCTGGTGATTCACCGTACCCGGCCCGGTGCGGCTCACCGCAATAAACGCCAGACAACTCACCAACGGATTGCGAGGGAAGGCCTCCGCCAGCTCACGCTCAATATCCAGACCATTCTCAATTAACACCAGACCCGTGTGCTCCCCAAGCCACGGGCGGACCAGTTCAGCCCGGTCGACACCTGGCAAGACTTTGACACACAGCAACACATAATCTGGCATCTGCGCAGGGGTATCACCCGGTTGGTAGACCTGATCCGGCGTCCACGACAACTCACCCAGCGGGCTGGTAAAACGAAATCCGTTGGCCTTCACCGTGTCGTAATTCGAACGAAGCACCACACTCACGGAACAGCCGGCCCGTTTCAGAATCGCACCATAGAAACTGCCAATGGCACCCGCGCCAATCACCAGAATGTCAGGCTTATCACTCTCACTCTTTTGGTTCATTGTGTCTGTTCTCCCAAACGTCGAATGCCCTGCTGCATGGAGCGCAGTGGCAAAATCGCCACCACGAAAATGGCCAACAACAACAGGAATGCCATGTCAAAGCCCGACTCAAACGCTTGCGCTGCTGAGGCAGCCGGCCGGTCTTGTGCAAAGGATTCACTGAAAAACTGAATACACAGGGCGCACAGATTTACGCCCAGTGCGCCGCCAATCTGGCGGCCGAAATTAAAAATGCCTGAGCCCTGGGGAATCAGGCCCGGCGGCAACAGCCCCAGTGCGCCGGTGGAGGACGGCGGCATCATCAACCCCAGCCCCACACGGCCCAGCAAGGTCCACCACACCAGCCACACCGCCGACGTGCCCAGGTTGGCCCCGGCCATCAGCGCCATGTTGAAGATAAACAGCACCAACCCGGCGGCCATGATGCGCGTTTCCGGGAAGCGATCAGTCAAATGTCCGGCCACCGGAAAAGTGAATGCCATGGCCAGGCCCGCGGGCATCAGCATCAACCCTGCACTGGCCGCGCTCTCGCCCAACACCTGCTGAAAATACAGCGGGGTAATATAGGTAGACGCAAATACCCCGGCACCAATCACCATCGACATGAGGAAGCTGCCGGTGAACCCCCGATAACGAAACACCCGAAGATCCATCAACGGATGCCGTAAACGGGTTTGCCAATAGACAAAAAAAACAGATAGCCCCAAGCCACCGAAGAACGCCATGAGTAGCACCGGGTCCAACCAGTCGCGGCGGTGGCCATTAGCCAACGCCCATAGCAAAGCAGTGATACCCAACGCCAGTGCAATCAGTCCCACTGCGTCAAGCCTGACCGGCGCCGCCTCTTCTTCACGTCGGGGCAAGTAACGGGCGGCCATCACCATGCCGACAACACAAGCCGGCAACACCACCAGAAACACCGCCCGCCAGGACAAGGTATCCACCAGCACACCACCAATGGCCGGAGCAATCGCCGGACCCAATACAACGCCCAGCCCATAGATACCCATGGCCTGCCCGCGGCGATTGAGAGGAAAAACCTGAAAGATAGTAATCATGGCCAGAGGCTGGATCAGCCCGGCCAACAAGCCCTGCCCTACTCGGGCCGCCACCAGCAACGAAAAATGCTCGCTGGCAGCGCCAATGACGGATACCACCACGAACAGCCCCATGGCCAACAGGTAAGCACCACGGGCACCGAAGCGTTGGGTGCACCAGGCATTGAGCAGCATGCCGACGGTCATAGCCGCCAGAAAGCCGGTGGCCAGCCAGTGCACTTGATCCTGCGCCAGCTGGAACTCGGTCATGATGGTGGGGATCGCCACATTGATAATAGTGGATGCCAGCACCACGGACATGGTGCCAAGCATCACCGTTACCGTTGCGAGCCAGCGGTAGCGCGGGCCATGCAGAGCAAAAAGCGCCTGGACCTGCGCATCCACTGTTGCCATTACCGGGAGGTATCCTCGCTGACCTGTACCAGCAGTTTGCCTCGATTACGGCCTTGCAGCAGCCCCTGGAAAGCCTCCACGGTATTGTCCAGCCCTTGCACCACATCTTCCTGGTACTGAATCTTGCCCGCCTGCATCCAAGTACTCATGTCGCGCACAAAGTCTTTCATCAGGTGCGCATAATCAAACTGGATAAAGCCTTTGATCAGCACCCGCTTCACCAGCAGTTTGGTGAGGAACGCCGGCAGCTGATCCGGCCCCTGGGGCGCTTCGGTATCGTTGTAATGAGCGATACGACCGCACAGGGGAATCCGTGCGAAATCGTTAACCAGCTTCATCACCGCATCAAACACCTTGCCACCCACGTTTTCAAAATACACGTCGATGCCATCCGGGCACGCGGCTTTAAGCTGAGCCTCGAAATCGTCGTCCTTGTAATTCACACAGGCATCAAAACCATAGGCATCCACCACGTGCTGGCACTTGTCCGGCGCACCGGCGACGCCGACCACACGACACCCTTTGATTTTGGCGATCTGGCCAACGATCTGGCCTACTGCACCACTGGCTGCAGACACCACCACCGTTTCGCCTTCTTTAGGCTGACCGATCTCCAGTAAGCCGGCATAAGCGGTGAAGCCCGGCATGCCGAGTACACCCAGTGCCGTGCTGATGGGCACCTGTTTCGGGTCCAGCTTGCGCAGCATCTCTTTACCCTGCACCGAATATTCCTGCCAGCCACCGAAGCCCAGTACATAGTCACCGGCTTCATAGCCTTCCAGGTGCGATTCCACAATCTGGCCCACTGTACCGCCCTGCATCACATCACCCAGCTCCACACTGGCCGCATAGGACTTGGCCGGGCTCATGCGCCCGCGCATGTACGGGTCCAATGACAAGTAGATGGTCTTGATCAGCACTTGGCCGTCTTTTGGCGAAGGCATCGCACCGTCTTTCAATGGCAGATGCTCAGGCTGGGGCATCCCCTTGGGATACTCGGATAAAATAATCTGGCGATTTACACTCATGCTTTCTCTCCCGTAAAACGTAAAGCAGTAAAAGTCAGTCCATACACTGGGGGACAACAGGGCTGCTTCAAATGATTGAATGCGCGGATTGTCGTTTCACGCCGTCCCAGTGTCGTTAGCGGCCGCCACTGACAACGAAAAAGGGCGACCGAAGCCGCCCTTTTTCGTTTACTTATGCTGCATCGTCATCCACATCCAACAAGCTTTCCAGCTGCTGCATGTGATAACCCAAATCACCCAACTGGTGATCGATGAGCACAATCCGTTTGGCGTAATGGGCCACGGCGGTTTCTTCCATCATCCCCATACCACCGTGCAACTGGATGGCTTCTTCCGCCACCTTGCGCCCGGACTTGCCGATGATCGCCTTGGCCGCCGCCAGACGCTTGGCGCGCACTTGCGTCGGCGCTTCCAGGGAGCAGGCCGCAAAGATGGTCATGGAACGTGCTTTTTCCAGTTCCATGCGCATTTCCACCATGCGATGCTGCAGCGCCTGGAATTTACCGATAGCCACACCAAACTGCTGACGCTCCTTGATGTAGGCCAGCGTGTGATCACAAGCCACTTCCATGGCACCGGTGGCCTCGGCACACAGGGCAACAATGCCCAGCGCCAGGGACGCTTCCAGCGCATCAATGGCCTTGCCTGCTTCGCCCAGCAGTTCGCCCGGTGCATTGTTCAGGGCAATTTCCGCTGCGCGCAGCCCGTCGATGGTTTCGTAACCACGGCGGCTCACGCCCTCTGCGTTAGCATCCACAATAAACGCGGACAAACCATCACGGTCCGTACCGTTGCCGCCGGTACGGGCAATCACCACCAGCTGGTCGGCGCTGTCACCGTGGAGCACTACGGCTTTATTACCCGTCAGGCTGTAGCCATCGCCGCTTTTCTCAGCGGTGGCAGCAACATGAGTGTGGTCGTAACGGCCTTCGGGTTCGTAAGCCGCCAATGCCAGGCGCAGCTCACCACCAACAATGGCGCTAATCAGTTTTTCTTTCTGGGCATCGCTACCCAGTGAATTGATCAGCGTCCCGCTCAATACCACTGTGGCCAGGTAGGGTTCCAGCACCAGACCGCGGCCAAAGCCTTCAGCTACCACCATCAACTCCGGGCCACCGCCGTTGAAGCCACCGAAGTCTTCGGAGAACGGCACACCCAACAGGCCCAGCTCGGCAAATTGTTGCCACATTTCAGCAGAATAACCCAACTCGCTGGTGCGGGCTTTCTCGCGTACGTCGAAGGGGTAACCATCGCGAACCAGACGGCCCACAGTCTCTTCGAGCATGCGCTGTTCATCGCTCAGTTTAAAATCCATGCTCAATACTCCTTACAGACCGAGAATCATCTTGGCGATGATGTTCTTCTGAATTTCATTGGAACCGCCAAAGATCGACAGCTTGCGCATATTGAAATAGGTAGCAGATACCTTGTTGGCAAACGCCGGGCCAACCTGCTCACCTTCATAATCCGCCTCGAAGGTTTCCGGCAGGAACGGCTGGGCGTAAGGACCAGCGGCACGACGGAACAGGTCAGTAATTTCCTGGCGCAGTTCGGTACCCATGATTTTCAGGAAAGAACTTTCAGCACCCGGGACACCACCCGCCTGGGCCGCAGCCACAGTACGCAGGTTGGTCATTTCCAGGGCCATCAGTTCCATTTCCACATCCGCCACCCGATTGCGGAACAACGGATCTTCAATCAGCGGTTTGCCGTTCTGCTGTACCTTGCGAGCCACTTCCTTGAGGTGCTTAAGGGCAGCCTTGGACTGGCCCACACCAGCGATACCGGTACGCTCGAAGGTCAACAGGTACTTGGCACAGGTCCAACCCTTATTCTCTTCACCCACCAGATTTTCCACTGGCACTTTCACCTCGTCGAAGAACACTTCGTTAACTTCGTGCTCTCCGTCCAGGGTGATCAGTGGGCGTACGGTGATGCCCGGGGTGTTCATGTCGATCAGCAAGAAAGAAATGCCTTCCTGTTTTTTGGCGCTGGGATCGGTACGCACCAGGCAAAAAATCCAGTCCGCATGCTGGCCCAGTGTGGTCCAGGTTTTCTGGCCGGTGACAACGTAGTGATCGCCTTCACGCACGGCCTTGGTTTTCAGGCCCGCAAGGTCAGAACCGGCACCCGGCTCCGAGTACCCCTGACACCACCACACATCGCTATTAAGGATGGAGGGCAGATATTTCTGTTTTTGCTCTTCGGTACCGAACTTGATGATCACCGGAGCGACCATGTTCACACCGAACGGCAGCACCCCCGGCGCACCGTATTCCGCACACTCTTCTTCAAAAATATGCTTCTGAATCGGCGACCAGCCAGTGCCGCCATGCTCTTTCGGCCAGTGCAGGGCCATCCAGCCTTTTTCGTTGAGAATTTTCTGCCAACGCACGGAGTCATCTTTGCTCAGGTGCTGGCCGTTCTTTACTTTGCTGGCGATTTCTTTCGGCAGCTTGGTATCCAGAAAACTGCGCACTTCATCACGAAATGCCAGTTCTTCCGGGGTAAAGTTAATATCCATGATTACCTCAGCTAATGCTTATTTGCTGTAAAAACCCTTGCCCTGCTCTGCCAGATCGCTAAGCAGCTTGGCAGGCTTCCAGACATCCGAGCCAGTTTGTTGATAGATCTCGTTCGCTTTTTCGAAGATGGCCTTTACGCCCACCTGATCTGCCCAGAACAGCACGCCACCCCGATACACCGGGAAACCGTAGCCGTAGATCCAGATAACGTCCACATCCAGCGGGCGCGCAGCGATGCCTTCTTCCAGAATCTTGGCACCTTCGTTCACCATCACATACATGCAGCGCTCCAGAATCTCCTGGTCGCTGATCTCACGCGGGGTGATGCCGTTATCGCTGCGGTATTGCTCAATAATGCCGTCCACAGCGGTTGAAGGTACAGGGGTACGATCGCCGTCTTTATAGTCAAATACGCCGGCTTGGGTTTTCTGGCCCAGACGCCCCGCTTCTACCAGCTCGTCAGTCCAGTTACGTGCCGGGCCATTGGCCGGATCTTCTTTGCGCAGCTCTTCACGAATGCGGTAGCCCACATCCATGCCCGCCAGGTCAGACATGGCGAACGGCCCCATGGGAAAGCCCAGATCGAACAATACCTTGTCCACCTGCTGGGGGCTGGCGCCTTCATTAACCAACTGTACGGCTTCTGCCTGACGGCGATGCAACATGCGGTTGCCCACAAAGCCGTGGCACACACCGACCAGCACACCGACCTTACCGATCCGGCGGCTTAAATCCATTACCGTGGCCACCACCTCATCGGAGGTTTTCTCACCGCGGACATTTTCCAGCAGCTTCATGACATTGGCAGGGCTGAAGAAATGCATGCCCATGACATCTTCCGGACGCTGCGTGAAGCTGGCGATACGGTCCACATCCAGGGTCGAGGTATTAGTGGCAAGAATGGCGCCGGGTTTACACACCCGATCCAATTCGCTGAACACGGCTTCTTTCACGTCCATGTTCTCGAACACCGCTTCGATCACCAGATCCACGTCGCTCAAATCATCGTAGCTCAGCGTCGGCTGGATGAGCGCCATGCGCTGCTCCACTTGCTCATCACTGATGCGGCCTTTCTTGGCGGTGTTTTCGTAGTTCTTGCGAATCACCGCCACACCCCGCTCCAGCGCATCTTCCTTCACTTCCAGAAGGCGCACGGGAATGCCGGCATTGGCAAAGTTCATGGCGATACCGCCGCCCATGGTGCCCGCACCGATCACCGCCACCTGATTGATCTCGCGCTTGGGGGTGTTCTTGTCGAGGCCAGGCACCTTGGCCACTTCGCGCTCAGCAAAGAACACATGACGCTGGGCCGCCGATTCCGGGGACATCAACAATTCGAAGAACAGCTCCCGCTCGCGCTCCACGCCTTTATCAAACGGCAACTCCACCGCCGCTTTCACCGCCTTGATGCAGGAAAACGGCGCCTTGAAGCCACGCTGTTTGCGAGCGATGGATTGCTCGAACTGATCGAACAGCCCGTCTTGCGCATCCGGTACGGCCAAATCACGGAGTTTTCTCAAGGGAGCGTTATCGGCCAGCAGTTGACGGGCATATGCCAACGCACCATCCAACAAATCGCCACTAACCACGTTATCAACCAGGCCCAACGACAGGGCTTCTTTGGCTTTCACCGGGTTGCCACCAACGACCATTTCCAGCGCTTTTTGCGCGCCCACCAAGCGCGGTAAGCGCTGGGTGCCGCCCGCGCCGGGGAGCAAGCCCAGCTTGACTTCCGGCAGCCCCAGGCGTGCGCTATCCAGCGCCACGCGATAGTCACAGCCCAGCGCCACTTCAAGGCCACCACCCAACGCAGTGCCGTGGATGGCCGCTACCACCAGCTTGTCGCTGGCTTCGTATTCGTCAATGACCGCCGGCAACGCCGGCTGCTGGGGGGGCTTGCCGAATTCACGGATATCAGCACCGGCCGGGAAGGTTTTGCCTTCACCGATCACCACCACCGCCCGAATTTGTTCATCTGCCAGCGCTTCACGCAGGCATTGCTGCAGGCCTTCACGTACGCCATGGCCCAGTGCATTCACCGGGGGATAATTGATGCGAATAACGCCAATGTCGCTATCGCGACTGAGGCTGACCGGGTTACTCATTACGACTCTCCTCAGGACGTCCTTTCCAGTCTGCATCGCCGGTACGGCGTAAAAGGCAGCGCCAGTCCTGTTAACGGACCGTACTCGAAAGGATCAGATTCATACCAGTATAAGCAAAGACAAGCGCGTTTCAATTATTTCGGAATATAATTTCATTATACGCAAAAGAACCAAAAACAGGGCGCTGAGCGCCCTGTTTTTTGTGATATCCGCTTACTCCTCGAGCACTTCGGACATACGTTGCAATACCACTTCGCCATTCTTCACCGTCGCGATATTCGGATCAGCCATCATGCCGCCCTCGTCATCAATTGCCGTCACGCCGTAAGGGTTATTCTCCGGCTTCAGGCTCTTCAGCGCCGCGCTGAAAGCGCCACGAATGGCCTCGGCATCTTCAACGGTACCGGCTTCCTGCATGGCCTGAACCACCGTGTGCAGAGCGAAGTAGTTATAGGCCACTTCAGTAGTCGGATCCTTCTCTGCGTTCTGCTTGTGATACTTGGCCACGAACGCCTTGGCACCCGGCTCTTCATAAAGGGTCAGCGGCACCACCCCCACAGACCCTTCCAGCATTTCGTAGCCACCCATGATCTTGGACATTTCGCCCATCTTGGCCTGGTCCATAATCACGAAACCACCCTTGAAACCCAATTCACGGGCCTGTTTCGCCACCAGGGCGGTGGGTTCGGACGCACCACCAATGAACATGACATCCGGCTTCTCCGCCAGCACCTTGCTCACACCGGTGTAGAAGTCAGCGGATTTGTTGTAGTCCATGGGGTTATCCGCTACCACGGTACCGCCCATGGCTTCCCAAGTAGGAACAAATGCCTTGGTCCAGTACTTGGCATAGTCGTGGGTGGCGTTGGCCACGGCCACTTTTTTGCCATTTTCTTTCATGGCGATTTTGGTAAACGGCTTCATGTAGCCGGTAAAAGTGGGCGGGATCCGTACGGTCAGCTCGTTACCCTTCTCCGTCACTGTCGGCACCGAGGTATAAGACATCACCACAAAACCGTCACGCTCGTTAAACGCTTGTAACGCAAAGGTGCCGCCGGAATGTGGAGTAAAAATCACCGGTGCATTGTATTGCTGCACCAGGCGCTTACCGTTCACCGCTGCCTGGCTGGGCGAATACTTATCATCCAGCGATACCAGGTTAATTTCGTAGGTCTCACCACCCACCTTGAAGCCACCCGCATCATTGATTTCTTCCGCCGCCATCTGCAGGCCTTCCAGGGTGTTCTGGCCGTATAACGCCGCGCCACCACTCAAGGGTCCGGTAAACCCGATAGTGACCTCTTCTGCCGCCTGTACACCCGTTGCTGCCAAAGCGATTGCGCTGGCGCAGGCTAACCGGCGAAAGGTGCTGGCCAATGTCTTTCTTCCATTACGCATGAAACTCTCCCGTTGTTGTTTTGCTCAAACCGTGAGTCTTGTGTTGCCGCCATTTTTTATGGCGTTTGTTGTAGCGAAAATATGTTGTAGCGCACACGCGATACCCGATAACCATTACGCGCCAATATAGGCCTTGCGAATGGCTTCGTTTCCCAGCATTGCGTCTTTATCGCCCTCCATGACCAGGCGACCGTTTTCGATCACATAGGCACGATGGGCAATCTTGAGTGCGGCGAAGGCATTCTGCTCCGCCAGCAAAACCGTGGTGCCCTGCTCGTTGATTCCTTTGATGGTTTCAAACATCTGCTTGACCACCAGTGGTGCCAGACCCAACGAAGGCTCATCCAGCAAGAGCAGTTTGGGCCGGCCCATCATGGCGCGGCCGATGGCGACCATTTGCTGCTGACCACCACTGAGAGACCCGGCAGACTGATCCTTCTTTTCATCGAGAATCGGAAACAGTGACAACACCTCTTCCAGTGTTTTTTTGATCGCCGCCTTGTTACGGCGATGTACATAGGCGCCCAACATCAGGTTTTTCAGCACTGACATTTCCGGGAACAGCTTGCGCCCCTCCGGGCACTGCACCACACCACTCTGCACCAGCCCCGACGGTTTCAGGCCGGTGACATCGGTGCCATCCAGTGAAATGGTGCCCGCCGACGGCTTGATCAGGCCGCTAATGGTGTTGAACAAGGTACTCTTGCCCGCACCATTAGCGCCCAGCAGCACCACCAGCTCGCCTTGGGCCACCGACATGGAGACCTGCTCCAGCGCCTTGAAGCTGCCGTAACGGGCTTCCACGTTATTAAGCTGCAGCATCTTCATCACTCCCCAGATAGGCTTCGATCACCAGTGGATTGTTCTTAATCTCATCCGGCGTGCCTTCGGCAATTTTTTCACCGTGGTCGATCACCATGATCTTGTCCGCCAAGCTCATGATCATGTCCATCTTGTGCTCAATCAGGCAGACCGTGACACCGTGATCCACCATTTTGCGAATCAGCCCGGCCAGTTTTTCGGTTTCTTCCGGGTTGATCCCGCCAGCGGGCTCATCCAGTAATACCAACTCAGGATCTGTCGCCAGCGCGAGAGCAAATGCCACGCGTTTTTTTTCTTCCTGACTGATATCCGCTGTGATGCGATGGCCGATGTGAGACAGGCCGACAAAATCCAGCACTTCCTGGGCCCGGGCGCGACATTTTTTCTCTTCGTCGCGCAGGCGTTTGGAATTGATGATCACATCCCACAGGCGGGACTGGGTGCGCAGACGGTGCCCCACGATCAGGTTGTCCAGCACCGTGGATTGATCGAACAACATAGTGGTTTGGAAAGTGCGCGCAATGCCCAGCCGGGCAATGCGATCACAGGCCATGCCGGTAATGTCCATGCCCTGATATTCGATACGCCCTTCGGTGGGTGCCATGGCACCGGCCACCAGATTGAAGAAGGTGCTCTTGCCTGCCCCGTTGGGGCCGATGATGGCGTTGATCTTATTGGCTTCGAATTCGATGCTGACGTTATTGACCGCCGCCAGCCCACCGAAACGCTTGGTAAGGTTATGAATCTTAAGCATGGTTACCGGCCTCCTGCGTGGATGATGCCGAGGTCTTGTTGGACGACGTATTGGTGGCCCCCTTCTCTTTTTTCTGGCTGGCATCGTGAGCCGCTGCAAGGCGACGACCGCGCCAGGACAGGAAGGACCCCACCACCCCTTTCGGGAAGAAGATCACCAGCACTACCAGCATCGGCCCGAACACGATCATCCGATACTCTTCCAGGAACTGCAGTGACTGGGTCAGCCAGGTAATGGCCAAGGTGCCCAGCAGTGGGCCCATCAAGGTGCCAATACCACCGACCAACAGGTAGGTAATCATGTCGAAGGTGTGGGTCACCTCGGCTTCCGCCGGGCCAATAAAACGCACCATACCGGCATACAGCGCACCCGCCACACTGGCGTAGGTGGTAGACAGCACAAACGCCAGCACCTTGTTACGCATCAGGTTGATCCCCAGCGACGCCGCCAGATCATCACTGATACGAATGGCCAGGAAGGTCCGCCCCAACAAGGAATGCGCGATTCGCGATGCCAGCCAGATGGACAGCACCATGAACGCCAACGCCAAGTAATAGAACGGGGTGGTCTCGGTGAAGTCCACCAGCCCGAAGCCACTCGGCGCCGGAATATTGATAATCCCCAGAGCACCGTGGGTCAGCTCTTCCCACTTATCCAGCAACAGATAAATGATAAAGCCCACGCACAGGGTGAAGATGGCGAAGTAGTGCTCTTTCAGGCGCAGCGAGATCACCCCCACCAGAAAACCGAGGATTGCGCCCACCGCCCCTGCCGCGATAAACGCCGGCCAGAAAGCCCAGCCATGGTCGACGGTCAGAATGGCCAGCGCATACGCACCAATAGCAAAGAAGCCGCCATGGGCCAGGTTTAACTGGCCGCACAGGCCGGTAATGATATTCATCCCATACACGGCAATCGCCCAGACAAACGCCAATGCCATCACGTAAATCTGGTACTCATTGCCCGCCACAAAGGGGAACAGCAGCGCTGCCACGATCATTACGATCTTCATCGCAGGGGTCATGAAAAAATTGGAAATCTTGGTCAGGGCGTTCATTAGTGGACCCCCTTGCTGAACAGGCCAGTCGGCTTGATGGAAAGAATCACCACCAATAACGCAAACGCGATGATGTCCTTGTAATCAGTGGAGATATAAAAACCACCAAACGCTTCGGCAAAGCCAATAATCAGCCCGCCAACAATGGCACCGGGAATGGAGCCCATGCCACCAAGGATGATGATCACAAAGGCTTTCATGATCAGCAGATGCCCCATGGCCGGGTAGACCAAGTTGATCGGCGCAAACAGGGTCGCGCCCACCGCCGCCAGCGCCCCGGAAATGGCAAAGGTCATCATCGCCACCCGGTTGGCATCAATGCCGACCAGAAAAGCGCCTTCACGATTCTGCGCCATGGCTACGATGGTGGAACCGGTCATGGTTTTTTTCAGGAACAGATGCAACACCGCCATCAGTGAAAACGCACCGGCAATGATCAGCACCCGCTGAGCCGGAATAGTCATGCCGGCGATATCCAGAATCTCGGTATAGGGCGTCGGCATGCGGCGAAACTCGGCGCCCCACTGCATTTGCACCAGCGCTTCCAGAAACAACATGATCCCGATAGCCGCAATCTTGTCGTGAATCGGGGGCGCATCACGTAACGGGTTGAACACCAGCCGTTCACACAATACCGCCAGCGCCGCCACTGCCACGGCAGCCAACAGCATGGCCACCCAGTAGTTCACACCGAAGTCGACCATGGTGATATACGAGACATAGGCGCCGACCATATACAGCGCCCCGTGAGCAAAATTCGGTACGTGCAGAATGCCGTACACCAGCGTCAGCCCCAGGGCGACAAGCCCGTAGATGCTGCCCAGCGTCAGGCCATTGAGCACTTGTTGAAAGAACAGTTCCAAGGCAAAGCCTCCTGTTGGGGAGAAACCCGCCGGCGGCATGCCGTCACGCCCTCGCGGTTACAGACCACGTAGGGCACCGGTTTCTCGTTTTGCGTTGTTATTTCAGCTCCGCGGAGTAGCGCTTCCGCTTATTTGTTTATGCTGGAGCTGACTCGGCCTGCCCACCATTAGACAGACCGCTATGGGCAAGCGCCGTTACGACGCCTGCTGTGTTTTCTGGCCTGCCCACTCCTGCTCCTGCAGGGCTCGCCACATCACCTTACCGGTGGGCGAACGGGGCAGCTCATCGCGGAACTCCACCACATGGGGCACCTTGTAGGCCGCCATTTCCTCTTTGCACCAATCGATAATGGCCTGCTCGGTGAGCGAGCCCTTCATGTCATCGCGCAATACCACACAGGCCTTAACGGTTTCGCCGCGGCGTTCGTGGGGAGTGGAAATCACGCAGCTTTCCTGGATCGCAGAATGGCGGTACATCAAGCTTTCCACCTCCGCCGGCCACACCTTGAAGCCGGACGCATTGATCATGCGTTTCACCCGGTCGACGATGAAGAAATAGCCCTCTTCATCGATGTAGCCCAAGTCACCGGTGCGGAAAAAGCGTTTGCCATCCAATTCCAGAAACGCTTTCTGCGTCTCTTGTGGGCGTTTCCAGTAACCCTGGAACACTTGCGGACCGTGGCTGATGATTTCACCCACTTCCCCCTGGGGAAGCTCCTTGCCGGTTTCCACATCAATGATGCGCGAATCGATATCGAACACCGGAATCCCCAGGCACTGAGACTTGGGTCGGTCGGTGGGATTGATGTGCGTGCCGGCAATGGTTTCGGACAGGCCATAACCTTCCATGTAGCGCAGGCCGGTGAGTGCGAAGAGCTTGTCCGACACCGCCGCCGGCATAGCCGCCCCGCCGCCACCGATATTTTCCAGCGATGACAGGTCGTAGTTCTCCACTTCCGGGTCGGACAGCAGGTCGATGGCCATGGTGACAATGTTCACCCAACGACTCACCTTGTAGCGCTCGATCAACTTGGCCGCCACGCGGCGGTCCCAACGCGTCATCAGCACAGTCAAGGACCCGCAGTAAATCGGCGAATTCATCGAACCCTGCATGCCGGTCACATGAAAATACGGCAGCGTAGCCAGAGTGACGGATTCGGTGGTGCCATGGCTCCACACTGCCCCCTGCACACAAGTGGCCATCACCGATGCATGGGTATGCATGCAGCCCTTGGGAGCTCCGGTGGTGCCGGAGCTGTACGGAAAGACCGCCAGATCGTCCGGGCCGACCAACAATTCGCTGGGGGTTTTATCCGCCGCGATAACGTCTTTCCAGGCCAGGTGGGCCGGGTCCGTCAGGGCAGCGGCCGGCGCTTCCACCTCCGGAGGCAAAGGCAAGTCCGTGTCACGGACGATGTAGTCGTTGTAGGCCGCCACAATCACATGGCGCAGGTTCACCTTGCCCACCACCGGCGCCATCGCCGCCAGCAACTCCTGACCACAGATCGCTACAGATGCCTCGGTATCTTCCAGGTAGTGCTCCAGCTCAGCCGCCCGGTTCATAGGATTCACCGGTACCACAATGGCGTTGGCCCTCAGGATGGCGTAATAGCTGATAGTGAACTGGGGGGCGTTCTGCATGAACAGCAGCACCCGGTCGCCCTTCTCCACGCCCAGAGATTGCAGGTAACCCGCCAGGGCATCCACTTGCTCCTTCAACTGGGAAAACGTGATGGGGCTATCGTAATAATGGATCGCGTCCCGTTGTGGGTAACGCAGTGCAGACACCTCCAGATTGGTATAGAGGCTGGTCTGCGGCAGGCTCAGATGCTTGGGGATATTCTCTGGCCAGACCGCATGATGCCGATCAGACATGACTTACTCTCCCGAATGCAGCCCTACAGGACCGCTTTTATTGTTGATGCCCGGAAAAAGCGGGCAAAACCGACAAGACCGCTGGGAGCCTCTGTATAGCGCCTTGCGTGCTCAGCGAGATCTGAAGCGTGCAGCTGTTGTGTCTTGTCTCGACGGTCAGGGTGGCTCCCTTTCCTAGAGGCAAGGCGCAGCAGATGTGCGCTTCAGACCTCGCCCTCCGGGGCTTCCAGGCTAGCCCACACTCGTCGTTGCACTTTCTCGACAGGCAACCAGCATGCCTTCAAAAGTACGCCTAGATTGTGGACTAGCCTGAAAGCCTGAGTGTTCAAGGCGTTATACAGAGGCTCCCTGGCGCAGCCTGCTTATCGGTGAATACAAAGTGTTGACTCGCCGGTCAATCTGACACGGGCCACGGGGAGCGTCAATACTATTTTGGAACTACGTTTCGTTTTTTGAAAACAAATATAACAAAGGGAAAACGCGGGAAGACAGAGGGAAGGACCAAGAACATACCACCGGGTATGCTCCAGGCACACACCGGCTATCGGAAATTCGGACAGGTATTTTATTGACGACAAGCCATGGCGCCACACCCCGTCAGGCTGGGGCTTCAGCTTCGTTGAGCAGAAAGGGAGAATGCTGCAGGCTGAACAGAAAGGTATCCACATAATCCGGCGCGGACTCCGCCAGATCAAACCCCGACGGATCCAGTAGCCAGTGCATGATCAGCCCGGTTAGCAAGCTGTGCAGCATGGTCACCGAACCATTAACGTCTAACCCTGCGGGCAACTGCCCTCTGGCCATGGCATTGCGAAACGTGGTGGCCAGCCCTTCTGACGCGTCATTGCACGCATCCTGCTGACGATGCAGCAGATCCAGGTTCTCACCACTGAATTCGCACTTCTGGAACATGATCTCGAAGACCCGCCGCTGCGACGGGTCCCGTGCCACTTGCTGCAACAAATAGACCATAAACTCGCGCAGGCGACCTAACGGATCCGTCTCGTCATTCGCCTCTGCCCTTTGAGCCAGGGCCTCAAAAGGCAAGCGCCGACGGTCCGCCATGGCCACAAACACATCGTGCTTGTTCTTGAAGTGCCAGTAAATTGCCCCTCGTGTCACGCCCGCCTCACTGGCAATATCATTCAATGAGGCGGATAACACACCCTTACGGTGGAATACCTGCTCAGCCGCATCCAGAATCTGGGTACGGGTTTCCATCGCTTCTGCCTTGGTGCGCCTGACCATAGGAGGCTCCCAAATGGAATTAAGAATTTTTTCTGCAAGTTGGCCTACAGGCCTATACATACATTGTCGAATGTATATACTGAACCTGATTCATTTTTCATGCAAGCGTCACCGACCCGTCTACACGGGGCCAGTATGTGGCGTGCTTTAAGCGTGTTTCCAAGCACTGAGGTGATTATGCGCAGCGGTTTCATTCTCCCCCTGATGGCAGGCGCACTCGTCCTGCAGCTTAGTGGCTGCGGCGATGCCGGCCAGCCTGGTCAACAACAACAGCAGGCCCCCAAAGTCGGTTTCGTCACGGTAAAAGCCGAAACCATCACCCTGAATCGGGAGTTACCCGGGCGTACCACTGCGCATCAGATCGCCGAAGTGCGCCCCCAGGTCAGCGGCGTCATCGAGAAGCGCTTGTTCGAGGAAGGGCAGGAAGTGAAAGCCGGCCAACCGCTGTACAAGATCGACTCGCGCACCTATCAGGCCGCCGTGGCCACAGCCAAGGCCGAGCTGGCCCGCTCCCAGGCGACGTTGAAGTCCAACGACCTGCGCGCCAAGCGCTTCAAGAAGCTGCTGGATTACAAAGCGGTGAGCCAGCAGGAGTACGACGAAGCGCAAGCCCAGCTGGATGAAAACAAGGCCGCTGTGGCAGCCGCCCGTGCCAACTTGCAAAGTGCCCAGATCAACCTGGACTACGCCACCATCGAAGCGCCGATTAGTGGCCGTATTGGTCGCTCCAGCGTCACCGCAGGTGCCCTGGTCACGGCGAATCAGGCCAACACGCTGGCCACCATTCGGCAACTGGACCCGATCTACGTGGACCTGACCCAATCCAGCAATGAGCTGCGCCAGCTTCGTCGGGCCATGCAAGCCGGTGAGCTGCAGCAAGTCAGCGACGATGAAGCTCGCATCACCCTGATTCTGGAAGACGGATCCCATTACAAGGAACCCGGCGTTCTGCAATTTTCCGAATTTGCCGTAGATGAAAGCACCGGCTCAGTGACATTGCGCGCCCTGTTCCCGAACCCGGAAAGCGATCTGCTACCCGGTATGTTTGTGCGCGGGCGCCTGCCGGAAGGCCAGCGCGAGGACGCCATTCTGGTACCCCAGAAAGGCATCACCCGCGACCCCACAGGCCAGGCCTATGCCATGCTGATCGACAGCAATGATCAGGCCAAGAAGGTGAAGGTCAGCACCGAACGGGCAGTAAAAAACCAATGGCTGATCGCTGACGGTCTGAAAGACGGCGACCGGCTGATTATCGACGGCCTGCAGCGCATTCAGCCCGGCGCGCCGGTCACTCCGGTGGATACCGAGAAAGCCGAAGGCGAAGCCGCCCAACAAGCACAGCCCCAGTCCCCCGCCGAGAACACCGGCGAGGCACAAAGCGCAGCGCAATAACGCGCAACGACGAGAAACGGGATTCCCATGGCCAGATTTTTTATTGACCGTCCAATTTTCGCCTGGGTTATCGCCATCATCATGATGATGGCCGGTGCCCTGGCCATTTACACCCTGCCCATTGAGCAGTACCCCACCGTTGCGCCACCACAGGTGTCCATTGCCGGTAACTACCCCGGCGCCTCGGCGAAAACCGTGGAAGACTCGGTCACCCAGGTGATCGAGCAGCAAATGAACGGGATCGACAACCTGCTGTACATGAGCTCCAGCAGTGACTCCTTCGGTAACGCCGCGGTGAACCTGACCTTCGCCCCCGGCACCGACCCGGATATCGCCCAGGTACAGGTGCAGAACAAACTGCAACTGGCGACCCCGCTGCTGCCCCAGGAAGTACAGCAGCAGGGCATGCAGGTCACCAAATCCTCTGACTCCTTCCTCATGGTGGCGGCCTTCACCTCCGAGGATGGCAGCCTGTCACGGGCAGACCTGGCCGATTATATTGCCTCCAACGTCCAGGACCCGGTCAGCCGCGTACCGGGCGTGGGCCAGATCCAGTTGTTCGGCTCCCCCTACGCCATGCGTATCTGGCTGGACCCGAACAAACTGAACAAGTTTGATCTGACTCCCCAGGACATCACCCAGACCATCCAGGTGCAGAACAATCAGGTGGCCAGTGGCCAGCTGGGCGGCGCGCCGGCCGTGGAAGGCCAGCAACTGAACGCCACCATCATCGCCCAGACCCGTCTGGAAGACGTGGACCAGTTCAAGAACATCCTGCTGAAAGTGAACCCGGATGGCTCCCAGGTCTTCCTGAAAGACGTGGCCCGGGTGGAACTGGCGGCCCAGAACTACGATGTGCAGGGCCGCTATAACGGCCAGCCCGCCGCCGGCCTGGCCATCAACCTGGCCACCGGCGCCAATGCCCTGGACACCGCCGAGGCCCTGCGTGCCCGTCTGGCAGAGCTGGAACCCTACTTCCCCGACAAGATGGAAATGGTGTTCCCCTACGACACCACGCCCTTCGTGAGCATCTCCATCGAGGAAGTGGTGCACACCCTGTTCGAGGCCATCATCCTGGTCTTCCTGGTGATGTACCTGTTCCTGCAGAACTTCCGCGCCACCCTGATCCCTACCCTGGCGGTCCCGGTGGTATTGCTGGGCACCTTCGCCGTGCTGGCTGCCTTCGGCTTCTCCATCAATACCCTGACCATGTTCGGCATGGTGCTGGCCATTGGCCTGCTGGTGGATGACGCCATCGTGGTGGTGGAAAACGTGGAACGGGTGATGCACGAGGAAGGCCTCCCGCCCAAGGAGGCCACCCGCAAATCCATGGGCCAGATCACTGGCGCCCTGGTGGGCATCGCCCTGGTGCTGTCGGCGGTATTCATTCCCATGGCGTTCTTCCCCGGGTCCACCGGTGCCATTTACCGCCAGTTCTCCATCACCATCGTGTCGGCCATGGTGCTGTCCGTGCTGGTGGCCATGATCCTGACCCCGGCATTGTGTGCCACCATGCTCAAGGCCAAGGACAGCGAACACCAGACCGATCACGGCTTCTTTGGCTGGTTCAACCGCACCTTCGACCGTGGCACTCGCCGTTACCAGGGCAGCGTGGAAAAAATCCTCGGCCGCCGGGGCCGCTACCTGTTCATCTATGTGATCATCGTCGGCGTGCTTGGCTTCAGCTTTATGCGGTTGCCCTCCAGCTTCCTGCCGGAAGAAGATCAGGGGATCCTGTTCACCCTGGTGACCCTGCCCGCCGGTTCCACTCAGGAACAGACCGTAGACGTGCTGAAAAAGATGGAGGACTACTATCTCAACGAAGAGTCCTCTGCCGTGGATGGTCTGTTCACCGTGGCCGGCTTCAGTTTCACCGGCCAGGGCCAGAACGCCGGCATGGCGTTCGTGAACCTGAAAGACTGGTCGGAACGGGACCTGTCCGTGGACGGCGCCAACAATGTAGTTGGCCGCGCCATGGGCTACTTCTCGACCATTCGTGAAGCCATGATGTTTGCCCTGAATCCGCCCTCGATTCCCGAGCTGGGCAATGCCAGCGGCTTCGATTTCCAGCTGCTGGACCAGTCCGGCCAGGGCCATGAGGCCTTGATTCAGGCGCGTAACCAGATGCTCGGCATGGCCGCCCAGGACCCGCGCCTGGCCGGTGTGCGCCCCAACGGCCTGGAAGACAGCCCGCAATACCAGATCGACATTGACCAGCAGAAAGCCAAGGCACTGGGCCTGTCCATCAGTGACATCAACAACACCCTGCAGATTGCCTGGGGCTCCAGCTACGTGAACAACTTCGTGGACCGGGGCCGGGTGAAACGGGTGTATGTACAAGCCGATGCGCCCTACCGGATGCTGCCCGAAAACGTCAACGACTGGTTCGTGCGTAATAACCAGGGCGAAATGGTGCCCTTCTCGACCTTCGCCACCGGCCACTGGACCTATGGCTCGCCCAAGCTGGAGCGTTACAACGGCGTATCCTCGGTGAACATTCAGGGCAACGCGGCACCCGGCTACAGTACCGGTGACGCCATGGATGCCATGGAAGAACTGTCTGCCAAGCTGCCCGCCGGCTTCGGTTTCGAATGGACCGGCATGTCTTACCAGGAGCGTCAGTCCGGTGACCAGGCCCCGGCCTTGTACATCATCTCCCTGCTGGTGGTATTCCTCTGTCTGGCCGCCCTGTACGAAAGCTGGTCCATCCCGTTCGCGGTCATGCTGGTGGTGCCACTGGGTATCCTGGGTGCGGTACTGGCTGCCACCTTCCGTGACCTGAACAACGACGTCTTCTTCCAGGTGGGGCTGTTGACCACCATCGGGCTCTCGGCAAAAAACGCCATTCTGATTGCGGAATTCGCGCTGGAGCTGGAGCAGAAAGGCGAGCACTTGCTCAAGGCCACACTGGAAGCGGTACGCATGCGGCTACGCCCGATTTTGATGACCTCACTGGCCTTCATGCTCGGTGTAACCCCGCTGATGATCAGTACCGGCGCCGGCGCCGGCGCCCGAAACGCCATCGGCACCGGGGTATTCGGCGGCATGCTCACCGCCACCGTCCTCGCCATCTTCTTCATTCCGTTGTTCTACGTGGCGGTGCGCAAATTGTCCGGCGTGCCCCTCGACGGCAAGAAGAAAGGCAAAGAGTAAGTCCAAGCGGAGTAACCCTGATGACCCGTAACCCTCTGACGCTCGCCCTTCTGGGCGGGCTGATGCTGGGTGGCTGCACCCTGGCCCCCAGCTACGAACAACCAGCCTCACCGGTACCCGCCCAGCTGGGCGAAACCACCGCTGACGGCACCGCCGAATTGACACTGCCGGGCTGGTCCACGCTGTACCAAAGCGCCGAGTTACAACAACTCATCCAGAGCGCACTGGATAACAACCGGGATTTGCGCCTGGCCGTTCTGGATGTGGCCGCCCTGCGCGCCCAGTACCAGATCCAGCGCGCCGACCTGTACCCGAACCTGTCCGTGGATGGCAGCGGCACTCGCCAGCGCCTGCCCGGCGACCTGTCATCCACCGGCAGCTCCACCCTTTCTGATCAATACGGTGTTCAGGTTGGCGTCACCGCCTGGGAACTGGACTTGTTCGGACGCGTACGCAGCCTCAAGGATGCGTCTCTGGAAACTTACCTGGCCAGCGAAGAGGCCCAGCGCAGCACCCAGCTGGCACTGGTGGCCCAGGTGGCGCAAAGCTACCTGACCCTGGTCAGCGACCGTCAGAATCTGGCGATCAGCCGTGAAACGGTCGCCGCGCAAGAGAATTCGCTGGCACTGATCCAGCGGCGCTTCGAAAGCGGGCTGGGCACAGAACTGGATGTACGACAGGCACAGATTGCCCTGCAAGGCGCCCGCGCCAACCAGGCCAGCTTTGAGCGCCAGGTCAGCCAGGATTACAACGCCCTGGCCGTATTGGTTGGCGGGCCCCTGCCCGCACTGGAATCGGTAAACCTGAACAGCGACACCCTCTCCCTGGTGGCGCCGGTACCGGAAGGGCTATCGTCCAGCCTCCTGACCCAGCGACCGGACGTGCAGCAGGCCGAACACCAACTGCGCGCCGCCAATGCCAGCATCGGTGCCGCCCGTGCCGCCTTCTTCCCCAGCATTCAGCTCACCGGCGCCTATGGCAGCATGAGCAGCGAATTGTCTGGCCTGTTCGACAGCGGCTCCAAAGCCTGGTCGTTCAGCCCCAGTATTTCCCTGCCGATTTTCTCTGGTGGCCGTAACAAGGCCAATCTGGAGCTGGCCGAAGTGCGCCAGGACCAGGCTGTGGCCACCTACGAGAAAGCCATTCAAACCGCCTTCCAGGAAGTGGCCAACGCCCTGCAGGCCCGCGACACCCTGGCCCGCCAGCAACAGGCCCAACAGGCATTGGTCACCGCCACCGAGCAATCGCTGACGTTGTCACAGCAACGCTACGAACAAGGCGCGGATGATTACCTGGCCGTGCTGGACGCCCAGCGCACGCTGCTCTCCGCCCGCCAGCAACTGGTAACGCTGAAGCTGCAGCAGCTGACCAATGAAACAGAACTGTATCGCGCACTCGGCGGCGGCTGGGAGGCACAGCAGCCCACCCACGTGGCCAGCCGTTAGTGTGTTTTGAAAAATACAGACAAATGTCGGATTACGCCGCTACGCGGCTAATCCGACCTACAAAACAAAAGGGGCAGAGGCCTCTCAAGGCTGCAAACGGCAAGAGATAACGCGGAAGGACATTACTCGCTGCGTAAACGGAAGGTTGCCTCACCCAGCGCCAGCAGCGTGTCCTTTTCATCGAACACTTCCATGGTGCTGTTATAGATCCGGGTGCCTCCGGCACGGCGGATACCCACCGCGCGGACCAAGCCTTCACTGGCCTGCCCGGTAAACGTGGTGGTCATGGACAGGGTAACGGCCTTACGAATGTGCGCAGGGTCCGGGCTCCAGGTCCCGGCACAGGCCCCGGCCACATCCATCAGGGTCGCCAGCACCCCACCATGAATGACGCCGCCCAGATTCAAATGCCGGGTTTCGATCTGCAACCCCAGCACGGCCCTGCCCTCTTCCCATTCCAGGAAATGAAACCCCACCAGGGAGGGAAAACCCATATCAAAACGGGTATTGGCATCAGCCAGGGAAAACCCTTTGGAGGGCGGAACTGCACTCATACTCTCGCACTCATTGTTAGGGAACCTCTGAATAACTCCTTGCATGCTCAGCGTGACCTGAAGCGTGCAGCTGTTGTGTCTTGTCTCGATGATCAGGGTGGCTCCCTTTCCGAGAGACAAGGCGCAGCAGATGGGCGCTCCAGGCCGCGCCCTTCGGGTCTTTCAGGCTGGCCCGCACTCGTTGTTGCGCTTTTTTGATGGATGGACATATCTCGATCCCAGTTAGGGGACACCTTCAAAAGCGCGCCCTCTGTGCCCCGAATGGGGTATAGATTGCGAACCAGCCTGAAAGACTGAGTACGCAAGGAGTTATTCAGAGGTTCCTTAGTTTTACCTGTGGCCCGGTACCACTGCTCAGCGGTTCAGGCGCGGCCCTGTACCATCTGCGCGACCTGCCCAACCACGTCTTTCAGCCGTGGCCCCAGATTCTCCAGCAGCGTTCTGCGGCTCAAGCGCAGTGATGACCCCCCGCAGTTGAACGGCACCACCTGAGCGCCACCATCCAGAATCAACGGCACCGCCACGCCGCTCACGTCGCGGTTCCATTCTCCGTCAGAGGTACAGAAGCCGTATTGTTCATATTCGTCATAGGCACTCTGCAGGCTGCGCTCCAGCGCCGGCCAGGCCGCCGGGTCCTGCTGGCGAATCTGCTCGTAGTACATTTCCCGCTCGACTTCCGGCGTGGCCGCCAGGAACGCCCGGCCCAATGCCGAGGTGGCCATGGGCACCCGCGAACCGATATCCAGCCGCAACACCAGTGGGCCATTGCCCTGGCAAACCTGGATATACGTCACCTGAGCGCCATCCGGCGCGCCAATGGCGACCATGCAATCGGTGGAATCTGCCAGCTCCTGCATGTAAGGCCGCGCCAGATCCCGCACCCCCTCACTGGCCAGATAGCGGTAGCCCAGGTCCAGTACGCCCGGCCCCAGCCGGTATTTTTCCAGCTGCGGCACATAACGCAGGTAGCCCAGCTGTGTCAGGGTCGCGGTCATCCGCGATACGGTGGGGCGGGGAATGCTGGTCCGCTTGGCCAGCTCCGCATTGCCAAGGTATTCATCCGAAGGCCCAAAGCAACGAAGAATATCCAGCCCCCTTGCCAGGGCCGTGACGAAATTACGGTCTTTATCATTGGCGCCGAGATCGGCAACAGCTCTACGCATTCTTCTCGTTCCTGTATCAGGCTTCGGGTTGGCTGAAACCGGTTGTTCCGGCTAACCGGACATCGATTCCATTTATAGTTATGTATTAGGCTCGCAAATATAACAAAAAGCGTTTCGCCTGCCTAAGACACCGCTTGCCCGCGGCTCAAACCGGCCATGGCCCGACGTCCCTCTCTCAAGCACAATGGGGTCGCGGGCACGGCAGGAACATTTACCATGTCACGCTTCAGCCATGGCGGTCAATATTTTAAAATTACGTTCCATTATTGTAATGTTGACCCACCACACACAATGGAAGACCGATAAAAGGACGATTCCATGGATACGCTGCAGCAGTTCTACATCAACGGCAGCTGGGTTTCTCCCGCGCCGGGAGCCACCACCCACGCCGTTATCAACCCCGCCAATGAAGAACAGATTGCCACCTTGCCGCTGGCACAGGCTGCCGATATTGATGCGGCAATCGACGCCGCCCACCAGGCCTTCCCCACCTGGTCCGCTCTGTCACTGGAAGAGCGACTGGGCTATATGGAAAAAATGCTCGAAGCCTATCAGGCCCACCTGCCGGAAATGGCCGAGGCCATCAGCCAGGAGATGGGAGCCCCCATCTCCCTGGCCAGCAAGGTGCAGGCCCCCATGGGCCTTGCCCATTTGAAAACCGCTCTGGGCATCGCCCGGGAGTTCCCGTTTGAAGAAACCGCGGGCCAATCACTGATCCGCCGTGAGGCGGCCGGTGTCTGTGCCCTGATCACGCCCTGGAACTGGCCCATGAACCAGGTCATGTGCAAAGTCGCCCCGGCCATGGCCGCCGGTTGCACCATGGTGCTCAAGCCCAGTGAATTTGCCCCCCTGTCCGCCAACCTGCTGACCCGGATTATCGACGAAGCCGGCGTACCCGCCGGGGTCTTCAATATGGTGTATGGCGATGGCGCAGCCGTCGGGCCCTTGCTGTCCAGCGATCCACGCATTGATGTGGTGTCTCTCACCGGCTCCACCCGCGCCGGGGAATCGGTGAGCCGGGAAGCGGCCAGCACCATTAAACGCGTGTCGCTGGAGCTGGGCGGCAAGTCCGCCAATATCCTGTTGCCAGGCTGCGATCTGGAGCAAGCTGTTACCCACGGAGTGCGCTCCATGATGACCAACACCGGACAGAGCTGTAATGCCCCGTCACGGATGCTGGTGCCGGCGGATCAACTGGCCGAGGCCGAACGCATTGCAACACAGGTCTGCGACCAGGTCGTGGTCGGCGACCCCGCAGATAACGCCACCGTAATGGGTCCCATCGCCAATGGCCGCCAATACCAGCGCGTGCAGGCCATGATTGAGAAAGGCCAGAAAGAAGGCGCCAAACTGGTTGCCGGCGGCCCCGGCAAGCCCGACGGTATCACCAAGGGTTACTTCGCCCGCCCCACGGTATTCAGTGAGGTGAACAATCAGATGACCATCGCCCGGGAAGAAATTTTCGGTCCGGTGCTGGTGATGATCCCCTACGACACCGTGGACAATGCCGTCGCAATTGCCAACGACTCCGAATATGGCCTGTCCGGCTATGTCTTCGGGGATGATGCCCAGGCCCGCCAGGTGGCCGCACGCCTGCGTACCGGCAACGTCCATATCAATGGGGCCGGCCCGGATGTACAGGCCGCCTTTGGGGGCTACAAACAATCCGGGATTGGCCGGGAATGGGGCCGCTTCGGCTTTGAAGAGTTCCTGGAAACCAAATCCCTGTTCCTTCCGGGGTAATGCCTTCCCTGTCATAACCGGACACAAAATCCCTCATTTTGTGTACTGGCACTAGCGCCCCGCCCGGGGCGCCAAAGTGCCATTTACCTGGTCTGCTGTAACCTCGACTATCGTTACATCGAACAATGTCACAGTGTGACATTCAGCGGCGCCCCTGCCGCCAGAGATCAGGAGGACACCATGACAACAACAGCATCCACCACCATTGCGTCCGGCCAGGCAAAGGCCCAGAAAGTCCCGTTAGGCGCCACCGTCAATATTCCGCCCCGTCGTCTCGACTTCCAGTTCGATGACAAGACCACGGCGCGTTACTTCTATGACAATGACCCTTTCCTGAGCGCATTCTGGTTGAGCCTGTCGGCCCTGTTCCCGGAAGGTGAAGCCTTTTTCGTGGACTCCGTGCGCCACTACCGTAAAGACATCACCGACGGCAAGCTGAAAGCGCAAGTGGCCGGCTTTATTGGTCAGGAGGCCATGCACAGCAAAGAGCATGAAGCCTGGAACGAAATGGGCGTGAAATTCGGCTACCCCACTGACAAGCTGGACAAGTCATTGGGCAAACTGCTGGGCCTGGTGCAAAAACGCACCCCCAAGATCTTCCAGCTGGCCGCCACCGTGTGTCTCGAGCATTACACTGCGATCATTGCCGAACAACTGCTGCGCGAAAGTGAGCACCAGGCAAAAATCCTCGATGAAGCCACCGCAAAACTGTGGCTATGGCACGCTCTGGAAGAAAACGAACACAAAACCGTCGCCTATGATGTCTATGAAAAGGTCAGCGGTAGTTACGCTATTCGTGCGGGAGCCATGATCCCCACCACCGTGATTTTCTTTGCCGTACTGGCCGTGTTCCAGGCCCGCATGCTGGCCTCAGACGGCCGCCTGCTGCAGCTGAAAAACAACTGGCAGGGCATGAAATTCCTGTTCGGCCGCAAGGGGCTATTCACCAAACTGGCGCCCCAGTACCTGGATTTCTTCAAGCGGGACTTCCACCCCTCCCAGCACGACACCGACGCCCTGCTGGACGAATGGCGCGAAAAACTGTTCGGTGCCGATGGCATGCTCACCGAGCAACATGCTCAAGCCAGCCAGCGCAAGGGCAAAAAAACTCACTGAGTTTCTTTTCCTGCCATAAAAAAAGGCTGCTTCTCGCAGCCTTTTTTTATGGGACTCCGTTACGGATAACAACAGCGAAACTGCGACTTACGGAGAAAATGCCTACTACTTTCGCACTGCATCTATTGAGAAGGAGCGCCGAAGCCAATAGCGTAAACCTCACACTAACAACAAAGCCGTAAATCCCATGCTCTCATTGAAGCGAATCGCCTTTGGACTTGCGACAATCAACATTCCCTTAACCGCCCTGGCCGAGCCCTCAGAGCTGGATGTCATAAAGGTTGATGGCACGCGGATGGAGCGCAGTCTTCTTGATACCCCTGCCGCCGTTAGCGTCGTAAATGCAGACTCTGCCCAACAGGGGCAACAGAATATTCAACTTGATGAAAGCCTCGCCCGGGTGCCCGGTCTTTACCTGCAAAATCGCTACAATTTCGCTCAAAATCAACGCATTTCCATTCGAGGCTTTGGCGCGCGCGCGCCCTTTGGTGTTCGCGGTTTACGAGTCCGGGTAGATGGATTTCCCGAAACACTACCGGATGGACAATCACAGGTAGACAATATCGACTTGGACTCCATGCACCAGGCAACAGTATTACGTGGTCCAGCCTCCGTTCTCTATGGCAATGCCACCGGTGGCGTCATCGATATTGAAACTCTTTCCGGGCGGAACATAACGGGAAATGGTGAGCTGAGGTTATCGAGTGGCGCAGATGGCTTTCGCAAAGCCCACTTAAAGAGCGGCGGCCAGAAAGATAATGCTCATTATTATATTGGCGTCAGCGGTCTCAATTACGCCGGCTACCGTGATCAAAGCGCGGTGGAGAAATACCAACTTAACAGCCGGATTGGTTGGGAGCTCGGCAACCATCAGGAAATAGACCTGTTCCTGACGGCATTAGACACTCCTTATGCCCAGGATCCTGGCGGACTAACCCGTTCCCAGGCTCACACAGACAGAAAGCAGGCCACAATGCTTGCCGATCGACTGGATGCAGGCCAGGAGGTTGATCAACAACGCCTAGGCTTCCGTTATCGCAATACCTCCTTGGCAGGAGGCGTATTACAGACACGGGCATTCATTAGCCAACGCGACTTCACCCAACAACTCCCATTTCCCGGTAGCAGCCTGATTGATTACCAGCGGACGTTTTATGGTGCAGGCGTAGAGTATAGTCATAATCTAGACCTCTTCGGCTTGAGGCACCGCTATCTGGTCGGCGTTGACGTAGAACGTCAACAAGACGACCGAGGTCGCCAGGGCGTTAGTTTCAACGGGGTGATTACCGGGCTCACCGCCAATGAAGACCAGATCGCCACCAGCAGTGGCATCTTTGTACAAACCGATACCTTTCTAACCGACAATCTCACTCTTTCTTTAGGAGCAAGAGCCGACCGAATCCAGTTTAAGGTGGAGGATGATTTCCTGAGTGATGGTGACGACAGCGGCGAACAGCAGTTTAATGAAGGTAGTTTTAGTGCCGGCGTTGCCTGGCATGCCCTTCCTGCTCATACACTCTATGCCTCTGTCAGTTCAGCCTTTGAAACCCCCACTTTCACTGAGCTGGCAAATCCGTCCGGCGCAGGCGGGTTCAATCCAGACCTTGAACCACAAAAGGCATTAAATCAGGAGCTTGGCATCCGCGGCACCATCAGTAACGATCTACTCTATGATCTCACGCTATTTAGCGTAGCCGTCAAAGACGAGATAACCCCTTATGAACTGGGCGGCCGAACCTACTACGAAAATGCGGCCCGCACACGTCGTGAAGGCATTGAACTATCGTTAGAGCATTTCACCACAGAAACACTGACCACAACGGTCGCATGGACATGGGCACAATACCGCTTCGATCGATTCTTCGATGAACAACAAGGTGTCGATGTAAGCGATAACCACATGCCTGGCTTGCCACAGCATATCGTTTTTGCCGAAGCCGCCTGGCGTCCTCAAAACGGCTTTTTTGTTATTGGTGATGTTCGTTTTGCCAGTGAAGTGTATGCGGAGAACACCAACCAAACTCGCATAGGAAGCCATGCAGTGGTTAATGCGCGATTTGGAAAACGCTGGCATTTCAATCACCAGGAGCTGGAGTTGCACGCCGGCATTAACAATCTTTTCGACCGTGACTATTACAGCAACATTCGAATCAATGCCAATAGCGACAGGCCAGACCCCGCTGACCGCGGCTATTTCGAAACAGCGCCTGGTCGAACCTTGTATGCTGGAGTAACTTTGCGGTGGTAAGCATGAAATATTGGTTAGTGGCGCTACTGATATACTCCCTTCCCCTTCGGGCTCTCCAGCTGGGTGATGCAGCGCCGGATTTTGAGGCCGAAACCACTATGGGGCCCGTGCACCTCGATCACTGGAGGAAGGATCACTGGGTCGTGTTGTTTTCTCATCCAGCCAGCTTCACTCCGGTATGCACTACCGAGCTCGCTGCAGTGGAGCGTTTACAAGGCGCCTTTGAAAAACGAAACGTACGCCCACTCGCTTTGGCAGTGAGTCCACTGCGTGACCTCAAAGAATGGCTTGATGACATTGAAGAAAGCCAGGGTGTCCGCCCATCCTTTCCTGTTATATCGGATCAGTCGCTAAATATCAGCACACGCTACGGCATGCTGCATCCACGTTCGAATAACGTAACAACAGTGCGCAGCGTTTTTATCATTGATCCGCGTGGGCGCATTCGCCTGAAAATAGATTACCCACCCAGCATTGGGCGGAATTTTGATGAGATTCTACGAGCTATTGATGCCTTACAAACCACTTATCGTTACCCGGTATTAACACCTGCAGACTGGCAACCTGGTGACAACGCGATTATTTCACCAAAATTATCTGACAGTGATTCAAAGGCTCTCTTTCCCGATCAGGAGGAAGCCATTCTTCCCTACCTGAAATACACACCCCTCCCCTGATAAAAAATATATTATATTTTTTTATTAAATTGATCCTTTAGTCGCACGACCAAACGCTATATTACAATCACTGAATACAGTACCAAGGCGGTATTCTTCCTTCATTTTACGCTCCCCATACTCACTGCTATCACATGATAGAAACTTCAGGGAGCGTAAGATGAAAAAAACCAGAGTAACAACTCTATCCCGGTCGGCATTATGCCTTCTACCCCTCCTCGCAGTGCAGCCAGCCAATGCCGAAATAACACTGTATGACGATGACGGAACCAGCTTCAGCACTGACGGTTACATTAATGCCTTTTATGTAAACAACGATGTAGACCGTGCCGGCGATCAATTCGATCGCAGACAATCCAGAGTTAAAATGGGTTTCCTGCCAAACTATATTGGCTTCAATATGAAGCGAGAAATAGGCGATCTTACACTGGGTGCAAGGTCGTCCTTCTGGGTCACCATTAATGACAGTGAAACTGCCGCCACCGGCACGGCTATTGATGTACGTCAGTTTTATGGAACTATTGGTGGCAGCTTCGGCGAGGTGCTTATTGGTAAAGATTTCGGGCTCTTTGCCCGTTCCAACATCCTCCGAGACGAATTGCTCACAGGGTTTGGCCATTCCAGCGATGTCGTGGGCCTCGTTGATGGCGGAGGCGTATCTTTCGGGAATATCGGCACCGGCTACCCCTACCCCTTCCCCAGCTCGCAGATCACCTGGCGGAGCCCTGAAATGGGCGGCCTGAACATTGCGATCGGCATTCTAGACCCATACGACACCAATGAAGTGGGTGCTCCAGGGAAGGCATATCAAGACACCCCAAGAGTAGAAAGTGAAATCAGCTACCAGGCAGAAATTGCGGGAATGGAGGTTTATACGTGGGTTAATGGCGCTTATCAGAACTCAGAAAATACTGATAGTACCGTTGCTGATATCACCTCAGAAGGCGTAGGCTACGGCGCCCAAATTAAAGTCGCGAATTTAACCCTCACCGCTTCCGGTTTTGATGCTACAGGCATCCACCCTTTGTTCACAAATAATGCCGGCCAACTCCCTCTCCAGGAAGTTGATAGCAATGGCCACCTTATGCAAGCGGGTTATCAAATCGGAAAAATGCGAGTTGCAGGAACCTATGGCCGGACCGAAGATGATGGCGTTACTGGTGGAACAGCGATTGATTACGAAAATAAAGGCGTAATTATAAGCTACGCAGCAAATGATTATCTTAACCTGGTAACCAACTTCAGTCGTGTTGAGTTGGATGACGAAGTAGTAGGCGAAATAGAAACAACTGACACACTTGCAGTGGGGGCCACTGTAGCCTGGTAATTGATAATCCCTAAATATCAAAGGGTGAGCGCCAAGGCTCTCACCCTTTTTTTATTGAAGAAAATTATGGTACGGCTGTGTAATTCGCTTTCTCAAACGAGCCAAAGGGATGAAATCGCCGGCCTCCACAGCAGCACTAACGTCACAAATATCGCGCTCTCTAAGCATTGTTATCGGATTAACTCCAGCCATGAAACGGTAGCGTTCACGGTAGGTAAAACATTCATTTTCAAGACGTTTACGATAATCATTTAACCACTCACCCAGAAGTCTATCGTTACGCTCAAGACCTAACTTATCAGCCAAATAGTGGTCACTGGATTCATCATCTTTCCATTCCATTAAATAACGGAATGAAGAATTGTAATCTGCCCCCTTGCGATGCAGGATGGATAGCCACTGGTTAATCAATGCTGAATCTTCATCTCTCGACATCATCAACCCCAAGCGAGAGCGCATGCCACATAGCATCGCTTTTTCAAGCTGATCATCAAAGCTCTCTAATATGGCGTTTATTTGCTCTTCGTGCAGCAGCAGTCGTAATGCCCTGCCCAACACCTCAAGACCAAACCTGATAGATTCTGACTGAGAAGAAAATGCATATACACTGTCAACTGCATCGCAGTCTTCTGTCAGTGAAGCCTGGCAAGATTCCAGAAAAGCTCCTGAGCCGGGATCAAGAGTCACACCTAGAGCGGAAATATCATCGGTATTCAGTGTGCCAGCAACAAACCCCCAGACCTGCCACGCAGCAGCAAGATGAGCTGTGCGTTGCACAGAATGTTTAAAAAACTGCTCCACGCTCATATCACCACCTTCGCCATAACAACCACCAAGGTGGGCAATCAAAGCCTTCATGCCTGCAGCACTCCCCCTGGCAGCCAGCCATTCGAAATGGCCAACTCGAGCATGAGATGGAGAAAGGCTGATCACGGTTGCAGACTTCTCCAACTGATTACGGAAAATTTTTCTTTCATGATTACAAAGACTTAGCGGAAGACTGGTTGGTATCCCGATACCATAGAGAGCGTGACTGACAAGATATTCCTTGATCGCACTACGCAACCCCAAATAACCATCGCCCCTAAGAGCATAAGGGGTTCTTCCTCCACCCTTTAAGTACATTTCCATACGGCCTAACGGCGTAGCCACTTCCCCCAAGAGCAAAGACCTTCCATCACCAATACGATCGTTGAATATCCCATGGCGATGTCCTGCATACTTTTGTGCCAACGGAGACATACCGGGCAAGAGAATGTTTCCAGCATGAAGGTTTTTCAACGTTGAGACGCCTTCAACATGGGTCCGGAGCTGCTGAACATCGAGCTGCAATAAACGTAGCGCCATAGGCGAAATATCAATCAAATCTTCCACAGGCGAGAATTCTGGCGCCTGGGCTGACCACAGCATAGGTGGAAGGGTCTTCCAGGAATTGGATATCGAGAGAACTGCCCACGGGTTATCTTGCTTATCAGGAAGTTCAAGCATTTTTCATTCTCACAACAATAAAAAAGCCGCCCTGAGGGCGGCAAAAAGACGTCAAGACGGACGACCAGGAGAAATCATTCAGAAAAAACCAAGCGGATTGGTATCGTAGCTAACCAGCAAGTTCTTTGTTTGCTGATAGTGGTCAAGGATCATCTTGTGAGTCTCACGACCGATGCCTGATTTTTTATATCCACCAAAGGCCGCATGTGCTGGATAAGCGTGATAACAGTTAGTCCAGACTCGACCTGCCTGAATGCCACGTCCCATCCTGAAGGCAACGTTCATATCGCGACTCCATACACCAGCCCCAAGACCAAATTCAGTATCATTGGCGATCTGCAGTGCTTCCGTTTCGTCCTTAAAGGTAGTCACACCTACAACTGGACCAAAAATTTCCTCCTGGAAAACGCGCATTTTATTGTGACCTTTAAGGAGGGTCGGCTGGATATAGAAGCCGTTACCAAAGTCCCCTTCAAGAGATTCACTTCCACCACCCGCAAGTACCGTTGCACCTTCTTCTTTAGCAATACTCATGTACGACATAATTTTGTCATACTGCTCTCGAGAAGCCTGTGCACCTACTTGAGTTTCAGTATCAAGCGGATTACCACGCTTGATCGTCTTGATTCGTTTCAGTACGCGCTCGATAAAGTCGTCGTACATACTCTCTTGGACCAAGGCGCGAGAAGGACAAGTACAAACTTCGCCTTGATTAAAATAAGCCAAAACCAAACCCTCAACAGCTTTATCAATAAACGACTCTTCTGCGTTCATAATATCTGCGAAGTAAACATTTGGAGATTTTCCACCCAACTCTACAGTAGAGGGGATAATATTCTCGGCAGCACACTTTAGAATGTGAGATCCCACAGGGGTTGAACCGGTAAAGGCGATTTTTGCAATACGCTTGCTGGATGCCAGAGCCTGACCAGCCTCTTGACCGTACCCGTTCACCACATTCAGGACACCAGCAGGCAGCAAATCGCCAATACACTCCATTACCTTGAGAATGGAAACCGGAGTTTGCTCGGCAGGCTTCAAAACAATGCAGTTACCCGCCGCTAGCGCTGGAGCCAACTTCCATGTAGCCATCAAGATTGGAAAGTTCCATGGAATGATTTGCCCAACAACCCCAAGAGGTTCATGGAAGTGGTAAGCCACTGTATTTGAGTCGATCTCTGCAGCAGACCCTTCTTGGGCACGAATACAGCCAGCGAAATAGCGAAAATGGTCAACTGCCAGGGGCAAATCGGCATTCAATGTTTCGCGTACAGCTTTACCGTTATCCCACGTTTCTGCGACCGCCAGAGCCTCGAGGTTCTGCTCAATACGATCCGCGATTTTCAACAATATGTTGCTACGTTCTGTCGCTGAGGTTTTTCCCCATTCCCCAGCAACTCGGTGAGCGGCATCCAGAGCCAAATCCACGTCTTCCGCACTTGATCTGGCCACCTCACAGAAAACGTTACCATTTACCGGACTAACATTATCGAAATATTGTCCTTTCACCGGTGCAACCCACTCACCCCCAATATAGTTTTCGTAACGCTCTTTAAACGAGACAACTGAACCTTCGCTACCAGGATTTGCATAAATCATTGCCTGATTCCTCTTCTAATTGCTTGACGTCCGCGCTTTGATAAGTAGCGCCTGCATAGTCAGAATAGGATGATGAGGCCCAAGTACGCATGCTACCAAGGGAGTAATTCTTCTCCTCATTTGGTCTTAACGGTTAGCGTTTTCCCACCATGAATCTTCATATTTTCGATAGAAATGACTAATACTTCGGGTTAGCTCAAACTTTGCCATCGGGATATCAGAAAGCAGTTCAGGAATATCACTATCTATAAGCGCATTAGCAGAACGTCCAGCAGCAACTCCTTCTCTCATCAGGGAGTCAAGCCATACAAGCCATGCACGTGTCTGCTCAATCGGCCCCGAATCATGAGCGAGAGGGCCATGGCCGGGAATGATCACTGCTGGGTTTAGCTCTGCTAGTCGGTCTATTTCTTCCAGCCAGATATCAATTCCAGGAGAGTGAGGAGTGGTTGGTGCGCGGTTCCAAAACAGCATGTCCCCGGCAAACAGAATTTTTGTCAGAGGGTCATATACAACGAGATCATTGCCACTATGACCAGAAAACCTGATTAATTTTAGTGGGTATCCAGAAAAACTCTTCACCCCACCTTCAACAGTAACACTAGGTAAAATAACAACCGTGTCTTCGCTAGATATTCCCACACGTTCGTGCACTGTTTTGAGAAAAAAATCACCATTTTTCATTAACAAATTTCGTGTTTCAGAAAGCGCCATTATCGGCACATCTGAAAATGCACTATTACCAAAGGTATGATCCGGGTGATGGTGGGTATTGATCACCCAGCGAACGGGCTCATCGGTATATTCTGAAATAGCCTCTCTGAACCTCCGACCGTACGCAGCTGTTGCCCCCGTATCGATTACCACTACCCCATTCCCCGTGGCAATGAATGAGCTGTTACTTATGTCACCCCTATTTTCTTCACTAAGCTCCTCTGGCACCCCCTGGACCATCCATACATTTTCCGCAACTTGATGAATATTAAGATCTTCTCCATGCACTGGGGCCGAAATTGCCGCAAGAAACAAAGTAGCTAACGATAACAAGACTCGATAATCAAATTTGTGATTCCAGTAAATTAGCATTGTTATCTCTAGCCTTCATCTTGTATGGGGTTCTTTCATCGCCTTTCATTTCAATCGTTAAAACTGGATTTTCACTAATGGAGGCATGCCATTTCATATCCGCAACCGTTTCCCCTTTACTGCTGATTTTCAGCTCTTCGATATAGAAAGGGATCTCACTGGGAAGGAGACCGCTTTCCATCGGATGAATAATCAAAAAACGAAGCCGACTACCCTGCTTGGCAGGAAACCTGCGCCCTCTAACCTGACCAAAATCTTTGGACCAATTCTTGCCGGAATTAGCGATACCTGGTGTTGAACAACCACCCCCTGCGCCGTCAATAAAAGTGCTTCCAACATGCCATACACCCTGGCTTAACAAGGCCACCCTGACAGGAGAGCCTTGCTCCAGGCGGATATTCAACCCTACTTTTGCCAGCCCTTGTGTACCGGGGTTGTACTCAAAAACCATAGGTATAGGGTTGAGCTCAACCCAAAGCAGCATTTTTTCAAACTTGCCATTAAGATGACTGGCATCTATTTCTACCGGAACCTGCCCTGAGTCTTCGGCAAAATCAGGGGCGGTTATTTTCACTCTCGAGTCAAAATGTACTGGTGCGTTGGACAGATAACGATCCTGATATAGCTCCCACATGAATGAATCAAGAGGATCCTTATCTTGATTAGTATTGTTCTCTTGCGCTGAACTTATACTGATAAGTAGAAGGAACAGTAGCCCGGGAAACACCATTACAGATCGCATTTTACTGTCCCATTGTTTCCATGCTGACCGTCTCAAGCCAGGTTCGGATAGCCCACAAAGCTTCCTGACTGAGATAATCGGCCATTTTCGGCATCAGAACGCGACCATCGCGCACAGCTCCATTTACAACCCGTTCTTTGTACCATTCGTCACCGTAATCACCGTTTTCCAGCTCTCGCAGATCAGGCGCTATACCTCCCGACTTGGCTTCCAGGCCATGACAAGCTGCACAGTTCTGGTTATACGCAGAGCTGCCAATATCCACAGCCAATTCATGCTGCGGATGATCTTCACGGTAAGGGTTGGTATCGCGCCACTCCTCACCAAGAGTCTCCAACCCGCGAAGATCTACGCCTTGTGGAGTCACATTACCGTGGCCATGGACCACCACAGAGCAACCTAATAAGGCCACACTTCCCACTATGCGCATCATTACATTCATACTTCACTCCAACCAATGGATTGCATTATGGAAATTAATCTAACAGTCACCTGACAGATTCAGCACTAGCCCTTCGGGCCATCATGCGTACTCCCTTAGTCGTAGACCCAAATGGTTAGATCATTTACTTCCACTGACGGTATCTTGCATCCCCCTCTCTCTGCCTGAATGGATACACCGCGTTGCTGGGGATTATCGATAACTGGCACGCCGTAACTTTCCATACCCTGATCGCATTTCTGCCAGTGTGATCAGATATTAAAATCAAAGCAGAGGCTGCGTTATGAGTAAAACAACCCACAACCCACCGCATCGCGGGAGACTGTCCCGCATGATCGGTGTCATATCGATGTCCACCATGCTGACCGCATGCAGTAGCGGGACAGTTATTGCTGAAGAAGGGGTCACCTGGAAAGATATCGCCAATGACCATAAAACCACTGAAGATGTTCTAATGTATGGCATGGGCACCAGCGCCCAGCGATACAGCACGTTAGCGGACATTAATAGCGAAAATGTCTCTATGCTTACCCCCGCCTGGTCTTACTCATTCGGTGATGAAAAGCAGCGAGGCCAGGAATCTCAAGCCCTTGTGCATGAAGGCGTGATCTACGTAACGGGTTCCTACTCCCGTATTTTCGCTGTTGATGCCAAAACTGGAAAACGCATCTGGACTTATTCACATCGTCTACCTGACGACATTCGTCCTTGCTGTGATGTTGTAAACCGCGGTGCCGCCATTTATGGCGACAACATTTTCTTTGGCACTCTTGATGCCAGCGTAGTGGCTCTGAACAAAGACACGGGTAAGGTCGTTTGGCGTAAAAAGTTCGGCGATCATAAAGTCGGTTATACAATGACTGGCGCGCCAACCATTGTTAAAGATCAAAAAACCGGTAAGGTTTTGTTAATTCATGGCTCTTCCGGTGACGAATTTGGTGTTGTCGGGAAACTGTTTGCCCGCGACCCTGCAACGGGCGAAGAAGTCTGGATGCGTCCTTTTGTGGAAGGGCACGTTGGCCGCCTTAACGGTGAAGACAGCACCCCGAGTGGTGATCCCAGAGCGCCTAGCTGGCCTGATGACCCCAATACAGAAACAGGTAAAGTGAAAGCCTGGAGCCAAGGTGGTGGTGCACCATGGCAAAGCGCTACCTTTGATGCATCAACCAACACCATCATCATCGGCGCTGGCAACCCGGCTCCCTGGAACGGCTGGGCGCGTACTGCACCAGACGGTGACCCTGCCGACTACGATAGCCTATACACATCAGGCCAAGTCGGTGTTGATCCAACTACCGGTGAAATCAAGTGGTTCTATCAACATACACCTAACGATGCCTGGGATTTCTCGGGTAATAACGAAATCGTTCTCTTTGACTACAAGGACAAGAAAGGCAAGAAACATAAAGCCGGCGCTCACGCTGACCGCAATGGTTTCTTCTATGTGACCGACCGTGCTAACGGTAAACTTCTCAATGCATTCCCATTCGTAGACGGCATTACTTGGGCTAAAGGTATTGATCTGGATACCGGCCGCCCCATTGAAGTCGATGGTCAGCGTCCTGCACGTCTCAAGGATGGCGAAACCCGATCCCCTGCAGCGGAAGTCTCTCCTCCCTTCCTTGGCGGCAAGAACTGGAACCCTATGGCGTATAGCCAGGACACGGGCCTGTTCTACGTTCCTGCCAACCACTGGAAAGAAGATTACTGGACTGAAGAGGTTGAATATCAGCCTGGTTCTGCCTACTTAGGCATGGGTTTCCGCATCAAACGGTTGTTCGACGACCACGTTGGCATTCTCCGTGCTATGGATCCGGCTACCGGTAAAGTGGCCTGGGAACATAAAGAACCCATGCCTCTCTGGGCTGGCGTGCTCGCAACCAAAGGCAACCTGGTGTTCACCGGTACCGGTGATGGCTACTTCAAAGCCTTTGACGCGAAAACGGGTGAAGAGCTGTGGAAGTTCCAGGTCGGTACCGGGATCATTTCCCCACCGATCACGTGGGAAATGGATGGCGAGCAGTACATTGGTGTAACAGCCGGGTACGGCGGTGCAGTACCTCTCTGGGGCGGTGACATGGCAGAACTAACCAAGCCTATCTCTCAAGGCGGTTCTTTCTGGGTGTTTAAACTGCCCAAATTTGCCAAGGATCTAGCGAGCAAGTAACAAAAAAGTCAGCCCGCATTGCGGGCTGACTTCTTTCAGGAGCATAAAATGAAATATATAACGCTACCTCGAGCAATAACCCTAATCGCTTTTCTGGCCCTTAACGGTGGGACTTATGCGGATGACTTTAGCGCGGACATCCCCAGCCACAATGGATGTTCACTCAAGCCTGCGACGGAATGTGCTGGTGCAGATCTAAAAGGTGCAGATCTCAGTGGCCTGGACCTGACGGGTGCTAACTTTGCAGGCGCCAACCTTGAAGGCGCTGATTTGCGGCACAGCAACCTTAAAGGGGTCAATTTAGAAAAAGCCAATCTTCGCAACGCGAATATGAGCCGGGCGCGCCTAATGAGCACCAACCTGCGCATGGCAGACCTTACCGGCGCTCGCTTGCTTGCCATACAAAGCTGGAACCTGTTTGCCCAGAAAGCAATTTTTCACAACGTGGATGCAACTGGTGCGAATTTGGAGTTTGGCCGGCTGACTCGTTCTGAATGGAACAATGCCAATATGACAGGCGTCAACCTGGAGATGGCCTGGTTTAATAAAGCAAAACTCAATGGCGCGAACCTCCAGGATGCCAACCTTCAAGAGGTTAAGCTCAACCTTTCCAGTTTACGCAATGCCAATCTTGACGGTGCAAACCTGCGTTATGGGAACTTTCAGAGTATGGATATGCACGGCTGCACCGCTTGCCCCTTTGATTGGGCGTATAAAGACGGACCGGGACCCTAGGGCCCTCTCTTCTATCAGGAGGAGGCCTCGCCTCCTTTCCTTTTAGCCTTCAAGATAAGCTTTTCAATGCCATTTTCAATTTCAGCGGCTTCAGCGGCTTGTAAATCTGCGTAAATCCATTTTGAACACAGCGTTGTTTCAACTCTGCACTGCGATCAGCAGTTACCAATATTACCGGTAATGGAATTTGACGACCGGAATTGATAAAGGTTGCGACAGTAATACCGTCATCTGTTCCTGGATCCAGATGATAATCCATCAGCAAGACATCCGCGTCGTCAGAGCAAGTGTCCACCTTGGATCGTAAAGACGCTAAAGAATCAGCCACTACCACATCACAGCCCCAACCCTCCATCAGCGTTCGCATACCTATGCAAATTGCCTCGTCGTTATCCACGACCCAGACACGCAACCCCTGCAGAGACTGATCAACAAAAGGATCTGCCGGCAATGTCCGGTGGATATATTCGTCAGGTTCAGCAATCGGGATCAACAAGCCAAAGCTTGACCCTTTCCCTTCTTGAGAATGAAAACGCAACGGATGTGAAAGTATCTCGCTAATTTTTTCTACAATTGCCAGCCCTAGCCCGAGCCCTCTTTCATGATGCCTTACCGCCTGCTTGCCACGTTTAAACTCTTTAAATATCTCGTTACGCTGGTCATCACTGATACCAATCCCTGTATCAGTGACTACGACTTCAATGCCCGCGCCACGTTTACGGCACCCCAATAGAATTGACCCGCTCTCGGTATAACGAACCGCGTTGGAAAGGAGGTTACGAAGGATTCTGCTTAATAATTGTGAATCAGATCTAACCAGTGAACCACAAGACACATAGCGAAAACGAAGTCCTTTCTGCTGAGCAATTTTCCTAAACTCTTCAGCAAGCACATCCAGCAAGCGGCTCAAGGGAAAGACTTCAAACTCAGCCGTCACCACGCCGGCATCCAGCTTGGAAGCATCTGAAAGTGTCGTTATGAGTGACTCAAGGTCAGTAAGCGCCGTGCCGATATGAGCAAGCTGAAACGCCATATTATCGGGCTTTTCCTGCAAGGCACTGGTGAAAAGTCGTGCCGCATTCAACGGCTGCATCAAGTCATGGCTCACTGCTGCAACAAAGCGAGTTTTGGAAAGGTTAGCCTGCTCAGCTTTTTCCCGCGCTTCACGCAACTGCATTTCTATGTGCCGACGTTCTTCGATTTCTTCCAGTAGTTTCTGGTTTACATCACGTAGGGCCTGTGTCCGTTCACGCACCTGTTCAGCCAGAACCACGGAATGCTGAAATGCTGCGTAGGGGGCTGTAGGGGCCATATTGCTGGCCTCCACCCTTTCTATAAGGGCATCACAAATCCTGCTCAGCCTGGCATTCTCCGCCATCAGCCGTGCTTCATGGAGATCCCAGGGAGAGCGTTCCCCCTCCTCTGACGGCCCCTGCTCAGAGACGGTTTCTTTGTCCAATGACGACCCCGGTCAGCGTGTGGTTAAGATGCATACCGTCAACATGCTCCCCATAGGTACTAAAACCAATCACCCCGTATCGACGGAGCAATGCAGATGCCTGATCCACCAACCCCTCAGATTCAATTTGCGCATAACGCATGCAACAGTCACATCCTAGCGTTAACCATGACGGCCCCATGCGACGCTCAATAGCACTGAGTTTGGTCTCAAGATCATCAAGCAAAGAGTCCGTTTTCATAGCTGTTAAAACGATGCCATTTTCAACAGCACAATAAAACGTCAGGCTAAGGTCATCATTAACTCGCTGGATTGAACGCGCATAGTAGCCATCATTAATCCGTACAGCCAAAGGCGAGCAAGCAAATTTCATATCGTCCAGATCTTCAACTGAAGCACCAATCAGCCGTGCGTAGGCTTTCGCCGCCGGTTCAGCGTTTAATTCGTAGACGGTACGTTTTTCAGGATCTGCGGAGGTAACGACAAACTTGTTTTTTTCCGGGATTAAGTGATGGGTGCTGAACACTTCAAAATCTAATGAGGTAGAAATCATTATCACCGTGGCGGCTTCGCTGGTGAATCCTCCATCACTATAGACATAAGTGCCATTTAATCGATATTCATCACCTGCGGAACCGCCAAAACAAGCAATACTGCCTAATGCCGAGTTAAGGGTAGCCAAAACCATCTCTTCATTTACTGATAGTCCATCCATTAGCGTCAACACAAAGGTATTGTTCTCAGATGCTGTCCCGGTAACGCCGTCACTGCACTCGGTTAGCAAACTATCAACAAGCTGTTGAGCATCGAGAAGACCGAAACGGTCTACATCTTCCACAAGCTTCTGGCTGACAGTGAATAGCCGGCGATCAAAGCCTATGGCCACAATCGATCCTTGATCATAGCCCTTGGAGGTAATTTCACCACAGGAAGTACAGCCTGACATGGGGATCCCAGCGAAGTTGTCCCGCATGGCTGCGGCCAAACGATCAAGATCATATTCCACTGAGCAAAAAAACAGCACGAAACCCAAGTTCGGGTTTTTTAACTTTGCAGCCAGCTCAGCAGCTGCAATCTCTTCATCGACGGCATTACTGAACGTGGTTAGCACAGCGTTTAGAGGAGCGGCAGTCATCAGACTCTCCCGGATTTTTATTGTCGCGCTCTTTCCTGGCGCCTTTGCTGGCTAATTCTGCGGAATATTGTTGTCCTAGTGAAGGAAACAGTCGTTGGGCTTTTGTTACTCGATTTGTCATAACAAACCGAGCCACAGAGCATGCCTACTGTTCCGCCATACGACCTGGATGTTTCAAATAGGCCCCAAAATCGATATCACTTGCTGACAAAATCGCCTGTACACGATTAGTGGCTCCCAGCTTTCGCAGAATTGCTGATACATGCGCTTTCACGGTACTTTCGGCAATGCTTAGCTCGTAGGCAATCATTTTGTTGGATTCGCCCCTGGTCATTCTTTCAAACACCTGGAGCTGTTTACGCGTAAGGCTTTCCAACAGCTCAGGCAATAGCCCTGGCTCCTGATGCCGTGTCTGCACAGAAGTCCCTCCTGATCGAATAATATCTGAGGGAAGGTATATTGAACCGGAAAGAATCTGTTCTAACGCACTAATCATCTGCTTACGAGGAGTAGATTTCGTAATGAACCCCACTGCCCCATAAGTCACTGTTTGCAATATAACTTTTTTATCTTCTTCGGCGGAAACGATCACCGCGGGTACACCGGGGAACTGGTTTCGCAATTGCACCAGCCCACCCAGCCCCTGCATACCAGGCATATTAAGGTCCAATAGGACCAAGTCGATATCGTCATTTTGATCGATGATTTGTAAGGCACTATCCAGCCCCGAGGCTTCCAGCAAATTGCTACCGGGAAAACCATCATCAATCACACGAGCAATAGCCTCACGGAAAAGAGGGTGATCATCTGCAATCAGGATCTGGTACATGAACGGCGCCCTCCTGTCACCCTGAAGTACTGGGTTATTGTACTTATCGTCAGAGACTCCATGTTTAGCTGGCTCAAACAATGACCAAACCAGTCTAAACAGCCTGTATCTTCCATTACTCTATGGTCTTAAGACTGAAGGCGCTATTGTTCTAAAGTAGTATTTTCCTGAATAGGAAATAACGCCCCGCTGGACAGCAGGGCAAAGAAATGCATAAAACCGATCAGAATGCAGAGACACCGCCGTCCACCGCCAGAGTCTGCCCATTCATATAGCTGTTGGCCGGGGACAACAGCATCAGCATGACCGTAACGATTTCTTCCGGTTGCCCCAGGCGCTTCATCGGGCACCCTGCGGCCAGCATGGCATGCACGCTGTCCTTGTTCTCCGAGAGGTTGCCTTCATCCACCATCGGCGTGTGCGTGTAGTACGGGCATACCGCATTAACGCGAATATTACGCTTGGCATATTCGATCGCCGCCGTGCGGGTCAGGCCGATAACCGCGTGCTTGGCCGCCGAGTAGGCACCGATCTTGGGCGCGCCGCCCAACCCGGCCATGGAACTCACGTTGACGATACTGCCACCGCTGGCCTTCATGGCGGCAATCTGGTGCTTCATGCCGAACATCACGCCTTTCACGTTCACATTAACTTGCTGATCCAGCACTTCTTCGGTCAGCTCCGCGAACGGAATAAAGCCGTGGGCGATACCCGCATTGTTCACCGCCAGGTCCAGGTGGCCGAACTGGGACAACGCCGTGTCCACCATGGCCTTGCAGTCAGCCTCACTGGAGACATCACAACGCAACGCAGCGACCTTAACGCCCTGCCCCGCCAGCGCATCGGCCAGCGGATTCAGCGCATCCATATTGATATCGCCCAGCACCAAGGCGGCACCGCGCTTGCCCAGTTCTTCTGCCAGCAACTTGCCAAACCCGCTGGCGGCACCGGTAATCAGTGCCGTCTTGCCGGTAAAATCGAGAATCGGATCCATTGTGTTCTCCTTCGTCGAACCGCGGCGAGGCAAACTCACTCTCCGCTTTCAACATCCATCACTTGCTACAAAGCCGCTGTAGGAGCGCCGTTAAGGGCGCGAACGAAGGTGGCAAAACGCTAAGCAGCAGTACGCTAAAAATCCATCCCGCCCTGCCATACCGAGAACGCCCTTCGCGCTGCGCGCGGTTCGTCCCCTGGAAGGGAACTCCTACAGCGGTTTGATAGCAACGTTAGTGTTAAATGGTAAAGCCACCATCAACCACAACACACTCACCGGTCACGAAGCTGGATGCATCGGAAACCAGGTAAAGGACTGTGCCGGCCATTTCCTTTGGCTCCGCATGGCGGCGCATGGGAATCTGGCTGAGGGCTTGTTTGTAGATGTCTTCGTTGGTGAACAGGGCACCGGCAAACTTGGTTTTGGTCAGGCCCGGCAGCAAGGCATTCACACGCACGTTGAACTGTGCGCATTCCTTGGCGAAAGACTTGGTCATGCTGATAACAGCCGCCTTGGAAATGGAATAGACCCCCTGACCTTCACCGGGAGTCAAACCGTTCACTGAAGCGGTATTCACGATGGCACCACCGCCGTGTTCACGCATCAACCTGGCCCCTTCCACCGACATGTAGAAATAGCCGCGCAGATTCACGTCGACAGTCTTGTCGAAGGCATCTACCGGGGTATCCAGGATATGGCCAAAGAACGGATTGGCGGCAGCGTTATTCACAAGGATGTCCAGCTTGCCGTGCACGTCACGGATATGGGAAAACACTGCTTCAATCTGTGCCAGTTCACCCACATGGCAAGCAAAGGCTTCCGCGCTGCCACCGTCAGCCTTGATGGCATCAGCAACCGCCTGACAGCCATCAATCTTGCGGCTGGACACAATCACATGAGCGCCCTGCTCTGCCAGCAGACGGGCAATTTCTTCGCCAATACCCCGGCTTGCACCGGTGACCAGGGCAATCTTGCCCTCAAGGTTAAAAAGCTTGGTACTCATTGGTTTTTCTCCCGAAAAAAGCTTCACGCTACACGCTGCACGCAACAACGCGAACCAGCCTGTAGCCATTCGAAAAAGAAATCACCGCGCCGCACGTGTTGCGTGCAGCGTGCGGCGTGAAGCGGCTTTACGCCCCTTCGTTGATGATCTGCATGGCCATGGTGGCCAGCGGCTCGACCAGGGCACCCACTTCGGCAGCCTGCTTGTTGGAGGCATTGCCGTCTTCAGCCCGTTTCGCTACCCCCTGGCAGATGGCAGCAAGACGGAAGAAGCTGAACGCCAGATAGAATTCCCAATTATCGATCTGGGAAATACCCCGGCGCTCGCAATACATGGCCACGTATTCTTTCTCGGTGGGGATACCCAGCGCGGTGCGATCCTTGCCCTGCAGGCCGGCCATCTTGGCGCCACGCTGTGGCATTCGCATGCCCATGCACTGATACGCCAGGTCCGCCAGCGGGTGGCCCAGGGTGGACAACTCCCAGTCCAGCACCGCAATGACTTGCGGTTTTTCCGGATGCCACATCATGTTGTCCAGGCGGTAATCACCGTGCACCAGCGATACCTGGCCATCGTCTTCCGGCTGATTGGCCTGCAGCCATTCAATCAGCGAATCCATGGCTGGAATTTCCTGCAACTTGGAGGCTTCGTACTGCTGGGTCCAGCGGCCGAGCTGGCGCTCAAAATAATTGCCCGGCTTACCGTAATCCGTCAGGCCAACGGCCTCCAGATCCACACTGTGCATGGCCGCCAGCACCCGGTTCATCTCCGAGTACATTTCACCACGCACCGCATTCGCCGCTTCGCCCTCACCCATTTCAGGCAGCCCGGCACTCCACAGGATGCGCCCTTCGCAGAACTCCATCACATAAAACATGGAGCCGATAACATCACGGTCTTCGCACAGGTGCAGCACATTGGGCACCGGTACATCGGTGTCCTTCAATGCGGCCATAACACGAAATTCGCGATCCACCGCATGGGCGGACTTGAGCAGTTTGCCCGGCGGCTGACGACGCAGCACATAGGCGCCGGAGGCGGCAGTGATCTTGAAGGTGGGGTTGGACTGACCACCCTCGAACTTGTCCGCTTCGATGGGGCCTTTGAAGCCGTCGATATGCTGCTCTAGGTATTCAGCCAGTTTCTGTGTATCCAGTGTATCCACCTGGGACATGGAGCTCTCCTGTTCTTCTCTGTTCTGCTGCGCTAATAGCAAAGCCCGGAGCGCTGTTAACGCTCCGGGCCAGCACCTGAAATCAGGCGAATTGTTTGGCCATGTTCCGGCCCAGCTGCATCATGTGCACCTGATCCGGGCCATCGGCCAGACGCAGGGTGCGCGCATAGCTGAAGAAGTGAACCAGCGGCGTATCCTGGCTCAGGCCCACGGCACCGTGGATCTGAATCGCCCGATCGATGACATTTAACGCCATATTGGGCGCAATCACCTTGATCATAGCAATCAAATCCTTGGCGTCTTTGTTACCCGCGCGATCCATGGCGTCTGCCGCTTTCAGCGTCAGCAGCCGGGCCTGCTCGATTTCACAGTAGGATTTGGCGATATCTTCGCGCACGGAACCCTGCTTGCTCATGGGCGCACCGAACACTTCACGCTGGTTGACCCGCTTGCACATCAGCTCGAACGCTTCCTGGGCAGCACCAATCAGGCGCATGCAGTGGTGAATCCGGCCCGGGCCAAGACGACCTTGAGCGATTTCGAAACCCCGGCCTTCACCCAGAATCATGTTGGCCTTGGGAACACGCACGTTGTCGAAAATCACTTCCGCATGGCCTTCCGGAGCATCGTTGTAACCAAACACCTGCATCGGGCGGACGATGTTCACCCCCGGCGTATTGGTGGGCACCAGAATCTGGGATTGTTGCTGGTGGCGGTTGGGGTTGTCCGGGCTGCTCTTGCCCATGACGATCATGATTTCACAGGTCTTGCGCATGGCCCCGCTGATGTAGAACTTGCGGCCATTGATGACGTAGTCATCACCGTCTTCGGTGATACGCGTCTCAATGTTGGTGGCATCGGAAGACGCCACTTCCGGCTCGGTCATGGCAAAGGCACTGCGAATACGGCCTTCCAGCAGCGGCTGCAGCCACTCTTTCTTCTGGGCTTCGTTGCCGTATTTGGCCAGCACTTCCATATTCCCGGTATCCGGTGCGGCACAGTTGAACGCCTCGGAAGCGATGCGGCAGCGACCCATTTCCTCGGCCAGGGGCGCATATTCCAGGTTGCTCAAGCCGGCACTGTATTCCCCGTATTCCTTGGGCAAGAACAGGTTCCACAGACCTTTGGCTTTGGCTTTTTCCTTCAGCTCATCCATGATCGGCGGGGTTTCCCACGGGCTCTTTTCCAGCTGCTCGTGGTACAACCCTTCCACCGGGCGAATTTCGGTGTTGATGAAATCGCGCACCTGGGCGATCAATGTCTGCATTTTTTCTGTGTACTGAAAATCCATGAAGCTCTCCCATTGAAAAATGCGGCACGCAGCACGCCTCACGCTACAGGCAAAGGCGCCATCAAGGGTGCTGAATGTCTTTCTTTAATAATAAGTAATCGCCTCGAAGCGGTCCGGGCGATCCAGGTGCGGCACGTTATTGAAACTGGCCATGCGCACCACCTTTTGATTGAAAAAGCCGTGGCTCACACTGCTGTTGCGAATCTGCAGATTCAGCTCTACCACCGCATCATCCGACGCCCCCAGAACATGCTTGATAAACATGGCCATGGCACCGCCAGAGCTGACAATCAGCACCCGGTCCTTGCCGCTGTACTGTTGCTGGATGTGATCGCGGGCACCGGCAACCCGGTCGGAAAAGCCCTGCCAGGTTTCCGGTAGATCGCCAGTGAGTGTATCCATGCGCCAGTGTTTCATGGCGGTTTTCAACGCCTTGTAGAACGCCGCCACCGGAGCCCCTTCACCGGGTACCTGATCCGGATGCTGCGTCAGATAGGCATCCACCAGCGACTGGAAATCGAATTCGTTAAGCCCCGGCTGAATGTCTTCGGGCAAGGCCACGCCCAGGCCTTCGCAAATGCCGGCCCCGGTTTCCCGGTGACGCACCAGGTCACCGCACACCAGGGCATCAAAGCCCATATCGCGTTCGGCAAAATACTCGCCCAGCCAGCGTGCCTGCTGGTGACCCAGTTCGGAAAGGCGATCGTAATTATCGGTACCGAACGACGCTTGCCCGTGGCGGACAAGATAGAACTGGGTCATGCGCGAATCCTCGTGATCTGAAAAGCGATTGGACCAGACTAGATCAGGGTCTTTAGTTAGTGAAATTGATATTTTGCATCCCGCTCAATAAATTCCATGCATTCCGCAATGACTATTATTCGGAACACTGTTCCGATATCGTCCATGGTTTTCCCTTTCCGGAGATACGCCATGACGGACCTGACACTCACCAGCGGATTTATTCAAACCCGTGAGCACAACGCCGTGCTGCACGTCACCCTGGATCGCGCTGACAAGCTCAACGCGCTTACCGTCGCCATGTATCAGGACCTCACCGCAGCGGTCCAACACCTGGCGGAACGGGATGACCTGAATGCACTACTTATTACCGCCAAAGGGCGCAGCTACTGCGCGGGCAACGATATCCAGGACTTCCTGCAGGCGGACCCGGCCAGCCGCGACGACGGCAAACTGAGCCCGGCGATGGTGCTTATTCATGCCCTGATGGCTCTGGATAAACCCGTCATCATGGCGGTACAGGGCAACGCTACCGGCATCGGCACCACCATGTTGCTACACGCCGACCTGGTCATTGCCGCCGATGACGCCCGCTTCCACACCGCCTTTATCAACCTGGGCCTGGTGCCCGAAGCCGGCTCCAGCCTGATTCTTCCCGCCCTGATTGGTCGCCAGAACGCCAACCGCTTGTTGCTGGCCGGCGATACGTTTAACGCAGAGGAAGCCGAACGAATGGGGCTGATTGCCTATAGAACGGGGGTGGATGAGCTGGCATCAGAAGCGCTGGCGTTGGCTGAGAGGCTGGCGGAGAAAACTCCCGCCGCCATCGCCATGACCAAACAGCTGACGCGCCTGAGTGACGCAGCCATCAAGACACAGATAGAAAAGGAAAGTGTGATGTTTGCCGAGCGCATGTTCAGTGACGACACGCGGGCGATGTTCGCCGGGTTCCTGAAGAAATAAAGTTCATGACGCCATTGAGGGAATGGCATTGGTTTGAGAGTGTTGCCTGATCCATTCACGGCGGAGGGCGCCAGGCGCCTAACGCCCGGCGCCTGAAGCAAACAGCCGAAAAACCTAACTGCTTCTAGCGTCTGGCGTCTGGCTTGATGTCACTTCATCACCCCACGCAGCGACACCTGCACCACTTCGTTGATCAACTCGGTGAGTTGCGCCGGCGTATCGCCCTCGCGGGGGTGGTACCACTGAATCACCGAGTTCATCGCTCCGAACACCGGCTTGATGGACACCCGGGGGCGAATGGCCTGCATGGTGCCATTGCCAATGCCTTCTTCCAGAACGGCCATAAACAATTCTTCACAGCGATTGCGCCGGGCCTGGAGGCGTTCCAGCTGGGCACGCTGCTCCGCTGTGGTGCTACTACGCAATAACATCTGCACCGCTTCCGAGACCGTGCGCTGATAAGGCTGAGTCAGAATGAGGGTGCGTACATAGCTTTCCGCCATGGCGGTAAAACGTTCCGGGGCGGGTAACCCGGATTCAGCAATCGGAGTCAGACCGTCAAACAGCGCATCCATGGCACGGTGGTGAATCTCGAAAAAGAGCTCTGCCTTGGAGCTAAAATAGTGATACACCATGCCCTTGGTGGCAGACAGGCGACGGGCAATATCATCAATACTGGTCGCATTGAATCCCCGCTCCATGAAACACAGCGCGGCCGCGTCGAGAATCGCTTCACGCGGTTCGTTTACCAATGCCTCATTCGGATTCGCCATACTCGTGTCTCCCGTCCTTTCATCCTTGCCTTTTGCCCCCTTCTCACCCTTCCGCCATGGTGATTTAAAGGAGCCCTGCAACCGCCTTTCTTTGTGACTGCTCGCTCTTGGGACGGTTTGCGACCGGAGTCTGACATAACTTGATAGAGCCACCATTGACCACACAGGCAAGCCATGACGGATTTCTCGCCCTCCATGGCGCTTTTCACCCTTTACGGCTGATTACGCCGCTCGCATACTGATTCTTTTTAAAACAACATTTTGAAAAGCAGGTCTCGGTAGCCATTATCCGGGCCACCAACGGGAGAGCACCATGAGCAAACAGCAAACCAGCATCGAAGAGCTGCAGGCAAACGTTGGCAAGAACGTTGGCGAATCTCAGTGGCGCACCGTCGACCAACAGCGCATCGACGGCTTTGCCGAGTTGACTGAAGATCCCCAGTGGATCCACACCGACCCGGAACGAGCCGCCAAGGAAAGCCCCTTCGGCGCCACCATCGCCCACGGCTTTTTGTCCCTGTCACTGCTGTCTGCCATGGCCATCGATGTATTGCCCACCATCAAGGGGCAGGTCATGGGCATCAACTACGGCTTCGACAAGGTTCGCTTCATGAACCCGGTCCGCGAAGGCAGCAAAATCCGAGGCTCGTTCACCCTGCTGGAAGTCAAACAGCGCTCCGACAATGAATGGCAACTTCGCCACGGTGTGCAGGTCGAGATCGAAGGGCAGGAAAAGCCCGCCTTGATTGCAGAATGGTTGAGCCTGGCAATCGTCAAATAACAGTCGCGAACGACGAGCTGCGAGTAACGAGTAGCGAAAACCAAAGCCCGGGGTCGGTCTTTCTTTCGCTTCTCGTAACTCGGTACTCGCAACTTATCTTCAGGAGTAAAGAAGCATGACAATTCGTTTTGATGATCAGGTGGCCATTGTCACCGGCGCGGGCAACGGCCTGGGCAAATCCCACGCCCTGGAACTGGCTAAACTCGGCGCCAAGGTGGTCGTCAATGATTTCGGGGGTGCCCGCGATGGTAGCGGTGGCTCCAGTGAAGCCGCCGAACAGGTGGTTGCTGAAATCAAGGCCGCCGGTGGCGACGCCATTGCCAATGGCGCGGATGTGTCCAACGTGACCCAGGTTGAAGCCATGGTCAAAGAGGTCATGGATACCTGGGGCCGTATCGATGTGCTGATCAACAACGCCGGCATTCTGCGCGACAAGAGCTTCGTCAAGATGACCCAGGACGACTGGGACAAGGTGGTGGCCGTCCACCTCACCGGCTCACAAATCTGCAGCAAGACCGTTTGGCCAATCATGCGTGAGCAAGGTTATGGCCGCATCGTGATGACCACCTCCACCTCGGGCCTGTACGGCAACTTCGGCCAGGCAAATTACGGCGCCGCCAAGACCGCTGTCGCCGGGCTGATGAACACCCTGTGCCTGGAAGGTGAAAAGTACAACATCAAGGTGAACTGCATCGCCCCTACCGCCGCCACTCGCATGACCGAAGACCTGATGCCCCCGGAAGTGCTCGCCATGCTGGAGCCAAAGGAAATCACCCCGGCCGTGCTCTTCCTGGCAAGTACGGAAGCGCCCACCCACCGCATTTTGCTGGCCGGTGCCGGTTGCTACGCCATGGTACGTCTGATGGAAAGCGAAGGCGTTTACCTGAGTGACGAAGAGCGTAATGTGGATGGCGTAGCCGCCCACTTTGAACAAATCGGCAACATGGACAACGCCAGCGAAATGATGGCCGGCGGCGACCACGTAACCAAGATTCTGACCATGGCCGCCAAAGCCAAGGGCATCAAGCTGGGTTAAAGAACCGTAGCGAGAGGCGAGTACCGAGTTTCGAAGCACAAAACCGGGCTGCTAACATGTTCTGGTTTCGCCTTTCGAAACTCGGTACTCGTCACTCGCTTCTCACATATTTCAGGCTGCTGCATCCTCCCCTCACAGCAGCCCTTATCAGGACCAGGAGAGAGCAATGACCAGAGAAGCCGTAATCGTATCCACCGCCCGTACCCCCATTGGCAAGGCCTACCGCGGTGCCTTCAACGACACCCAGGCTCAGGCACTGGGTGGTCACGCCATCAAACATGCCGTGGAGCGCGCAGGCATTGATCCTTCCTCCATTCAGGACGTGATCATGGGTGCCGCGCTGCAGCAAGGCAGCACCGGTGGCAACGTGGCCCGCCAAGCGGCCCTGCGCGCCGGCCTGCCCACCAGCGTATCCGGCATGAGCATGGACCGTCAGTGCGCCTCCGGCCTGATGGCCATCGCCACCGCCGCCAAGGAAATCATCGTCGACAACATGGACGTGGCCGTGGCCGGTGGCCTAGAGTCCATCTCCCTGGTGCAGAACGACAAGATGAACACCTTCCGCGCTGCCGATCCGTGGTTGAAAGAAAACCGCCCGGACATCTACATGTCCATGCTGGAAACCGCCGAAATTGTCGCAGACCGTTATAACGTGTCCCGTGACAGCCAGGACGAATACGCCTTCCAGTCACAAATGCGCACCGCTGCCGCCCAGGAAGCCGGCAAGTTTGATGACGAAATCGCCCCCATGACCAGCGTCATGAAAGTGATGAACAAAGAGACCAAGGAAATTTCCGACGTGGAAGTGACCCTGGACAAAGATGAAGGCAACCGCCCGCAAACCACCCTGGAAGGCCTGCAATCTCTGCAGCCCGTATTCAAGGGTGGCCAACAGGTACAGGAAGGCGGCTTTATTACCGCCGGTAACGCCTCCCAGCTGTCTGACGGCGCCAGCGCCTGCGTACTGATGGACAGCAAGGAAGCCGAGCGTCTGGGCCTGCAACCGCTGGGCGCCTATCGCGGCATGGCCGTCGCTGGCTGTGATCCCGACGAAATGGGTATTGGCCCGGTGTATGCGGTGCCCAAACTGCTCAAGCGTTTCGGCCTCACCGTTGATGACATCGGCCTCTGGGAGCTGAACGAAGCCTTTGCCAGCCAGTGTCTCTACAGCCGTGACAAGCTCGGCATCGATCCGGAAAAATACAACGTCAACGGCGGCGCCATCTCCATCGGTCATCCCTACGGCATGTCCGGTGCCCGCATGACCGGCCACGCACTTATCGAAGGCAAGCGCCGCGGTGTGAAGTATGTAGTCGTGACCATGTGTATCGGTGGTGGCATGGGTGCTGCAGGTCTGTTCGAAGTGTTCTAAACGGAATCGCGCTGATTCTGTTTCCCCTTGGGGGCACCGCCTGGTGCCCCTTTTTTTGCTGCATCACGCATTAGGGAACCTCTCGCACTGTGCAGGACGCGCAACGCCGAATGCCAGACGCGACAACCACACAAACAGGAAATAAAACCCTGCTACAGCGCCGCTGCAAGCGCTTCTCTTGAGGGACGAACCTGGCGAAGCGAGGGGATTTCCAGCAGGCTGACTTCTTTCGCAGATAACGTCGGACGCCTGCCTGATAACCGCTGCCCAACCCTTCCTGCGATGCCTGTGGATCAGCCCTGGCCACCGCAAGCTTGCAAAGTCATCACACGGTACTTCGACGATAAAATTCATCGCGTAGCCATGCCTCCTGAGACCATCGGCAATCTCATTACGACACGAACCAGCGCCCCCTCCCAACAGAGAACCACCTCACAATCATTAGAAAATGTGTCTGCCGGCAAAAAAAATTACCAAAAACGAAACATTCTTTTGCTTGTTACCTGAGGTAACGAACAAGGTTCAAAAGTAAACTTTATATATTCCAGTGTTTCCTTTTCTCGGTTTACACGCAGATATCCTGGTACGCCTGCCCCAAAAAAAGCCAGATCCACCCTCATGACACTCCCTCCCAGCCTCTTTTTGCCCCCTTTGTCGTCTTGACCACATACCAAGCGGTATGTATGAATTAAGCATGACTTGTCGGTTTTCGGAATCATGATTCAAAAAAATGATAACGCTGACAGGATCAGAAATTTAACGCCCGATGGGACAGGGCGAGTTTCAGCAGTGCGCTACAACAACGTTCACAACAACAAACGGAATGTCTGCCCGGTTCATCCCCGGTGCAGTGGGAGAGCAAAATAATGCGAAGCAAAGCAATCGCTGTCGGCTACAGCAGCGTCCTGGCCTTGGGCCTGCTGTCAGCTGCCGCCCCGGCCATGGCCGGCGGTGAATACAAGTTCAACGATGACTTCAGTGCCAAATGGAACCTGAAGGCCTCCGTGGGCGCCATCTCCCGGATGGAATCTGCCAGCAAGGAAAACCTGTTCGCCGGTGACACCCCCGGCGGCACCGCCGGTTCTGCGGTGTCCGATGACGGTAACCTGAACTATGACGGTGGCGAAGTGGTTTCCTCCGTGGTCAAAGCCGTGGGTGATTTCAACCTGCAGTACAAGAACTACGGCCTCTTCGTACAGGCCAAGACCTGGTACGACTACACCCAGAAGGAAGGCTATGTTCCCCAGGGCAACTACCCCAATGAATTCCAGGGGGGCAAGCTGAGCGACGACGGTTTCCATCGCAATTCCCAGTTCCAGGGTGCAACGTTCCAGCAGGTCTTTGCCCACGGCACCTTCCAGGTGAACGAACAACCCCTGAAAGTGGCAGCAGGTCGTAAACTGCTTCTGTGGGGCCGTAGCCTTTATTCACGCGGCTCCTTCAGCTCACTGAATGCGGTCGACCTGGCCGCATTGCACCGCCCCGGGTCGGAGTACACGGAATTTCTGACGCCCTCTGGCATGGTCACCGTGGATTACAACTTCACTGACCGCCTGAGCATGAAGTCCTTCTATCAGTATGAGTGGCGTGCGGCGAATCTGGACGGTTGCGGGACCTTCTTCTCTACCCTGGACAACACCGCACTGGGCTGTGATGCCACCTTCTCCAGCTCGGTCATCATGCCGAACCAGGATGCCTACAATGCCGGTGTTTATATTCCCCGCAGGGATGAAAATGAACCCAAGGACGGCGGCCAGTACGGCCTGAAGTTTGACTACGCGTTCCCGGAATCCAAGGCCAAGATCGGCACCTACTTCTTCAATTATCACAGCCGACTGCCTTACTACTCGGTGACCAAGGAAGACAGCCCGCTCCCCCAGGGCATCACCGCAGGCAACGATATCGCCTACTTCTATGAATACCCGGAAGACATTCAGGTATTCGGCCTCACCGCCGACAAGACCTTTGAGGGCGTGGGCAACCTGGCGCTGAACCTGAGCTACCTGCCGGACATGCCGATCCAGATCAATACCCCTGACCTGACCACCTCCCGCGTACTGGAAGCCAACGGCGTTCCTGCAGCAGCGGTACAGGGAGCGGGTTTCTCCATCCCGCAGGGCACCATCGACTACGTCTACAACTCCGGCAGCGAAGTGCACGGCTTTGAGGAGTTTGACATTCAGCGTGCCGAGCTGGCCTTCACCACCATCATCCCCAAGTTGATGGGCGCGCAGAAAACCGTCGTTTCCATGCAGGTGGGCTCGGAATTTATTCCTGATCTACCCAAGCAGGACCAGATGCGCTTCCGTCGCCACACCAACTTTGGTGTCGGCGAACTGGGAGAAGACGGTTATGTCACCGACTTCAGCTGGGGCTATCAGCTGAGCCTGACCTCCACCTACGCCAACGCCATCGGCGCGGTCTCATTGACCCCTGGCCTGACCTTCAATCATGGTGTTGAGGGTTATTCCAGTGATGACGCGATGCAGGAAGATTCCCGTACCGTCGGCGTAAGCCTGGGCATGGCCTACAAGCAACTCAGCGCCAACCTGTCCTATACAACCTATAACGACGAAGAGTACAGCGTGGTCGAAGATCGGGATTACCTGTCCCTGAGCACCACCTACAACTTCTAAACGGATAGTGAAACAGCCGGCCACGGCCGGCTTTTCTCAAGAGGATGGAAACCATGAAAAAATTGCAATTTACCCTGGTGGCCCTGTTCGCTGTACTGCTTACCGCCTGTGCCAGCGGCTATCACGACACCAAAGTCATCAGCGCCGAAACCGGCTCCCAGCCTGCACCAAAGGGCCCGTACCAATCCCTGGTGGTTGGCGTGCTGGTCGATCATGAACTGCGTGAACATCTGGAAGATGCCATTGTGGCCAAGTTTGCGGCCATGGGCGTAAAAGCCACCGCAGCCTACACCGTTTATGGCGACAAGGGCGTCGAAGGCAAAAGCCTGGACTACCTGGCCAAGCGCATGAGAGATAACGGTTTTGACAGTGCTCTGGCGATCCATCTGGAAGACCTGACCACGGAAACCACTGAGGTCAAAGGCGATCCAGGCGTGGCCATTCCGGCCAGCGCCGGCATGACCATGACCCCGCAGGTTTACAGCCCGGACTTCTATGTGAACGAAGATATCTACACCGCTCGCCTGGAACTGTGGGACGTGGACCAGAAAGCCATTGTCTGGACCGGCAAGACCGTCAGCTTCAACACCGGCGGCTTCAAGGGACTGGAAAAAGGCGCGGACCACTATGCCAAAACCATTACCGACGCCATTGAGGATGCCAACATCTTCTGATTCTGATTTCTCCGTTTTGTCTTAAATGTGGATTGTCTCCACCTTCCTCGCCCACTTCGGTGGGCGTTTTTTTTGTCGCTCTGCGACCGCAGCATGCTTCACGCTGCATGCACCACGCTAAATCGTCCTGCTGCGCGTGATTGCGGTGGACCCGAAAGCACTACCCGCATCCAGAAATAGCCACCGGCTATCGTGCGGCATGGTTCCAGCCTCTTGCACCCTCCCCGCGCTGCCGCTACTCTTTGACCTTCAATGAAGCGAATTCACGAGACATGACCATGCACGCAGCACAGCTCAACACACATACCCTGACTGGCCCAATGGCCGGTATGGCGGTGTCTGCTGCGTCTTATTACGGGTATTGGTTTAGCCGCTCGCGCGCCTGACCCGTACTCAGGCGCGCCCGTTAAGGGACGCCTGCCGAACACATGAAACCCCGGCCGGTAACCCGCCCGGGGTTTTTTATTGCCCAGACAAACAGACAAATGCAACACAGGGACAACACCATGTATCGCTATCGACCGAACCACCTGACCACCCGATTTAGTCGCTGGCTACGCCAGCGCACCGCCACACAACGATCGACGAATCACGCGCGACGATAACGCGCCGCAGTATTAAGGGAAGATCATGCAACAGGTAAACAGCCAACAGACAGAGAACACCGACAGCACAATCCACGACCGTCAGGCCTCGCCGCGACGCAGCCTGCCGCTGCCCTCCCCCACGGTACTGCGTCAGCGCCTGCCGGTGGGTGCCGCACTCGCCGCGCAAATTGAGCACCAGCGCCAGACCATTCGCAACATTCTCAATGGCGAAGACTCCCGCCTGCTGGTGATCACCGGGCCCTGCTCCCTCCACGACCCCCAATCCGCCCTGGAATACGGCCACCGCCTGGCGGAGCTGGCTACGCAGCTGGACGACAAAATCTTCATCGTCATGCGCGCCTATGTGGAAAAGCCCCGTACCACCGTGGGCTGGAAAGGCATTCTCTACGACCCGCATCTGGATGGCAGCAATGACATTGCCACCGGGTTGAATGTGTCTCGCCACCTGCTGCTGGATCTGGCCCGGCTGGGTTTGCCACTCGCCACCGAGCTACTGCACCCCATGGCCGCCGATTACCTGGGCGACCTGCTGAGTTGGGCAGCCATCGGCGCACGCACCACGGAATCGCAGATTCACCGGGAAATGGTCAGTGGCCTGCCCCTGCCGGTGGGGTTCAAGAATGGTACCGATGGCAGCATCGGCGTGGCCTGCGACGCCATGGGCGCGGCCATCCACCCACACACGCATCTGGGCATGGATGAGCACGGCCACAGCGCCCTGCTGCAAACCGCCGGCAACCCGGATACCCACCTGGTGCTCCGCGGCGGCCACGACGGCCCCAACTACGATGCCGCCAGCGTGCAACGCGCCGCCGCCGCACTGGAGGCCAAGGGCTGCAACCCGCGCCTGATCGTGGACTGCAGCCATGCCAACAGCGGCAAAGACCCGCTGCGCCAGCCTGCGGCGTTACAGGATCTGCTACAGCAGCGTACTCAGGGGCAAACGGCTATCGCCGGGGTGATGCTGGAAAGCCATCTACACGATGGCAGGCAAGGCCAGGAGAAACCGCTTCAATACGGCCTTTCTATCACCGATGGCTGCCTGGGATGGGACAAAACCCGGTCAGAATTGTGTGCGATTAAGTAAGATGAAACAGGATAAGGCAACCCACACTCCTCCCATTGCGGGAGGGGTGTGGCGTGAACGTTGCAAGCACCGCTTGCGCTGCCATACTTTAACGATTCTCAGGGCCGACGACTCCGCAAGGAACCCCACATGCTCAATAACCTGACTCTCGATCAACTGATCACGGCTTTCGTCGTTTTCCTTGGCGTCATCGCCACGGTGGCCTTCATCGTCTATCTGAAAAATCGCTCAGGTAACGAATAGTTTAGGGTCACGAATACAACAGTGATCCCGTCCCCATCTTGATTACGTTGCCACCAATGCGGCAGCGCACTTCCTTGCCCGGGCGCTTGTCGAATTCCGCATGCAAAATGCTCTTGCGCGTCTCATGGCTGCCCCGGTCCACAGACAGGGTATGCGTACCCGGCGCGGCCTCACCCTGCTCTGCCAGGTAAGCAATAAACTCTGGCATCACCGCCCCGATGGGAGGGAAAGCATCACGCGGCAATGTCGGGTTGAGCAAACGGCCATGGAATTCCGTGAAGCCGGTAATGGTCCCCGGTGCAAACAGGAACAGCTCCGAGGTATACACATCACCGAACAGGTCCGACCAACGATCCGGGTTGAGACTCGCGGCCAGTACGTGCTCAGGTTTGGTAAACGGCACAATCAGCGTGGGCTTGTCCACACTCACCACCATCGGCTTGTACTTGCTGAAAGAGATGTGTTTCTCATCAATATTCAGCGCCGCCGCCAGACGGGGAATTTCCGGGGTGTAACGGTCAATGGTCGGTGTCAGCACCCGGGCAAACTGAATCGCACCGGGGGCACTGTCCCCCTTATCAATAAAGCTCTCAATCCATTGTTCGTTTTGCTTGAGCAGAAACGAAGCGAACTCGCCCTCGTCTTTTGTCATCCCCATTTCATAGGCCACATAAGACGCAGCCAGAATGGTATGGGCACCGAATAATTGCCGGCCTTTGCTATTAAACACCGTCACTGGCGAGGCGCTGTTGCCCGGCTCGATAAACACCGTTTCGGTTTGCTGAAACTCACCGGCAATGGCCGTTTTACTGGCGTCACTACTGTTAGCCGCATCCAGTGTCACCACCGGCACCTGAGTGCCCTGAAAGGGTGCACCCGCGAATACATCAAGCAATGAATAATCGAGAGCCATCATCCTCACCTTTTTTATAATCGTCTCTCTCGACTATGCCGCAAGGCAAAAAGAATGCAATCACAGAAAGGGGAAAAAAGACAAAGGGGAAGGGGTTATCGCGTAGGTCGGATTTACCCAAGGGCACAGAGAGCCTAAAGGCGTAATCCGACATTGGATTTTACCACAATCAGCGAGGCCAGATGTCGGGTTACGGCTACGCCTAACACGACCTACAAGCGGGAGCCGATGGAGCAGTCGTTATTAGCTGTAGTTTGAATTAGGCCGAAGGCCGTAATCCGACACTCAACAGGACCGTTACAATATGAAGTGAAGAGTCAGGCAATGGCGCCTTCACGGGCCCATTCGCAACGTACTCGTAGGGGGGCGTCAGAGGGTTCGTGGTACACATCGGCACTGTCCCACACGAAGGTATGAAACCCGGACAATTCGGTTTCCAGGTGCACCACCGCATTCACCCAGTACATGTTCTTGAGCAAGGATTCGAACTTGGCGATCCAGTGTTCCCACTCGTACTCCACCGCCCGGTAAGACATGCCGAAATGAATCACCTGGGTCTGGAAGGTGCCGCCCATCAAGTCATCGCCGGGCACGGAAAACATCTCCCGGCACAGGAACGGCCACTCATCCGCCTGCGGCAATTGCCGAATGGCTTTACGGTTCTGAAAACAGCTCGTCTTGCGCTCCTGCAAATTGCCAAATGGCAAATGCTTGATGCAACCGTAAACGATGGATTCGTTATCCAAAAAAACACCCCAGAAATCAGCGGCAAGCTACAAGCTTACAGCGACAAGTAAAAATCGAGAACCATTCAAATCAAACCAAGTCACAAGGACGGAACTTTTCTACTTTTCCTAATCCAATCGAGCGTAGCTCGTAGCTCGTAGCTCGTAGCTCGTAGCTCGTAGCTCGTAGCTCGTAGCTCGTAGCTCGTAGCTCGTAGCTCGTAGCTCGTAGCTCGTAGCTCGTAGCTACCCCCTCCCGCATCCCTGCATTTGCTGCTGGTACCGGTTGGCCATGGAGGCCGTGCGTTGGGCCGCGCCTTTCATCCATTTGTTGTTTTTCCAGGTGCCACGGGCATAGCCGCCGTGGCCGGCGTAGTAATTGAGGTAAAGGTTATAGGTGTCGTTCCGGGCCACGCCGTTTTTCTTGTAGCTCTGGTAGTGATACCAGCCAACAAACTGCACCGCATCCTTGAAGTCATCCCGGTCCGCGCCACGGCGACCGGTGGCGTCCTTGTACCAATCCCAGGTGCCATCCAGCGCCTGGGGATACCCATAGGCCGACGACGGGCGTTTCCAGGGAATAAAGCCCAGCAGCTTGGTGCGCGGCGGTTTCGCCTTGGCGTTGAACCCGGATTCCTTATAGATGGTCGCCATCAGCACGGGCACCGGTACCCCGTACTCTTTTTCCGCGCTCTTGGCGTATTTGTACCAGTTGTTGAACCAGCCACCCCGCTGATCGAACACCGCGCAAACATTATCCGTGTTGGTCGGTGTGCCAGCACAGCCACTCAGGGTCAGTACTGCCAAAAGCAGGGTTAGCCAGATTTTCATAACGCTCCCGGATCAATGCCGTGCTGGGTCAACATGGACAGTAGCGCAGCTTCGTCGCATACCTCAACGCCCAACGATTCCGCTTTCGCCAGTTTGGAGCCTGCCGATGCGCCCGCCACCACCGTACTGGTGTTTTTGGACACCGACCCCGCCACTTTTGCTCCCAACTGCTGCAAGGCCTGTTTGGCCTGGTCACGGGTAAGCTGCTCCAGGGTGCCGGTAAGCACCCAGGTTTGCCCTTCGAGAGGCCGACTTTCGGCCTGGACCGGGGCGCGAGCAGCCAGGGCGGCAACCTGATCCTCTGCATCCTGCAAGCGGGCTTGCCAACCGTTCTCCGCCAGCGCCCTGGCCAGCTGTGTCATGACCCCGGAACGCACGCCCTTGGGCTCGGCGCCCGCGCCTTCAGCCGCCGCAGCGCTCAATTCAGCCACGGTGCGGAAGTGCCCGCCGAGGGTTTCCAGCGACTTGTCACCAATGCCCTCAAGATTCATGCCCAATCGCTTGGCGGATTTGAGCAACTGCGCCAGCGTCAGGCTGTTCACAAAGGCTGCCGAGGGCACGCCGCTGGCCTGCGGGTTCACCCCTTCCGCCAACAAGCCGTCGATCACCACCTCGTTATCCGCTTCCGCAAAGAAGGCGCCAATGGCCTTGGCCACTTCCATCCCCACATCCGGCACCGCCAGCAATAGCAGCAAGGGGGCGCGGCGAATGCCCTCCAGATCACCAAAACAGTCCGCCAGATTCTTGGCGGTCTCTTCACCGATCTGCAAAATGCCCAGTGCAAACAGGAAACGGCCCAGCCCCACGGTTTTGGACGTCTCCAGTGCGGCAATCAGGTTATCCGCGGACTTCTCGCCCATGCGCTCCAGGCCAGCCACCTGCTCGGCTTTCAAGCGGTACAGGTCGGCAACGGTGGCAATCAGCTCCTGATCCACCAGCGCATCCACCAGCTTGTCACCCAACCCATCGATATCCATAGCCCGGCGGGACGCAAAATGCTTGATGGCTTCACGCTGTTGGGCCCCACAGATCAGCCCGCCGGTACAGCGAGCCACCACCTGATCGTCGCCGCGGAGAATGTCGCTACCACACACCGGGCAGGACGGCGGCAAGGCAATATCCCGGGCGTCCGCCGGGCGGCGCTCGGGCAGCGCCCGCACCACCTTGGGAATCACATCCCCGGCCCGGTACACCACCACGGTGTCACCAATACGGATATCCAGCCGCTGAATTTCATCAATATTGTGCAGGGTGGCGTTGCTGACAATGACCCCACCCACGTGCACCGGCTCCAATCGCGCTACCGGTGTCAGTGCACCCGTGCGGCCCACCTGCCAGTCCACGCCGTTAAGCACGGTGAGCTCTTCCTGGGCAGGAAACTTGTGGGCAATGGCCCAGCGCGGCGCCCGGCTGACAAACCCCAGATCCTGTTGCCAGTCGAAACGGTCTACCTTGTACACCACGCCATCGATGTCGTAATCGAGATGATCGCGTTTTTCCAGAATCCCCTGGTAGAACGCCAACAGTGCGTCAACGCCTGCACACACACGCACTTCCGGGTTCACCCGCAGCCCCCAGCTGCGCAGGGCCTCCAGCATGTCGGCATGCGTGGCCGGCTCGGGCACACCTTCCAGCTGAGCCATGGAGTAGGCATAAAATTCCAGTGGCCGGCTGGCGGTGATGCGCGAATCCAGCTGACGCAGGCTGCCGGCAGCCGCGTTGCGAGGATTGGCAAACACCTTCTGCTCTGCAGCTTCCTGGCGGGCATTCAGCGCGGCGAAGCCGGCGTGGGGCATCACCACTTCACCCCGCACTTCCAGCCGCGATGGCACTTGGCTACCCCGTAGCGTCAGAGGAACAGAACGAATGGTCCGGGCATTAACGGTGATGTTTTCTCCGGTCTGTCCATCCCCCCGGGTGGCCGCTCGTACCAGTTGCCCGTCCAGGTACAACAGGGAAATCGCCAAGCCGTCCAGTTTGGGCTCGGCCACGTAGTCCACGGTTTCGTCCACCCCCAGGCGTTCGCGAATCCGTTTATCAAAGGCGCGCAAGTCATCGTCATCGAAGGCGTTATCCAGACTCAGCATGGGCACTTCGTGCTGCACCTGCTCAAACGCATCCAACGGCACATCCCCAACCCGCTGGGTAGGCGAATCCGCGGTAATCAAATCCGGGTACTGGGCTTCCAGGTCTTTGAGCTCACGAAACGCCCGGTCGTACTCGGCATCCGGCACCGCCGGATCGTCCTGCACATAGTAGCGATAAGACCAGTCGTTGAGCTGGTCACGGAGGTGTTGGGCTTTCTGGATGATGTCTGGATTAGGCACGGTAGCAGCAGCTAATAATGAATAGTGAATAATGGATAGCGAACGACTCGCTCTGTAGGAGCGCCACTTGAGGCGCGAACCCGGTGTTGTTTTTATACCGCTTCGCGCCTCAAGTGGCGCTCCTACAGTGTCATCTTAAACGTAGGGCGCATCCTGCAGATGCCAGGAGTCTCGAGGTACGAGTAACGAGGTACGAGTAACGAGGTACGAAAACCTTTTGTATTTCGCTTCACGAAACTCGTCACTCGCAACTGCTTTTACGCGCTGGGTACCCGCTGGCGACGCTCGAATTCCTGCACGCGCTGGCGCAGGTGTTCCATGGTCTGCGGGGTCAGCACGCTGTGCTGTTCATCCTTGAGTTCACCGTCCAGCTCAGCGGCCAGGCGCTGACAAATGGACAGCATCTTGTCCAGAGCGCCAATAGCATCCGTCGGCCCCGGCAATTTCAGGAAGAAAGTGACGCCGGCAAAGGTCTTGTCTTCCATGGTATCCAAATCGAAGGTACCCGGCTCCACCGCGTTGGCCATGGAGAATTGCAGCTCATCGGCACCCTGCACGCTCACATGCCGGTGGAAAATATTCATGCGGCCATAGCGCAGGCCCGCTTCCAGCAACATGCGCAACAGCGCATTGCCTTCGAACGGCGCGCCACGGTGGGCAATCAGGTGTACCACAATCACTTCCAGCACGGGCTGGGGCTCACGGGGCGCCTTGGGTGCCGGCCGGGCTTCTACCCGCGCTTCCTGGCGAGGCGCCTGACGCGGTGAAACCCGAGGGGCCGGTTCGGGCTCGGGTTTTGGCTCAGGCGGTTTTTCCGCTACCGGTTGTGTCGGCGCCGGGGCGGGCTCGACATCAGGCTCCACCGTGCGCTCTGGCTGGGGCTCTGGTTCCTGCTCACCGTCGAACAGGCTTTGCTGTTCTGCAGTACGCGCTTCCGCCGCCGCTTCATCGGGTTCCATCACCATGGGCGGACGCTCATCCTGCTCTGCATCCTCCATGGCCCGGCGGATCACCCGAGCAGAACCAATCAGCTCCGGGTTGTAACCGCTACTTTCTTCTTCCTCCGCCTGATCGCGATAGCGCGGGTCGATGCGCATACGCAACCGCCCGTGCCGCTCCCGGATCATCCGCCGCACGCCGTCGGCCAGAATCAGCAGAATCAGAATAACCAGAATACCAATCAATGTTTCCAGGTTCAGGCCCATTGCCTCTTCTTCCTTGCTTGTGCTGAAGTGCCGCTGTTACAGCGGCACCGATTCCTCACATCGCCGCCATTTCGGCCGCTTCTTCCACATCCACCGATACCAGACGGGATACACCGGGTTCATGCATGGTGACCCCCATCAGGGTAGCAGCCATCTCCATCGCAATCTTGTTATGTGTGATGTAGATAAATTGCACTTTTGCAGACATTTCCGACACCAGGTTACAGAAACGCCCCACGTTGGCGTCATCCAGCGGCGCGTCCACCTCATCGAGCAGGCAGAATGGCGCCGGGTTGAGCTGGAAGATACTGAATACCAGTGACAAGGCGGTGAGCGCTTTTTCACCGCCGGAAAGCAGGTGAATGGTGCTGTTTCGCTTGCCGGGTGGCCGCGCCATGATGGTGACACCGGTGTCGAGCAGGTCGTCGCCGGTGAGCTCCAGGTACGCATGGCCACCGCCGAAGACCTTCGGGAACAGCTCCTGCAGACCACGGTTGATGCGGTCGAAGTATTCCTTGAAGCGCGCCCGGGTTTCCCGGTCGATCTTGCGGATGGCGTTCTCCAGGGTACCGAGTGCGTCTTCCAGGTCTTCGTTCTGGCTGTCCAGGTAATTCTTGCGCTCGGACTGCTGCTGATATTCGTCAATGGCCGCCAGATTGATCTGCCCCAGGCGGGAAATCCGCTGGCCGATCATGTCCATTTCCTGGGCCCACTGCTGCTCATCCGCCTCGTCCGGCAGGTTTTGCAGCACGGTATCCAGATCAAAATTCTGTTCAGAAAGCTGTTCGGCCACGGTCTGCCGGCGAGTACTCAGGTCCTGCCACTGCATGCGCTTCTGGTCCATGGTGCTGCGCACTTCCTGAGCCTGACGCTCAAACTGGCCACGCTGCCCTTCCAGGTTACGCATTTCATGGTCAACCGTTTCCAGCTCACGGCGGGCTTCGGCGAGCTTGTGCTCGGCTTCCAGACGCACTTCCAGCTTTTCTTCCAGCTGCATTTGCAGTTCCGTACCCGGCTCGTCGCCCTCATTGGTCTGCTCTTCCAGCAGCGCCTTGCGCTCCGCCATCATCTGCACCTGGGTCTCCAGGCGGCTCAGGTTCTGGCGCAGGGAGTCTGCCTGGGTGCGGGCACCCTGTACTTCCATGGCCAACTGGTGAGACTGATCGCGGTCGTGGCGCGCTTTCTGGCGGGACTCGTCCAGCCGCAGGCGCAGCTCATCCCGGCGGGATAGCAAGGCTTCGCGCTCACCGCTGTCGGTTTCCATGGCGTCCAGCGCTTCCGCCAGCACCGCCCGGGCCTCTTTCAGGTGTTCCTGTTCCTGTTCCAGCTGCTCGTTGGTCTCGTCCATTTCCCGGCTGAGACGCTCACGGCGCATGGTGATCTGCTCCAGGCGCACCTGCCGGGCGCTGACCTGGGCATTGATCTCGCCCAGCTCACGGTTGATCCGGCTCGCCTGGCGCTGTACTTCTTCGCGCTCTTCTTCCAGTTCGGAAATCTGCTCGCGGGTGCTTTCCAGCTGTTCTTTCAGGCTATCCACGGTGGCCTGGAGCGTATCAATCTCGCCTTCCAGGGTCTCCAGCTCACGGCGGCGCTCCAGAATACCGGCTTCCTGATCTTCCTCTTTGGCCACTTTCAGCCAGTCCGGGCCCAGCCAGATACCATCACGGGTCACCACGGATTCGTGGGCGTCCAGCTGGCCACGCAGGGTCAAGGCCGCATCCAGATTATCGGCCACGTACACCCCGGCCAACAGGCCTTCCGGAGCCTGCCCCTGAACGTGTTCACGCAGTAGCGTGGATTTGCTGCCCGCCGCCGCCGTGGCGCTGGGGCTAACCAGCGCCACACGGCCATGGGAAAGGTCATCCAGCCATTCACCCAGCTGATCAAAGCCGCTGACGGCGACGGCCTGAATGCTGTCGCCCAGCACCGCTTCCAGGGCTTTTTCCCAGCCTTCCGCCACTTGCAACTGGTCGGCGAGACGCGGTTCGTCATCCAGTTCATGCCGGGTCAACCAGTCGCTGACCGCGCCATCGTCGCCCATGGCCGCTTTCTGCAGGGCTTCCAGGGAGGTGCGGCGGCCCTTCAGGCTTTGCAACTTCTCGCGGGCCTCATCCAGCTGACGGCCCCGGTCGCCGTTATCCCGGCGAAGCTGGTTGATCTCTTCCTGCAGGGACTCGCTGCGCAGTTCGTTTTCTTCCGACTGCCCGCGATATTGCTCCACCTGCTCTTCCAGCTCGCGCATTTCCTGGGCCAGCGGGCCAGCATCCAGGGATTCCTGCTCTTTCTTCAGACGGTCGATACGGTCGCGCAGCCGCTCCTGGGACTTGTCCAGATGCTGAATGCGGGACTGCTCCACCTCGGCCTGGCGGCGAGATTCCCCGGATTTGCCGTTGAATTCTTCCCACGCCTGCTGCCAGTTCTGCATGGTCTCTTCGGCCAGTGCCAGCGCTTCGCTGGACGCTTCCTGCTGCTCGGAGACCATTTCCAGTTCCGGCTCGCGCTCGGCCAGAATGGCATCCAGTTCCGCCACTTTCTCACTGTCGATGCGCAGGTGCTCGTCGCCTTCTTTCCAGCTGGCACGTACCTGGTCCAGCTCCTCGTACAGCTGCTGCTTGCGCTCGCGCTGATGCTGGATGCTCTGCTCCAGGCGTGCCACTTCCGCCCCCAGGGCGTAAAAATGCTGCTGGACTTCGTTAAAGCGCTCCTGCACTTCGTGGTGCTTCTCGCGCAGGCGTTCCACTTCCGCGTCCACGTGGCGCTGTTCTGCCACTTTCGCTTCCATGGACACGTCCAGTTCGCCAATCACATGGTCCAGCTGCTTGACCTGCACATCCAGCCCTTTCCAGCGCAACGCCTTGAGCTGCGCGCCTTTCAGGCGTTCTTCCTCTTTGTACTGCTTGTATTTCTCTGCCGCGTTGGCTTGGCGGCTCAGGCGTTCCAGCTGACGCGTCAGCTCGTCGCGAATATCCGTCAGGCGCTCCAGATTCTCACGGGTGCGACGAATACGGTTCTCGGTCTCGCGGCGGCGGGCCTTGTACTTGGAGATCCCCGCCGCTTCCTCGATATACACCCGCAGCTCTTCCGGCTTGGCTTCAATCAGCCGGGAAATCATGCCCTGCTCAATAATGGCGTAGCTGCGCGGGCCCAGGCCGGTGCCCAGGAAGATGTCGGAAATGTCCTTGCGCCGGCACTTGGTGCCGTTGAGGAAATAGTTGGACTGGCCGTCGCGGGTGACTTGGCGCTTCACGGAAATTTCGTTGAATTTGCCGTATTCGCCAGTAACGGTGGCATCGGAGTTATCGAAAATCAGCTCGATGGACGCCTGCGCCACCGGCTTGCGGGCATTGGAGCCATTGAAGATAACGTCCGCCATGGACTCACCGCGCAGGTGCTTGGCGGAGGATTCCCCCATCACCCAGCGTACCGCGTCAATGATATTGGACTTCCCACACCCGTTGGGCCCCACCACGGCGGTGAGGTTTTCCGGGAAATTGGTGGTGGTAGGGTCCACAAAGGATTTGAACCCGGCCAGTTTTATTGATTTCAGTCGCATAGTGTCTGCTTAACTCGGGCCAACAGGCCAAAAATTGGGCAAAAACAAGGGTTTTCGCCACCCCTTGAAGCGATTACGGCGCGCCTGGCCACTAAAAGGGCTAAGTCTAGCGACAACCGCAGTCGAATTCATCAGCCGAGATACCGATAAAGGCCACGGCACGCTTCATCCTGCACGCAGCACACCGCAAACCCGGACACGTTTTACGGCATTTGATGTTTTCAGGGCATATGCCAGCCTTCGCGGTCGAAGGACCGCTCTCGCAAAGGAGATTGACCGCAGCCGTCCCAATTATTCGCTGCGCTCACCCCTTCGGGGCCGCCTTTACAGGCGTTCCCTCGCTTCGCTCGGTGAGGGACGAACCGCGCGCAGTGCGCAAATGCCCGTAGGGTACCGGCAACGGCAAAACGCCCCAACATCTCTCGCTTTCCCTTGCAGCTTGAGGCGTACCGCTTGCAACTTGCCTGCACACTGTGCAGCACGGGACACGACAGGTAACATTCTCCACAGCCTGTCTTCGCGTCAGCGCGTGCTGCATGATCCGTGAAGCGTCTCTTGATACAAGGATTACCCGTGTCCCAGATAGCCGATGCCATTGCTTACCTGTCCCGCAGCCTGAAACTGGCCCGCACCCCGGAACTGCGGCGCTATGTGATCATCCCGCTGATCTTCAACATCCTGGTCTTTGGCGGCCTGTACTGGCTCAGCGGCAGCTGGATTGCCGGCTGGATCACCGCCGCCACCGCAGACTGGGCGTTGAGCGGCTTCTGGAGCTTCCTCAATGGCGCTCTGCACTTCCTGGTCGATGCGGCAGTCATACTGGTGTGGATTCTGCTGTTGGGCCTGTTCGCCAGTGTGTTTTCCATTGGCGTACAGCTGATTGCCGCGCCCTTCATGGGCTTTCTGGCGGAAAAAGTGGATATCCAGGTCACCGGCCACCCCATGAACGACGAATCCATCCCCGCCATGATCGTGCGCACCTTCAAGCGCGAGCTGCGCAAAACCTGGTACTGGCTGTGGCGTGCCGCGCTGATTCTGTTTGTGGTGGGGGTGGTTTACTTCATCCCGGTGATCAATGTGTTCGCCTCGGCCATCTGGTTCCTGTGGTCAGGCTGGCTGCTGGGCATGCAGTACATCGATTTCGGCGCCGACAACCGCCAGGTGCCCTTTGAAGTAATGCTGGAGCGGCTGAAAGAAAAGCGCTGGCTGGTGCTCACCTTCGGCGCCATCGTCATGGCCCTGACCATGATCCCGCTGGTAAACCTGTTCATCATGCCGGTGGCGGTGATTGCCGGAACACTGATCTGGGTGGAACAGCTCAGTGGAGAATTAATAGTTAATAATGAATAATTAATAACGTCGCGAGACGGTTTTTCATGTTCGGAAACGCATGAGGCCGCGGCCAGAGTCTGGGCGCGGCCTCATTGCTTTTACAATACGGTTACCGCTGCTCGCGCAGCTATTAATTATTCATTATTAACTATTAATTACTCTCTAGCTACCGCATAAAGCCCAGCTCCCGGAGCTGGTGAATCTTGTCCCGGGTGGCGGCGGCATCCTCGAATTCCAGGTTTTTGGCGTGCTCCAGCATCTTGGCTTCCAGCACCTTGATCTCCTTGGCCACCTGCGCCGGGGAGCGGGCATCTAGGTAATCGGCGGCGGATTCCGCCACTTTCTTCTCACCCTTGTACTTGCGATCGAAACGGCTGCCGCCGCTGTCATCCATGATGTCGCGGATTTTCTTGTTGAGCCCCTGCGGGGTAATGCCGTTGGCCTTGTTGAACGCTTCCTGCTTCTCGCGGCGGCGGTCCGTCTCGCCGATGGCCCGCTCCATGGAGCCGGTCATTTTGTCCGCGTAGAGAATCGCCCGCCCTTCCACATTCCGGGCGGCGCGGCCGATGGTCTGGATCAATGAGCGATCGGAGCGCAGGAACCCTTCCTTGTCCGCATCCAGAATCGCTACCAGCGCCACTTCCGGCATATCCAGGCCTTCACGCAGCAGGTTGATCCCCACCAGCACGTCGAACTTGCCCAGACGCAAATCGCGGATAATTTCCACCCGTTCCACCGTATCGATATCGGAATGCAGGTAACGCACACGGATGCCGTGCTCGTTGAGGTATTCGGTAAGATCTTCCGCCATACGCTTGGTGAGCGTGGTCACCAGCACCCGCTGCTCTTTGGCAATGCACTCCTTGGCCTCCCCCAGCAGATCGTCCACCTGGGTGGTCGCCGGGCGGATCTCGATCTTCGGGTCCACCAGGCCGGTGGGCCGCACCACTTGTTCCACCACCTGCCCCGCGTATTTCTGCTCGTAGGGCCCGGGGGTGGCGGATACAAACACCATTTGCGGTGCCAGTTGCTCCCATTCCTCGAATTTCAGCGGTCGGTTATCCATGGCCGAGGGCAAGCGGAACCCGAAGCTCACCAGGGTTTCCTTGCGGGAGCGGTCGCCTTTGTACATGGCGCCCAGCTGCGGAATGGTCACGTGGGACTCATCGGCAATCAGCAGCGCATTGTCCGGCAGGTAGTCAAACAGGGTGGGCGGTGCATCACCGGGCGCACGGCCAGAAAACAACCGGGAGTAGTTTTCCACGCCGTTGCAGTAACCCAGCTCCTGCAGCATCTCGATGTCGAACCGGGTGCGCTGCTCCAGCCGCTGGGCTTCCACCAGCTTGTTTTGCTCCTTTAGCTCCGCCAGCCGTTCGGTGAGTTCTTCCTTGATCATCTCCACCGCCTTGAGCACCGTTTCCCGGGGCGTCACGTAATGGCTCTTGGGGTAGATGGTGGTGCGCCCGATACGCCGGATCACCTCGCCGGTGAGCGGATCAAAGATGCTGATGGACTCCACTTCGTCATCGAACAACTCGATGCGCACCGCTTCCTTTTCCTCTTCCGCTGGGAAGATATCGATCACATCCCCACGCACCCGGTAGGTGGCGCGACGAAAATCCATTTCGTTGCGGGTGTATTGCAGTTCGGCCAGGCGCCGCAGCAGCTCACGCTGATCAATATGATCGCCCCGCACCAGATGCAGCACCATGGCGTGATAACTGGCCGGGTCACCCAGACCGTAGATGGCGGATACCGTGGCCACGATAATGGTATCCGGACGCTCCAGGATGGCCTTGGTGGCAGACAGGCGCATCTGCTCGATCTGTTCGTTCACCGAAGCATCTTTCTCAATGAAGGTATCGGAGCTGGGAACGTAAGCTTCCGGCTGGTAGTAGTCGTAGTAGGAAACGAAGTACTCCACCGCATTTTCCGGGAAAAACTCGCGAAATTCCCCATACAACTGCGCCGCCAGCGTCTTGTTGGGCGCCATGATGATGGTCGGCCGGCCAGTCTGCTCGATCACATTAGCCATGGTGAAAGTCTTGCCCGAGCCCGTGACACCGAGCAGCGTCTGGTGGCCCAGGCCGTCATCAATACCCTCAATCAGCTGGGCAATGGCCTTGGGCTGGTCCCCGGCAGGCTGGTAATCGGAATGGAGCTTGAAGAGGCTTTCGGGCATGGGGTCTTCCTGATGGCTACCCTTCCAAGCCAGGAAGGCAGCAAAATCATGGTTTTAAAAATCGAGACGTAGTGTAACAGAGCCGGCGTGAATGCGCGGTGGAACGACAACCCCGGAAACACCGGATTTCCCTGTGGGCAATTCAGCTTGCTAAACGAATCGGTGCCAAGACCGCTGTAGGAGCGGAGTAACGCCCGTAGTTCCGTGCGGCCCGAAGGGTGAGCGTAGCGAATAGCTCCTCTGGAGGGACGAACCGCGCCCAGCGCCAACCCCCATAGAGCGAGGGTTTTGGATGATGATAGAGTCTCCGACCAGTATTGAGCGGGCCCGGAAGCGCCCTTTCTTCGCCAAGGCCCAGATTCGTCCCCTGGAAGGGAACTCCTACCGCGGCTTTGTAGAGAGCTCGCACCCAGCAGCCGCGCTCTGGTTGCAGCCCCCACCCTCACCGCCCACAAGGAAACACGGGACATTCCCCGCCTGATCCGGTAAAATGCACGCCCCTTTCTGGGTCGATTGCTGCGCCAAAAGCGCGGCCCAACGACTCTCTAGATGAACGAGGAGTGCATGTCCGATATCAGCCTTTCCGACCGCGTACAACGCATCAAGCCGTCTCCCACTCTTGCCATCACCGCCAAAGCCGGTGAATTGCGCGCGCAGGGCAAAGACATTATTGGGCTGGGTGCCGGTGAGCCGGATTTCGATACGCCGGATCATATCAAAGACGCCGCCATTGAAGCGATCAAGGCCGGCAAAACCAAATACACCCCGGTGGACGGCACTCCCGGCCTGAAGAAAGCCATTATCGACAAATTCCAGCGCGATAACGGCCTGTCCTATGAGCCCGGCCAGGTGCTGGTCTCCAGCGGTGGCAAGCAGAGCTTCTTCAATATGGCACTGGCCCTGCTGAATGACGGCGATGAAGCCATCATTCCGGCCCCCTACTGGGTGAGCTACCCGGATATGGTACTGGTTGCCGGCGGCGTACCGAAGATCCTCGAAACGGACGTGAACAGCCGCTTCAAGATCACCCCGGAACAGCTGGAAGCGGCCATTACGCCGAAAACCCGCCTGTTCGTGATCAACAGCCCCTCCAACCCCTCCGGCATGGCCTATTCCCTGGAAGAACTGGCGGCTCTGGGCGAGGTACTGAAGAAGCACCCGAACATCATCGTCGCCACCGACGACATGTACGAGCATATCCTGTGGACCGGCAAGCCGTTCATCAACATCGTCAATGCCACCCCGGAGCTGTACGACCGCACCGTGGTCATGAACGGCGTCTCCAAGGCCTACTCCATGACCGGCTGGCGCATCGGCTACGCGGCAGGCCCGCAAAAGCTGATTGCTGCCATGAAAAAGGTGCAGTCCCAATCCACCTCCAACCCGGCCTCCATCAGCCAGGCTGCCGCTGAAGCCGCACTGGCCGGCGATCAGGGCTGCGTGGACGAGATGGTCAAAGCGTTCAAGGAACGTCACGACTACCTCACCGCCGCACTGGATGCCCTGCCTGGCGTGAAATGTGCCCAGGGTGACGGCACTTTCTATGCTTTCCCGGACTTCTCCGAAGCCATTGCCAACATGGATGGCGTGGAATCCGACACCGACCTGGCCACCCTGCTGCTGGAAACGGCTGAAGTCGCGCTGGTGCCCGGTTCCGCCTTCGGCGCCCCCGGCTGCATGCGCCTGTCCTTCGCCGTCGGCATGGACACCCTGAAAGAAGCCATCCGCCGGATTGAGCAAGCATTGGCTAAATAAGCAACAAACGCACCCCCGGGGTGTTGACGACCCCGGGAGGCGTCACTAATATACGCGCCTCAAGACATTCCGCCTTAGCTCAGTTGGTAGAGCAAATGACTGTTAATCATTGGGTCGCTGGTTCGAGCCCAGCAGGCGGAGCCAAATAAGAGAAGGGCTTATCCATCGGGTAAGCCCTTTTTCTTTGTCCTAATGATTGGGCGCCCTGCGGCCGCCAGTTAATCATTGGTGAATTCAGTTGCATTCGCCTGGTTCGAGCCCGGCAGGCAAAACACAATAAGAAAAGCCCGGCATCTTTCGATACCGGGCTTTTCTTTGTCTCATGATTGTTCGCGCGTCCTTTCCTAAAACCCTTCCGGATTCTGTTTCTGCCAGCGCCAATGATCCTCGCACATTTTCTCAATGCCCCGCTGTGCCTCCCAGCCCAGCACGGCATTGGCATGGGCCGGATCTGCATAGCAGCTCGCCACATCGCCGGGGCGACGCTCTACTATTTCATAGGGCACAGGGCGTCCAGATGCCTGTGAGAACGCCGTAACCATTTCCAGCACGCTGTACCCCCGGCCGGTTCCCAGGTTCACTGTTAACAGGCCGCCATCCGCGTCCAGCGCCTCAAGCGCAGCCAGATGCCCCTGAGCCAGATCCATAACATGGATATAGTCTCTGACCCCGGTCCCGTCCGCGGTCGGATAATCCCCACCAAAAACGCCCAGCTTTTCACGTTTACCCACCGCCACCTGGGCGATATAAGGCATCAGATTGTTGGGGATACCCGCCGGGTCTTCGCCGATCTGACCACTCTCATGGGCCCCCACAGGGTTGAAATAACGAAGCAACGCCAGCTTCCATTTTTCGTTACTCCGATAAAGGTCCCGCAACATATCTTCAATATGCAGCTTGGTCGCACCGTAGGGGTTAGTGCTACTAAGGGGAAAATTCTCCCGAATCGGCACTGTTGCCGGATCGCCATAGACCGTCGCAGAAGAGCTGAACACCATGGTGCGCACGCCTGCACGCTCCATCGCTTCCAGCAACCGGAGGCTTCCCGTCACATTGCAATCGTAATAACTGAGCGGCATGGCGACAGATTCCCCCACCGCCTTAAGGCCCGCAAAATGGATTACCGCCGCGATGTCATAATCTGAGAACAGGGTATCCAGACAGTTCGCATCGCGAATATCGCCTTCCACAAACGCCACAGCCTTGCCCGCAAGCCGCTCAACACGGTTCAGACTCTCCCGGCTACTGTTACTCAAATTGTCCAGCACCACTACCTGGTGCCCAGCTTCCAGCAACAACAAAACGGTATGAGAACCGATGTAACCCGCGCCGCCCGTTACCAGAATACTTTTCATCATTTTGCCTCCGAGCCTTCAGCTCTCGCCTCAGACTTGTCTTACTCAAAAAGTGGTTTCTGGATGACTCACCGGCCCCCTTCAACCACGTAGGGTGCCTAGCTGAACGGCAGAGGAATTCAACACTCCAGCACAGCCATCACCACAAGAGCCACAACAGGTATGATCACTATGCCATTTTACCGCGCCAGTTTCCGCCATACCTTCAGCACCGGGGACACTGTTGAGCTTACCTCCAGCCCCTACCCAGCCAATAGCTGGGAGCACGCCCGGCAACTGGCCGATGCATTTGGTTATGTGGATGTGCGGATTGCTGTCGAGGACCGACATAGCGATGGCCGAATTACCGTATACCCCATGCTCACCAGTGTTGAATGACCGCGCTCCTGGAACAAGCCACAATCAATGAGCACCGCAACACTATCGCTCACCTCCCACTCATGGGCAGCACCGATCACGCCGCGCCCCGCGCCGTGGTGGTAACTACGAGGGAGCCCGCTCAGGCGCGGCTTATGAAGATGATCCTTGTCGTTTCCTGAAAGGGGTGAGAGGCAGACCATCCTTGGCCTGAGGACAAAATCCAATCACTGCATTGTGTCGGATTACGGCTACGCCTAATCTGACCGACCTACGCCAAATCAGCCTGAAAGGCGCAATTCTGTAGGTCGAATTAGCCTGAAAGGCGTAATCCGACATACTGCTTAGCCAACACCCACCCTACACAATCGCAGCGATCAGTTGCTTCACACAGGCTTCAATATCGTTTTCAGCGGTATTCACCACCAGCTCCGGCTTGGCCGGGGCTTCGTAAGGGCTATCGATACCGGTGAATTCCTTGATAATGCCCTGGCGCGCTTTCTGGTACAGGCCTTTGGGGTCGCGCTTCTCACACTCTTCCAGTGGCGCGTCCACAAACACTTCCACGAACTCGCCATCTTCGAACAACTCACGGGCGGCATCACGGTCCGCCCGGAACGGGCTGATGAAGGCGGTGACAACAATAAGGCCTGCATCCACCATCAGCTTGGCCACTTCAGACACCCGGCGGATGTTCTCAGTACGGTCTTCATCGCTCATGCCCAGGTTCTTGTTCAGGCCGTGGCGCACGTTATCGCCGTCCAGCAAATAGGTGTGTTGACCCTGCTCGGTCAGTGCCACTTCCAGCGCATTCGCCAGTGTAGATTTACCGGAACCGGACAGACCCGTCAGCCAGATACACTTCGGCGTCTGGCCCTTAACCTTCGCGCGATCTGCCTTGGACACATTAGACTCATGCCAGACGACATGGGCCTTGGATTCGTTTGCTTTTTCCTGGTATGGGGAAGACATAAATACCTCACTTTGTTCGAAGAGCAGCGGCTAGCTGCGAGCTTCTAGCTACTAGAAAAACACAACCGGGCCTTTGGCCCAGCATTATAAATTCACTTCAATTTGCGCATGATCGCGAACAGCATTTTCGATAGCTGCTCAATCTCATCGCCCCACCTTTTGCTCATTTCATCAGGGATATAACCGATTCTGCTGCCGATAATTAGCTGGGTCTTCAATTCACCCGCCGAGCCCTTAGCATAGTTCAGAAACAACGCTTTCTCTTTGTCGGAAGCTCGCTCGAAGCCCTCTGCAATATTCGAGGGCAAGGACAGCGAGGATCGGGTTATCTGATCCCTAAACCCGAAGTCACGGTGGCCAGCAAAGTGTTGATAGATCTCAACACTTAAATCCACTGACCGACGCCAGATATCCAAATTTTCAAGACGCATCCCTGCCTCTCCATATTATTAGCACCCCTATCCTTAGGAACTTTACCGGTTTTCTCTATCCAATTGAGCGTAGCTCGTAGCTCGTAGCTCGTAGCTCGTAGCTCGTAGCTCGTAGCTCGTAGCTCGTAGCTCGTAGCTCGTAGCTCGTAGCTCGAAACTTTCAAAACCCCCAAACCATCGGAATAACCGTCAGGCTAATCACCGCCACCACCACACTCATCGGAAACCCGATCTTCAGGTAATCCCGGAACGTGTAGCCCCCTGGTCCCATAACCATAAGATTGGTCTGGTAGCCCAGCGGGGTCATGAAGCTGGCAGAGGCGGCGAACATGACGGCAACGATAAAGGGCATGGGGCTGACGCCCAGCTGCTCAGCAACACCGATGGCGATGGGAAACACCAGCACGGCGGCGGCATTGTTGGTGATCATTTCGGTAAACACGGCCGTGAGCAGGTAGATGATCACCAGCGCCATAAAAGGCGACAAGCCCCCCTCCGGAATCACCTGTTCCACAATCCAGGCCGCCGCACCACTGGACTCCATGGCTTTACCCAGCGCAAAAGAGGCGCCAATCACCACCAGCACCGGCAGATTCACACTCACGTTCATCCGCGAGCGGTTCACGGTCACACAGCGCAGCGCAATCATCAGGCCGGCCGCAAACATGGCCGCCTCCAGAGTCGAGGCCAGCCCCAACACATTCGCCATCACCATCGCCACCAGCACCGCAACGGCCACCGGCGCCCGGCGAAAGTCCGGGGGAGTGGAATCTTTCAACGGACTCACCAGCATGAAGTCACGACGATACTGATACTGCTCCACAAACTGCTGGCTGGTTTCCAGCAACAAGGTATCCCCCACCTTCAAACACTGCTCGCCCACCTTGCCGGGCACACGCTTACCATTGCGGCTGATACTCAAAATCGCTGCCTGGTAACGGGTCCGGAATCCGGTTTCCTTCACGGAACGGCCAATGCCGGGAAATTCCGGACTCAGCACCACTTCCACGAGGTGGCGCTGGTGGTTATTCAGGCCCAATTTGTGGGCCCCACCATGGGCAGCCTGCAAGCCGTTAATACGTTGCAGCTCCCGCGCGCACTCCGGCACTCCGACAAACGCCAGCAAGTCCCCTTCCTGCAACGTCATTTCCGGACCAACCGCCGTGAACAGTCGCTCATCACGCTGAATGTCGGTCAGGAAGCCATAGGTCAGGTTCCGCAGCCCGGCATCCTGAATGGTACGCCCTGCCAGCGGGCTGCCTTTCGCGACCAGCATCTCGACGTGGTACTCACGGGCATCTTCCCACTGGGACGCCATACTGGCCCGGTTCGGCAGCAAAAAGCGGCTGATTAACAACATAAAGGCCGCACCGCCGAGCAACACCGGCACACCGACCCAGGCCACATCGAAAATGCCAAAGGCCGGCAACCCTTTTTCCTGTACCAAACCGTCCACCACCAGATTGGTGCTCGTGCCGATAAGCGTACAGGTGCCGCCGAGAATCGCCGCATAACTCAGCGGTAACAGCAGTTTGGAGGCAGACAACCGTAAGCGTTGCGCCCATTCCTGCACCGCAGGAATCATCATGGCCACAACGGTGGTGTTATTGAGGAACGCACTCAGAATCGATGCTGGCGCGATCAAACGGAACTGGCTGGAGAGTACCGACTTGGGTTGTCCCAGCAACCGATGTGCCACCCAGTAAATAGCCCCCGTATCCCGCAAAGCCGCCGCCACCACATACAGCGCCGCGATGGTCATCAAGCCGGGGTTGGCAAAACCGGACAACGCCTCGCCCGGGGAAATGATGCCCGTGACCAACACGAGTACCAGCGCCGCCATCATGGTCATATCTGCAGGCACACGGTTGCTGGCCAGCGCCCCTAGCACAGCCAGTACGATCAGCAGTGTTATCAGTATTTCCACGGTCATTCGGTAAACCACACAAGCCCGGACGCCACGCGACACACGCAGCAAAAGAGCATTTTACAGGGCAAAAGGAATATAAAAAGAGAGGACTTAGTTAAATATGATATAAGCAAAAAACCAACGTCTCAGCCAACAATGTCGGATTACAGCCAAGCCTAATTCGACCTACACACTGACCGGCGAAACAACGGCGACGGCTTCAAGCTCGGGGTTTGTAGGTCGAATTAGCCAGAAAGGCGTAATCCGACACTCAGGGCAGACTTATTCCACCGCGCTGGCGGTTTTCGCCACCAGAGCCGGCGCCTCGCGGCTTGGCACACTTTGGGGCGCCTCGATGTCCAGGCCACCTGGCTCGTAACCATTCACATAGCTGCGCAGCAAGGCACGCAGGGCGTCCTGATCAGCTCGGGTCAACGCCTTGCGGAAGGCTTCCAGAGCAAAATAGATCTCATCCCATTCCAGCTTTTCTTCATGGGCCTGCATAATCATCTCGTGCTCGGTGCGTGTACTGCAATCACCGATCAGCAGCTCTTCATAGAGCTTCTCACCCGGTCGCAGGCCGGAAAAAGCAATCTCGATATCACCATCCGGGTTCTTCTCATCCCGCACGGACATACCCATCAAATGCACCATAGTTCGCGCCAGGTCCACAATGCGCACCGGCTCGCCCATATCCAGCACGAAAACTTCACCACCCTGGGCCATGGCACCCGCCTGGATCACCAGCTGGGAGGCCTCCGGAATCGTCATGAAGTAGCGAATCACATCTGGGTGGGTCACCGTCACCGGCCCGCCTTTCTGAATCTGGTCACGGAACAGAGGCACCACCGAGCCGGACGAGCCCAGCACATTGCCAAAACGCACCATGGAGAACACCGTCTCCGAACCCCGCGCGGCAATGGCCTGGAGCACCAACTCGGCAAAACGCTTGGTGGCGCCCATTACATTAGTCGGGCGAACCGCCTTGTCAGTGGACACCAGAATAAAGTGCTTCACATGGGCGGCTTCCGCGCCCAGTGCCGCTTCCAGCGTCCCCAGAATGTTATTACGCACGCCAGCAGAAGGGTTGGCCTCAACAATCGGCACATGCTTATAGGCGGCCGCATGATAGACCGTATCTACCCGATGCTCACGGCACAGCCGTTCCATCAAGCCACGATTGACCACCGAACCGAGCACTGCCTCAATTTCAATGTCTTTGCTTCTATTTCCTGCGAACGCCTGCAATTCCTTCTCGATGGCATACAGACCGAATTCACTTTGGTCCAGCAACAGTAACTTGGAAGGGCTCAACTTGAGAATTTGCCGGCACAACTCGCTGCCAATGGAACCACCCGCACCGGTCACCAGCACATGCTTGCCACTGATACAGCGTGTCAGCAAGTCAGCGCGGGGCGGTACGGCATCCCGGCCCAACAGGTCCTCAATGGCAACTTCCTTGATTTCCTCCAGGCGTGCCTTGCCGCTGGCAATATCGGCAAACGACGGCACCGTCTGCACATGCACATTCAGCGTTTCCAGCCAGCGCACCACCGCCATTCTCGTGGCACGGCTCTCGGAAGGCAGCGCCAGCAGCACAGTGCGAATCGCGCCACGTTCCACGGCCTTTTCCAAGGCTCGGCGACCCACCACCGGCACACCACAAAGTAGCGTGCCTTGCTTGCCGACCGCATCGTCCACAATCATTAGCGGGTGCAATTCAGCGGTGGACAGCAGCCCCGATACCAGCTGCGCGCCGGCACCACCGGCACCAAAAACCGCAACGGCTTCGCGGTCAATACGGTTACCCAGTACGTGATAAAGGAAACGGCGCATCATGAAACGACTGCCGCCCAGATACAGCACCAGCACCGCCCAGAAAATGATAAAGACCGATCGCGGCGTGGAGGCCGATGCCATATATGACGCGGCAGCCAACAGCACCACCGACAGAGTCACCCCAGCGAGAATGGACCACGCCACCTCGGCACCAAGGTAACGGACAATAGAACGGTAGAAACCCAAGACGTACAGCGCAGGCAACAACACCAGCGGCGCAGCAACCAGCAACCACAAGTCTGCAACCTCAGGGGTTGCCGTATTCAGGCGGAGCCCATAGGCCAACCAAAGCAGCAACGGTGCCGCCAAGGCATCCGCGCTGAGCATGACCAACCGCTTGGCGGTGCGCGACAGCGACACCATCCGGTGTATAGGGGAATAGAGATACTTGTTCGTCATAACAGGTCCATCCATACGACCGCAGGGCCGACTAACACGGCAAAGTCCCTCTTAGCCATAAGACTGTGACTTTCATCACACTGTTTAGCCGGGGGAGCATTATAAGCCGTTACTCAGGATATCCAACGGGTAAAAAGCACTAATTTCGAGGCAATCTAGTCATGAACGGTGACAATTAAGCGACAAACGGATACTGATGTCCGTGATAATCACCCGCAATCACAGATCTTTTTCAATTTGTTGCAAAGTCGCCCGCAGGTCGTGTTAGGCCGAAGGCCGTAACCCGACATGCGAACTATACACGTGGGCGGACACCCAATAACTTTAGAACATTAGGCCCCGGTAAAGTCCAGATACCTAGCTTGATCCACACAAAGAACATAGCCATGAGATTTTGCGCAACCAAGACAAAAGCCAAGGCAAGCGCGGCCCCCAATGCGCCCAACCAAGGCGAAAGGAGGAAGAACCCTAACAATCCAACGCCGTTAGAAAAAAGTGAGATATTGCGCATAGCGCGGTCATGGCCGGTCATGTTTAACAGAAACCCCACGGATCCTGTCGCCACATTTACCAGCTGAGCCAATGCCAAAATCCGCAGGAGATTTGCCGCCGGGTCAAACCCTTCACCAAGGAAGCGCAATATCCACTCTGGCACCAACAGACAAGCCACTAAAAACGGTGCGGACAGCCCAAGTCCAAATAAAGCTGCTCGACGAGCCGTCCCACCCAACTCCGTCATACTTCCCTGATAATAGAGCGCAGCAAACCGGGGAGGGAAAATGGCATTGATCACCATAAGCACAAAAGCAACGGAGATAGCGATCTGCTGTGCAGACTTGAATAGCCCCAACTCCACAGAGCCAAGGAACTTTCCGGCGATCATAATGCCAAGAGCCCCCTGCATGAAACCAGCGAGCCCCATGATGAAAAAAGACAAAGACGCGCCACGAAACTCGGTCATATCCTTTGGACCAATACAAGATGACTGCTCAGAAGAGCTATGAGAACCGAGCCATCTTAGTGCTATCACATGGCCCTGAGTCGCAACCACAATCGCCGCCAACAGATACACCCATCCCAACACGTCGAGCCCTGGAGAGCCGGACTTGTCCAGCGTCTCCAGCAGCAGAATCAATCCACCAGCGATCAGCGCAATCGCGCCATTCTCCTGGAAAGCAGCCGTAGCAGGCTTGCGTATTCCTTTAAAAAAACCCGCAAGCAAAAAGCTCCAAGTATAGAAAGGAATAGCAAGACTGATCCCCAGAAGCATGCCGGAAAGTCCAGGCATGTTGAAAAAATTCTCAGCTTCGGCTCGCAACAAAAAAAAAGTCAGCGACAAGGGGATACTCACCCACAAACTACGGAACCCCGCCATATAGAGGTAGCGCCTGACTTGCGGAGATTCAAAATCGCGGCCAATAAAACGGAGTAACGCATTGTCCATCCCGCCTCTAGCCAGAATTCCTGAGCCCAGTAGAATACTTTGCGCCAGAGCATAAACGCCCACACCTTTGGGGCCGTACAACTGGCCAACAATCACTACAAGCCCCAGAGCACCAAAGGCCGACACTCCTTTTGCCAGAAAGGTACGAATTAAAGCCCTGCCCGTTTCACCACGCAACCGGGACAGAAAGGACATTGCCATCTCAGTAAGAACTCCTGCCCGCAGACATTACCCTGCCTACGGCGGTATGCAGCACCGAACAGGTTTTCTCCACCTCTTCAGCCGTCAATGTAGGATGCACCAGAAACATCAACGCGCTATCACCCAGCGATCGAGCAACAGGAAGCCTCTCCTCAGGCGCGAGCCCAAGATCCGTAAACGCTTTCTCCAAGTACACCTCGGAACAAGACCCTGAAAAACACGGCACGCCTTCCGCCACAATCGCATTCATAATCCGGTCACGCACATCCGCAACAGGGTCATTAGCAACAGCCTCATCCACAAACACATAACACTTATAACCGGCATGACCGATGTCTTCCGGCACCACCGGCACGCGTAACCCAGGCAGTGATGCCGCTGTTTCCCAGATTGCGCGGCAATGAGCTTGGCGTGCGGTAGTCCACTCCGGCATCCGCTGCAATTGAATCCGACCAATTGCTGACTGCATTTCTGTCAAGCGCCAGTTAGTGCCCACCGACTCATGCAACCAGCGAAATCCCAGCGGATGCTCACGCTCGTACACCGCATCCCAGCTCTTGCCATGGTCCTTGAAGCTCCACATCCGGGACCACAAATCGCGATCATTCACCGTGACCATACCGCCTTCACCACCGGTGGACATGATTTTGTCCTGGCAGAACGACCAGCAACCCACATGGCCCAGGCCGCCAACCGGCTTGCCTTTATAGGTGGCACCGTGAGCCTGGGCGCAGTCTTCAATCACGAACAACCCCTGCTCCACAGCCAAGGCCATCATGCCATCCATGTCGCAGGGCCAGCCCGCCAAGTGTACAGCCACCACGGCGCGGGTTTTCGGCGTAATCGCCGCCGCAACAGTCGCGGGGGTAATATTTTGGGTATCCGGGTCCACATCCGCGAATACGGGTGTAGCCCCGGCGTTAATCACCGCCGTTGCCGACGCCAGAAAGGTACGCGGTGTCACCACCACCTCATCACCGGCGCCTATACCCAAACCTTTAAGGGCGAGATCCAGTGCCAAGGTGCCATTGGCTACAGCAATGGCATAGTCAGCACCCGCAAAGGCTGCGAATTCCTTCTCGAATTCACGGCCTTCCTGGCCGGTCCAGTAATTGACCTTATTGGAAAGGAGTACGCGAGACACTGCATCAGCTTCTTCCTGGGTAAAGGAAGGCCAGGGAGAGAAAGGGCCGTTAAGCATTAAAAACCTCGAATGGAAAAATTAACGGGAACGGGCAGGCGTCCCCACCACCGTCAAGTCATTATCAATATCAGAGACAACCGTTGCACCAGCACCAACAATAACGGCATCACCAATGCTAATGCCTTGTTTTACCTGACTACCAATACCGATCCAGCTGTGAGCACCCACCTTAACCGTTCCAGCCAACGCCGCTGCAGGACAGATATGGGAGTAAGTGCCTATATGGCAATCGTGGTCCACACAGGCACGGGTATTCACGATCGCCCCCTGAGAAATATAGCTATCCACATTCACGACGGCGCCAGCCACAATCAACACACCCGGCTCGATGGTGGCGTACTCACTGACGACGGCAGAAGGGTCAACCAGAGAAACCAGTGGCAAACCGTTATCCAGCAGCCAATCACACCATTGCTGGCGCTCTTCGCTATTACCGATAGCAACAAAATAGCCGTCACACTCATGGGCTGCCGCATCTTCAGGCGCAGCAAAAAGAGGCCAGTGAGCATGCGCGCAGTCACCCGAGGTAAAGCGGGCATCGAAGAAAACCACTTGAGTCCAGCCAGCGCGTCCTGCAACGTCCGCCACTACCTTGCCGTGGCCGCCGGCACCGATCACACCTAGCCGTTTACTCACTTGTTACTACCCGTGAATTTGGACATGGTTGCCTCACCATCCTGGCTAATGCCATCACGCTTAACTACCTGCCAGACCGTAAGAAACAGAATTTTAATATCCAGCCACAGGGTACGGTTTTCCACATACCATACATCCAGCTCGAATTTCTCTTCCCAGGAAAGGGCATTGCGGCCATTAACCTGTGCCCAGCCAGTGACTCCAGGTCGCAACAAATGACGCTTAGATTGGCGCTCGTTATACAGCGGGAGATACTCCATCAACAACGGGCGCGGTCCCACTAGACTCATCTCACCTTTAACGACATTCCAGAGTTCAGGCAGCTCATCAAGGCTAGTGGAACGAAGAAAACTCCCGAAACGAGTCAAGCGCTGAGAATCACACAATAGGTTGCCGTTTGAATCCCGCTGATCCGTCATGGTACGGAATTTAATCATCTTGAATGGTTTGCCTTCTATGCCAGGCCTAACTTGACGAAAGCAAACAGGGGAACCATGTTTGGTACGAACGAGAATGGCAAGCAAAATAATTATCGGGCTAAGCACAATCAGTCCACAGCAAGAACCAATGACGTCCATAATTCGCTTCATTGGATACCCATCTTATTAAGCATAAAGGAGTTTACTTTATTAACATCATATTTATTTTCCGCAATAGTTCGTGACCTGCCACCCATAACAGAAATAATCTCTGGTGATTCAATAAAACGAAGAATAGCAGCAACCAAACCGTTAACATCTTTGACAGGAACTAAAAATCCGTTGTAGCCATCGACAAGAGTCTCTCGACAACCGGGAGCGTCTGTCGTTATTACTGGACGCCCCATTGCCATCGCCTCCAGAACAGTTCGCGGTGTACCCTCCCTATACGAGGGCAAAACATAAACGCTACTATTAGTGATGGCAGGTTTTACATCAGCTAGCTTGCCAAGGAAATCTATCGTTCCTGCTTTTACCCAAGAATCGAGTTCAGCCTTACCAATTGCGTCAGGATTCTCATCAATCCAACCAACCAAACCAAATGAAACTTTGGGGTATTTCAGTTTCACACTTTCAGCCGCTTGGACATACTCTCTTACCCCCTTGTCACCTAATAGGCGGGCAATAAGCAAAAATGATGTTCTAGAAGGAAATGGAGCAGGCCTATATTCAGAGGTATCAACCCCTGAACCATTAACAACAAAAGACGGCACAATACCAGGAAGGATATCAAGACCACGAAACAAGGCTTCATCATCAGGGTTTTGAAAAAAAACGCCATGAGACCTCGCCAAAGAAAAACGATAAAGCAATCGAACCACACGTTTTAAAAACTTACGCTTACCAGAGGCATTCCCGGTAAAGGCGTAACCCAATCCAGTAATTAAAGAGAACCTACATTGAACTCTAGCAAACCAAGCAGCGATACCACCATAAATAACAGGTTTGACAGTATAGGAGAGCATTACATTTGGCTTCACGGCTCGAAGCATAATAAAAATACTAAAAAATGTAACAATATCGAAAATAGGATTTAAACCGGCACGTCTCATTATCACGTCGTGCACAACAACCCCCTTACACTCGAGCTCTTTAGTTATTTTTGAACAACATGTTAGCCCCGGTGCAGCCACATGCACCTCCGCACCAGCCAATATAGCAGACTGGATTAAAGCTCCACGAAAGTTAAGCAATGAATCTGCATAACTTGCCAATATCAAAACCCGTTTCACTTTTACCACCTAATTAATCAAGAACCACATGATATAGCTACACCTTCCCAAAACTGTTTTCTTCTTTCTTCAAGCGCGTCAGAGTAATACTGTTTAGCCACTTCAAAATTTTTATACGAATCTGCGACCATCAGGTCAGGTTCGATCAGTAATTCGCTGATCTTAGCGGCTAAAGCAGCCGAGTCACCACTTTCTACAAGGCGCGACTCTGGCAACAATTCGGGTATACCGCCGACAGTAGTAGCTATGGCTGGACAACCACGGCTCATTGCCTCTATGAGGGCTCGGGGCAGCCCTTCTGTGCGACTTGGCTGACAATATAAATCCAGAGCATCTAGCCAGAGAGCTACTTCCTCACTTTTTTTTCTTCCATCAAAGAAAATCCAATTTTGAGCTGAGAATTTCTCAATAGCTGGTTTAAGCACAGTAACCTCGCCCGAACCTAAGACATGCAAATCAATATCCAACAAGGAGGACTTCCTACAAATTGATACAGCCTCAATTAAAACATCGATCCCTTTATAATTATTACTAAATGAACCTATAACGCCCACTTTAAATTTTTCATTTTTTACCATGGACCGAATATGGTTTTCACGATCAGAAATCACCGACTCACAAACCCTGCCGATAGAAACATTGGAGGCATAAGAAACCATCTCTCCTCCTTTATACTTTTCTTGAAGCTTATACCTTGTAACGTATATAGCACCAACAGCTCTAGAGACTATTATTTTAGTATAAAAATCAAAAAACCAACCTAAAAACTTGTAACTTGCCCTCCTCCCCCCAGAATTATAGATCGCCTCAAAGGCGTCACCAACAACCTCTACCGCATAAGGTTTTCTCTTTATCATCAAGATAGGAAAAACAAATAAGGAAAATATACAAGGCAGGCGAATAGCAACAATATCAGCCTCATCAATTAAAGCTATAACATGCCTGATATTTGAAAAGAAATATCGCCCCCATATACTTAACCAAGTACGCCCCGTGACAGGGGAAAAACCCACCGAATCAGATGAGGAAATAACAAGCCCATCGGCATCATTGGTATCTTTACTTCTGCAAAGAACCGTAATCGAGTCAGCAATATTTAAAAATCGCTCAAAAGCTGAGCTTGGCAACTTTCCCTCTGAATAGTAGCATCCGTCTTTTGTTTTAAAAAATTTATGATCATGGATAAAAAGTAGTTTGCCGCTCATAATGCCCTCAACTTTTTCGCAGGCACTCCACCGTAAACCCAGCCAGAATCGAGCCTCCCTTTTACAACCGCACCCGCCGCCACAACCACTCTAGATTCAATATGTGCACCAGCCAAAATACGCACACCACACCCGATCCAAACATCATCATCAATCACAATTTCTGCGCCTTTGACTTTATTGTATTTTATTGGTTTAGATGGATCCCCCCACGTATGCTCAAAAGAAATTAGCGAAACAGCGTGAGCTATCGAAATATTGTCCCCTAGTTTTATTCCACCATATCCATCCAAATAGCAAAAATCATGCATACTTAAATTAGACCCAATCACAATATTTCCTGGGTTTCTTATAACAGTATTAGCGGCAAAATATGAAGCTCTGCCCAGCTCTTTTACCATGGCCTTAACCAAAACGTAACGCATCCCTGCACCAAACTTTCCTCTAAACAAAAAGGTGGAGGAATATAGAAACTGCTTAACTGAAAGCGGAAAAATACGAAACAGAAAATAAAGAAAATCGAAAACAAAAATTAGCTTGGAGTACAAATCTCTTCCAGTCATATTTCCTTTCCTCCAGACTTAGCCAAGACAACATAGGAGCCCCAGATTACAAAGAAAGGGATCAAAGTCCATTTAACAAAAAGGCCAAGCAAGTTAGCAAAATCTGCTCTAAAGCTATAAATGAGTGCTGCAACAAAGAAAAAGAATAGCACCCTTCCTGTTAGCGTTCCCTCCAAAGCTTTAAATAAAAAAGATGATAGAAATGAAAGCGCAAAAAAACCACCAAAAACAGCAAGATTCCCAGAAACAGCATATAATTCTGGCACAATACCGAATCCCCAACCAGAGTTGCCCGCCACACCTGCATAGTTCCTATATACTGAGTTAAACCATGCCGTGGAACTCTGAGCATTATCAACCAAACCAAAAACATCCAGAAATCTAACAAAATCCATCCAGATTAAATTTGGAGTATCATAATACCCTCCGCTCAACATCAACTGCCTAAGATTTCTAGAGCCAGAAGCGAATTCATTATAAAACATCCACTCCCACCCTGAATAAGTAGCAGAATGCATTGAACCTGTAACCAAAACACTTTTAATTTGCTGACTAAAAGAAAGAACAGATAAAATAATAAAAAAAGACATCACATAATATTTTTTCTTGAAGCCAGCCAAGCACGAGAAGTAAAAAAGCACAACAACAAAACAAAACCTAAAGAAAATATCTCTTTCCCCTAGAACCAGCAGAGCCACGAGTGAGAGAGTTGCAAAATAAAAAAAAAGCAATTTAAAATCTTTTCCATGTTTCATTTTGAAACACAAATAAAAGCTTGCGCACATAAATAAAACATAGAGCAGCTCTTTTGCTACAGCCACACTTCCGCCAGAATCGTTGATTTCTCTTTTTGACGACAAGCCAAGCTTGTATACTGCAACGCAACAAAATAAAAGAAGCAACGGGGTAACAAAAACAGATACCCGACCAATAAAGTTGTAAAAGGAGGTTTTTTCAATCCGTGTGGTTTCTTTCATTTTCACCACCCCCACTAATGGGAACAGTGAAAAACCAAGAATAAAACCGGAAAGAGACAGGCTGCTTGTCTCAATTAATTCACTTAGAAAATAATTGTTTCCGGTCAAAAACAGGAACACAGGATAAGAAAAACTATAAAGATAGAGAAAAAAAGTCAGCACACCTTCCGGCCGCGAAAAGTCATACCACAAAAAAAACAACCACGGAGCGGCACAAAGAACAAAAAGCTTTACAGTCAAGTCTTGAAAAAAAACAGTTGACAGAAGAAAACCTGCAACCGCAATTCCCAATACTTTTTTTTCAATTTCACTTGGTTTATAGGTTACCATTTAGAGATATCCACTTTCGCGACATCCTTTAGCTTAATATTTTTTTCTTCAAAACCTTTCCTTAATAAGGATATTTGAGAACTGTCAATCGACCTCCTTTTTCTCCCCTCTGAAAAAAACCTGTAGACTGGACGCATAATGGGCCTTCCTTTCATTAAAGAGGTATTTTTTAACCACTCTTTAACAACACCCAAAAACCCCGGCGGCCTCATAACAAAATGAGCAATTCTAGGAAACCTGTGCACCCTATTAGAGTTAACCTTCTTAAGTTCCACCCCTTCAGCAGACTTCAAATTTAATCCCAAAAAACTCATGACATCGGTCAAACCAGACTCTACACTTTTAAAAAAATCTTCGTACAAAACAATCTTGCAATTTTCTTCGCCAAATAATTCGATGTACCTAGAGACCTGCTCCTCATAAGAATAAACTTCTGAATATAAAAGATGCTCATTTACAATGCTGTTTTTTGGTAAAAAGTTGCCCTTCGATCTTTCAGACTCCAGGTTGACAGCCTTCGTAAAATCATTGACATCCTCTCTTCCTGAGAACAGCAGTTGAGAATGCAAGGACTGCATCGCAGCCACAGGCTCTCGCAGCATAATTATAATTTTCGCTTCATCATTGTAATTCTTAATATTCTTTGCTGACTCTTTCGAATACAGATACCAAACAGAAGCATCACCGCAAAGTTTATTCCCAGACCTGTCATATAAAGCGTGATACTCGTCGAAAGTACGCACTCTTTGGAACTCGGGCCATTCAAAACAAAAAAAATGAGGCTCTTTTATTGGTGGAACAAAAACCTCGTTAGTTGCATTCAAGTATTCCACCAATGCAGTTGTTCCACACTTTGGAGCACCAACAATAAAGAAATCCACTTTTTTGTGCATATCAAAAAAACCTACTCAAATATTTTTAGCAAGTGTTGCGACATACCAGCTCATTGCTTTTTCAATACCATCCCCGACACGGTAGAGCACTTCATAACCAACCAGCCGACCAGCCTTACCTATATCTGCCTGTGAATGACGCACGTCACCTGCTCGGAAATCTCTATATTCAGGGTTTTTCTTATAATGGATCGATTGATTATTCAAAGCCTGTCGAATGAGCTCAAAAAGTTGATTTAATGTAGTTCTGTCATTACACGCCACATTAATAATTTCACTGCTTTTTAATTCACCATTAACCGCTGAAAGGATATTTGCTTGTACCGCATTATCGACAAAGCAGAAATCCCGGCTGGTTTCACCATCACCATTAATGTATAGCGTTTCATTCTGGATCATTGCAGCTGTCCACTTTGGGATAACCGCCGCGTAAGCGCCATTCGGGTCCTGACGTGGGCCAAAAACATTGAAGTAGCGAAGCCCGGTGCTATGGAAATTATAGGTTCGAGAAAAAACCGATGCATACAGTTCATTGACATATTTTGTTACGGCGTAGGGTGAGAGGGGGTTGCCGATAACATCTTCCTGTTTCGGTAAAGCTGGGTGATCACCGTAGGTCGAGCTGCTGGCAGCGTAGGTGAAGCTCTTGACTTCTTCATCCTTGCTGGCCACAAGCATATTCAGAAAACCATCGATATTGGCTTGGTTCGTGGTGATGGGGTCGTATATAGAACGGGGAACAGAGCCCAGCGCCGCCTGGTGCAGTACATAATCCACACCACTGACCGCCTTATTGCAATCGTCCAGATTGCGAATATCACCTTCAATAAACTTGAAGCGCAGCCATTGCTGCTCTGTGACCAACCCTTGGACCTCATCCAGATTGTGCTGATGACCAGTGGCAAAGTTATCCAGCCCGACCACCGTTTGATCAAGCTTCAGCAGGGCTTCCAGCAGGTTTGAACCGATAAAACCGGCGACACCGGTGATCAACCAGATTTTGGGGTTGGATTGGAGATCAGCTTTCACTTGTTCGTAGCGGGTAGTCATGGTTTAGCCTGTGTTTGTATGTTGCTTTCGCGCCTCAAGTGGCATTATTCGCTGCGCTCACCCCTTCGGGGCCGCCCTGCGTGCGTTCCTTCGCTTTGCGAAGGTCCTACAAAACCTTCTTTTGCAGGTAAGCTCCTACAGCCGGAGGTCCACCTGATCTTTGGGGAGCGTGTATTTCAGGTCGTACAGGACATGTTCGGGCTTGCCCAATCCACGAATATCGTCTGCGCCCATGGCCTTGAACTGGTTGTGGCCCACCGCCAGAATGATGGCGTCGTAGGCACCTTTCTGCGGCTGCGCCACCGGGCTGATACTGTATTCATGCTCTGATTCGGCAGCGTCGATCCAGGGGTCATGTACATCCACGGTAATGTTGTAGTCCTGCAGTTCCTTGACCACATCCACAACCCGGGTATTACGCAAATCAGGGCAGTTTTCCTTAAAGGTTAAGCCCATCACCAGAACCCTCGCACCATTAACCTGAATGCAACGGTGGAGCATGGCTTTGACCAACTCGCTGGCCACATGGCGCCCCATACCATCGTTGATGCGGCGGCCAGCAAGAATGACTTCCGGGTGATAACCAATGGACTGCGCCTTGTGGGTCAGGTAGTAGGGGTCCACGCCAATGCAATGCCCGCCAACCAAGCCTGGGCGAAAAGGCAGAAAATTCCATTTGGTGCCCGCAGCCTGCAACACTTCTTCCGTGTCAATTCCCATGCGGTTAAAAATCATGGACAGCTCATTGACCAGTGAAATATTCAGATCACGCTGGGTGTTTTCGATCACCTTGGCCGCTTCTGCCACTTTTATGCTGGATGCCTTGTGCGTGCCAGCGGTAATGATGGAGCCATACAGCTGATCGACCAGCTCTGCGATTTCCGGTGTGGAACCGGACGTCACTTTGGTTATAGTGGTTACACGGTGCTCCTTATCGCCGGGATTAATCCGTTCTGGACTGTAACCTGCAAAGAAATCCTGGTTAAACGTCAGCCCGGAAACCGCCTCCAAGACAGGCACACAATCTTCTTCTGTGGCACCGGGGTACACCGTGGACTCGTAAATCACGATGTCACCTTTTTTTAAGGTCTTGCCGATGCTTTCTGAAGCCTTGATTAGCGGCGCGAGATCCGGGCGTTTGTGCTCATCAATTGGCGTTGGCACGGTAACAATGTAAACGTTGCAATCACCAAGGCTGGCCGGGTCAGCGCTGAATTGCAGTTGACTGGCGCTGGCCAGCTCTTCATCACTGACTTCCAGAGTGGCATCATGGCCCGCATTCAGCGCATTAATACGGGCCTGGTTGATATCAAAACCGATAACAGACCGGTGCTTGCCAAACTCCACCGCCAGTGGCAGCCCAACGTAGCCCAACCCAATTACCGCCAGTTTGATGTCATTCAGTTCCATTCTTTATCCATTCCGTTGTGTGCTGATATTTAGTCGTTGTTACCACATCGCGCCGCCAGCGACGCTTTTACTGGTTAGTTGCTGCTTTTACCGTATTCGTAAGCGTAGTAGCCGTATTCGTTGGAAGCACGGCGCTCCATACAATTGAGAATCGCCCCTTTAATCTCTACATTATTCTGCGCAAAGCGTGTCAGTGAGATGTCCACTTCCTTAACACTGTTTACGCCAAAGCGGGTGACAATCAGGCTGCTGCCGGCCAGCTGGCCCACGATGGCGGCATCGGTTACCGCAAGGATGGGCGGGGTATCCACCAGCACGATGTCGTATTGAGCACTCAGAGATTCCATCAGTGCTTTAAACCGGTCGTGCATCAGTAGCTCAGACGGATTCGGTGGCACCTGCCCGCGGGAAATAAAGGCCAAATGTTCCATTTGGGTCGACTGAACAATGGCGTCTTGTTCGACCTGGCCAGACAAATAGTCTGACAGCCCTGCATCGTTGTTGTTTTCGAAGAAACGGTGCATATGGCCCTTGCGCATATCGGCATCGACCACCACCACTTTTTGCCCCGTTTGGGCGAGCACCGCACCCAGATTGGCAGAAACGAAGGATTTGCCGACCCCCGGGCTGGGACCAGAGACCATAAGCACCTTGTTACTGGCTTCCATCATGGCGAAGTGCAGGCTAGTGCGCAGGCTACGCAAGGCTTCCACAGCCAGATCGTTTGGGTCTGACAGGGTTAGCAACGGGATGGGGTCTTTGTCTTTCTTGCGCTTGCGGCGGCGCTTCAGGGCCTCCAGGCGGTCTACCTTTTGCTGGTGTTCAGACAACGGGATAGAGGCATACACAGAGATGCCCTGCTCTTCCAGCTGTTCCGGGCTTTCGATACCACGATTAAAGGCCGCTTTAAGGAGGACGACACCGACAGAACCCATGCCCCCCAGCATGGCAGCCAGAATGGCAATCAGGGACTTTTGGGGTTTGACCGGTTCAGGTTGCACCAGGGCTTTATCGATAATGCGCACGCTACCGACAGTGCCGGCTTTCATGATGCGCAACTCCTGCACCTTGTTAAGCAGGCCCACGTAGATTTCCTGGTTTACTTCTACGTCACGCATCAACCGCAGCACTTCCTGCTGGGTTTCCGGTAGTTGTTTTATTTGTTTGTTGAGCTCGTCTTTTTCCTGAATCAGGGAGCCCCGCTGTTGAATCAGGGTTCGGTAAGCCGGGTGCTCGCGGGTAAAGCGGGCAGAGACTTCGCTTTCCTTGATTTTCAGTTCATTAATTTTCGCTTCAATGGCGACCAGGCGTTCCAGCACAGACTGGGTTTCCAGTGACAGGTCTACCGATTCGCTTTTCAATCGATAGGCATTGAGCTTTTCTTCTGCCCCATTGAGTTTTTCTTTGATTTCAGGGAGTTGTTCGTCCAGGAAATCTAGGCTGTTCTCCGCTTCTGCAGACATGCGTTTGATGTTCTGGAGCAAATAGGTTTCGCTGATTGCGTCCAGAATAGCGCGTATCCGGGCTTTGTTGGGGCCAGTGATGGACAGGGCAATAATACCGGTCGCCTTCCCTTGCTCGCTGACAGAAAGGCGGCCACGAAGTTGATTAACGGCTTCGGCGCGGGTTTGATGCACCAGCGTTAGCGGCTCTTCGCCGTAATCCCATTCCCCCAGCTCCAGCGTAATGCGTTTGTCTTCACTGGTGATCACGGTGCCTAGCGGAGCGCTGCCCACTTTTTGCTCGTCAAAATACAGCGCGGGTTGGCCGTTTTCTTCAACCAAGGTGAACAATTCTCCCTCCAGATTTTCCGGGACCTGGAAAGATTTGATAGTCACGAAAGTTTCGTTGTCCCTATAACCTGCAAACAAAGGTTTGGGCACAAATTCAGGCGCGGGATCTGCCGCGCCGATCCCGCCAATTAAAGGAAGGCGGTCAGGCTCGACCTTAATATCCAGCTGTAGCTGGTCAATGATTTCACCCAGCACCATCCGTGAACGGATGATCTGGATCTCCGCATCGGCAGAAGATTCTTCTGTAAACAGTTCGTTCAGTTCAGAAAACCCAGGCACGCCACCCTGCTTGTCTTCCACTTGCAGTAACGCATCAGCCTTATAGATGGGGATGGCCATAAGGCTATAAGCTACGCCCAGGCACAGAGCGATAAGCGTGGTGCCAATAATCAGCCAGCGGTAGTCGACCAGTAGCCCCCACAGACGTTGCAGGTCAATTTCGTCGGCCATACTGGAGGACGACTGGGGCTGGCGTGTTGTGTTTGTTGCGTTTTCTGCCATGTTTTTTTGCTCTGCTGTCTGTTTGCTGTTGGGCGTTTTTGCGGTGGAACCGCCTCTCCCAAATGACGAGTTAGCTCGCCAGTTTTATCGATGCCACTGTAGGAGTTCCCTTCCAGGGGACGAACCCGAGCCTTGGCGAGCGGGCACCAGCTGCCGACCTTCATTTCGGGCTAGAGGCCACCTGTTGCTAACCACCCTTTGGGCTATCTCCGCGCTGACGCTTGGTTCGTCCCCTGGAAGGGAACTCCTACAATCGTCTAATCGCGCTCTGGAAGGGAGCCCTCCCGGGTGTTGCCCTTACAGTTTTTCGGCCCAGGCTTTTGTGGCTTCGCGCATGGGCGGGTAGATCCTTTCAAAGGCATCCCGGCCGCGTTTGTAGGGGTCCGGGATGTCGTGGCCGCCATTCCAGTGACTAAGCAGGAACGTCTTGCCGCTGGCTTCGGGAAAAGCTCTACCCAGCCGTTCCTTCTGGCGGCTTTCCATGACCAATATCAAATCGCTGTCGCGGCACAGTTCGCTGTCCAGCTTGCGGGCCACGTGCGCGCCGCAATCCAGGCCGTTTTCTTCCGCCACCGCCCGGGCGGTCGCTTCCATGTCCTGACCCACCAGCCCCACCAGGCCCGCAGAAGAGATGGCTTTTTCCGGCTTCAGCTCCCGCAGCATGGCGGCGACGGTGGGACTGCGACAGATGTTGCCGTCACACACCACCAAGATGCGATTAAACATTACTCGTCCAAATCCCTTATCCGGTCTGACGCCAGCGCCCCGTAGTAAATGGTCTGGAAGGTCGGCAGAATATTCTTGATTACGCGATTCCAGCGGGCCAGCGGCGCGGCGGTGACATAGACAATGTCGCGGCTTTGCAAATCGAAACCGTCCGCCAGAATCAGGGCGGTAGCGTCTTTGGCATTGAGCTGATACAAGTCAATCAGGTGATCACTCCCCTGCGGCGCGCGGCGCAGTACAAAGATGCCACGGGCATCCGCAGTGTCTTGTGTATAACCGCCGGATGCAGACAAGGCTTCCGCCAAAGTCAGGCCGTTACGGGTCATGGGTACGGGCTGATTCTCACCCACTTCACCCAACACAAAGACTTTGTTGTCATCGTTGCGGGCCACGTGGACCACGTCACCGGGACGCAGCAACACGTTGTAGGCCGGGTTGCCTTCCTGGTAGACCGCCTTCAACGACAGGGTATATTCCTGCCCGTTACGGGTAAGGGTGACATCGTTCCAGTCGGCCATTTCGGTCAAGCCGCCGGACGAATTCACCGCATCCAGCAGGCGTAGCGGCACGTTGGTCACCGGGTAGGCGCCGGGTTGTTTGACCGCACCGGACACATACACCCGCTGGCTACGGAAAGCCGCAATGGTCACATCCACTTGCGGATCTTCGATGTATTCCGCAATACGCTGGGCGATCAGGTCACGGATTTCGGTGACACGCAGGCCGACCACTTTGATCTTGCCGACATAGGGGTAAAAGATGGTGCCATCGTTGTGTACCCAGTTACCGGACTCGGACGGGCTGCGCATGGAGCCTGCCGGGATGGTCAGTTCCGGGTGATCCCACACCGTGATTTGCAGCACATCACCGAGCCCGACCACGTAATCGTAATCTTCCGGTTCTTCGAGCAATACCGGGGCTGGCTTGGCTTTGTCCTGGGGCTCGGCTTTCAGCACATTGGTGGTAATGGTATGCACCTGCACCACATCCGGCAGGGGTTCGGCCTCTTCCGCACTTTCGTCTTCATCGAGGAACCAGCCCGGCGACGTGGAAATGTGGGAGCCCGGCACAACCGTGCAGCCTGCCAACGAAGCCAGGAGGCCAACAGCCAGAAATTTCCCGAAAGGATTCATAGATACCTGCATAAACTCTGTTACCAATTCACGTGGCGGGTCCACTGAAGGCCGGCGGTGAACCGCTCCCGCTCTTCATAGGTCACTACGGGTTCATCCGTAGCAGAAAGCAGCCAGTTCAGGCGGCCGCCGAATAAAGGGTGGCCAATGCGTAATTCGGCCAGGGTGATGTCCTGTTCTTCAACGGCCTGAAGGATAGCGTCGCCATCTTCCGTGACCACCGCGCGTATCCCGCCCTCTTCGTTCAGGGTCGCTTGCGACAGGCTCAGGGCCACCGCCACGTCGTGGCGGAAAAACTGCTGAATGCCGAGGGTAACGGCCTGGGCGTCACCTTCCCAGGTGCTGGCCAGGTTACGGCCATGGTAGCGGAAGCCGCTCTTATAAGTGCCATGCTCATACATGACATTGTGGCGGCGGTCACTAAACCAGCTACCGGCAACGGTGTCGGTGGCTTCCACAAAGAAGCGCTGGGAGCCCTTGCCCCAGCCGGTGACCACATCCACGCCAGCCAAAGACGATAGCTTCGAGGGCAAGCCCCCCGCTTCGTCTTCACCCATGAATTGTCCATAGATACCGAGGGGGACGTCGCCCGGGTTCAGAGACAGACGGAAATCCACTCCCCCAATTTGGTTACTGGGGTCCTGCCCTTCTTCCAGGCCGGATGTTTCACCGTTATCGCGACCAATAACCGCATTCCAAAAGTCATCCAGGCCCTGCGGACGCCCTTCCCCACCCCATTGCGCCAGGCGCGACAAGCCGATTTGCAGGGAATCCAGTGGCTTGAAGACAAAGCGGGCGCCCAGCAGGCGAGCATCCGGGATAGCGCGGTCGTGCTCCAATTGTCCGGCAATCAGTTGCAGGTCCCAGGGGCCGATCCAGCTAAGCCAGGGGCTTTCCGGTGCCAGCGGCATTTGTCGGGATAGCCATAGCCCGGGAACCGGGCGAGCATTATTGGACAGGGCCAGCGAGCTTTGCCAGCCCGGACCCCACCAGCGATCGACAGCACCGACGCCCAGCTGCCAGTTGCCGATGATGCCGGCCAGGTAGGTGTCGTCCAGACGCACATACTGGTTGTCGCGCTCGCCATCCACATACCCCACCGCCAGCTGCCCGGCCCAACGATCACCCATGCCGTAAAGTGTCACCTGGCTGGTGAATTCGTCTTCTACCTGGGTATCGAAGCTGGTGTAGAGCGGCTCCTGGTTGGCGCCACCCAGTTCAATGGAAACACCACGGGTGTTTTGCTGGGCCTGCTGTAGGGCTTTTTCGAGGAAGGCGGCATGCTGGTTTTCACAACGTTTGGCTTCCGCTTCCGGGAGGCTGTGACGGGCAAGGCGGTAGCTTTTCATCAGCGCGGCCCAGCTGATCGGCCAGCTGAGGGTAACGCCATCCAGGCAACCCTGGGACTGGAGCGCTTCGATATGATGGCGCGCGGATAGATCGCCGGCTGGCACCCAGGGCGAAGCGGCCTGTGCGCTGGTGGCGCACACAAAGGCCAAGCCCCCGAGGCACCAACGGGTGAGCTGTAAAGAAAACTGCACTAAGGACATCCTATCCAGCTGTTCTAACATCGAGGGGCGGATTATGCGTACTTTTTTTTGTCATCCATATGACAAGCAGCGGCATTTTACAGTTTGTTTACTGCAATGCGAATGGGTTTCAGCACTAACTCTACGTAATTCATACGTATTGGTGACGCAGGCCTCTTTATACCTAGGGGAAGGATGAGGGAGGGATCAATCCGATTGTCAGACAATTCAGGGGATAATTTCCAATGGAGAGCGAAGAGGTGTCGGTTTACGGCCTTCGGCCTAAACCGACCACTACCCCGCCTTGGCAATACTTACCGTAGGTCGGCTTAGCCTTAAGACATAAGCCGACATGTATACCTCAAACGTTTTGCAGCGCATCCCGGATGGGCGTCTCTCCGGTGATCACATCAAATTCCTGATTGCGAATCTCCATCCGGGTGACTTCCGCCAGCACCTTGGCGACATCTTCGCGGGAGATTTCTCCAAAGTCCTTTATTTTCGTCTCCAGCCGAACCTTCTCCAGCGGCGGCTCTTCTGTTAGTCGCCCCGGGCGGACAATGACATGGTCCAGACCACTGCTGCGCAAGTGGTTGTCCGCCTTGCCTTTGGCTTCAAAGTAATGGCGCATTTTTTCCGGGCCACTGTCCGGGTCATCGGCGCGCATGGAGCTGACCATGATAAAGCGGTCCACACCCTGCTCTTTCGCCTGATCCACCAACGCAATGGCGCCATTCTGATCCACGTCGAGGGTTTTCTCCGGACCGGTGTGAGGACCAGAGCCTGCGGTAAAAATCACCGTGTTCTGCCCTTTCAACGCCTCACGGCAATCACCCTCCAGGTCGGCAACCACCACATCGTTGGCGCCCAGCTCTTTCAGAGACTGGGCTTGGGCCGCATCGCGCACCATGGCGGTAACGTGGATATCGTCTGCCACCAGATGGGGAATCAGCCGGCGACCAATTTTGCCGTTTGCACCTGCAATAAGAACGTTCACGCGGTTCTCCTTTTCCGGTTAGGTATTAACAGGGGTTGTGATGACGTGGAGGACTTTCAAGGGTAACGGGTGTGTGTAGGTCAGATTTACCCAAGGGCACAGAGAGCCTGAAAGGCGTAATCCGACATTCAACCATTGTGGATGGGCAGCAAGGCTTGGTTGTCGGCTTACGGCTACGCCTAAGTCGACCTACGGAATCACCAAGATTCACCCGGCGTTGCACCGGCGGATGCGATTCTCTCTTTCATGGAGAAACCTATGCGCCCAATGTTGTTGATAGTGAGCCTGATTATGCTCAACGCCTGCCAGACCACGCCGACTGACCCCATTGAAGTGGCGAGTCCACTCGATCTGGACCGCTTCATGGGCCAGTGGTATGTGATTGCCAATATTCCCACCTTTCCGGAAAAAGGCGCCTATAACGCCATCGAGACCTATCGCCGGGCTGGGCCCAATGAAATTGCGACCACCTTCACCTTCCGCAAAGACGGCCCGGACGGTGAATTGAAAACCATGGCCCCCACCGGCTTTGTCAGCGACGAGAATCCGGCAATCTGGAAGATGCGGTTTCTCTGGCCATTCAAGGCAGACTTCCGGGTGTTGTATGTAAGCCCGGATTACCAGACCACCATTGTAGGACGGCAGAAACGGGATTATCTGTGGATCATGGCGCGCAGCCCGCAACTGGATGCCAGCGTCTACCAGCACTTGCTGGATACCGCCAAAGACCGGGGTTATAGCTTGGAAAAACTGCAGAAAGTGCCCCAGGTGTGGTGAGATCCAGTTTCGCAGGCCGATTAACCTGAAAGGCGTAACCTGATATTCAGACAAAGCACCGGAAAGCCCGCTCAAGCGTTAGAAACTTTCGCCCAGCTGAATAAAGAAAACGGTATCGTCATCGGTGAAGGCCACATCCACACCGATGTGCAGAGGCTTGCTCGGGGTGGTTTGCCAGCGCAGGCCGGTGCCGATGCTATGGGCGGTCTTGCCCTGGAAAATCGGCTCATCCCCGTCGTTGACCCAACCATAATCGTAGAACCCCACCCATACCCAGCGCGGCAAGATCGAATAGCGACCTTCGATGCTGGCTTTCAATGCATCGTCATCCATGTATTCGCCCCGGTTATAGCCGCGCACCCCGGCCGACGCCTGATTGAAAAACGGCGCCCGCCCGGAGGTGCTTTCCCACGCACCGTTGGTGGCGAGGACCAGATCCGGGAACAGCTGTTTGTAATAGCTCAGGTCCAGCCGGGTTTTGCCGTAGTCGAAATCACTGCCCAGGGCCTCGGCAAAATCAAAATAGGAGGCACTGAAATTGATCCCCTGGGTGGGGAAATAATTGTTGTCGCGGGAATCATAGGTCAACACCATCCCCGCTCCGCCGACGGCGATATTTTTGCTCAACCCCGGCAGCCCGATAATACGCTGATCGAATTCCATCTCCACATCCCCGTCCGAGTAGATCAGCGCCGGGCCCAGGAACCAGTGATCGGATTGCGGCAAGCGCCACTGGGCACGGGCAAACCCCATGGCCATGTCGATGGTGTAATCCAGCGGATTGTTGGCGAAAAAGCCCTCCCCCCCAAAGCCATAATATTTGAGCTTCAGGGAGCCGGTGCCGGCAGCGGCCGTTACCCGCAAACGATCATCCAGCAAATAGTCCTGATGGAATGCGCCCACCACCCAGCTATCGGTGTCGGTGTACATGGCGCCCAGACCGCTGGTGGGGTTGGGGCCGCCGTTGCCATCACGAGACGGGTGCAAATACAGGGTCGCCAGTTGCAAGCCAGTGCCCATGGTGGGGTTCGAGACGGGGATCGGCGCCACCACCCAGTTACCCTTTTCCAGGTTGGGGGCATGGCTGCCCTTCTCCACGTTCGCCATAAACGCATCGGTTTCGGTAACCGCCGCTGCGCCGGCCAGCGGCACCCAGCCGGCCATAAACACAACCCGGCACCACGGAGCGACACTCACTGGCATGGGGTCACAGGGGCCAGTGTTACGGGAATGCCGTTGAGCTGCGCCATGGCGGTCACCGCTTCCACCCGCTCTGTGCCGATCACATCGTTAACACTACTGCCCTGGGTAGAGCGGGCAATTTCCAGTTGCACACCCTCGCGGTCATGGCCCCAACCGTGGGGCACACTGATAACCCCAGGCATGATGTCGTCGCTGATATTGGCCGGTAATCTGATACTGCCAGCGCTACCACTGACCGTCACATCTGCTCCTTCTTCCACTCCCAATCGCAGGGCATCGTGCGGGTGCACAATCACAGTGAAACGGCCTTTGCCCTTGATCAGGCGCTGACTGTTATGCATCCAGGAATTATTGCTGCGGATATGGCGCCGGCCAATCATCAGCAGTTGATTCTCTTGTGGAGCAGATGGCACCGGCAAGCCCTGCAAGGCGCGGTGGTAAAGTGCGGGAACCAGATTGATGCGCTGGTCCGGAGTGAACAGGCGCTGCGGCAGCATGGGCGTCAACGGCCCCAGATCAATACCATGCGGAGCCGCTTGCAGGCGCTTGAACGTCAGCCCCTCACCCTTCCCGCGCAACAGGCGCCAGGCCACATTGGGCAGCGTATGCAGGCCGTTCTTCTTCAGGCCGGCCATGGCCTTGCCGCCACTGCCATACGGGCCCAGGCGCAGGCCCAGATCAATAATCCCCCGGTCACCCAGCTTGCGGATAAAACGGTCGGTGGCGGCCGCTTTCACTCGGCTGCGACGAGTACGCGCTTTAAGCCGGTTCAACCGTGAGGTGAGCCCGAGAAAAATCTCCCAGTCATGCAGCATGCCTTCCGGCCGGGGCACCAGCGGTGGCGTATATTTCACCACGTTGCGCACCGCCACCGCCTGAAAAATCGGGTCGAACTGGCCATGCTCCAGCTGCCCGGTGGGGGGCAGAATAATGTCGGCATGGCGGGTGGTTTCGTTGATATAGAAATCAATACTGACCATGAAATCCAGCCCGGCCAGGGCCCGGTCCAGCTTGCTGCCATCCGGGCAGGACAGCACCGGATTGCCGGCATGGGAAATAAACGCCTTCACCTGGCCCAGCCCCGGGGAGAGCATTTCATCAGCCATGGTGGTCACCGGGAATTCGCCGCCGAATTCCGGGTAACCCTTTACCCGGCTGCGGTAGCGGTCGAAGCTGCCGGTATCACCGCTGAGGCCACTCATGGCGAGGATATCAAAGGCCGGATTGGTGAACATGACGCCCCCTTCCCGGTCCAGATTACCGGTAAGGATATTGATCACGTAGACCAGCCAGGCGCTGAGCGCACCATGGGCGCTGGTAGTGACGCCCACGCGGGAATACACCGCCGCGCTGGGGGCACTGGCAATGTCACGGGCGAGTTTGCGAATGGCAGCAGCAGGCAGCCCCACCGCCGCTGCGGCTTTCTCCGGTGTCCAGGGCGCGACCAGTTTTTCCAGCGCTTTCTTGCCGTCGAGCAGACTATCGAGCCGCCCCGGCGCCACCAGCGATTCCGCGTACAGCACCTGCACCAACGCCAGCAGCAGATAGACATCGGTCCCCGGACGGACAAAGTGGTGCTCGTCGGCGACCTTGGCGGTCTCGGTCCGACGGGGATCGATCACCACCATTTTCCCGCCCCGCTTTTGCAAGGCCTTGATGCGGTTCTTGACGTCAGGGACCGTCATGATCGAGCCATTGGACGCCACCGGGTTGCCCCCGATAACCATGAAGTAATCCGTGCGATCGATATCCGGGATCGGGAACAGCGCCTGGTGGCCAAACAGTTTGTAGGTGGCCAACTGATGGGGAAGCTGATCCGCAGAGGTGGCGCTATAGCGCTGGCGAGTGTTCAGCGCCCGGGTGAACGGCAATAGCGTAAACAAGGCACCATGGTTGTGGGCCGTGGGGTTGCCCAGGTACAGGGACACCGCGTTCTTGCCGTGTTCCTCCTGTATCTGGTGCAGCCTCTGGGCAGTTTCGTCCAGGGCGTCCTCCCAGCTGATCGGCACCCAGCCATCGGCGGTACGCTTGACCGGGTGGCGCAGGCGGTCCGGGTCGTTGTGCAGATCCTGCAGGGCCACCGCCTTGGGACAGATATGGCCACGGCTGAACGAATCGGCCTTGTCGCCACGAATGGCTTGTATGTCATCGCCGCAGTGCTCTATTTCAATACCGCACATGGCTTCGCAAAGATTGCAGGTGTGATAGTGCAGGTGCTTCATCCTTGGCCCCGTTCGTTGCGCTTAGAGTCCTTGTTTATCAGATTCACGTGAAAAAGGCGCGGTGGATGTGTGTGCTTCTTTAATTCGCTGCGCTCATCCCCTACCCCAAGGAGAAAAACCTCATCCAGATTGCTTGTCGGATTACGCCTTTCAGGCTAATTCGACCTACTTGATGCTTGGGTTTTGTAGGTCGAATTTACCCAAGGGCACAGAGAGGCCGAAGGCCGTAATCCGACAATGAACACTGTCTTTCTCCCGCAAGCGGGAAAAGGATTGGGCAGCATGGTTGCGTGTAGCATGCCGGCGTGAAGCGTCTCACTTTCCCAGCACCTTGAAGCGCTGCTTTAACCGAAAGCCCTGATCATCCACCAGCGTCAGGGTATGCCAGCCGGGCTCGGCGGTGAGTGCCCATTCGTGGAAATGACGGGTCTCGCCCAGATAAGCAGAATCCAGATGCCAATAGAGCGTGGCATCCGCTCGTTGGTGCACCGCACGGAACACGGCCCTGCCCAGCCGGCCATCCAGCTCCACCGGAATATAAATCGCCGTGCCCGCATGGGGGTAAATCAACGCCATGGGCGGTGCGCTATTCATGGCCCGCGCCCCGGCCAGACAATCGTCGCGCCAGGCGGGTAGCGGCCGGTAGTGCGGGTGGCGGCGCTGGTAGAACCAGGCTTGCCCCGGCGGCAGCACAAACCAGTCCCGGTGGCGCATGGCATCGACCGACTCGCACTGGCTGTGAACCCGCTGCCCCTTATCGTCCAGATGCACCCGCACATGGTACGGCGTCACCGTTTCAAAATGGCTGTGCAGCGGGGCCAGCCGCTCCTCCGTGGGGCAGCGACCGCCGGCCAGATAGCCATCATCACTGCACACATGCACAGTCTTCAGGTCTGCCAGTGGCGGTTCCGGCCAGGCCGCTGGCCCCAGCAGGCTGAACACATCCAGCATCAGCGGTGCAGCGGTGGCCGCGCCCCCCAGGCTGGGCGCCGGCTCGCCATTGCCGTTACCGGCCCAAACACCCACGGTGTAGCGGCCGTTACTGCCGATAGCCCAGGCATCGCGCAGGCCATAGCTGGTGCCGGTTTTCCAGGCGATGGGCTGGCTGGAGCTGAACAGCCGCCACTGGCGGGCGGTGCCAGGGCGAGCCACATCACGAAGGGCATCCAGCGTCAGCCAGGCCGACCCCGGGCTAAGCACCGGGCGAGCAGATTCCCGCCCGGCCAATAGCGGCTGCAGCGTTGCCACCGGGTAGGACGGTGCCCGCATGGCACTGGCAAACAAGCGCGCATAAATGCCCGTCAGTTCATCGAGCGTGCCTTCCGCGCCACCCAACACCAGAGTGAGGCCGTATTCTTCCGCACCGCGGAACAGGGTACTCATGCCCATGCGCTGCAATTGGCTGTGAAAACGGCCGAGCCCGTATTCACGCAGCATGCGTACAGCCGGAATGTTCAGGGACTGGCTAAGCGCCTGATGGGCCGGGACGGCACCACGGTATTCGTGATCGAAATTTTCCGGGCTGAAGCCTCCGTAGTTGGTGGGCAAATCCGGCACCAGAGTGTCAGGCAGCAGCAGGCCGTCATCGAGCATTAATCCATACAACAAGGGCTTGAGCACACTGCCGGTGGAGCGCGGCGAACGGGCGATATCCACGGCGGCCCCGTATTCGCGGGCATCACCGTGGGTCATGTTGCCCACGTAGGCCCGGGTGGCCAATTCCGTGTGGTCGATCACCACCACCGCCACGTTATGCACCCCCTCCCCCGCTAACCGCTGGCCATGCTGGCGCGCCAGCTCGCGCACCCGGCGTTGCAGGTCGGCATCCAGGGTGGTGTGGAACAGGTGTTGCCCACTGCGAGAGGAAAGTGAGGTAAGCAGGTGGTCGGCACTGCCGGGTAACCGTCGCGGCGCATCGGGAAGCGGCTCCAGCAAGGCCAGTTTCAGGTCGGTGGCCGACAGCTCCCCCCTCTCGTGCAGATCGTTCAGCAACGTATTGCGCTTGGCCAGCAAGCGCTCGCGGTTTCGGCCCGGGTGGATCAAGGCGGGGGCATTGGGCAGCACCGCCAGCAACGCAGCCTCTGCCCAGCTCAGCGCCGCCGCCTCCCGGCCGAAATAACGCCAGGCCGCGGCACGCAATCCGACGATGTTGCCACCAAACGGGGCGCGGCTGGCGTACTGAATCAGCAAGTCGTCCTTGCTGAAGTGCCATTCCAGTTGCAGGGCGAGCAGCGCTTCGCGGGCTTTCTCCGGCAGGGTTCTGGGCGGGTCATCGCGCAGCAGCCGCGCCAGCTGCATAGTCAGCGTGGAACCACCACTGACCACCCGCCCGGCGCGGGCATTGAGCCAAGCCGCGCGGGCAATGGCCAGCGGATCGACACCCGGGTGGGCGAAGAAGCGTTTGTCTTCGTAGCTCAACAAGGCCTGGCGATATTTGTCCGGCAAGGTGTCCACCGGCACAAAGCGCCATTGTTCATCCGACGCAATGCGGGCACCAAGCAGGCGGTCATGCCGGTCCAGCATCAAGGTGGCGTAAGGGGTGTTCGTGAGCCGATCCGGCAGCGGCCAGAACTGCAGTGCGGCGACGATCGGCACGGCGGTGATTAGCGGGATCAGGAAGACGTAGCGCAGGTTCATTGTCGGTGAGAGCCCGGAACAAGTCCCATTGTCGGGTTACGGCTGCGCCTAACACGACCTACGACCGAGCTCCTGCATGTAGGTCGAATTAGCCTAAAGGCGTAATCCGACACAAGGGTTAGATGTGGCCGTACCCTGGGCTGTCGGATTACGGCCTTCGGCCTAATTCGACCTACACGGAGGGCTGCACGGTGGGCATAACGCCGACAATGGGTTGCGCGAATGTCCTCTCGTTTTCTCGCGTATTGGGTCGTAATCTGATATTCCAAAACAAACAATGAGGCCCCATGCACTACCGGCGCAATTATCTCTCCGGCGGCTGCTATTTTTTCACCTTGGTCACACATCAACGCAAACCGATTCTGACCAATGAACCGACGATTAACGCACTTCGCCACGCTTTCAAAACCGTACAAAAACGTCACCCTTTGCGCATCGACGCCATCGTCATCCTTCCGGACCATCTCCACTGCATTTGGACCTTGCCGGAAGAAGATCATGATTTCTCAACCCGTTGGCGTTTACTCAAAGGAATGGTCACAAAAAATCGCCAAATAGACACCCCGATCTGGCAAAACCGCTTCTGGGAACACACCCTTCGAGATGAAAGCGATCTGTATAATCACACCGACTACATTTACTTCAACCCAGTAAAGCATGGTTACGTCCACCAACCCGCCGCTTGGCCCTACAGCAGCTTCCACCGCGACGTGGCCCGTGGCCTGTATCCGGCTGATTGGGGCGGCAATCCGCTGCTTCCGGACGACATTGGTAACGAATAACCCCTGCGTCGGCTTAGCCTGCAAGACGTAATCCGACATTGGGCATGTGCTGCAAGCAACGAGGCAGGGTGTCGGGTTACGGCTACGCCTAACACGACCTACACGCCGAGCACCAAAATATCGCGTGGGCACTCCCCGTAGGTCGGCTTAGCCTGAAGGCGTAAGCCGACATTGAGCATTTGGGTCTAATCGCGTTTCACCTCAATCCATTGCCCTTTACTGCGGGCCTGGCGGGTGCCGTCGTACATGGCTTCCACGTTCCAGGCGGGCAGGTAGAAACGCCCGGCAAAGGACGCGTTGAGGGCCACGCGCACGGTGAGACTGTGCTTGCTGCCGGGCTTCAGGTCGAAGTAATGCATGACACGATCGTCGCGCAGATCCTGGTACGTGACGCGCTCCTGATCGTCGGCGCTACCATCCAGCCGGCTGCTGGTAATTTGCCAGCCAGACGGCAGGATCTGGGTGAGCGCCAGGTTCTCCAGGCTGCTGTTCCCGGTGTTGGTCACGGTGACTTCGACAACAAAATCCTGCCCCTGGGGCAAGCTGGCCGGGTTCACCGGTTTGCCCTCTGCCAGGAAGCGGGTGGTCAGGCTGAGCCCGTCACTGCTGGCCTGTTCGTTCCCCGGCAACGGCGTGCCGGTGTTGCTCAGGGTGACAAACAGTTTGCGTTCGCTGTCGTTGCGGACACTAAAGGCCCGGGCGGTTTCGCTATCGGTCAGTGCCTGGCGGTAAACCGGTGAGGTGGCCGCGATGTCCTGCCAGCCCTGCTTGCCTTCACGCATCGCAAATTGATAGCCCTGCTCATCGCTCTGGCTACCCGCATAACGGGCCATGGCCATCAGCGACCAGGCCGTGGTCTGGGTGCTGTACCAGTGATCGGCAGAAAGCTGGCTGGCGATGTCCTGCGCCAGAGGCCAGGCCTCGGCGGTATCGCCACGGGCATCGGCCACGGTGAGGCGGATAGCCTGATCGCGCAGCAAGGAACCATAGGTGTAACTGGCGCCATCGTATTCCAGATCGGCAGCAGCGTTGGCGGTGAGTTCCGCCGCCACATCGCTAAGGCCCATTTGCAGGTAGGCCGCTGCCAGCAACCAGCGGCCACTGTGATAACTTGCACTGCGTGAGTAATCCGGCTTGGCCATTTGCAGCCGCTCGCGCAGCCGGTTCATGGCGCCGACCTGCGGTTTGCCCGCCAGGGCCAGGGTGTACTGGCGATAGGCTTCCGCGCTCCACTGCCAGGGGCGATCGCCCTGGCTCTGGCTGCGGCGAACCTGATAGGCCGTCCAGTTATCCAGCATGGTGGCCGGCACCGCGTAGCCAAGCCGTTTGGCTTCCAGCAGGAAGTGGCCGGCATAGCTGGTGCCCCAGTCGCTGGCATTGGCCAGGCCGGGCCAGTAGCTGAAACCGCCATCGGCCAGCTGGAAACGCTTGAGGCGCTCGATGCCCGCGGTGACGTTGTCCTGCACCTCCTGCTTTTGCTGCTCGTCCAGTTGCAGTAGCTGATTCAGGTACAGCTGCGGCAACACCGATGAGGTGGTCTGCTCGATACACCCGTGCGGGTAGCGCAGCAGATAATCCAGACGTCGCTCCAACCCCATGGCGGGCAAAGCACTGACCACCACGGTGCTGCTATTGGTCCCGGCCATGCCATGGGGCTGCGATTCCAGCGCCCAGATTTCACCGGGCGCCAGCACCTTGCGGGTATCGCGGGTGGTGGGCGGGTTAGCCGCGCGCACCGGCAGGTGCACGGTTTCCGAGGCACGGTGTTTGCCGCCTTTTGCGGTGACGGTGATGTCGCCAGTGCCCACCTGCTGTTTGGCGGTGATTTTCAGCATGGCAATCTGATCGGACGGGCCGGTGAAGGTCAGTGTGGCTTTGCCCTGCTCCACCTCGAACAGGTCTTCATCGGCGTCCACGGTCAGGGTGACTGTTTTCAGGCTGTCGTCGGTGACAAACACGGTAACCGGCAGCGACACGCTTTCGCCCGGCCCCAGCACCCGTGGCAAGGTGCTCAGCACCGTCAGCGGCTGGGTGACGGTAATGTCCTGTTCGGCCTTGCCGTAGGCGCCGTTGTCACCGGCCACCACCATGGCCCGCACCTGGCCCATGTACGGCGGCAAGGTAATCTCGTGATTGGCGGTTTCATTGGCATCCAGCGTGAACGGGCCCAGGAACTTCACCACCGGCGGGAAGCGGCGACGCTGCTTTTCCCGGCCATCGTCAGCCCCGTCGGAGCCGCCCAGTGCCAGCAGCTGATCCAGCTCTGCCCCGTAGGCCCCCACCACCATGTCGAACAGATCCCAGGTCAGCACGCCAAGGGCTTCGCGACGGTAGAAACTGTCGTGAGGGTTCGGGGTCTGGTAGTTGGTCAGGCCAAGCAGGCCCTCATCCACCAGCGCCAGGGTGTAGGTCATCGGCTTGCCCTGCTTTTCACTGACCTTCACGGTAAAGGTGTCTTCCGGTTTCACCTTGTCGGGGGCGCTCACTTGCGGGGCAAGACGGGTATTCGGGTCATCCACCAATAGCGGCACCAACCCATAAAGTCGGATGGGCCGGTCGTTGTTGCGGCCGCTGTGCGGCTGCAGCAGCGCCACGTGAACGTACACGTTGGGCGCCATGTTGGCGGTGATGGGGATATCCAGGGTTTGCGCTTCACCGTTGGCGGGCAGCCAGTAGTGATCCAGTACCCGTGAACCGGTTTCCAGACTCACCAGCAGGCGGCCCTTGGCCACAGCGGGCAATTGAATATGGGCCGTGTCGCCAACGGCGTAACGGTCCTGATCCGCTGACAGGGACAGCCGTGTGGCTGCATCCTGGCTGCCACTGGCTTGCTCCCAGCTCCAGCCCAGGTACACGGTTTGTGCGGTGCAGTGATCGCTTTGCCGGTCACAAATGCGGATCAGATGGCGACCCCAATCGTAGTCTTCGCCGTTCAGGTTCCACTGGGCGCGGCCTTCTGCGTCGGTGGTGATCTGTGCATCGGCTACGCGTTTGGTGTTGGGGTCACTAATGTAGTTACTCAGGTCGTCACCGGCCCGGTCCCACCACCATCGCCAATCAATCTGATAGACGCTGATATCCAAAGGCCGGCTGGCGTCGGGCTTGCCGTCGCTGTCCAGGCTAATCAGGTCGATGGCGTGCAGGCCCTCACGGGACAGTGCCCCGCCCCAGCCACTGCCTTCGGGAACACGCATGCCGACCCAATGCTTGAACGGGTACACCGGCACGCTGCGAATCTGGGTGCTGTAATCGCCACTGTTTTCAAACACGCGCGTGGTCAGGGTGGCGCGCAACATGCCTGGGGTCTGCTCCACATTCACGGTGAGCGGCACGGTGGCGTTGCCCTTCGCATCCACATTGCCATCGAAGGCAGTGAAGGGTTCGCTGCTGAGCTTTCGGGTGGGGTCGTCGAAGTGATAAGCGTCGTAACCACTGAAACGGGTGGTGCGCGCACTCACCCGCACTTTCATGTCGGCGTTCAAATTGGCGGCGGTGGCGCCGTTAAGCCATTGGGTGAATAGCCCGATGTCGGTGGCTTCGTTAGTGTAGAGCGTCTCCGGCAGATCCAGCTCGATTTTCAGCCGATTGGGTTTGATCGCTTCCACCCGGATCGGGGTATCGAAATAGCGTTGCCCCAACCGAGCCACCGCGCGCCAGTTCCCGGTGGGCGCGTCCTCATCTGTCTGTAGTGTAAAGGCATAAAAATCGCCCACCGGCTTGTCCAGCGTATAGCTTTTCACCTTGTTACCACGGGGATCAAACCAGTCCAGCGTCAGTGGGTGGCCAGCGGGAATCGTGTTGTCCTGGTCTTCCAGAATAAAGGTCAGGTGAATGTCATCACCGGGGCGCCACACATCCCGCTCGCCGTAGAAGAACCCTTTCAGACCATCGCGTACTTGCTGGCCACCGGTGTTGAACTGGTTGGTGGGCAGGGCCCGGTTGCGAGCCAGTTTCAGGTAACCGTTGTCCCGGTCCTTGACCGCTTCCAGATAATAGGCGGAACCATCCAGTGTCAGGCTGGCCATGCCCTCGGCATCGGTGAGCCCCATGCCCACTTGTTGCAATTGGTAGTTGTAGGCCTTGAGCACCACGTCTTCGGCGGGGGTGTTACTGTCCAGCTCGGTGGCCACCACCAGCAGGGTATCGTTCTGGCCGCGTTTGGCGATCAGGCCCAGATTGGAGGCCAGAAAGGCGCGGGTGCTGCTGGCCAGATCGTTGTATTGGTAGTAGCTGTCGGAACAGGGATTATCCTTCTCGTACCAGCTCAGGTAGCCCGCGTCGGCATAGTAGTTCTCGTAGAGGTCAGAGCGGTCCTCATCCTGCCCGGGGCCTTCATAGCTGTCCGGCAAAGTGGTTTTTTTCTTGAGGGCACCATCCGGGCAGCTGTAGCTGATGTCGTCACCATCAATCGCCAGCGTCAGGTGCACCAGGCCGTTGGGGTGTTTGGCCATGAGCTCGGTGAGATCCAGCTGATAACGTTGCCAGCCATCGCCATTGCCCGGCAGGGTCAACGTTTTCTGCCACAGGTAGCGACCGCTGCGAGAGTCCATGTCGGCTTCATTCAGCTCGCTGCCCTGCAGATAGCGGCCGATGTTGTCATCGAAAACCCGGAACGCCTGGACTTTCACCGAGCGCACCCCCACCGCTTCAAACGGCACGCTGAGCTGTTTGCCGTCGGGCAGGATGGTACCATCACCCACAAAGCGCACACCGGGCTTATTGGTCATCAGGGTGACGGTTTTTTCCAGTTTGTCCGTCAGACGACCCTGGCTGGCGGAGCGCAGACTGCCGTCGATCACCAGCTTCACATCGTCTTCCAGCTCATCCTGCGGATAAATACGCAGGGTACTGCCATCCACTTCCACGCGGGGCGCCTTGCCATTCAACGTGACCAGCCCTTTCAGGTTCTGGGTCGCTTTCAGGGCTTCGGAAAAATTCACCTGGACGTGGGGTTTGGGGTAACTGACCGCCCGCACATTGGTTACCGCGAAGTTTTTCAGTGCCGGCACCGTGTAATGACGGTTGCCCTCGTTGTTCACGCCAAGGGGCGCCGCATCCCAGCGCAGTGATACATCACTGGCCTGCTGTTCGCGCACAATCCCGGTCACCGAAAAATCATGGCGCAGGCCGGCGCTGTCATGCTGCCAGTTAATGGCCAGAGTCTTGTCGTTCTGGCGGGCATCCAGTACCGCCTCTACGTGAGCCTGGTCCGCCAGATCGCGAGTCTCCAGACTGCCGCGCAGTACCATTTCGCCGCCATCGTCCGTGGGCAACAGGGACTCCACCGTCAGGCTCAGCTGCTGACGCAGCACCTGCAGGGAGAACTCAGCGGGACTCAAGGCGTCATCCACATTGCCCAGCCCCTGGGCGTACAGCACCAGGGTCAACGACTCCCCGCCGGGTAACGGCTCGGCGGGGCGAATTTCCAGCCGGTCTTCGGCGGTAAACACCGCCGTGACAGCCCGCTCCGGCAATAGCCGCGCGACCCCGGATTGAGGTTTGTCGAGTTGATCAGGAGTCACCACCGGGTGATTAAAGCGCACAACCAGTGGCGCCCGGGCACTGATGGTACCGGCCGGCAGGGCTGCCAGATGGGTTTGCCAGCGGTCATCCAGAGGGGAGACGGCTGGGTCGGTCTCACCCTGCTCTGCAACAGCGCCGTTACTTTCCCCCTTTCCGGTGGTGTCACTCTTATCATCACAGGCCGCAATCAGCAGCACAGCCCACAACATCAAGAGACGAAAAACAGACAAACCCCGACTTGGCATAACACCCTTCCCTGGCAAAATGGTTAACGTGGGAAACATACCACAGACATGGGACTTCCGTTCGACGATAGTCGCAACTATCACATCAAGAAATCGCGCAGAAACAAGGCCGCACATTCGGAAACAAAATACGGTACAAGTGGCTAAGCAGGCGGCGCACAGCAGTAAGTAACGGCATCCAGGGGATGGATTTGGCAGCAAGGATAAAAACGGGTTTCCTGATCATTGCGGCGGTTTTTCTGGTGGCATTCACCTTGTGGTGGCTAATGCCCGGCAACGGCAGCGAGGCCCGCTGGGAGGATTATCTCTCACGCCTGGCGCGGCTTTCACAACAGGCCGTTCCCGAACGGGCACCCCTGCCGATAGTGCCCTACCCCGGCAACCGGGAACTGCACCAACCGATCCCCGAGCACCGGGTCGACATGCTCGATTATCTGGAACTGCGCCACTGCAACTTGATGTCGCTGATCAGCGAACGCAATAGCGTGCTCGGCAAGCTGCAGGCCGACTCCTTGCGATTCAAACATGAAGTGACCTTTATTCGCCGTGCCCGCCAGTGCCTGGCCAGTGACAAACTGGACAATCAGGCACTGATCACCCTGCTTGAACAGGTGGTCACCGAGAAGCAGGCGGCGCTACCCGCCCTGTACTGGAATGCGCTGGTGGCCAGCGCGGAATTTCGTCAGTTTTTCAGCCAGTCGCCCTCTGCCATGGCCGGCGACAGCCAGGCAGCGCTGTTAAGCCTGGAGCAACTGGCCCAGTCTCCATTTCAGGGCGAGACCCTGCCAAGCCCGGAGCAATTGTTCGGGCTGGAAGCCCGCTTGCAGCAAATCGCGCACAGCCAGGCCGGCGGGCAACTGCTGCGGCGGCTGGCGCTGGCGCTGCGAGAGCTGGAACGAGGCAACACCCTGCTCGAAAACATTGACCCGGTAGCGCTCTGCCCCAAAGGGCGACCCACGCCTCGAGCCCGAAAACTGCGCAATGTGCTGGACAATATCTGGGGCAGCCAGGTGCAACAGGCCCTGGCAGACGCACAGCGCCAGCGCAAGCAACTGGCCAACGCGCTGGCGAAGATAGAAGCATTGCTGGCCCCCACACCCCCTGCTTTTGCACAGTGGCAGGACCATTATTTTTCCAATACAGGCCTGCAAAGCCAGTTAAACCGGGCGCTCAAGCACCATGTCTCGCTCTGGCAGGAGCGCCTGCGGCAATGCAATCTGATGCCTGATGGCGGGCAAAAACTGAACGACAGTGCAAATATTGACCTAGAAGGCTAAACAAAAAGTCTACAAAGCGAATGCTTGTGAGAACAGTTGTCCACATACTTCCGGGTGTCGGTGAGTCCCATTCACCGGCTCCGGAGTTTTACTCCGTGATAGCTCTCCCGAGCCAAACTATTCACGGCGCCTTTTGGCGCCGTTTTTTTTTGCCGCTCTGCGGCCGCAACACGCCTCACGCAGCATGCTTGACGCTTTCCATAAACCCGCTGCAGGCGTACATCTTGAGATTCGCCCCCAAAAACCGGGGCCTGGCAGGCTGTCAATTAAGCATAAAGGTGGAATATTCCAGTTCTGCCATTTTGCGACTCACCAGCCACAGGCCAAGCAGCACACACACGGCCAACGCCAGCAGGAAACCGAAGCCAAAGAACTGGGGCCCCAGGTACAGGCTTATGCCGGTAAAGATCACGTTGAGCACAAAGAATAACCCGGTCAGCAACACCAGCATGCGGCGCTGATCCAGATAACAGAACACGTTGATGATGGCCAGGAAGACCACCTGCAACGCGGTGGCGATTAGCTGCACCTTGAGCAGCGGCAAGTACAGCTCCGAAATGCCCAAAGCGTTAAAGATCTGCGCGCCGGCCACCATGATCACCAGCGCCGAGATCGCCTGAATCTTGAGAATCTGAAAGATGCCCTGGCGAATGACGAACACCATCTGGTTGCGCATGTCTTCGATATAGGACAACGATCCACCTTCACGGACCGCGTCATAAAAGTTGGAATAATACTCCACGAAGTCCGTTTCCATACGCACCAGAAACACGGCCATGCCCGGGATCAGTGACAGATAGGACAGGAATACCGGAATGTCATAGATCAACGAGGCCCGCAGCGGCCCGATCACATCGCTACCGGTGCCGTCGTAAAACCAGAACATGGCCTTGTCCGCCCACACCCCGGCATTATAGAAAAAGCCCACCAACATCAGGCTGGGGTACAGGTATTTTTTGCCGAACATGTCGAACGAGACGATGCTCTCCGCCGGGTAGCCTCGCACAATCAGTACCAGCATCCCCGCCAGCAGGGTCACCTGCCCCAGCAGAAACCCCAGCAGCAGGCCATCCAGGTCCAGAAACCGCAGCATCAGGGCACCCACCACCGTAATGGTGTAGCCCAGGGCATAGAGCAACAGAATGGCCTTGTACTGCTTCATACCTGACAGAAAGACCGTGGCAATCCAGATATTGCTCAGCACCACAAAACAGGCGATCAGCAACACCCGGAACAGCACGCTCTGCCCGGGAAACAGGAACATGGCCGCCGGCAACGCCAGCACGCCGGAGATAACCGTCACCAACACCGTAACGCCACCAAAATTGGGCAGAATCAGGTCTTCACGGTTTTCAAACGAGCGATCCGCGCAGAAGCGGGTAAAGGCCAGCTGCACAATGCCGGTCAGGATCAGACTGATGGCGATAAGGTAGGTCACCGTGACCTGAAACTGTGTCACCGAGGCATCCGGCACCACCATACCCAAACTGAAGATACCGATAATCAGAATACCGATGATCGACAACACCCAGGGGCCGGAGCTGATTACACCGGCATAGGCATAGGCCCGTATCAGGCCAAGCAGGGTGTCCTTGCGCAGCAATCGACGCAGTTCAAAACCAATGCCGGCCATTAGTGGCGTCCCTCCCGGCGACGATTGTTGCTTTCTTGCGGGCTGGCTGCGTCCGTGTCCTCCACCAGCGACTGGTACAGGTCACGGTAGGCGCCAAACATCATTTCCTGGGTGTAAAGGTTCTCCACCCGGCGAATGCCTGCCTGCTGCGCCTGGTGCCAGGCGTCCTTGTCTTTCAATAGCGCGGCCACCGCATTGCCCAGCGCTTCCGGATCGGCAATGCCCACCACTTCGCCCGCTTTTCCATAGGCACGGTCGGCTTCACCCAGGCCTTCAATCAGCTGACGGCAGGAACCCACATCCGTGGAAACCGCTGGCACCCCGGCGGCAAAGCCTTCCAGCAACACCAGCGGTAACGCCTCACTGATGGAGCTGAGCACGATCACGCCCACTTTCGGTAACAGCTCATCAATTTTCTGGAAACCCAGAAACTTCACATTCTTTTCCAGCCCCAGGCTGGTTACCAGACCGTGACACTCCTTGGCGTATTCCTTGTCCTCATCTTCCGGGCCGGCAATCCAGCCTTCGGCATCTGGCAATACATTGACCAGAGTACGCATGGCGCGCAGGAAGGTTTTCACATCCTTGATGGGCACCACACGACCAATCAGGCAAGCCACCGGGGGAATGTTGTCACCCCGGGCGGCACGCACTTTCTGCATGCGGGGCAGATCAATGCCATTGGGGATATTCAGGGTGCGCTCTGGCGGCGCGCCATCTTCCATTTGCCGCTCACGGTTGCGCTCATAAAGCGCCACAATGCGGTCCGATGCCTGGTAGCACTCGCGCCCCAGCTCGGTGAAAAAATTCACCCATTTTTCGCGAAAATAGGCCATCTCCGCATTGTTCTTTTCTACCAGGCCGCGGTTATCGCTGATCCATTCGCTCTGGAACAGGTCGATCTTGCGCTCCTTGGTATAAATACCATGCTCGGACAGCAGCAACGGCTTGCCGGTGCGGCGCTTGAGCATGGCACCCAGAAAGCCCGCATAACCGGTAGAAATGGTGTGGTACATCTTTGCCGGCAACAAGTTGTCGGCAATATCGTTAAGCACCCAGATGGGCGAATGCATGATACGAACAGTCCAGAAATAATCCACAAAGGACGGGTCACGGCTGAACTCGCGGTACGATTCAGCAATGTAATCCCAACTGGCCCGGCTGTGCAGGAAAGATTCCTCGGAATAATCCTCGCCTTCCCCCAGGTGCGTGACAATCCGGCTGAACAGCTCGCTGCGCTCCCGGGAATGAATGCCATCTTTCACCATTTCATGGAAACGCCGCAGATCGGCATAGGCCTTACGATTGCCCTTGAGGGAACGCTTTTGCGCCCCCCGCTGAAAATTGTGCAGGTAGTGCACTTCCAAATGCACCACGTTATCCGGCAGCTCATATTTCATGTCGCCGTAGTCTTCCGGGCGACTGCCCACAAAACAGCAGGCAAAGGTATATTCGGGAAAACCACGAATAATCTGATTTACCCAACTGGACACGCCGCCACTCACATAGGGGAAAGTGCCTTCCAGTAATAAACAGATATCGGCGCTATCCGCCCGTGGCAGGCTCATGGGCCCTCCAGAATTCAACGGATTTATTGAGTTGGGTGAATTGGCTGTCATCGGTAATTTCACGCATCAGCAGCCGCACCAGCGGTATTTGCCGACGTTGCAGCGCGATCTCGGCCAGCCAGGGGTTCACTTTCGCTGCGGACAATCCCAGGCGACGGGCGAAGGTCATGGACTGGTGTGCTTCACCGATTTCCCCCTGGCTTAACTGAATACGCCCGCGCAGCAACCACAAGCCGGCGTCTTCCGGCGCTTCCATCAAGCCCATGTCGGCATAGAATGCTGCCCGTTCCAACGTCAGGGTACGGATATCCCCGCGCACCAGGTCCTGATAATTCAGCTCCCAATACAGCTCGGACAGGCGACGGGCCAAACGGTAGCGGCGTGACTCCTTGGCCCGCTCCAACAGGTGCAGGGCGCGCTCGATATCCCGGGTAATTTCCTTTTCTTTCTGATCAAGAATCCCGTAGGCCAGTAGCCGCAAATCTTCAAAGGAATCCCCCAGGGTATGGCGTAACAAATTGCCGGTTACCTTGGCGGGCATGTCCTTGAGCACCAACATGCCCTGCACCCGCAGGGCATTGGGCGCCCTTGATGTGGTCAGCAGGCTTTTCAGATCGATTTGCCGAAAACCGGCCGCGCTGTTGACCTGTACCGGGGAAAAATAAGGCTGCGCCACCAATCCGAAGGGTTTGTCCCGAAACAGCGCCGGCAGCCAGATACCCAATGCCACCCCACCCAGGATGGTGACCAGCCCCACCGCCGGAATAAAAAACGCAAAGGAAAAAATCAGCACCCAGGAAAGAATCTTTGGCGTTCTGAAACGTGCCGGCAACAGTCCCCAGGCCACAACTGACAGCAATGCCGATGCCAAACCGTGAGAGAAAAGGTACAGCACGAACAGGGACAGGTCTGCCTGTCTGCTCAACAGCAACAGCAGGGAAGCGATCTCCGCACTGATCGCATAGATAAGCAGCTTGAGACTAGACACCCGCCGCCTCCAGTAGCTCGGCCACCTGCTCCATTGCCTCACGCTGATCCAGGTGACGGTAATAGAACTGCACCCCGGCCTGACGCAGGCTCATAAAGGCATACTCATCGGCCAGCCATTTCTCGGTACGTAACACAAAGCCTTCCAGACTGGATTCCCCGGTCATCGGCATCATGATCATCAAGACGCTGTCATTTACCCACCAGGCAAGATCCAGGCTGCGCAGGCCGCGGGCCAGGTCATCAAGAATCAATCCAGCCTGCTCGCTCTCGTCAGCGACAAACAAGGTGAGGGAGGTATCCACCCGGCCACCCTCGCGCAGGCGCACCAGCGCGGCCAACTCACTGGCAATCCGGAACGGCATGGTGGGCCAGCGATCCAGCATGTCATCGACTTCATCGCCGGCATGCACGATATCGGCATAGAAGTTAAGCAGCACAGACAACAGCTGCAGGTTTTCATAATTGATGGACAGGAACGGCAAACGCTCAATCACCATCACCCCGATCAAGGCACCACCGCTGTTGATAATAGGGGCCACAACCAGATACTGGCCATGATAATTACTGTCGTGGTCATGCTGCTGCACATGGGCAAGCAGCTGGTTTTCCAGTGCATGCTGGAGCAAGGCGTTGTTGCGCTCCAGTGGACGCATTTCACCCAGTTGGGAAGCGGGCTCATCATCGATTTCGCCATCCACCACCCGGTAAAGCGCGGCACGTTGCAGCTGGCAATATTCTGCCAACATGTGGATCAGGTCATCCGCCGCCGGAAGGCGCACCTTGTCACTTTCATCCAGGGTCAGATCACGTAACCGCACCAGCGCATCGCGCACGGTATACGGCTTAATCAGCAGGTTTTCTTCCAACCGGTCGTGGGAGAGGCGCAACAGCACATACCGCTGGGTCAGGTTCTGCAAGCGCTCCAGTGCATAGCTGGCGGCACTGTCTGCGCGCATCAGCTTGACGCGCCACATATCCGCAAACTCACCGCAGATAAGGGTAATCACGAAACCACCAAGCATGGTGGATTCCGGAAACTCCATCCCTGGATAGAAGCCCAGGGCAGTCAGCACAAACCAGCTGGCCACCAGGCACAGCATGCCGAATACCCCAAGCAAACTGCCATAACGCAGCGCCAGCAATATCGGTACCAGCAACACCCAACGGAAGGTCCCGATAAGTGTCAGCGGATCCTCCTCACGCAGCCACAACCCCATGGCAACCGCCAGCGCCATCAGAATCACTGCTTCGCACAGCGACCACAGCACTCTTGGCTCGGGCATGAACAGCCCCGCCAGTTTGCCGTTGCTGATGCGCTCAAGCATTACTGCACCACCGGGGCGAGCAATTTATCGATGACCTTCTGCCCGGTTTCACTGAGCGACTGGCGTGCCCAGCCGGCCCGTGAGCCGGTACCGCTGTAGACGATACGGCCTGCCGGCAACTCACGAATTTCGATCATCACCCCCACCGCAGGTTCACCATCAACGCCGGTTTTATAGCGCCATTCGTGCACTACCCCGCTCACCACATACTGGGCCGATTGCGAGGCAACCCACTGATTCATTTTCTTGCGGTTGGCCGCCGAGGTGCCTTCAAACAACACCCCTTCATTATCGCTTTCCGGGTAGCGGGTTACGTTATTCACGCCATGGCGGTACAGCACGGATTCGACAATGGACGCCGCCCGTAAGCCCGCCTGGGGCGTCGCGGTACGGTTAACCATCGGCAGAACCAGCCAGTTGCCCTCGCCGGACAGTTCCACATCCTGGCTGCTGCGAACATGGGTACACCCGGCCAGCACGGTGGCTAACAGCAAGGTTCCCAGTAGCGGAATGCTCAGTCTCATTGGATTCACTCCTAGTAATAAACTCTATATTGCAGCCCGAAGCGGTAGCTGTCTTCACCACTGCCCCCACTATTGAGCTGTTGTTCTGCATACAGCTTCCATTCATCCCGGCCGATCAGCGGCCCTTCCACACCGAAGCGGCCGGTAAAACCCGCTCCCGAAAGACTGTTATGGCTGTAACCTATTTCTGCCCAGCCCTGCAAACGGTGCGGACGAATATGCACATCCGGCTGGCCCAGCAGGAGCACCACTTCCGACTCGTGATAGTCCTGCGGCAGCGGTAACGTCTGGGCACCCGGCGGCAGCAAGGCACGCACTTCTGCCATGCTGTCTTCACCGGCGGTAAAGTCAGCCCGGGTATGCCTCACCCGTACCCCGGGAGAGAAGCGCGACAACCAGGGGCGCCAGGTACTCTGGGCATTGATAATGCTGCCACTGCCCAGATCACTATCATTGAGATCCTGATAGTCATAGTTGGCCCAATCCACACTGCTTTGCCAGGTAGAGGATGGCGTCCAGTTCAGCAACCACTGGCTACCCGTGCGCGACGCACCGAGAATCAGCAGGGACGACTCATCTGCGGGCATGCGCCATTGGTAATTCAGGCTACCGGACCAGTACCGGGTCCAGTTGGCGCCCAGCTCCAGGTCCGCCATGGTTTCGCTGTTGCCCAACAGGTTGCGCTGGCCCAGCTCCAGGCGGCTGCGGAACCGTTCGCGCTGGTAAGCCAGCGCCATCGACAGCCGCTGCTCGTCATCACTGATTTGCAGCAGTTCATCATCATTGCTGCTGAAATTGCGCTGGCGGGCTTCCACAGACAGCTGGGTGAAATCACTGAGCGGCTGGTACTGCACAAACTGCAGATCCTGAATATCCAGCGCCCCCAAACGGCGCTGTTCAATATGAAACTGTGACGAGCGGGCCGTGGGCAATAGCAGGCTTTCCTGCAGGTTATTGCTGCCGGCCAGTTCCGGCGACCCGGCCTGAATGGCCATAAAGGTACTGGCAGCACGGCGCGGTTCATCCAGCCGCACCTGGGCTTCCAGCTGCTCGGACAGGGTAAGCTGGCCCTGATACTGCTCACGGATCTGCGCCACCGCGTCCAGATCATCCTGCACCAGTGCAAAAGCCAGTGCCGAGCCGGCTTTGAGCGCCCCTTGCGCCTGCTGTTTACGCAAATACCAACTCTGGGCCAGCAAGGGCTCTGACTGCCCGATCGCCCATTGCGCCAACCACTCGGCCCGGGCCACCGGATCACTGTCCATGCCTTGCGTTTGCGCCCGAGCCAGCTTCAGCGAGGTATCGCCATCGTCAAACAACAGACTCAGCGTCAATTGCATATCCCGGTAAATGGCCTGCTTTTGCGGCTCGACCGTCAAGGGCAATTGTTCCTTGAGGTGCCGCAGCACCGGCCAGGCCTGCCCGTTTCGACCGGTGGCAATCAACGCCTGGGCGTAATACCACTGGCGCTCCCAGTTCTGGCGTGCGGTTTTCAGTAATTCGGTTTCATAGCGCAGGGCCTGTTCCGCATTGCCCAATGCCATGTGTGACGCCGACAGCACCTCCCAGTAGCGCCGATCACTTCGGGCCGCGCCTTCCCAGGTGACCAGGGCCTGGCGAAGCTCCCGGTCCTGGCCGGTGGCAATCAGCAGCCACATCCAGCTGACCCGGGTTTCCCGGTCAGCCGGATTCAGGGCCAGTGCTTTCTGCAACCAGCGCTGCGCGGCTTGCGGGTCCCCGCGACGCAATTGCAGATTGGCATAGAAGCGCAGAAATTCCGGAGTCTGTATCAGTGTTTGCCACTGCTCTTCACTCAACCCTGACAGGAAAGCATCAATGGCCTCATCATCACGGCGATCGTTCAGCTGATAGAGCGCCCCCAGGGCAAATTGCGGATTGCGGTTCTTCTGCCAGGCCCGATCCATCAGTGATGCCACACGATCCGGGCGGTAATAACGGGCCAGCGTGATGTAATGGTACAAATCGGTAATCTGGTCGTCGTCGTTATCCACCAATTGCTGGTAACGATCCAGCGCCAGATCCCACTCGCCCAACTCTCCGGCCATCACCGCAATACGCCGGGACAGTGCCGGCGAATAGGCTAAATCACTGGCGTCACGGTCCAGGTCCTGCAGGGCTTTTTCGCGCTGACCATTAAGCCAGAACAAGTCTGCCGCCTGGGCAGCCATGGCCTCTTCCGGGCCAAAGCGGTCCATATATTCCCGTGAATAGCGCGCAGCCAAGACATCCTCACCCTGATTCAAGGCGAGCCGCTGCATTTCCCGTAATGCCGCTTTACTGGGGTAACGCCGACGCCAGTCTGCGAAGAAACGCAGGCCCTCATCCGGTTGCCCCAGCAGCTCATACTGCTGACTGATGGTGGCAATGATGTCGGCATCGTAGGGAGAGGCGCTTAACAGCGCCTTGTTGGCCCGCAGCGCGAGGCGGTTGCTGTAAGTCAGCGGTGCCAACACCAGCACCTGCTTCCAGGCCTCCGGATCATTACTGCGCAAGGCCACCTGCCGCCAGGCTTTCAGTGAGGTTTCCGGATCCCCCTGCCAACGGGATATCTCCGCCAGCCGGCGCCACCAGCGTTCATCATCCGGGCGCCAGTAAAGCGCATTCTCAGCCACCTGCCGGGCCCGAACCAGGTTCCCCGACCCCACGAACACCTGGTAGCTGCGGTCGTAGTAGCGCTCCACATAAGGCGCCGGCGTGTCCGCATGGGCAAGCGGTACGGTAGACAGCGCCAAGGGGAAAATGGCCGCATGGAGCCATCGTCGTATCAGCGGGCGGCGGGTCATCGGCTGCCCTCCTCGGACGGCAGACCCAGTAACAACACCGCATAGTGCTCGGCCAGGGGCATGTTGCCGCCGGCCTGGGCTAGGGTCATCAAGCGATACAACACCGCCTTGTCGTTATAAAAAGCACGCTCCCGCGCCTGAGCCAGGCGCAGCGCCTTGTCATGCAGGCTACCCGACTGCAGTGCGCTGAGTGCGGCGAGGAAATAGCGTTTACGCACCGTGTAATTGCCACGCGCATCCATGGCTGCAATGTAGGCATCCGCAGACTCGGAATAGCGCCCGTGGGCAAGCAGTACTTTCGCCGCCTTGACGTACCACTGGCTGGGGTTGGCCGCGCTGTCAGCCAACCGGCGGTAGGCCTGCACCGCCAGGTCCACGCTGCCCATGGCCAGGGCCATCTCGGCGAAACGAATGCGTTTTTCACTGTTCAGGGCCGCCCAGTCAATCGCGCGCAAACGGGTCAGGGTTTCATGCTCAAGCATGGTGCCACGACGGTTGTCGGCGTCTATGGCCATCAAACGGGTAAAATCCCGGCGCAGTTCCAGCCAGGCAATCTGGGTGTCATAGCGCCCATTACTGTCCGCGGTCACGACTTGCAGCTGCTCATCCGCCGCCACGAAATCACCTTGCAGAATCAATTCCCGGGCCATCAACAGGCGCAATTCGTGGTCATCCGGCTTGGCTTTCAGCCAGGCTTGCATATAGCTGAACGTCACCGCGTCCAGCCGCGCACTACGCAGGGACGAAGACAGGTCCCGCGGGAACACCATCCAGCACACCACCCCGATAAGAATCAGAAAGGCAAATAATTCCGGTAGACCAAGAACCCGCAGCCGTTCAGTGCGGACATTGTAGCCGTAGCTCATTGAGCTCACGCGCCGCACTCCTGTAGTGGTAGAGCCGGCCTTCCCTGCCGGCAGGTTTCAGTGTTTTTCCCTGATGAGACAACGTGCAGCCCCGGGCATTGCCCAGGGAAAACGCCAGCGACGTCATGGCTTCCAGAGAGAAGCGCAGGTTTCGCCCGTCGCGGGAAAAAGTCGTCAGCCGGCCATTCGCCTGCTGCAAATACGGCACCCGGCTGCCGTTCTCGCTGGATGCCTGGCCTCGCCAATGTGCCTGCTCACCGCTCAAATGCACATAACGTCCGGGCTTGTCCTCGCGGTAGCCGGCCACACCACTGCTTTGTGCCAAGGCGGGAAGCGCCAGCCCGTCCGGCAATCGTAACGTACGTAGCTGGCCGTTGCCCTGAATCCACCATTGATCGCCCCGGCGGCCGATCACCATGTCGTTGAAATCCAGCACTTTGCGGCTGTAGTCCGATGCGAACAGCGGAAAATACGGCTGATCGCTGGCCCATTGGTACACCCGCCGCAGGGACTCCAGTGACGCATTCTTGCTGGCAATATAGGTGTGGTAGTAAATATCCACCGGCTTGAAGCGATGAGGCGTTTCGGTCAGTTTGAAGGTTTCAATAACCCGCTCAAAGCCGTAGAAAGGCCCGGTCCAGTTATTGGTATAAATATTTTCGTTCTGGTTGGGCGCGTAGACCTGATACTCATCCCCTTTCGGGATACCAATGCCCTTCACCAGTGTCCAGGTGGGCGCGCTGTTGGTAATGGTCGTGTCGCTGCCGTTCATGTTCAACAGCCCACCTTCACGGGCCGCTTTCAGCGCTTCCGGTGTGGGAATGGTGTCACCGCTCCACAGCACCATGCGGGTCTTCTTGCCGGGAGGTAACAGCTCGCGCTCGATATAATTGGCCGAGCCCACCACTTCGCGCACCGGGTCCATGCGGTAGTCCGGCAGCGGTAGCCGCAGCTGCCCTTCCGGCCCGTACAGCTCCCCGGGGTTTGCCTGGGCGTCGTACCAGAAAAAGGGATGCGAGTAAGTGTGCGTTGCCGCTTCCACATGGGGCAGGGCAAACACGGCACGGGCAATACGCTGCAGTTCGGGGGCCATTTTGGGGTACAGCCCATCGCTGGACACTTCCCCTTCAATCACGGAGATGGTGGTGGGAATATCAAATTTCTCGAGAATTTCATCCAGCAGCACCAGGGCATCCGCCCGCCCGCGGTACCCTTCCACTTCTGCCAGGCTGGGGAAACCATCGCCGTCCATGTGCGCAAACAACAGTCGCCGCCCGTTTTCGGTGGTCACGTCCGGAATAGGCATGTCGGGCAATTGCAGGGCTTCGCGGGTAAAACTGAGCGGGTTCAACACCCAGCGATCCATGCCGTCGCCTTGCACGCCGGGCAAAATGGAACGAATCAGAAAGGGCTGGAAGGCGTAACCGCCCCAGGGGGTTGTCGCTGCGGGGGTAAACGTCTGGTTCTCGCTGCGTAATTTTAACCAGGGAGTGGCGTTGTCGTTGTCCACCGGCGCAGACAGCTCCAGCAGTTTCGGCAACGGAATCTCAAAGCCCATGTCCGGGTGCTGAGAGACAATCTGTGGCGGACTTGCCGGTGTGTTGCGCGACTCAAAACCGAAGTCCCGAGCATGGGGGCCCTGCGGGTCAATGGCAGGATACCCCAGCATAAGGATGGGCACACCGGCCTCTTTCTGTTGCGCCAGCCAGTCTTCAAAGCCATCACTGGCGACTTCCGAATCTTCCAGCCAGATAACAATGCCCGCGTAGCGGCCGGCCAGTGTGCCCGCCGGCATGGGCGCATCCACCGCACGAATATCCGGCACCAAGCCCTGAAACTGCAGGGGCATCAGCCCGTAGCGCACCGCATCGGTCAACTCCCAGGTGCGCTCCGAGCTGCCGCCGTACACCAGCAGCACCTGGCGGGGCAGGATTTCCAGCTCCCCCACGCCCATCATGTCCAGCGCCGGGTTAGTGACCCAGGGGATGACGTTGTGTTGGGCAATGTCGCTGGCGATCTTGCGCGCCTGGTCACGGGACGCAGGAGGCGCATAATCAATGGCGATAGTGCTGACGCCATAACGCTCACGGACCTGTTCAAACTGGCCCAGCAGCCAGGCCCTGTCTTCCTCCGGGACAGCAGTAAACTGATCCTTGTCCGGCAACCACCGCTGGTAGAGGGACTCGGCCGCCACCGCATCCACCCGGGCCTGCACCAGCGGCATCAGTTCGAAACCACGGTTAAAAATAAAACCCGCCTGGGGATGGCGCTCGGCGATGGCATTAATCAGCGCTGCCAGCCCCTGCCGCTGGCGTTCACGCTCGGCCTCGTCTTTGGCAACCAGCTGGTAACTGTCCAGGGTATCGAGGAAAAAGCCACGGTAGCCTTGGGCCCAGAGCGGCTCGATCACCGCATCGATAAAATAACGGCGTAGCGCCGGAGAAGATTGATCAAGAATGAACGAGCCCCAGTCCGGGTTCTCTCCCAGCAACCAGGCCTTGTCCAGCCCGGCAAAATAATGCCGTTGGGCCAGCACCTCACCCAGGCTCACGTAGGCATAGAAGTCATCGTCCCGATACGCCTGCGGCACGCTGTCGGCCTGGTCCGGCTCCACCACAGGAAAGTCATACGCGGCCAATGAAGGCCATGGAATATCCGGGCCGTAATAAAAAGCCGCCGTTTTGGAATCAGTCCCGCTCTCTACCGCGCTGGCGGCAACAGCAATCAAGCAGCAGAAAGAGAAAATAACGTGGCGAATGGATTATCCCCTGGGCAATAAAATGCGAACGCGATTTCAGTGTAACTGAATTGCCATCAAGACAAAGTGAAATATGGTAAGTGGAACAGTGGCGGGATAAATAAAAACGCAGCGGCCTCTGCATTTTTTACATTTTGTTTTATAACAACCGGCTTTCTTTACCAAACTGACTGCGCAGAAACTCCATTTGATCGCCGCGAATACGGTGGCTGTTAATCAATGCCAGGTATTCCGCCATATTCGGCACATAGGGCAATGCCAGTAATTCCATTTCGATTTCGTCAAGCCGATGACTGCCCTTGCGCTGGTTACAACGCCGACAGGCTGATACCACATTCAGCCAGCGGTCCCTGCCCCCCCGCGAAGTGGGCACGATATGATCACGGGTGAGCACGTTTTCAGGAAACGGTTTGCCACAATAAAGGCACAGATGCTGGTCGCGACGGAACAACGCCCGGTTGGTCAAAGGCGGTGCTGGGCGCTTGTGATTATGGGTCACGCCATCGCAGGCGATGATCGAATGCAGCGACAGGCAGGAGCGGGTACCCGTAAGGCGACTGGTGCCGCCGTGCAGCTGGAAGATCACATCCCCCAGCGTCCAGGTCACCAAGCCGCGCGCATACAGGGTGGCGGCCATTTGCCAGTCGAGCCACTCGACCGGTGTACCGGCTTTATCCAGACGCAGAATCCGTTCACTCATGGGCAACCTCAGCAATGTGATCAGGCACGGCTGTGTCAGATATAAACGTAAAGTAATGACGATTCTGCGACACAAGGGGCGGCAGCAAGGGACAGGGAGAGGCAGGGGCACCGTCCGGCACGGACCGGCGGAGGAAAGTGAATTGCCTGTGGCTGTGTATGAACACGATGGCAGCGCCTTTACCCGGTTATCTCTGATTAATCTGCCTCGACAGGCTAATCACAAACACCGGATTGAATAAATAATAAACAGCTCGCGGTGATGGCCGCAACTTTCTTTATCCTCCCTTATCCCTCGCTTATCCGTTTCTTCACTCTCGTTCATCCTGTGCAGCAGCACGAAACACCGGCAAACGGTAACAGCTCATTACCCGCGTGCCGGTATTATCGCCATCCGTCATGATCGCCACGGCATCCACCACATCCACCTCCATGCCATGAAAGCGCTTGAAATCAGCCTGCACATTGCGCGAGAACCGGTGCCAGGGGCCAGCACCACCCGGCCCCTGCACCACGACCATCTCTGCCTGGCTGGCAAACGGGTTGGGCCAATGGGCGCCAGGCTCAGCGTCACGGGACCAGACATAGTTGATGGCGCGCGTCTGCCAGGGCAACCAGCCTTTTTTCACCACGTACACGCGAGCCTGAAAGTCATCCCCCGCCTTGGTTTTCTCCAGCGTGTCAGGCCAGGGCGGGATGACTTCACCCTGCCACTGCCAGATCAGCCAGGGTGTCTGGTTGAGATCCACCTCCTGCTCCCTCACCAGGCCCGAGGCCGTTCCTTTCGCAAGAGCTTGCCAGCAACCGTTCACTTGCCGGTACTCCGTATGCCCCGCGAACTCCACTTCCCTCCAGCCCTGCGGCGCGCCCGAAACCGCCAGAACAGGCATTAGGGCCAAAGACAGCGCCACCCAGCGTGGTATACATTGGACTTGCCGGTCACAAACAAACCTCGTTTTCATGGGCCAAATTCCTAGAATGCTCTGTTTACTGTGCCATTAGCCGAAGGCAGACACCATGCAGTTTGATTACATCATTGTCGGCGCCGGTTCTGCCGGCTGCGTACTCGCCAACCGCCTTTCCGAAAATCCGAATAATCGCGTATGCCTGCTCGAAGCCGGCCCCGCCGATAACAGCCTGTTCATTCGCATACCGGCAGGCATCATTTTGATGATGCGCTCCAACGCGCGGAACTGGCGTTACTACACCGTACCGCAGAAGGCCCTCAACAACCGTCAGCTTTATATTCCCCGCGGGAAGACCCTGGGCGGCTCCTCCGCCGTTAATGCCATGTGCTACACCCGGGGCCACCAATCGGACTACGACCACTGGGCGGCCCTGGGTAACAAGGGCTGGGGCTTTGACGACGTGCTCCCTGTTTTCAAACGCTCTGAGCATTATGAAGGCGGTGAAGGCCCCTTCCATGGCACCGGCGGCAAGTTGAACATCGCCGACCTGCGTTTCACCCACCCGGTGAGCAGTGCCTTTATCAAGGCCGGCGTGGAAGCCGGCCACCCCGCCACCGACGACTTCAACAATGATGTCCAGGAAGGCGTGGGCATGTATAAGGTCAACCAGAAGGATGGGGAGCGCTGCGGCGTGTCCAAGGCCTACCTGCACCCGGTCATGGATCGCCCCAACCTGACCGTGCTCACCAGTGCACTGGTAAACCGCATCCTGTTCGAAGGCAAGCGCGCCATTGGTGTGGAAGTGGAACACAACGGGCAGATTCGTACCCTGAAAGCAGACAACGAAGTCATCCTGTCCGGCGGTGCGATCAACTCTCCCCAGGTACTGAAATTGTCCGGGGTGGGCCCGGCTGCCGAGCTGGCCGAGCACAACATCCCGCTGGTTCATGAGCTACCCGGTGTCGGCGAAAACCTGCAGGATCACCCGGATGCTCTGGTGGTGCACAAGAGTCTGCGCAAGGACACCCTGAGCCTGGCCCCCGGCGCGCTGCTCACCACTGGCCTGAAAGGCATCTTCAATTTCTTCTACCGCCGTAATGGGCAGCTTACCTCCAACGTGGCGGAAGCCGGCGGGTTCATTAAATCCCGCCCGGAAGAGACAATCCCGGACCTGCAGCTGCACCTGACCGCGGCCAAGCTGGACAATCACGGCCTCAACACCCTGTTCAGCATGGGCTACGGCTATTCCGGCCATGTCTGCATCCTGCGCCCGAAAAGCCGTGGCAACATCACCCTGCGTGATGCCAACCCGCGCTCACCAGCGCTGATCGATCCGCGCTTCCTGGAGCACCCGGACGACATGGAAGGCATGGTTCGCGGCGTTAAGGCCCTGCGCAAGATCATGGCCCAACAGGCGCTGAATGACTGGCGCGGCGAAGAGCTCTTCCCGGGCAAGGACACGCAGAGTGATGAAGAGATCCGCGAGTTCTTGCGCCAGAAGTGCGACAACATCTATCACCCCGTGGGCACCTGCAAAATGGGCAGTGATGACATGGCAGTGGTGGACGCGGAACTGCGCGTACACGGCCTGGAAGGCCTGCGCGTGGTAGATGCTTCCATCATGCCGACACTGATTGGCGGTAACACCAATGCCCCGACCGTGATGATTGCCGAAAAAGCGGCTGACGCCATTCTCGGCAAGTAACAAAGCAACAAGCAGCAACGCTGGTTGAGAGCGGGGGGACGGACGCCACACGGCAACCGCCCCGCCTGCGAAGAATGGGTAGGAGTTCCCTTCCAGGGGACGAACCGTGCGCAGCGAGGCAACAGAGGCACCGGGTTCCCCTTTTTGCTGACCTGTCGAACCCGGATGCCTGACCGGCCCTAGCTCGGATTCATCCCTCAAGAGGAACGCCTACAGCGGCTTCGTAGAAAACCCGAAAGCTGGAGCACGTTTCCAGCCTTTACTATCTATCATGCTGTAGCTCGCAACTCGTCGCTTGTTTCACCCTACTGTCATATTTATTTTACACACTGCCCCCCTTCTGGTGATTGCGTGATATCCGTTTGGGGGGATGTATGGTCGATGCAGTTTCATCACCGCGTGCACAATTGGTCGAGTTGCTGTGGCAGCTTAAACAGAATTTTGATCAGGAAAATGACAGCAGCTTGCGGTTTGTTCATTTCAACACGCTGCTGAACGACCCGGTCTACCGAGCGGAAATCATTACCCGCGCCATTCAAAGTGACAACCGAAAAATCCGGGCATTGGGGCTGAAGCTGCAGGAAGCCAATCGGGACGGCGTGTTGCTCCACAAACGCCCTTCCGCCAGCCTGCCGACCACACTGACCAACCCGGATATCGCGGAAACCCTGGGCCGCCGACAGACAACCACCGGCAAACCGTCAGGCATGTATGCCTGGCTGGCCCTTGCCCTCGTGGTGCTGTGTATAACGGGGTACTTCGCCTATAACCCGGTACGGCAAATGATCGCCGGACAGCAAACCATAAAAGGCTCCCTGTTCGGGCAGAACACCTGGCATGCCGGCACCACCTGGGTACTGGATGGCATTGTCTATGTGGAAGCGGGCGGCAGCCTGACCATCGAGCCGGGCACACGCATTGAAGGCAAACCCGGCTCCGCCCTGGTGATTACCCGGGACGCCACCCTGTTTTCCCGTGGTCAGGAAAACGCACCCATCGTATTCACCAGCACCCAACCGGAAGGCACCCGTACCGCCGGTGACTGGGGCGGTGTAGTCATGCTCGGCAGCGCGCCGGTGAACGTGGCCAACGCGCATATTGAAGGCATTCCCGACGGCGATACCCGGGGAGCCTTTGGCGGCAGCGATGCGGACAGTTCCTGCGGTGTGATGGAATACACTCGCGTGGAGTTCGCCGGCTTCGAGGTCTACGCCAACAATGAATTGAATGGCCTGACCCTGGGTGGCTGCGGCAGCAGCACCATTGTTCGCAATGTGCAGGTCCATCGCGCGCTGGACGATGGTATCGAAGTGTTCGGTGGCACAGTGGACCTCAAGCACATCATTATTACCGGCGCCGCGGATGATTCACTGGACTGGGATATGGGCTGGCGTGGCCGGGTGCAGTTTCTGGTGGCGCAGCAGCATGCCAATGTGGGCGACAATGCCTTTGAAGGCGATAACCTCAAGGCGAATCCGGATGCCACGCCCATTTCCGCCCCGGTCATGTATAACGTGACCCTGATCAGCCCGCGCAGCCATGAAAAATACCACCGTGCGATGACCCTCAAAGTGGGCACCGGCGGGCATTTCAATAACATGATTATTGACGGCTTCTCCGGGGAAACCATCGACCTGAAAGGCGGCGAGACCGTGCGCCGGATTCAGGAAGGCGAGCTCACGTTCAACAGCATGATGGTTCATAAGGTCGGCAACCGGGGCCTGACGTTCTTCGACGCAGAAAGCATGGACAATGATGACGACAACGGTTTTGACGAGCGCCGTTATTTCCAGAGCCGTACCGTGGGCGCCCAGTTTGGCACCGACCCGCTGCTGACCCGTGATGCGACCAGCACGTCCCACCCGGATTTTGCCCCCACCTCACGCTCTCCTGCACGCAATGGCGCCACGGCGATTCCGCAGGGAGAGTTCTGGGATGAAGCAGCGGATTATCTCGGTGCCATGCGCCCGGGCAGCGCGCAGACGTGGGCAGACAACTGGACAGCGTTCCCGTTGAATTAGGGAGCCTCTGAATGTCGGCTTACGGCTACGCCTAAGCCGACCTACGGGGCTGTCCGCGATACATCGAAAGTGCAAAGTGAAAAAGCTGAAAAGGAAACCGGGAGCCGACACCTGCGCTCCTTCGCTGGCGCTACTGTAGGAGCCCAACTTGAGGGGCGAACCGAGCGTAGCAAGGCGACAAAAATCCGAGCCTACCCGCAACGTTTCATGAAACCTGCCAAGCTCGAACACCCCGATCTTTCTGCGCTAGCGTCATCCCAGGGAAAGAAGTTTTCAGGTTTTCCTGTCTATGTTCCGTAGCGTGTAGCGGATTAAACTCTCACCTCGGTCTGCACTTTTTTCGCAGCGCGACCCATCATCTCGATGACTTTTTCACGGTCACGTTTTCTCATGATGTCGCTCTGCACGTGCAGACTGAAGCCTTCCGCTTCATAGTCCACGGCCACCGTTTTGTCCTGTTTCAGGTCCGTGGCGGAACGGGCCAGGGTGCGTAAAATCGTGTTCTTGTCGAAATTACGGATGCGCTCCAGATCGATGTGGATGCCAAACCCATCGGTTTGCGCAGACACATAACGGTTCTTTGCCCCCGCATCCCGTTTGGCACCCAACGCCTCGAACACCGGTATCGGCCGGTTAAACCCCTTCACCTGAATGTCGCCCATGCTGCGGCACTGAATCCGGTTATTCACCAGCGCCTGGGTCTCCTCCGAGATCAACACGCCACCTGGCCGGCAGGCCGATTCCAGGCGGCTGGCCAGGTTCACATCCGTGCCCAGAATGGTGTAATCCATGCGCGAATCGGTACCAAAGTTGCCCACCGTGGCGTAACCGGTATTGATGCCAATACGGATTTCCAGCTTGTGGTCGATGCCTTCGCGCTGCCAGCGCTGGCGCAGCAGCTTCATTTGTTCCTGCATCTCGATGGCCATCAATACACACCGATACGCATCTTCCTGGGCGCCTTCGCTTTTCGGATCGCCAAAAAAGATCATGACCGCGTCACCAATGAATTTATCGATGGTGCCACCGTGACGCAGGGCAATACGCGTCATCTCGCTCAGGTAGGTGTTGAGCATTTTGGTAAGCGTGGTCAGCGGCAGCTCTTCGGAGATGGCACTGAATCCCTTGATGTCGGAAAAGAACACGGTCAGGCGCTTGCGTCGGGTTTCCAGCTTGGCGTCACGTTTGCCGGAAAAAATCGATCCCCATACCTGGGGCGGCAGGTACTTGGCCAGCTTGCGGGACATATCCACCGCCTGCTTCTGCTGGCGTCCCACCAACTCCTGTGCCTGCTTCAGGTAACGGGCCTGCAGGTGGGCAAACGCGGAGGAGGCGCCCACATAGATACCCAGGCCAAGCATGGAAATAACCGACAACAACACCGGCGTCTGTTCCGGCGACAGCACCTGAAAGCCCAGCATCCAGCCCATCAGCAGGGCGCCGACCCCGGTCATCAACACATTCAGCAACCAGGGCTTGAGACCACCACTGCTGACGGAGTTGGCATGCACAATAATCAACAACACCATGGCCGGCACCAGCGCAAAGTGCAGCAAGGCACAGACCAGCCCAATCACCATGGCATCAGCCTGCATTAACAACTGGTGAACGGTTTTGGTGGGCCGGTCCTGCTTGTCGAACAGGAACAACAACCCCTGGGCGGACATGGGATAGATGAGCAGCCCGGCCACCCCCAGCATGTACAGCTCGGGGAACAGGTTCAGCTTCAGGCCCGCCATCAGAATCATGGCGGCCACCAGAAAAGCCAATAGCCGGATGTAGTTTGCCTGACGGCGCGCCCGCTCCATGGGGCCCAGCTGGGGGCGGCGAGCTTTCTTTTTCGTCATGGAGGTCATGTGAACGGTTTCACGCGATTTCTGCGAAGCTTAGCGGTTTCCCTTCTAAGAAAAAAGACTGGGATGACTAAAGGTCTGCTATTCCCTGCCACCGGAAAACCGGCACACCCTGCAACTGGGACTCATCTGCAATTCGGGCTACCATGGCGCCGTTGTAATAGGAGCCCTGAATGGACACCCTCACCGCCCTGACCACCCGTGTATCCGCCCCGCGCCTGGAAGCCCCCGGCCCCAGCGATGAGCAACTGGACATGTTGCTGCGTGCCGCCATCCGCGCCCCGGATCATGGCCTGCTGCGCCCCTGGCGCTTCATCGTTCTACAGGGCCGCCAGCGCGAGCGCCTGGGCGACATCATGGTCGCCCACCTGCTTGAGGAACAACCCGACGCCGATAACCGCGCCCGGGACATCGCCCGCAACAAGGCCCTGCGTGCCCCTACCATTATCGTCGCCGTGGCCGAAGTGACCGAAGGCCACAAGATTCCGGTCTGGGAACAGGTGCTGGCGGTGGGTGCGTCAGTGCAGAACATGATGCTCGCCGCCTACGAACAGGGTATTGGCGCCATGTGGCGCACCGGAGCCATGGCCAATTCCACCCTGGCCAAGGAAAAGCTCGGCTTCGCGGCCAAGGATCAGGTCGTCGCCTACCTGTACCTGGGCAAACCCGTGGGCAGCCTGAAATCCCTGCCCAACGACAGCCCCGCTGATTTCATCCGCGAACTGCCATGATGGATCTGGCGAAGTTGGCAGAACAGGTGCGCGATGCCATTCCGCTTACCCGGCATCTGGATTTTCAGCTTGAGACCTTCGATGGCCAGTCGCTGACCCTTACCGCGCCACTGGCACCCAACCACAACGACAAAGGCACCTTCTTCGCTGGCAGCCAGTCGGCCCTGCTGACCCTGGCGGGCTGGAGCCTGACGACCCTGTTAGCCCGGCAAGCGGGGGCAACAGCGGATGTGGTTGCCGTTGAAACCGGGCTGAAGTACCTGCTGCCGCTGGACAGCGACATGCATATCACTGCCTCAGCCAGCGCCGACGACATCCACCGCTTCGAGCAGCGGCTGCAACGCCGCGGGAAAGCCACACTGTCAATTTTGGCGCAGGGTACCAGTGCCAACGGTACACAGGTCTGCGAATATCAGGGTCTTTATCTTGCGAGGATCGGATTGCCATGACTGCTGACATCACCATTCTTACCACTCACCTTTATTTGCTTGCGTATGCGGGCTGGGCACTGTTTCTGCTTATCCTGCTGATCACCGCCCGCTCCCTGGCCGTGTTGAGCGGCAAGAGCAAAGCGGACGGGTTTCCGCCCTACCACTACAACCCGGCCTGCCCGCTCAACCGGCTGCATCGCGCTTACCAGAACACACTGGAATTGCTCGGCGTTCTCATCGTTGTCGTAGCCACCGCATTGTGGCTCGGCAACACTGCACTGAGTGACACCCTCCTGCCCTGGATCGTTGCCGCCCGTGTGGCCCAGAGCACGATCCATCTGGTTGGCGTCAATCACTGGCTGGTACAGATTCGCTTTGGCTTCTTCCTGGTGCAGGTCGCCCTGGTCAGCTGGCTGGCCGTGGATCAAGCCTGCTCTTTGTTGTCACTGCTCAAACCCTGAGCAACCGGCGGCGGGACGCTTGCCTCCCGCCGCGCCCTCCGGTACTCTACGCGCCCTCAAGAGTTGCCCAGTGCGCTGTTGACGACAATCTGGTGAGGTGTCCGAGTGGCCGAAGGAGCACGCCTGGAAAGTGTGTATACCGCAAGGTATCGAGGGTTCGAATCCCTCCCTCACCGCCAAACATGAAAAGCCCCGCAAACGCGGGGCTTTTTTTATGCTGCTTTCGCGGCCGCAACACGTCCGGCTCCGCCGGATGGTTTCGATCGCATCAGGTTATCCTGCCCCTCCTATTACCGTTACTTGCCCGGGATTCCCCCCAGTCGCTAAAGTAGAGAGTTCATTTTCAGGGGAAACCTTCATGACCCGCACCCATGGCTGGCTGGCTCGGCTGGAGCAACTGGGCAACCGACTGCCCCACCCCACCTTGCTGTTTGTCTGGCTGTGCCTGCTGCTGCTTCCCCTTACCGCATTGCTGGGCGCACTGGATATCACCGCCGTCCACCCCCTGACCGACGACACCATTACCGCCCGCTCGCTGCTCGACGGTGACGGCCTGCGCTACCTGTTCACCACCCTGGTGGGCAACTTCACCAGCTTTGCTCCATTGGGCGTGGTGCTCGTCGCCATGCTGGGCTTGGGGGTGGCAGAACAATCAGGCCTGCTTTCCGTGAGCCTGGCCAGCCTGGTAAGGCGCGCCTCCGGCAGCACCCTGGTGTTCACCGTTGCGTTTGCCGGCGTGCTCTCCAGCCTGACCGTGGACGCCGGCTATGTGGTACTCATTCCCCTGGCCGGGCTGGTATTCCAGCTGGCTGGACGCTCTCCCATCGCCGGTATCGCCACCGCCTTTGCCGCCGTTTCCGGCGGCTTCAGCGCCAACCTGCTAGTGGGGCCGGTGGACGCGACCCTGGCCGGGCTGTCCACAGAAGCGGCGCATATTATTGCCCCGGAACGCACCGTGGATGCCACCGGCAATTACTGGTTCATCATCGCCTCCACCTTTCTTGTGACCGGGCTGGTGACACTGGTCACAAGGAAGCTGACCGAACCCCGGCTGATGCATTCCGCTGCAGCGACGGCCGCCTCCCCGGAGGTGCCACATACTCATCCCCGCGCCATGCGGTGGACGGGTTTAACCCTGGTGGTGCTGCTCGCCGGGCTGGCGTTACTGGTACTGCCAAGTGACGCGCCACTGCGCCACCCGGAGACCGGCGGAGTGCTGGGCTCGCCATTCATTCATGGCCTGGTGGTCATCGTGGCATTGATTGCGGGGATCTGCGGAGCAGTGTACGGCCGGGTCAGTGGGCAATTTCGCAGCAGTGGTGACATTATTACCGCCATGGAAACCACCATGGCCTCCATGGCCGGGTATCTGGTGCTGATGTTCTTTGCAGCGCAGTTCGTGGCCTGGTTTAACTACAGCCAGCTGGGCCTGCTACTGGCAGTGAAAGGCGCCGCCTGGCTTGGCGCACTGACCATGCCCAAAGTGGTTCTGCTATTGCTGTTTGTCATGCTCACTGCGCTGACCAACCTGATGATCGGCAGCGCCTCAGCCAAATGGTCCATTCTCGCCCCGGTCTTCATTCCCATGCTGATGCTGCTGGGCATTTCCCCCGAAGCCAGCCAGGCGGCCTACCGGGTTGGCGATTCCAGTACCAATATCATCACCCCGCTAATGCCCTACTTCGTGCTGGTCCTGGGCTTCGCCAGGCGCTATCAACCGGACACCGGCATCGGCACCTTGATTGCCCTGATGCTGCCCTACAGCCTGACATTGCTGCTGGGGTGGTCGGTGCTGTTGGGCGTGTGGATCGGGTTTGGCTGGCCGCTGGGGCCGTAGCAACTCACCTCGGCGCAGGAGCGTCGCTCGCGGCGCGATCACCAAACTCAATTCCGAGAGACGAGAGACGAGAGACGAGAAGCGAGAAGCGAGAAGCGAAAACCTGACTTTCCCAACGTCCAGATTTGGATTTTCGGAACTCGCTTCTCGCAACTCGTCACTATTGATCTATCGCGCCGCAAGCGACGCTCCTACGATGAGGATGGAGGCTATTTGATCAACCGAATCGTCAGCGGATAACGGTAGTGCTCTCCACCATTGGCCTTTACGGCAGCCACGATGGTCATCACCAACCAGAAGATACCAATAATCGGCAGCAGGATGGCGCCAATAACCACGAAGGTGAGCAGGAAGGCGACAAAACCTGCGATGGAAATAGTGATATTGAAATTCAACGCTTCCTTGCCCTGATCGTCCACGAAGGCACTATCGTCTTTTTTAACCAGCCAGATCACCAGTGGCCCCAGAATATTGCCGAACGGAAATACCATACCGACAAAGGCCAACAGGTGGCATGCCAGACCGAGGCTCCGCTCTTCCTGCTTCGCCAGACCATTGCTGTTATTTTCTTCGCTCATTCAAAGGCTCCTTGTTGAAAAATAAAACCCGCCACCATCCTTGCTACTGACGAATGGTGCGACGGTTGGGGAGGGGTTGTTCGCTGTTGGAGCGGAACGGGTTGATATCAATGCCGCCCCGGCGAGTAAAGCGGCCGTACACGGTCAGGTGACGGGGCGAACACTGGGCCATCAGATCCACGAAGATCTGTTCGATAATCTGTTCGTGAAACCCCTGGTGATTACGCAGTGACACCACATAACGCAAGAAGCTGGCCGGGCTGATGGCACGGCCGGTATAGCGGATCACCACGGTAGCCCAGTCTGGCTGATCGGTGACCGGACAATGACTGCGCAGCAAGTGCGAATAGAGCTGGCCAGTCTGCTCGGAGCCCTGATCGCAGAGCAACAGATCAGGACGGTACTCATAATGCTCAAAGGACAGATCGATATTGTCCACACAGTCACCACGGTCTTCCCAGACGGGGAAACCGGCAGACTCTTGCAACGAATACAGCAGCACCTCGATATCGCCACCCACGGTGTGAGCCACATCTTTTTCGATGGCTGCACGCACTGCATCGCGGCTTTCAAAGCGGGTATTGGCAAACGAGTTCAGGTACAGCTTGAGCGACTTGGACTCGACAATATTGGGGGTGGTGCAGGGCACACGCAGCTCGCACATGGCCACCAGGGGCTTGCCCTTCTCGTTGAGCCAGGACAATTCGTACGCATTCCAGATATCGGTACCGTGGAACGGCAGTGTGGTGTCTTCCAGCTCCAGAGACTCGCGGGCATCCCAGCGCGGCACCGGACACAACAGCGAAGGCATGTACTCGTCAACATACTCGCTGGAGCGACCCAGCGGCGTTTCCTTCAGATAGCTCATGATAACCTCTTGGCACTCCCGTCCATGGGACTGACTTTAATCATAGCCGGATTTAACCGGTTTCGTTAGTGCCGAATACCGGTACCACGATGCAGCAACCACAGCGCGAATAAGTAGAAAGCGATCACAAACGCCAGAATGACGCCCAGCGAGGCATAAACATTCACGTCACTCACGCCCAGCACCCCGTACCGGAAGGCGTTCACCATATACACGATGGGGTTTGCCAGGCTCACGGTGCGCCAGAACTCCGGCAGCAGATCAATGGAATAAAACACCCCGCCCAGATACGTCAGCGGCGTCAGGATAAACGTGGGCACGATGGCGATATCATCAAATTTGGTGGCGAAGGTGGCATTGATGAAACCGCCCAATGCAAACAACGCTGCGGTGAGCACCACCACCGTGATGGTGATAAAGACATGCTGCATGGACAGGTGAGTAAAGAACAGGCTGAGCAGGCTGACAATCAGCCCCACCAGCATGCCACGCACCATGCCGCCAACCACATAGCCATTGAGAATCACATGGGACGGCATCGGCGAGACCAGCATTTCCTCAATGGAATGCTGGAACTTGGTGGAAAAGAATGAGCTCACCACGTTGCCGTAACTGTTCTGGATTACGCTCATCATGATCAGCCCGGGCACGATGTACTGCATGTAATCGAACCCGCCCATATCCCCGATACGACTGCCAATCAGGTTGCCGAAAATCACGAAATACAACGTCATGGTGATTGCCGGTGGCAGCAGGGTCTGCGGCCAGATACGGGTGAAACGGCGAATTTCCTTGGTCACCAGGGTCAGGAACGCCACCCATTGCTCGCGTGCACTCATGAGGCTTGCTCTCCTGGCAGATTTTGCTCGACCAACCGCACAAACAATTCTTCCAGCCGGTTTGCCTTGTTACGCATGCTCATGACCTCAAAATTGAGTCGGGCCAGCTCCACAAACAGGGTATTGAGGCTTTCGCTTTTCGGCACCGCCACTTCCAGGGTCTTGGCATCGCGCAGCCATACCTCAAAACCTTCCAGCTGCGGAGCCTCGGTCACCGGCCGGGCCAGGTCCAGAACAAAGGTCTCCACCTGCAGCTGTTCCAGCAGGGATTTCATGTCCGTATTTTCCGCGATCATGCCATGATCAATAATGGCGATATGCCGACACAGCGACTCGGCTTCTTCCAGGTAGTGCGTGGTCAAAATGATGGTTTTGCCTTGCTCATTCAGGCGGGTAAGAAAATCCCACATGGAGCGACGCAGCTCGATATCCACGCCAGCGGTAGGCTCATCCAGAATCAGCAGTTCCGGCTCATGAACCAGGGCACGGGCAATCATCAAGCGCCGCTTCATGCCCCCGGACAAGGTCCGCGACTGTTTGTCGCGTTTGTCCCACAGGCCCAGTTGGCGCAGGTATTTTTCTGCCCGCTCACGGGCCAGAGGCGCCGGAATGCCGTAAAACCCGGCCTGGGTCACCACAATATCGAACACTTTTTCGAACTGATTGAAATTGAATTCCTGGGGCACCACACCAATCTGCTTCTTGGCCAGGGACCGCTGGGTATCCAGAGAGTAACCGAAGATACTGACGTCCCCGCCGGTTTTGTTCACCAGCGAGCTAATCACACCAATGGTGGTGGATTTGCCAGCGCCGTTGGGGCCCAGCAAGGCAAAAAAGTCGCCCTTCTTCACCTCCAGATCAATGCCTTTAAGCGCTTGCACGCCATTGGCATAGGTTTTGGTCAAATTGCGAATTGTCAGCGCGGACAAGGCACACCTCGTCAGAAGTCGGTAAACGGAGAGATCGGTTTAGAAATGTGGTTACAACGCACGGTGGCCGTGATCACCACGCCATATCCAGTGAAGCTGGCCGCCACTGAACCACAGCCACAGCCCTTCCATCATCCAGGGCCAGTCATCCTCGGTAATACGCCGATGCCCGTGAAGCTCGGCCACCAGCACGGCAAGAATGGTGTCGTGGGTCACGTGCACATTCAGGTGCCCCGGGGCCGGTTCGCGCTCACTCAGGTAGCGCGCCAGCTTGGCGCGGCCTTCCGCCGGCGACAGCATGCCCTCAAAGGGTTGCTGCAAGTGCTGATTAAGGAATTTGAACGCCCCCATTTTCAGGAACGTGGGGCCAACCTGGTTCAGGTCTTCCACGTAACAGCCTGGCTCTACCAGGGTGGTGTCGGTCGTAATCTCGGGAATCGTCTCAAGCAGCCCTGCCTTGCGGGCCCCTTCAGCCATGGCCTTGGCGGTGTTCACACAACGCCCCACCGGGCTGGAAAAGAACGCATCCACCGGACGCGCCAACTGGCTACCCCACTCCCGGGCCATATCGATGCCTTCCGGCGTCAGGGGCAGGCGGTAATCCGCAAAACCGTTCTTGGCCAGTTCACGCACAGAGTGCCGCGTCAGCAAATGAACGGGTTTGTCCTGCGGTAACAGGTTAAGGGCTTCCAGCAATCGCGGGTGTAGGCGCGCCATAGTCTCTTCACTTTGGGTCAGGCCTTAGTGTACGGAGCGCCATAGCGAAAGCAAACCATGAGAGGGGGATTAGGTGTGGGTCACGTGTATGCGTGTTGCGTGAAGCGCGTTGCAGCCGCAGAGCGGCACAAAAAAAAGGGACCCGATTGGGTCCCTTTCTTGTTTGGAGCGGGAAACGAGATTCGAACTCGCGACCCCGACCTTGGCAAGGTCGTGCTCTACCAGCTGAGCTATTCCCGCTAAACTTGCTGCCAGCTAATCACTAGCGAATTAGTGGCGTCCCCTAGGGGAGTCGAACCCCTGTTACCGCCGTGAAAGGGCGGTGTCCTGGGCCACTAGACGAAGGGGACCCGGGCTTGACTTGGTACGTCAAAGCGGCGCGTAGAATAGGTATCTGCCGGGCAATCGTCAAGGAAAAATTTTGTCGCAGACCATCATTGACCCGAAAAAGTCATGCTGCTCTAGTAATGACGCGCTATAACCCTGCCGATTCCATCAAATTGGCGAAAAAACATTCACTTATCGGGAGAGAAACATGTCCATCAAGCTGTACGGGGCCGCCCTGTCACCTTTCGTCCGCAAGACCCGGGTTGCTCTGGCACTGAAAGGGATCGAATTCGAATCCGTCCACATTGACCCTAACAACACCCCGGAGGGCTATGAAAAGATCAGCCCCATGAAACGGATTCCTGCGCTGGAAGTGGATGGCCAGTTCCTGGCTGACTCCGCTGCCATTTGTGCCTGGATGGAAAAGACACACCCGCAACCGGCGCTCTACCCCAGCGACGCCATGGAAATGGGCCAGACCATCTGGTTTGAGCGTTTCATCGATTACGACCTTGCCATGCGCTGCACCTTTGCGGTGTTCCGTAACCGCGTGGTGATGCGGCTGCTCGGCAAGGAATGCGATGAAGAACAAGTCCAGCATGCCCTGACCACCACTATCCCGCCGCTATTCGCTTATCTGGAAAAGACCCTGGACGGCCGCGAGTTCCTGGTGGGCGACAACATGACCATCGCCGATATTGCCCTAGCCAGCCAGATGGTGAACTTCCGCCATGGCGGCGAAGTGATCGACCCGGCCAGCTACCCGAACCTGGCTGCACACATTGAGCGCATGCACGCCCTGGCGCCCTTCGCACAAACCATCGAGAAGGAATCCGGCTTTATCCAGAAAGTCATGGGGTGAAGCAATTAATAATTAATAGTGAATAATTAATAACGACGCGTGAAAGCGCGTATAAACCTGAAACGCAAGAGGCCGCGCCCAAGCCATGGAAGCGGCCTCTTGCGTTTCAAAAGCAGGAAACCTGGATCGCGCGTTATTAATTATTAATTGCCTTTGCCTCCACTGTCACCAGCGCGGCTTTGCCGTTAGGTGCCACACGTACCACCGCCACCGCGCTATCGCGCAGCTGTCTCTCCAGCGCCAGTGCTTTTTCCTTGGGGGCGAACAACGCCTCAATGCCATACTTCACGGTATTGCCTGCGCTCCAGGGCTGGCCGGCCACGCGACCCCGAAGGTACAACCCGGTTTCCGGCTCAGCAGCCTGGGGCTCACCGCCGCGCCACAGCGCTTCATTCGGCTGTTTTTCCAGAGGCAAATACACCACATCGCCCGGCCGCAAATCTGACGCTTCCACGGTGCTGAAGTCATAACCCAGGCGGGCATAATTGCCGCGGAACAGATCTCGCGGGTCCACCGGCCGGGTTTCCAGGCGGATTTCCTCACCGACCCACAATGGATAAACCCCACCGAGGAACACCCCGGCCATCACCACGACCTGTAACCCAAGGGCCACCATCAATCCCATCACATGACAGCGCTTCATGATTGCCCCTCCCCGGCGGCGACGGCCTTGCCTGCCGCCTCCTGACTGTGTTGTCGCCGCCAGAAGCGGGCAGCGCCGTATAGCACCGCGGCGGCCACCAGGAACATGGCCGCCGCCCCCAGATAGTCCCCGAACAGATCCAGATAACGCATCAACGCCAGCAGCAGTATCAACACAATGCCGCTATAGAAGTATTGGGTCAGCCCGCGCTTGAGACCTTCCTGAATCAACACAATGGCAGACAGCAGCGCCAGCAGATTCACCGCCACCACAAACAGCCATGCCGCATCCCCACGCGCCATTTCAGTACCCCCAAAGGCATGAATACCCAGCAACAAAAAGGGCAACAGCATCACCAGCAGGCGGGGGCCACTGGATCCCAAACGACGAACGACCACCCACACAGACGCCAACAGCGCCGCCAGCAACCCGGCCCACAACCCCGGATCGGCCAGCCCGACCAGCTCATGCAGATACCCTTCGGAAAACTCCCTGAATGAGAACATCAGCAGCAACAGTAAATAGCCACGCAGTGACCACAGCCCCACCAGGCTGCCTGAGCGTCGCAGATAATGAGCCTCGCTTTGCGCCGCCCAGTGGCTGAATGCATACAGTAACGCCAGCAAGCCCATATTCAGGGACAGGTGGCCGGCTTCAAAATCCGGCCCCCAGCCGTCACCGTACACCCAACCGAGTAGCAGGTTCAGCCAGCTCACCAATACCGCAATGACAACCAGCAACAGGCCTCCGGAATGCGCCCGCAGGGCAATGGCACCCGCCACGCCCAGAAACAGCACCATGGCCCAGGGCGGCGTGTATTGACCTTGCGCCCCCATCCACAGAAACGCCACGGCCAACATCAACAGCGCCAACAACCGGCTGCGTACCAGCCAGGCCATGGGCGCTACCCCCAACGCCCAGTAGAACAGGCCATCGGGAAAGTGTTCGCCCAGGTGATAAATCTGTGCGATCAACATGATGGAGGCGCCGTAGCTGATCCCGCCCAGAAACAACCAGCCGCTGCCCTCCCCCTGCTTCAGATAACCCCGGATGCCGATCAGGTTCAGCGTAATGGTGGTGGCGATCAGCCCCAGCATGCGCACCGCACGGGGAATCTCTTCCCAATTGGCGGACACCAACAACAGTATCGCCAGACCCACGAACAACATCGCCACGGTGACCAGCACCTTGTAGGCCAACGAGCTGTCAGCATCGTCGTCCAGCCGGGTGCCATAGCGGGCCAGGATCCGGTTACCCTGGTCTTCGCTGATATCCCCGTCGGCCACCCACTGGCGGCATTCGCTACGCAGCTCGCGCCGCAATAAACCAAGCAGTTGCATGCAGAATCCCTGTGCTTTTTTCCGATCAGACAGCAAGGAAGACGCAAAGGCAATCCATGTGGGTAACCGGGGATGTCACGGGGTGTTCAACAGGAAAGGGACGGCGAGTAACGAAAACCGGTAACCGAACGGGCTTTTCGCGACTCGTAGCCCGCTTCTCGTCACTCACCTTTATACCGGCAGGCCGATGCGCTTGGCCTCCAGACGTCGCAGGAATTCCAGCATCACCTGCCGATACAGGTCTTCACCCAGCCAGGCATCCTCCACCCCGGCATCGATATTGGGATTGTCGTTCACCTCGATGACGACCACATCATCGCCGGATTGCTTCAGGTCCACCCCATACAAGCCATTCCCCATTAACCGGGCGGCCTTTAAGGCGGCTTTGAGCACCCTGGGCGGCACTTCCTGCACCGGCAAGGTTCGGCTGTTGCCGGTCTCGGTTTTACCGCCACTCTGGTGATGGTAAATCTGCCAGTGCCCCTTGCTCATGAAATACTGACAGGCAAACAACGGGCGATGGTTCAGCACCCCGATGCGCCAGTCGTAATCGGTGTACATGAACGCCTGCGCCAGCACCACGGAGGACTGTTTCAGGTAACCACGCAACGCCTCTGCCAGCGCTTCACGGGTGGCCACCTTGCTGATCCCCCGGGAAAAACTGCCATCCGGAATTTTCAGCACCATGGGCAGTTTCAGTTCTTCAACCAGCTGGTCGATCTGGGCGTCATCGTCGCTGAACACAAACGCGGTTGGCGGCACAGGAACGTTATTGGCGTGCATCAACTCCGCCAGATATATCTTGTTGGTGCAGCGCAGAATGGAGCCCGGATCGTCGATCACCACCATGCCTTCCTGCTCCGCCTTGCGGGCAAACTGGTAGGTGTGGTGATCCAGCGCGGTGGTCTCACGGATAAACAGGCCATCGTATTCGCCAAGGCGCGTATAGGCATCGCGACCCACCAGGTCGACCTTGATACCCAATTGCCGGCCCGCACGAACAAACCGCTTCAGGGCCGTCTTGTTGCTGGGCGGCAACGTCTCTTCCTCATTGACCAGCATGGCCAGCTCGTAGCGGTCGCCACGACGCCGGCGCGGGTTGCGCCACACTCGGGCATTGAACTGCTCCAACGCCCGGGCAAACGCATCCTCCTCGGCCCCTTTCAGCTGTTTCAGGGTCAGCGGTTTTAGCGCCTCGATGCCCCACTGCTCTCGGCGGCGAAAATCCACCTTCAACAACGGGCACGGCAGCTGGTCGAAAATCTGTCGGCCCAGGTCAGCCAGGCCTTCCTGCTCGGTATGCCCGAAGAACAACAGCAGACTGAAATGATCCCCACTGCCGCCCTTGCGTTTCATGGCCTTGTCCAGGACCGCTTCAAACTGACCAAAATGCAGGCCATAAAGCGCCTTGCGACTCAGGTCATTCACCGTGCGTACAGACGGCAGCACCCGCTGCCCCCGAGCTTCCGCCAGCAACGAGCAGTAATAACCCGGGCTCAGGTATTTATAGCTGCGGCACAGGTTGATTACCTGCACTTTCTTGTCGGTGCAGACCGGCTGCTGCGCTTGCAGGTAGTCCTTGGCAGACAGGAGATGGCGGGCGGGATAGTAGGCGGCCCAGTCGGCGGGATCGTCTACCAGAATGATGACCTGACTCATGAAAAGCCCTGACAAAAAGGGGGGCACCGCGACGGGGTGCCGATAGTGGCGAATTTAGGGCTTGTGGGAGGGTGAGAGCAAGGAAAATTAATAGTTAATAATGAATAATTAATAACGACGCGAACCGGCTCCTCCGGCCTCTAAACACAGAAGCCGCGTCCATGGTTTGGACGCGGCTTCTGCGGGAGGGAAACACCGCGCTATCACGCGACGTTATTCATTATTAATTATATTCGCCTGCCTTCTTCGCACCAGGATGCCCTGCCTTCTCCAGAGCCTCCTGCACTTCCGGTGGCATGTAGGTTTCATCATGCTTGGCCAGCACTTCCTCGGCTTCAAAGCGAGTTCGGCTCACCAGCGTGCCATTGGCCACAATGCCCTGCCCTTCGCGGAACAGGTCCGGCAGGATGCCCTGATAATGCACGGTGAAGCGCCCCTTGCCATCGGTGAGCCCGAAGGTAACGTCCAGGGTATCCGGGTTGCGGATTACCGTGCCGGGCTCTACCAGGCCGCCCACGCGCATCTGTGCATCCAGCGGCGCTTCCCCTGAAGCAATCTGCTGCGGGGTGTAGAACAGGTTGATGTTCTGACGCAGCGCATAAAACATCAAGCCACAGGCAATGCCCAGCCCGATCAGAACGGCGAGTACCACCAAAAGACGCTGCTTACGTACCGGATTCATCATCTACCTCAGGTTTTTGCTCAGTGTGTTGCTGGCGGCGCTGCGTTTCTTGAGCCTGCTCCTTGGCCAGGGCCTCAAGTCGCCACTGCCGCGCCAGCGTTTGGCGCACCTGTCCCTGCCCGCGCATCGCCAGCACCATGCTGGCAATAATCAGGAACGCGCTGATTCCGTAGGCGCTCCAGACATAAAAACCGTGTTTCCCCATGGCCAGGAAATCGGCAAGGCTATCGAAATACATACTATTGCCCCCCGCCCTTCACCAGCTTGCGCACCCACTTGCTGCGCCGCTCGCGCCACACCACTTCGGTGCGGGCTCGCACCAGTACATTGACCGCATACAGCAGCCAGGTTCCCAACATGCTGATCAGCAGTGGGTATTTCATGGCCGGGTTGATGGTGGATTCACCCACCAGTTTCAGGGTGGAGCCCTGGTGCAGGGTCTGCACCCATTCCACCGAATATTTCACGATGATCACATTGATCACCCCCACCATGGCCAACAAACCGGCGGCACGGGCGGCCTGGCGCGGGTCACGGATCACGTTCTGCAGGGCAATCACACCCACGTACATGAACAACAGAATCAGCATGGAGGTCATGCGGGCATCCCACTGCCAGTAGGTGCCCCAGGTGGGCTTGCCCCACAGCGCGCCAGTGGCCAGGGAAATGGCCGCCAGTGCCGCGCCGAAAGGGGCAATGGCCTTCATCATCACTTCCGCCATTTTCATGCGCCAGACCACGGCCACCAGGCCCGCCACGCCCATGGCCATGTAGCCCATCAGCGCACCGCTGGACGCAGGCACATGGATGAAGATGATCCGGTAGCTGTTGCCCTGCTGATAATCACTGGGGGCAAACGCCAGCCCCCAAACGATGCCCACCGTGAACACCAGTAGCGCAATGGGCGTCAGCCACGGCAGTAACGCAGAACTGAACGTATAGAAGTAACGCGGCGAACCGAGCATGTGGTACCAGCGTTTTATCGTTTGCCAAACCATTCAGACACCTACCTTCACCTACGTACTTTCAATACCGCCCGCTTTCCCGTCGGATAGCCACGCGTTTAATTCCCGGAACTGATTTTCAGGCCAGCGGCCACCGCCAGCGGCCCCAGGCTCACCGTCAGCGCCAGCAAGGCGCCAAGAATGGCCAGGATGCCATTCACCGCACCGCCGTCGACTGCGGCACTCACCGCTCCAGCGCCAAAAATCAGCACCGGAATGTACAGCGGCAGCACCAGCACCGCCAACAGAATACCACCCCGGTTCAGGCCCACGGTGAGCGCCGCGCCGATGGCGCCGATGATGGTCAGCGCCGGGGTACCCAGCAACAAACTCAGCATCACCGTGCCCAGCACCGCATCGGGCAGCTGCAGCATATGCGCCAGCACCGGGGAGATCAGCACCAGCGGCAAACCGGTCAGCAGCCAGTGCGCCAGCAGCTTGGCGCTCACCGGCACCACCGCCATCACCGGCGCGGTGAGCAACAATTCCAGCACGCCACTTTCCTGGTCGCGCCGGAACAGGCCATCCAGCGACAGCATCACCGCCAGCAGCGCTGCCACCCAGAGTACGCCAGGGGCCACCAGCGCCAGCAGTTCCGGTTTCGGCGATATGGCCAACGGAAACAGGCTGATCACCATGACAAAGAAAAACAGCGGATTAATGATTTCTGCCGGGCTGCGCCACAGCACCAATAACTCCCGGGAGAGGGCCGCACGGAACACGCTCATGCCAGCCCCCCTGACGTCACTTCTGCCTGCCCGTGGGCCAGATGCAGCCGCCGCACGCCATCGCCCACCTGGTGATGGGAGGTGTAGATCACCAACGCGCCAGCCTGAGCCGCCTGCTGGATCCGCTGGTCCAGCGCCGCCACGCCATCCTGATCGATGGCGGTATAGGGCTCATCCAGCACCCACACAGCCTTGTGCTCCAACCACAGACGCGCCAGGGCAATACGGCGTTTTTGCCCGGCGGACAAGTGCGCCGCCGGCACGTCTTCAAAACCTTGCAGCCCCACCGCTGCCAGCGCCGCCATGGGGTCGCCCCCCTGCTCGCTCAGCGCGCAGGCGTAACGCAAATTTTCCAGTGGGTTGAGCTCTTCACGTACTCCTGGCTGGTGGCCCAGGTAGAGTAATTCCTGTTGCCATTGAGGCTGCCACCACTGGCATACGCCCTCGTAGAAGCCGTGCAGCCCTACCAGAATGCGTAACAACGTGGTTTTGCCAGCGCCGTTGGCACCGGTGATCTGCCAGATTTCACCGGCCGATGCGGTCAGGCTCAAACCACTGAACAACAGCCGATCATCGCGCTCACAGCTGAGCTGCTCCAGCACAAGCCGGGGGGCGGTTTCGGCATCGGAATGGGTGGATGGCTGGCTCAAATCGGGCTCCCTAAAACAGCGCCGAAGTATAGCACGACAGTTCAAAACGGGCTTGATCGCCAGCAAGAAGCCGATAGCCTGTAGCTAGGGAGCCTCTGAATAACTCCTTGCATGCTCAGTCTTTCAGGATGGATCGCAATCTAGGCGCGTTTTTGAAGGTGTATGTCCATCCATCGAAAAAACGCAACAACGAGTGCGGGCCAGCCTGGAAGACCCGAAGGGCGCGGCCTGAAGCGCACATCTGCTGTGCCTTGCCTCTAGGAAAGGGGACCACCCTGTCCGTCAAGGCAAGACTCAACAGCTGCACGCTTCAGGCCACGCTGAGTACGCAAGGAGTTATTCAGAGGCTCCCTAGTTCCACCCCAGAGGAGACATTGATGTTCGTAACCCACACTGCCCGTGCCACCCGATTCCTGTCTATCGTGCTGATCAGCGGGGTACTGGCCGCCTGTGGCGGCGACAAACCTCTGGCCACGGTGGATCAGGTAGACCTGCAGCGCTATGCGGGCACCTGGTATGAAATCGCCCGCCTGCCGCAATGGTTTCAGCGCGGTTGCCACGACTCCACCGCCACCTACAGCCTGAATGACGATGGCACCCTGAAGGTGGTAAACCGTTGCCAGCGCGAAGGCGACGAACCCAGTGAAGCCGAAGGCACCGCTCGCATTGTCCCCGATTCCGGTAATGCCAAGCTGAAAGTGCGCTTTGATAATTGGGTATCGAAACTGATTCCCACCATTACCGAAGGCAACTACTGGATAATCGCCCTGGACAAGGACTACCAGACCGTGGTGATCGGCGAACCCAGCCGCGAGTATCTGTGGATACTGGCGCGCCAGCCGGAACTCAACGATGACCAGTACCAGGCCCTGGTACAGGTGGCCGAGGACAAGGGCTTTCCGGTGGATCAGCTGGAACGCAACCGCGCCCTGCGCCCGGGTCAGCCATAATGGAACATCACGTCTATTTTGCCGTTTTCGGCTTTGACCACGACCCGCAACAACTGGACCTGTTACTGGGCCAGAGTGCGGACGACTACTGGTGCGAAGGCGAGAACTACAGCGACGCTGTCCCCGAGGCCCTGCGCCAGGAAAATCGCTGGATTCTGTCCAGCCAGCTGGACCACACCGCCAGCCACCGGGACCACTTTGAAAAGCTGCTCTACAAGCTGCAGCGCCTGGCGCCACAACTGTCTGTCCTGGACAACCCCAACGCGGATAATCCCGATCCGCATAACAGCATGTGGGAAACGCACTATCGTTACGGCATCGGGGTGTCACAGTACTTCTTTATGGACGAGCCGGCGTTTTATCTGCCTGCGGACATCATCGACGGCTACAAGGCACTGGGTTTTGACATCAGTTTTGATCAACTGGGCATAGACCTGAATAATTCGGCATAGCCCTCATCAATGAATCACCGTCAACATGAACCGCTTGGCGACAAATGATGGGGAAGTGCTATTGGCCAGTGTTACGCTTGCCATGCATTAGACAACTAATCAGGCAGCTAGCCATGGCAACGGAAATTGAGCGCAAGTTTAAAGTCAGTGACATAACCATTATCGATACCCTGGCCGGGGAACGGCTCACCCAGGGCTACCTGAGCCACGACAAGAACGCCACCGTGCGAGTGCGCACCACCGGGGACACCGCCTGGCTGACCATCAAGGGCAAAACCGTGGGCGCCACCCGCAGTGAATTCGAATACCCCATTCCGCTGGCGGATGCTCACCAGATGCTCACCGAGCTGTGCGGCGCCGGCGTCATCGATAAAACCCGTTACCGGCTGCCACAAGGTGAGCTGTGCTGGGAAATTGATGTGTTTCACGGCGATAACGACGGGCTGACCGTGGCAGAAATCGAATTGCCCAGCGAAACCACGCCCTTTGAAAAACCGGCCTGGCTGGGGGAAGAGGTCACCGGTGACAGCCGTTATTACAACAGTGCGCTAAGCACCACACCCTATAAGAACTGGTCGTAATCACAGCCAGCATTATCCAAAAATACCATCGGCAAGCGCCGATGCGGGGGAACAGCGAATGGAATCCAACCTTTACCAGGCACCGGACAGCGAGATCATCACACCGGAATCAGACACCTCGGGTTTAGCGCTCTATGTTGTCGCTCCCTGGAAGTTCAATCTGCTTTTCTGGGCGACCCTGGGCATCTATGACGTCTACTGGAATTTCCGAAACTGGCAGAACCAAAAAGACATCCGGCAGAAAAAAGTGCAACCCGTAGCACGCGCCCTGTTCAGTGTATTTTTCTTTGGCTCGCTGGTGAAAACCATCAATGACGAAAACGAAGGAAAGGCAAAACCTTTACCGGTCACCACCATGGCGACCCTGTATATTCTCTCCTACCTGATCAGCACCGTGTCTGACCGGGCCGCCGCCAACATGGAAACCTTTGGCATTCTGGACCTGATTTCACTGGCGCTTCTACCCGTCACTTGGGCCGTCCTGTTCAAGGCACAAAAAGCCATCAACCTGTCCCAGGGGGATGAGCACGGCCTGCTCAATAATCGACTGACGCTCGCCAACGGTATCTGGATCTTGCTGGGCATCAGCCTGTGGGCGCTCATTCTGCTGGGCCTGGCCAGCGGTTATTTTCCAGAGCAAACGGATTCCTTTCTCTCCAGTCTGATAGAGACCGTGTCATGATCAGGTCATCCACAAAGAAGGCACTCGTCTACCCGCTGCTTGGAGCAGCACTTGCCCTGCTACTGACCGGCTGCATCCCCACTATTCAACGAATGTGGGATGCCCAGCCCGTCAGCGGCACAATCATCGATGGCGACACCGGCGCCCCGATCAGCGACGCCACCATCAGTCTGATTGTCTCGCCCGATGACCCTGAGCCGCCCCGCACTACCACCAGCAATGCGCAAGGGGAATTTACCCTGCCCGGCAGCTCCCATATCGGTTTCCATATGGCCATGCCGGCCAGCTATCTGGCCTCGGACCAGTGGACAATTCGCCACCCGGCTTACCCGGATGCGGTGGCCGAAACGCGCACCATCGCACCCCCAACCGGTGAGCAGCACCGGGAAATCACCGTACCGCTGTTCGCCCATATAGAAACCACACCGGTGCAAGACTGCCCCTACTTCCATTACCAGCAGCAGCTCAGGCAGTGGATACAGCAACATTTCAACGAGGAAGCACAGCGCCCCTTCCAGGACTCCCTGCTCACGCTCTGCCATGACCCCGAGCGCATCGAAAAAATTCTCGCCCCACAGGAACCCTGATTCCGCCAGTGGGTCTGAGCTATACTTCACACCAATGGATACCGGGGACGACCCCGGCATTCACCGCCACCGCATCAATCACATAACGGGGACGACCCCATGACAGGAGACACGTCATGGCATGGGCCCTGGTTATACTCGCAGGCATTATCGAAACCGGCTGGGCGCTGGGACTAAAAGCCAGCCACGGCTTCACCCGCCCGCTTCCCTCACTGCTTACTCTCATCGGTATGGTCGCCAGCTTCTGGCTATTGGCAAAGGCCATGCAGACCTTACCCGTAGGCACCGCCTACGCGGTGTGGACCGGCATCGGCACTATCGGCACCGTGCTGTTGGGCATTCTGCTGTTCCAGGATGCGGTTAACGCCCCACGGTTACTCTGTCTCGGGCTGATTCTGGCCGGCATTGTGGGGCTGAAAATCTTTACCCCCTGAAACGTCGACGGACATGCAGGCGTGTTCCCGCCATCGGTTCCCTGTACTATTACATTTGAACCATGGCGGTCACGCCTCTCCGTTTCCCTTACCACAGGTCCCGCATGCTCAATAACGACGTCCTTCGCCGCACCCGGTACATCTTCGATTTCGACGACACTCGCATGATCGGCGTTTTCGCCGAAGCCGGCGAAACTGTCACCCGGGAACAGGTCAGCGACTGGCTGAAAAAGGACGACGACCCGGCCTTTCAAAAATGCACCGATCGTACCCTGGCGATTTTTCTCAACGGCCTGATCAATGCATTGCGCGGCAAGAAACCCGGGCAGCAACCGGAACCGGAAAGCCGCCTCACCAACAACATGATTTTCATGAAACTGAAAATCGCCCTGAACCTGCAAGCCGAAGACGTGCTGGCGGTGCTCGAGCTGGCCAACTTCCGCATGAGCAAACACGAACTCAGCGCCTTCTTCCGCAAACCCGGCCACAAGCACTACCGGGACTGCAAGGACCAGATTCTCCGCAACTTTCTCAAGGGCTTGCAGATCCAGTATCGGGACGGGGAATAGCCTGCCAGCCGGATGCTGGACGCCTAAGGCCTGACGCATCGCACTCAATAATTAACGCACAGCCTTGATACCACTCAAGGTCTTGAAACACAGATAAGAAGGGGCTGACATGGACGTTATCGCCGGCCTGATCGAGCTTAAGCCGAACAGCGACGAGGAAGTACAAGACTGGAAAGCTTTTATCGAAGACCATCGCGAACAGGCACTGGAAAGCCTGCACGCGGAAGGCGTCAGTGTGGAGTCCTGGTTTTCACTCACACTGGGAGGCAAGGACTATCTTCTCTGCTATATGCGGGCAGACTCCATCGAGAAATCGCAGCAAGTCATGGCGGATTCCGATAACCCGGTGGACGCACGGCATCGTCAATTCAAAGAAAGTGCCTGGGTGTGGGGCAGCCATGTAAAGACCGAGCTACTGCTGGATCTGGCGACCTGAAAAGGCGCACAACAGATCGCGCCGCCAGCGACGCTCCTACAGCAAAAAACCTCATTAAACTCTCATCAATCCACAACCTTATGGCTTTTCGATAGAGTATTAGCTGCCCTTCACAGCCCGTACTCCGCTCAACGTTTTGAAACACAGATCCCGCGCAGTACCGAGAAACTCCTGCACATAAGGCGTCTGTTCGTCTTCCGCGCGCACTGCTGCATAGAGCGTGCGCCACACCCCCTTTTCACCCAGCCGCACAGTTTTCAATAAATCGTGTTCGGTGTATTCGGTGAGCGCCCAGTTGGGTAGCGCTGCCACACCCCGGCCTGCCGCCACCAGTTGTGCGGTCATCGGGGTCAGCTCCGCGGTGCGGATAGCAGCCGGCTCGGCGCCGGCCGGGTCCAGAAAGGCGGTGAACACATCCAGTCGTTCCCGCTCCACCGGGTAGGTAATCAAGGTCTGGTCAGCGAAGTCTTCCGGAAGAATCCACTTTTGCGCCGCCAACGGCGATTGCCGTGACACCGCCAGCACCAGCTCGTAACGAAACAGTGGCACATAAAGTACAGCCTCGTTTTCCACCGGATCGGAACTGATCACCATGTCCAGGTCCCCACGCACCAACGCAGGCAACGGCGCAAAGCTGAAGGCCGCGGACAAATCCAGCTCCACCTCCGGCCAGTGCTCCCGAAACGCATCCAGTGCGGGCATCAGCCACTGAAAACAGGAATGGCACTCGATGGCGATATGCAGCCGCCCGGTCTGCCCGGCGGCCAGACGCTTCAGCTCCCGTTCCGTCTGCTGCACCCGGGGAAGAATCTCCCGTCCCAACGCCAGCACCCTCAGCCCGGCTGTGGTAAAGCGTACCGGCCGTGTACGTCGCACCAACAACGCTACCCCCAGACGGTGCTCAAGATCCTTCAACTGGTGAGACAGCGCCGACTGGGTGACATGCAGCCGCTCTGCGGCCTCCACCAATGATCCCGCCTCTTCAATGGCACGCAGGGTGGCCAGATGTCTGAGTTCGAGCATGGAAATCTCCGTGGTGGACAAAACGGCTGCAGGCGCGGCTACAGCCAGGCCAACGCTAGTTGAGTAAAATTCATAGTTAGGATTAGTTATTTGATTTTGCCTCAACTTAGCAGAGAGACACAATAGCCTCGATCCCAAACAAACCCCGGGCACAGTACATCTTGCATAAACCCTGTTGCCCGCCAGTCATCCCAAGGAATCCAACATGACCACCCTGCATAATCTCGGCTTTCCGCGCATCGGCGCCCGCCGCGAACTGAAACAGGCACAGGAAGCCTACTGGTCAGGCGACCTGCAACAGAGCGAACTGGAGCATGTGGGCAAAAGCCTGCGCGAGCGCCACTGGGCCCTGCAGGCCGACGCAGGGGTGGACCTGATGCCGGTGGGCGATTTTGCCTGGTACGACCAGATTCTGGAGTTTTCCTGCCTGCTGGGCGTTGTTCCGCCACGCTTTGAACAGGATGCCAAGGCACCGGTGGACCTGGACACCCTGTTCCGCATGGCCCGTGGCCGCGCGCCCACCGGCAGCCCCGCCGCAGCCTGCGAAATGACCAAGTGGTTTGATACCAACTACCATTACATCGTCCCGGAGCTGGCCGCCGACCAGACCTTCCGCATCGCCCGCGAAAGTCTGTTCGAGCAGGTTGAAGAAGCCAAAGCACAGGGCCACAACCCGAAACCGGTGATCCCCGGCCCGCTCACTTACCTGTACCTGAGCAAGGGCGATGCCTTTACCAGTGCCGACGATAGCGCCAAGCTGGCGCTGCTGGATCAGCTGATCCCGGTCTACCGCGACATCCTTCAACGCCTCGCCGACCAGGGCGTGCAATGGGTACAGATTGATGAGCCGATTCTGGTGCTGGACTTGCCAGACAGTTGGCAGCGCGCCTACCTGCGCGTGTACGACCAGCTGGCCTCGGCCAGCCAGGCCAAACTGTTGCTGGCCACCTACTTCGGTGGACTGGGCAATAATCTGTTCACCGCGCTGGAGCTCCCGGTACACGGCCTGCACCTGGATCGGGTACGCGGCAACGATGACCTGGGTCAGGTTGTTCCCCGGCTCGGCGACAAGGTGTTATCGCTGGGGGTAATCAACGGTCGCAACATCTGGCGCACCGATCTGGACGCCGCCCTGGATGGTCTGATTGGCCTGCGCAATGAACTGGGCGGCCAGCTCTGGCTGGCACCGTCCTGTTCCCTGCTGCACAGCCCGGTGGATCTGGACCAGGAAGACAAGCTCGATAGCGAACTGAAAAGCTGGTTGAGTTTTGCCAAGCAGAAACTGGAAGAGCTGGCGCTGCTCGGTGGCGCCCTGCGTGGCGACAGCAGCGTCAATGCCGGCCTGCACACCCAGCGGGCAGCCTTGCAAGCCCGTGGCTTGTCCTCGCGGATTCACAACCCTGCCGTTGCCCAGCGCCTGACAGACGCCAGCCAGGTTTCCCGCGACCGCCTCAGCCCGTTTGCCGCCCGTATTACCCGGCAGCAACAAACCCTGCAGCTGCCCGCCTTCCCCACCACCACCATCGGCTCTTTCCCGCAGACCCGGGAAATTCGCACCGCTCGCCGGGACTGGAAAGCCGGCAAGCTGATCGACGCCGACTACCACCAGCAAATGCAGGAAGAAATTGCCCGCTGCATTCGCTACCAGGAAGAAGTGGAACTGGATGTGCTGGTGCACGGCGAAGCCGAGCGCAATGACATGGTGGAATACTTCGGTGAACTGCTGGACGGTTTCGCCTTCACCCGCTTTGGCTGGGTACAAAGCTATGGCTCACGTTGCGTCAAACCACCGATCATTTTCGGCGACGTGCAACGCCCCCATGCCATGACAGTGGAATGGGCCCGTTACGCCCAGTCCCTCACCGACAAGCCGGTGAAAGGCATGCTCACCGGCCCGGTGACCATTCTGCAATGGTCCTTCGTGCGGGACGACCAGCCCCGCGCCGACACCTGTCGCCAGATCGCCCTGGCCCTGCGCGATGAAGTGCAGGACCTGGAAAAAGCGGGCATCAAGGTGATCCAGATTGACGAACCCGCCCTGCGTGAAGGCTTGCCGTTGCGCCAGGGGGAGTGGGCACAGTATCTGGACTGGGCAGTGGATTGCTTCCGCCTGGCCACCGTGGGCGTGGACGACGACACCCAGATTCACACCCACATGTGCTACTCGGAATTCAACGACATCATCGAAGCCATCGCGGCGCTGGATGCGGATGTGATTACTATCGAAACCTCCCGTTCCAACATGGAACTGCTGGATGCCTTCCGGGATTTCCACTACCCGAACGACATCGGCCCGGGCGTCTACGATATTCATTCGCCCAACGAACCCGACGTGGAATGGATGGTACAGCTGATGGAAAAAGCCGCCGAGCGGCTGCCCAAGGAACGGCTATGGGTAAACCCGGACTGCGGCCTGAAAACCCGTAAATGGGAAGAAACCCGTGGGGCGCTGGCCAACATGGTCAATGCGGCCAAACAGTTGCGCCAGGCAGGCTAGTCCCGCTGTTAAACGGGGGAATGTCGGATTACGCCTTTCAGGCTCTCTGTGCCCTTGGGTGAATTCGACCTACAGACTGTTAAACGGGTTTAGCCGTCCCGTAGGAGCGTCGCTCGCGGCGCGATAAAACAGTGACGAGGAGCAAGATACGAGGAGCGAAAACCTGACTATCCCGGTTTCAGATTTTGATCTTCGAAACTCGCTTCTCGCAACTCGATATTTTTCGGCTATCGCGCCGCAAGCGACGCTCCTACAGAAAGGACGGAGGGCAAAGGTCAGTTCTCCCCCGACGCCTCCGCCTCAATGACTTTCAACAACCGGTCCGGCCCCAGCTCCAGGGGGGTCGGCTCGCCGGGCAATTGCCAGTGGCCCGCATGACGTTCGTCCGGCTTGCTGTCCATGAGCGGCAAGCTGGTGAGATCGGCCACCGCATCGCGGAACAGATCCGTACGGTAGCACTGGGCCGCAAAGGTGTTGGTTTCTTCCAGCGAACACTGTCGCCAGCGCTGCATTTCCTGCAACAGAAAGGCAGCGTCGGAGCGCCACGGAAAATTGGCGTGAAAACCGGCAAACACATGAAAGTGATGAGCCGGAAACGGCTGGCCCGTCAGGCCACCGGGCAACCGCTGGCTGAACGGTGCACGAATGATTTCTGCCGGCACATCCAGCCACGCGGGATGGGCCAGTAACGACAAGCTTTCCACCAGATTCTCATCCGCATGGCAGGCCGCCTTGTACAACGCCCGCAGCAATGCACGATGGGTATCCGGATAACGTGACACCCAGTCACGGGATACCGCCAGCACCTTCTCCGGGGCATTTTCCCAAATCTGATAACCGGACAAAATACAGTGCCCCGCGCCGGTCAGTGCGGCCAAACTATTCCACGGTTCGCCCACACAGAAACCATCAATGTGGCCCATACGCAGGTGATCCACCATTTGCGAAGGCGGCAGCACCACCAGCTTCACATCATGATCCGGATCCAGCCCGGCCACACTCAGCCAGTGGCGTAATTGATAGGCATGGCAGGAAAACGGAAAGACCACCGCGAGCACCAGCGGTGCTTCGCCGCTGGAAGCCCGCGCGGCCACCAGCTTGTTCATGGCGGCGGCGATGTCGTTGGGTGTCGGCCCTTCCGACAAGGCGCACAATCCCTGAAACAGCATCGGCGAAACGGTCACACCATTACCGTTCAGCCCCATGGAAAATGCCGTGGCGAGGGGCTTCTTGATACAGCCCAGCCCCAGCGACGTGGACAACAGCATCGGCGCCAACATCGGCGCCGCATCCAGTTGCCCCACCAATAGCCGATCGCGCAGGCTGGCCCAGCTCCATTCCGGTTGCAGCTCCACATCCAGCCCTTCGGCGGCGAAGAAGCCTGCCTCCTGGGCCACTGCCAGCGGCAAGCTGTCTGTCAGCGGCATATAGCCGATACGCACCTTCATGAGGTTTGCTCCATAAATGCCGGACGGCGAATGCTGGACGCCTGACGGCGAACCGGCCTAACGCCCTCTACAGCAGGTGCCCGGCTCACCGTCTTCTCCGGTGTCTCGATCAGGCTGCGCGCCTTCATCAATGGCATCACTCGTCGCATCTTGTCTCCTGCTTTTTCGTCGGGCTTCCGGCCTCAGGCATCCAGCGTATTACCCTTGCGCCTTGAGCATTTCGGCATAATCCAGCACCGACCGGGCCACCTGAATCAACGGCTGCCCGCTGTTCATGGCCTGGCGACGCAGGGTGCTGTAGGCATCCTGTTCATTGAGCCGGCGACGCTGCATCAGCAACCCTTTCGCACGCTCAATGATCTTCCGCTCAGCCAGGGCCTCACGGGTTTCTTCCAGCTCTTCACGCAACGCCTGGTATTCCCGGAAACGGGCCGTCGCCACGCGCATAACACCGCGCACCCGGGTCAGGTCGGTTTCACCGGCTACGTAGGCGCTGACGCCCGCGCGCAGCGCGGCCACCACCAGCTCTTCGTCGTCCTGGTTGCAGAACATGACCATGGGCCGCGGAATATCCCGCTGCACCAGGGCCATGCTTTCCAGGGTGTCCCGGTCGGGCGCATCCATGTCGACAATCACCACATCCGGATTACTGCTGCGCACCTTCTCCGCCAAACCGGCAGCGCTGGTCAGGCGGCACAGGATCTCGTGGCCCTCATCAATGAGGGCCCGCTCGAGAATCGCGGCACGGGGTGGCTGGTCATCTACCAGCATGATTTTCAGAGCCATCTAATTTTCAGAACCATCATGTCAGGCGCGTCCGGAATCGTTGTCGTTACGGGTTGTTTTGCAACGGTTGTGCCAGTCATCACATCCCTAACCTGATGATTTTCAATGTGTTTAGTTTCCCTCTGATCCAGCACCGAAAAAGTGCACCAAGGCGACGCACTTTTCGGCACCAAAATGTGATCAGAATTTAATCTCACCCCAGGCCCAGTACTTGCTGGTGTCATCCTTGAAGTCGTCGGCGCTGTACTGCGCATACTTCAGGCCAACCACATAGTGCTTACCGATGGGGCGAGCCATCAGCAGGTCGGTTTCCGTGCCGTAATCCGTGCTGCCTTCATTGGACTGGAAGTCGTGGTAGACCGCCGCCAGCTTAAACCCGGCCAGCTTGCCGCCCACGGTCACGAAGGTGTCCTCCAGGCCATCAGCCGGCGTGGCCAGGAACTGGTCCGCCCACCCGTTGAAGGCATGCTTGGTCGCCAACGGTGTCTGGAAAGCCACCAGGCCGTCATCTGAACCAAGCACTTCCTGTGCCACTTTTACCGTTACTCCGGCCACCTCTGCGCCCAGCTCGGCAAAGTAATAGTCGGTATCACCGGCTTCCACTTCCTGCTGAGCCCCTTCCAGCGTGAGCAACAGCTTTACCGCATCCAGATCGAAAGCACCGGCATAACGCACACCGTAGGTATCGTTCTGCGAGTCGGTTACGTTATCGGTTTCCAGCAAGTAGGCGTACGCGGTTAGCGAGCCACCCGGCATGCCCGCCCAGCTGGCATTGAAAAGATTGTTGGTCACATTGGCATCAAACCCCGGCGTAATGCCGTTCACCTGGGTCAGATGGGCCGCAGAGACACTGAAATCACTGATGCCGTAATCAATCCGCGCACCATCAAAGGTCTGTTCATCCTGGCGCCAGCCCACGTTCCCCACAAAACGGGCGTTGTCGTAGATGATCCGCTGGCGACCGTAAGTCGCCACCAGGCCTTCCAGGGCATGGCTGCCGGTATAACGAATGGCGGCGCGGTTCAGCTCGGTGACTTCCGGATCTGCAATGACCGGGTAACCGGCCTGCTGCGGCGCATAGTTGTCCACCTGGCCCACGATGCGGGTATCTTCAAACTCCCCCATCACATCAAAGCCGTGGAGCTTGCCACTCTGGTAACCCAAACGGGTACGCAGGGTTAGCGCCTGGCCGTCTTCGGTAAAGGCATCACTGTCCACGTCTTCATAACGCAGGCGCATGTTCAGCAGCGGTGTGCCGTCTTTCAGTGCGGTAATAAAGGCATCGTCTTCCGCGTTGGCTGTCCCCGTAAAGCCCAGCGTGGACAGAAGGACACCGGCAGCAATGGCAGAATATTTCATCATCGTTTCCTCAACACTTCCCAAAATTAAAAAAGTTAACGTCGTAAATTCAGGGCGCACCTTCCCTGTTCCCGCTTTTCGGTGCGCGAAAAAGCGGAAGGGTTAATCCAGGTTTTATGCGTTTAAATCAGGCCCGCTTGCGGTTCGCTTCAGCTTTAGTGCTGTCACGCTTTGGCAGCGGCTCCACCTTGCGCTGTTTCTCATACAGGAACTGAAGCACCTGCTGACGACAACGAACAAAGGTGGGGTCATCCGCCAGGGCCAGGCGGTCCCGTGGACGTGGGACCTTCACATCCAGAATCTCGCCGATGGTGGCGGAGGGACCATTGGTCATCATCACAATGCGGTCTGACAGCAGTACGGCCTCATCCACATCGTGGGTAATCATGATCACCGTGGTGCCCAGTTGGGCATGGATCTCCATCAGGGAATCTTGCAGGTGAGCGCGGGTCAGCGCGTCGAGAGCACCGAAAGGCTCATCCATCAGCAGCACCTGGGGCTGCATGGCCAGCGCGCGAGCAATACCAACACGCTGTTTCATGCCACCGGAAATTTCATCCGGTTTCTTGTGCATGGCGTGCGCCATGTGCACCAGCTCCAGGTTATGCTCCACCCAGTCACGAATTTCCGCTTTGCTCTTGGTCTTCTTGAAGACCTGTTTGACCGCCAGCTCCACATTTTCGAACGAGGTCAGCCAGGGCAGCAGCGAATGGTTCTGAAACACCACGGCACGTTCCGGACCTGGCTCGGTCACCTCATGCTTGTCGAGAATGACCCCACCATCGGTGGCCTGAAGCAGGCCCGCCACGATATTGAGCACGGTAGATTTACCGCATCCAGAGTGACCGATCAGAGAGACGAATTCGCCGGACTCAATTTTCAGATTCACATCTTTCAGCGCTTCGAACTGGCCTTTTGGCGTATCGAATTTCATGCCGACATTGGAGAGTTCCAGTAATGCTTTCATGTTTTTTCTCCTCACCTGATGGCTTAACGCTGTACCGAAGATTTATCCCACACCAGAGCGCGCTGCAGCATGAGCATCAGGCGATCCAGCAGGAAACCGATCAGACCAATCACGATCACCGCCACCATGATCCGGCCCAAAGACTGGGAGCTGCCGTTCTGGAATTCATCCCAGACGAATTTCCCAAGCCCCGGGTTCTGCGCCAACATTTCGGCGGCGATCAGCACCATCCAGGCAATCCCCAGACTCAGGCGCAGGCCGGTGAACATCATCGGCAGCGCGGAAGGCAGTACGATCTTGCGCACATGGCTCAGCGCGTTAAGACGTAGCACCTTGGAGACATTGGTCAGATCCTGGCTCACCGACGTCACACCCACCGCCGTGTTCATCAGCGTTGGCCACAGACAGCACAGCGTCACGGTGAACATGGAGGTGAGGAAGGACTTGGCCACCAGCGGATCGTCAGTCACGTACACCGCACTCACCACCATGGTCACCAGTGGCAACCAGGCCAGCGGCGACACCGGCTTGAACAACTGAATCAGCGGGTTCATGGCCGCATGAGCCGTGTTGCTCAGGCCGATAAAAATACCCAACGGAATCGCAATCACAGAGGCCAGCAGGAAACCGCTCATTACTGTGATCAGGCTGGTGCCGATCTGATCAAAGAAGGTCGGAGCCCCGGTGTAATCCCGGTGGACCGGCTCCCACTCCGGCTGCTGCTGCAGCCGCGAGGCGATGTATTTTTCCTGGCGTTCATGAAACGCCGCTTCCTTGGCTCGAGACGCCTGATGCTCATCCACCAGCGAACCGGCCTGCTCCCAGACATCGGCTGGCCCCGGGAACTGTCCCAGCGAGGTATCGATACGCTGGGCCGCCAGTTGCCATAGCAACAGGAAGGCGGCAATGCCCATTACCGGCCAGATCAACTGTCGCAGCAGTGCCTGCCACTGCTCACCGGTCATCTTGCCGGTGGCCAGGGCGCGGTAGGGTTCCATCCAGGTCGGGAATGTCAGGGTCACCATGATTGCTTCTCCTCAGGGGAGCGCGCCCTTAAAGCGCGTCACCCTCTTTCAGGCCAATCGGGAATTTCTTCAGGTATTCGTTAGGCTTGCGACCGTCGTAGGTGATGTTGTCGATAAAGCCTTTCTGCGGCGGCTTGAAGCCATCTTCCGTGGCAAAGTCGGGGAACTGGTCAGCCGGGATCTTGCCTTCAGCGATCAGGGCTTTGGCCGCCTGGGCATAGATGTCCGGGCGATACACGTTCTTGGCCACATCCATGTACCAGCTGTCCGGCTTGGTATCGCTGATCTGGCCCCAGCGACGCATTTGGGTCAGATACCAGATCGCATCGGAGTAGAACGGGTAAGTGGCGTTGTAACGGAAGAACACGTTGAAATCCGGAACCTCACGCACATCACCTTTTTCGTACTCGAACGTGCCAGTCATGGAGTTGGCGATCACGTCATAGTCCGCGCCCACATAGTTCGGCTGGGACAGAATCTTCACCGCTTCCGGGCGGTTGGCGTTGTCGTTTTCATCCAGCCACTTGGCCGCACGGATCATCGCCTTCACCACACGAATGTGAGTGTTGGGATACTTGTCGGCCCAGCCCTTGCTCACACCGAATACTTTTTCCGGGTTGTTTCTCCAGATTTCGTAGTCGGTAATCACCGGCACACCGATACCCTTGAACACCGCTTGCTGGTTCCAGGGCTCGCCCACGCAGTAACCGTAGATGGTGCCGGCTTCCAGGGTCGCGGGCATTTGCGGCGGCGGCGTTACCGACAGCAGCACGTCAGCTTGCAGCTGGCCGCTGGTGTCGCCCTTGTGCGGCGCGTAGTAACCCGGGTTCAGGCCACCGGCGGCCAGCCAGTAACGCAGCTCGTAGTTGTGGGTGGACACCGGGAACACCATGCCCATGTTGAAAGGTTTGCCTTCCGCCTTGTACTTCTCCACCACCGGCTTCAAGGCGTCCGCCTTGATCGGGTGCACCGGCTTGCCGTTCTCGACCGGAATGTTCTTCTTCATTTCTTCCCACACCGCATTGGAAACGGTGATGCCGTTGCCGTTCAGATCCATGCTGAATGCGGTAATGATGTGGGCTTCGGTGCCGTAGCCAATGGTGGCCCCCAGCGGCTGGCCAGCAAGCATGTGCGCGCCATCCAGCTGACCGTCAATGACCCGGTCCAGCAGGACTTTCCAGTTGGCCTGGGCTTCCAGGGTCACAAACAGGCCTTCTTCCTCGAAATAGCCTTTCTCGTAAGCGATGGCCAGCGGGGCCATGTCGGTAAGTTTGATAAAGCCGAACTTGAGATCCGCCTTCTCAGGCCAGCCCAGCGCATCATCCGCCACGGAGGTAGCCGACAGGCCCAGCGTCATCGCGGCCAACACGCCACAAAATGTTTTTTTGAAACCGTTCATCATCCTTCCCTCGTCTGCCCGTTTTTTTCAGGCATAAAAAAAGCGCTCAAAGCCCCCCGCCTTCGTTGGCCGGGTCCTCTGAGCGCCTTTGCTCGAATCTGCACGTGGCCGCCGTTGGCCACGAAGATGGTTGTCCTGCACAGCATTGCCACTGTGCTTACCCTGTCATAAGGCAAATGCTGTGCCAGTTTTTAAATACCTTGGTTTTCATCAACTTAACGGTAAAGTCAATCGCCACCCCAATTTCCCGCGCCCGCTTATTGCCCAGCCAGCACCGTTGTGAATCAGCCACGGCTCACCAAAATGCATCACCTCTTTGCTGCAACAGCGCTTTCCGCCCACAACCCCCGCGCTTTGCCCCGTCCTGGTGAAAAAACCACGCACTGCCTGGGAGCCTTTGCGACCAAAGCCGCATTTATCACTGGGGTGAATAATGAACATCATTCGAATGATGAAGCCGAAAACGCCACGGCCTGTTAGGCTGCGCGCTGGATTATCGGAGAGACCCGGCACGTCGCCCTATATTGGTTTTCCCGACTTCGCCTTCCCATTTGATTGCCTGCGAGACACTGCGTGACGACCACCGAAAGAGATCACCTGCTCACTGCGATAGCCGGCGCCTTCAGTCTGGTTATTGCCCTGGGTATTGGCCGCTTCCTGTTCACCCCGGCCCTGCCCGACATGATTGCCGAGACAATGCTCACCGCTGTCAGTGGCGGTTATCTGGCCGCCATCAACTATGGGGGCTATCTGGCCGGTGCCATGCTCGCCATGGCAGTGCCGGCCCACCGGGCACGCACGGCGTTCTGGCTGGCACTGTGGGCAAGCGTAATCACCAGCATCCTTATGGGCCTGAGCACTACCTTCACGCCCTGGGCCATTAACCGGTTTCTCGCGGGTGTGGCCAGCGCCATCATTATGGTCAACGGCTCCGCGCTGGTACTGGGCGCCATGCCCAATCACCTGCGTGCCCGGCTGGGCAATATTCACTATGCCGGCATCGGCCTGGGCATCAGCATCGCCGCCCTCACCGTTGCCTTTATTGAACGCCTGCACGGCAGCTACGCCACCATGTGGCTCGCCTGTGGTGCACTGGCGCTGATCATTCTGCCGCTGCTGCGCCGCATCCCTGCCCTGCCCCACGCCAAACACAACCAGCACGAACACGCGCCGGTGAACCGCTCGGCCCTGGGCTTTCTGATCGCCAGCTACACCCTGGCCGGTTTCGGCTACATCACCAGCACCACCTACCTGCCGGTGATCGCCAAAGCCCAACTGCCGGGCCTGGACAGCGCCGCCTTCTATACCTGGCTGGCCGTAGGCCTGGCCGCCGTGCCCGCCAACCTGCTGTGGGGCAAGCTCGCCAGCCATGCCGGCGAACGCAACGCGCTCATGGCCGCGCTGCTAGTGCAGGCAGTGGGCGTCAGCGCCCCCGCCTGGCTACCGGGCCTCACCGGGCTGATCATCAGTGGCCTGCTGGTCGGCGCCACCTTTACCGCCGTGGTCGCCCTGAGCATGTACTGCGGCCGCCAACTCGCCCCCCACGCCGCCAGCGCCGCCCTGGGCGCACTGACAGCCTGCTATGGGGTCGGGCAGATACTGGGGCCGGTGGTGACGGCACGGTTGCTGGAAAGTAGCGGCAGTTTTGCGCCCGGGTTGCTGGGGGCAGCAGCAGCGTTAATTGGCGCGGCGGTGCTGTTGGTGCCGCTGGGGAAGGTGCGGTTTTAGGGCTTACTGAGCTGGGACAAGTCTGTGATGATGCACTTACGCACGATTCAAGAGCTGCCAATTTATCGCCGGAGCAGCGATGGCCCGGTGAGGGCTTTGCAGGAATCGAAGAGACCTAGAGACTGCGGGCCCTTCGATTCCTGCATTATTTTGGCTGAAAACAGGTTTTCTAAACCGAAACCCGCTTTCTCCTCAACAAGAAGAGGGCTAGAGCCATAAGAAAAAGGGATGTTGGCTCCAGGAAGGCTCCCCCACCCCCTTTCTTAGACGCTGCTCCTTTGCCTGCCCCACCTGAACCTTTTGTCGTTGCAGAAACAGTACTGCTCCAGAGGTTTTCGCTCGTAGATGAGCTGGACCGCATTCGAAAGGCATACCTTGTTCCCTCCGCCAGTCCAGAAAGAATGGCACCGCTTTCCTCACCAGGGACATAGCCCAGATCGTACCAGGTCGGATCACCCTCTTCCCTGATTTGCAGGTAGTAACCGTACTCCTCAGATTCATCGGTCCAAGTCAGGACAATCGAATCCAATGTTACCTCTGCAATGCTAAGTACAGGCGGAGGATTAAAGACTACAGTCACCATAGCTGGCGAGGAGATTTCCGAATCGTCATCGCTGACCACATAGCTGAAAGTATCGGTCAGGCTAAAGTTATCACCAGGCAAATAGGTAACATCCCCGTCTGAATGAACAACCACATCTCCAAACTGTGGCTCTTCAACAATCATTATTGAGTCAGCCTGCACAAACCCATCGATATCAAAATCATTGGCGACCACACTGAAACGTTTCCCAGAAGAAAGGTCAGCCAGCCATATAGAATCATCCATAGCCGTTGGTGCCTGATTAGGCTTCACCTGAGATGTTGCAACAGCGACATTACTCCAGGGTGAGCTATAGTCCGGCGTCCGTGCTCTTACACGAAATTCATACGTCACACCTTCAGATAAGCCACTTGCCGTCCAGCTAGTGACGTTAGCTTCCGTAGACTTCACGTCATACCAGCTACTATCACCTTGCAACCTCTGCTGAATAACAAATTCCATCTCAAGCGATTCATCACTCCAGCTCAAGTCGATTGATTGATAGGTTGCATTCCCCACCGAGAGGACCGGTGCAGGAAGAGAGGCCGGCGACGAGAGAGAATAAAATTTGAGCTTGTTACCTACCTGCACAACCAGTTTCTGAGTGGTGGAGTTGTAGCCACTCACAGTTGTACTGGCGGGCATCGCTAGCGTCTGACGACGGAGGTTAATGTCGTAGATCGCCATCTCAGCAAAAGCAAAGCGTCCCTCAGTTGAAGTGGAGTATATTGTTTCCCCAATTCCCCATTCAGGCTCAAGATCTTTGTCCAATACCGTTCCGGCCCAGAAAACCCGCGAGCCATCTTCCGATACCACAACGGTCCTTGAACCGTGGTAGCTGGACATTGCCGGCGGACGGACTGCAGCTAGCTGGGTAAAAGTATCGCCACTGGTGTCGAACTTGATAATTTCTGCAGCGGAGGAGTTATTCTCACCGTGATAATAGTATCGTCCAGCTGGCCCAAACGCCCCTCCACCTTCTCGTACAAACTCAGTAGCCAAGCTGTTCTCTGTATTCGTATCTACAAGAGAAAGATCAATCCACTGGTCTTCCTCTTCTACAATGATTCGTTCAGAAACACCTGCAGCCACACGGTATACATCGCCGGAAGAATACCCTGTGCCGCCAGACGGCTGAAAAGCAATGCTCTTAATAAATGTAAAATTATTTTTATCTATGACCAGAAGATTTCCAGACTTCCAGTTTGTAACGTAGATAAGATCATCTGAATAATGAATAGCAAAATCAGTAACGGACGATCCTACCTCTAGCGTTCGAAGGACTGTCTCAGAGGCAGAGTCTATTTCAAGAAGATATGCCCTGGCTGTTACATCACTATCTTCTTCGCTAATGGCATAGATTTTTTCTGAGGTTCTATCACTCCTTATATGAGTGACCGAAAGTGGTTCAACCTCAATTTCAACTGGAATTTCTACCCCACCAGTCTCACCGGTCAAGGTAAAGAATGAACTGTGTATACCTGGCGACAGCAGAGAAGCATTAAGATGGACATTAAGAGTCCCAGGCGTCTCACCAGAAAGTTCACCAAATGTAATCCATGGAACAGGAGAAGAAACACTCCAGGGCAAACCTGATTCTTCAGAGGAAAGTTGAATATCAACTTGATAATCAGGGTCATTTGCAACCGTTTCCACATTGACCTCGGCGACATCAAGGCCAATTTCTGAAACGCTAAATGTATAAACGGTACCTCCCTGAGGGCCAGAATCTGTCACCGGGTCTACCCTCCAGTAATAGACCCCACCATTACCAAGAAGCTCCGACAGAGAAACACTTGTACCTGTGAATCTACCGAGATAATAAGGTGATGAAGTGTCTGCTGAAGCAGTCATATCATAGTCTGCACTCAGATAAACATCATACTCACCAACTTCTGGCAATGGAGACCATGAAAGACTTTCCGGAGAATTGACGACGGCGCCATCTTCAGGCGTAAAGACTATCCCCATTCTCTCCAAACCGATTTCTTCCTGAATATTAACAACACCCAGAGTCCGTTTTGATTCGTTGAAGTAGATAAAGCGAGTGTAATCTGACGTAAAGACCTGAGCCTTGGTATAAGTATAGCCTACGCCGCTATTGCTACCGTCCGGGATCGTATACAGCTCCTCACCAGTGTCATAGGCATAAAGTTTATCGCCCGTCCCGATAACCGATCCATTCCGGACCATTGACCAGATAGCAGAAGGGAAAGTGCGATCAAGAGAGTCCGTATCCGCAGGATCAAGTGAGACCGTTTTCATCACAGCGATTTCGTCATCGTCACGGAGCAGAACAGGGGACTCGAATGGCTCGCGGTTGAAACCGGAAACTGTTGTTTGCTTGACCAGAGATACGGTTCCATCCTGATTAATATCAAGGTGACCAACCTTAGGCGTATGCACACCTGCAGACCAGCCATACTGAGGCATGGCAACCATGTTTGACTTGTCATCGGTTACAGCAAAGTCCATGAATCCATAGGAATCGAAAAAGAGTGTTGATTGGATAACATCTTTTTCGTTTCTGCGCAGCACATGGAGCATTGGTGCCCAGGCACCATCGGTATAATATATAACCCCATTCGGCCCCAGATCTATATTCGCTGTTGTACTACTGTTACTCGCTTCAGAATAAACCGGTAGTAAAATATTCTCTTTTATAGAGAAGGCATCCAGATCAACAATATCAATTTCCTGCCCAGCGCTGTTGATAACAAAAAGCTCTGAAGCATCATCGCTGATAACCATATCAGTTGGCCCCTTGCCAACCGTAAGGCATGCCGTAAATGACTCTTCATAAGGATTAAATGCCACGATGGAGCCATTATCCTCGCCATCCCGCTGTATTCCGTAAACAACAGGCCGGACAGGGTCATCCACCAAACGATATATATCCAATGGCGGAACAACGGCATTAATAAACAACTCAGAAACAGAATCGTCGTGTTTTACCTCAATGGTTGCTGTATATGAAGCAGTCAAGCTGTCCATTGAAAAAGAAACGTCAATCTGATTCAAATTGCTGTTAACAGAAGGCTTGGCCCATGAAGAATCAGAAGTTACTGAAATCTGAGTTTCGTCATATGGCGCATCAGTAGAGGTATAGGGAAAACTAATGGGTGCATGATTGCATGTGGGGGCAACCACAATTTCGATCTGGTTCTTTTCGAACAAAACATTGGCCATAGACGGCGAGACGACAAACAACAATTGCACCGTTAACAGGCACAAGAGGTTTCTTAGCTTCATTAATAATTCCCCCAAATATAATCATAACAGTGCCTGATTAAGTGCTTTTGCCTTATCCCTTGCACCAACCCGAACATTTGCATACCCCCCAGACATACCTCTGGGCCACAGGTTTACGGAATTGCATAATGGAAATTCCCGTGGTTTTCACCAATATTTCCCCCCAAATAAAAGTTGCATTATATACGAGCCATCCAGCATTTCCTGTAAGCCATATCCTACAAAACTACCGCTCTTGCTATTTGAAAACGCCCTCACCACAAACCTTCATCGCTCCCCTATCCTCAGCAATCATGCGGTGAACAACTATCCGCGTTCTGTCACTTGTCTATGGCATCAGGCCCAACACAGAATGAGACATCATAAAATATTCGTCTCAACCTGTTTGGCGCGAAAGGAGCAAGCCATGGCAAGCCCCACTAACAAGCACGCCTCCCCGGTTGCGCTGGGTCCGGATTCTCTGGCCTGGACGCATGCGGGCGATAACCTGCAGTTGCTGATGGCGGGGACCACCCTGTTGTTGCAGGTGTCTCACCCGGTGGTGGGCGCCGGGGTGGGTGACCATTCCGTGTTCAAGAAGGATCCCTGGGGGCGGCTGAAGCGCACCACCGAATGGGGGCTGCGGCTGCTGTATGGCGGCCCGGACGGTTCGCTAGAGGCCGGGCGGGATTTGCGCGAGATGCATCGAGGGATCAAAGGCGAGGATGATAAGGGCCGAAAGTATTTTGCGCTGGACCCGGAGGCCTATGCCTGGGTGCACATGACCACTTACTACACCATGGTGACCACCCAGCGACTGTTCGGCCGGCAACCCTTCACTGTCGGCGAGGAAGCGCAGCTGTATCAGGAATGGCTGCAACAAGGACGAGTACTCGGCATTCGTGACCAGGATATGCCGCAGACGGTGCCGGCTTTTTGGGAGTACTTCCACAATATGGTGGAAACCCGCCTGGAAAATACGGACACCGCACGCTATCTGCTGGATGTGAGCCTGAAGTCAGTCAAAAAACCGCCGCAGCTATCGCTGATGCCGGACTGGATGTGGAACCAGCTATATCGTGTACTGGGTAAGAACGCCACGCTGACTACCTATGCCACCCTGCCGGACAGTTTGCGCAAGACACTGCATGCGCCCTGGGACGGGCGACTGACGCGCCGTTTTGACCGCAAGCGTCGTTTTCTTAAGCGGGTGGTGCCGCTGGTGCCAGCGAAAATCCGTTATCTGCCACCGGCGTATCTGGCGGTGACCGGCCAGCAGGATCGGCTGCGACCGGTGCTGAAGGGAACGGTGTAGGCCGGCCGGTGTAGGAGGGCTCGAAAACCCGTGGCCCTGACCCCTAAGCGGAGGGAAGCCATGCTTGCATGACGAACTCCGTGCCACACCCTTCGCGATTCAAGCATCAGCTCCCACAAAGTCCGTACGAATTTGGAAAAGGAATGCGTTCAGGGGGTGATGGTGAAACGCATGACACCGATGATCTGGTTATCCCCGGTACGCACTTCTACCCGCCAGCGCCCCTCTGATGGCACAGGAATATGGCGCTTGTGAGACCAGGTACGAAACCCGGATTCGCGGCCGCCGAAGACCTTCAAGGGAATACGGTCCACCTGTTCGCCATCACGAAACCAGTAGTGATACACCTCCTGCCCCAACCCCAATGGCGCCTTGATGGCGGTGTAGGCATACAAGCCGCCTGCCACTTCGTCTGCACTGAATACTTCACCGCTGACCAGCGGCTTGCGCTCGGCGCGATTGAATGACAAGGCCACGGCGCGCTCTTGCAGGGACAGGGTCAGCGGTGGCACCAGCGGGGCCAGCCAACGCGGGGACAGGGCGATCAGGCACGAGACCAGAATCAGCCCGAGCCAACGAAACCATTTTCGCGGCCCGCCAAACCGCCAGAAGCTGGGCAACGCAAACAGGGCCGTGAGCCAGCCGGCCCAGGCCAATGCCGAATCCGTGCCCCAGTGGAAGATGAGCGGCAACAGCACCAGCAACGCCACAAACAACGCCCAGGCGTGAAAACCGAAATACAGTGCCCGGTGTCGGGCCAGCCAGAAATAAACCGGATCGATAATGCTGATGGCCGCCGCACTGACTACCAGGGTGGTGAAGAAAATATATTCCGCGCCACCGGACCATTGCAGCAGCACGAACGGCAGACTGAAAAAGAACGCCTCCTGGTGCACCGCCTGCAACAACAGCTTGAGCATGCCCTGGGGCAGGCCATCAAAACGGGTGCCTATCACCTTGTTCTGCCAGATCCCTTCGGTGAGCAGTAATAGCCAGCTGAACACCAGCAGCCCGGTCAGCACTGCGGCCAGCCAGGGCTGTCGCTCCACCAGAAAGTAACTGCTCAGGCCCAGCGAAAAACTGATCAGCGCCCAGATATGGCGGACCTGATAGAGCTTGTCAGTGAGAGTTTGTAGCGTCAGCGGCAAGGTGTGGCTCCGTCGAGGGGGTTGCGTCTTCGACGTACTATAGCCCTGTGGGTTCCCGATGGCAGCAGGGGTTCCAGACAAAGCCCTCCCGCTGTAGGAGTTCCCTTCCAGGGGACGAACGAAAATCGCTCCGCATCTTTCCGTCTATTGCGATAATAGAAGGACAGGCGAAGCTCAGACTCAACCGATGATCCTTCGGATCCTTTTCGCGCTTCGCGCGGTTCGTCCCCTGGAAGGGAACTCCTACAGGGATGGGAGAGGAAGGAAGCGCGTGGCGCGAACGCCACGCGGAGAAGATCAGCCGGCGAAGTTGAGCAGGACGCCGGCGGCCACGGCGGAGCCAATAACGCCGGCCACGTTGGGCCCCATGGCGTGCATGAGCAGGAAGTTGTGGGGGTTGGCGTCCAGGCCGACCTTGTTGGCCACCCGTGCCGCCATGGGCACGGCGGACACACCGGCTGCGCCGATAATGGGGTTCACTGGGTGGCGACTGACGCGGTTGAGCAACTTGGCCATCAACACGCCGGTGGCGGTGCCGATCATGAACGCCACCAGACCCAAGGCCAGGATGCCAAGGGTTTCCATCACCAAAAACTTGTCCGCACTAAGTTTCGAGCCCACGGCCAGCCCCAGCATGATGGTCACCACATTGATCAGGGCATTGCTGGTGGTGTCCACCAGCCGGTTCACCACCCCGGATTCTTTCATCAGGTTACCCAGGCAGAACATGCCCAACAGTGGCGCCGCATCAGGCAACACCAGCGCCACCAGAACCAGCAACAGGATCGGGAACAGAATTTTCTCTACCTGGCTCACCGGGCGGAGTTGCTCCATTTTAATCTGCCGCTCTTTTTGCGAGGTCAGCGCCCGAATGATCGGCGGCTGGATAATGGGTACCAGCGCCATGTAGGAATAGGCCGCCACCGCAATCGCGCCAAGCAGATGGGGCGCCAGCTTGGTGGTGACATAGATGGAAGTGGGACCGTCTGCGCCACCGATGATGCCGATGGCGGCAGCATCCGACAGGGAAAATTCCATGCCCAGAAAATTCAGCGCCAGTGCTCCGAGCAAGGCAGCAAAGATGCCAAATTGCGCCGCCGCGCCCAGCAACAGGGTGCGCGGGTTGGCCAGCAGCGGACCAAAATCGGTCATGGCCCCCACGCCCATGAAGATCAGCAGTGGGAAAATACCGGTGGTCAGGCCTACGGTATAAATCAAATAGAGAATACCGTCGCCGTAATTGGCGTTTACTGCCAGATAATGCAGCTGGTCCTGCACCGCTGGCCCTGCCGCCTGCGCGGCCGTATAAAGCGCGTCACGCCCTGCCCCGGCCTCCATGCCCAGCACCTGTGCCATGGAGGCCAACAGGTCGACAGAGCCGAAATGCAGCGCCTGGCTGATGGCGGATTCCGCCAGCCCGGCCATGGGAATATTGGCCAGCAGGCCACCAAAGCCGATGGGCAACAACAGCAATGGCTCAAATTTTTTGTGGATGGCCAGCCACAGCAGGCCCAGGCAGACCAGCAGCATGACCAGCTGGCCGCCACTCATGTGAAACAGCCCGGTGCTGTGCCAGAGGGTTTGCAGCTTATCCATTGGCGGGCTCCACGCTGAGCAGGGTTTGCCCCACGGCCACGGCGTCGCCCTCTTTCACGGCCACCTCGCTGACCACGCCTGCGCTGGTACTGGACACATCCGTTTCCATTTTCATGGCTTCCAGCACCATGATTTTCTGACCTTCGGTGACCTGATCGCCAGGCTTCACCAGTACCTGAAAAATATTCCCCGCCAGCGGCGCAGGCACCGGCACGCTGTTGGCCGGGTTACCTGGAGAGGGTGCGGATGGCGCAGGGGCAGAGGCACCACCCACCGCACGCAGGCCGGTTACATCACCGCCCTCGTTCACTTTCACCGTGTACTGCTGGCCGTCCACCTCAACGGTATAAACCCCGTCTGACTGGGCGTCGCCGCTGGCGGTGTCTTTACCTTCGCCGGGCGCCGCTTCAAACGCCGAGGCATCGCCCCGGTTTTCCAGAAAACGCTGGCCGATTTGCGGGAACAGCGCATAGGTCAGCACGTCATCGGTTAACCGCTCCCCTTCCGCCAGCCCCATGCCCTTGTCTTTTGCCAGGGCCAGCACTTCATCGCGGAGGTTGTCCATTTCGTTATCAAGTAAATCACCCGGACGGCAGGTAACCGGTTCATCCCCCTCCAGGGCGCGCTGCTGTAGCTCCGCGTTGTACGGTGCCGGTGCGGCGCCATATTCGCCACGGAGGATGCCGCGGGTTTCCTTGCTGAGCACTTTGTAGCGTTCGCCGGAGAGTACATTCAGCACCGCCTGGGTACCGACGATTTGCGAGGTGGGTGTCACCAGCGGGATAAACCCCAGATCTTCACGGACGCCGGGAATTTCCTGCAGCACTTCATCGAACCGGTCCGCTGCGCCCTGCTCCTTGAGCTGGCTCTCCATATTGGTGAGCATGCCGCCGGGCACCTGCGCCACCAGGATGCGCGCATCCACACCGCGCAAGCTGCCTTCGAAGGCGGCGTACTTCTTGCGAACCTCACGAAAATAGCCGGCGATACGATTCAGTTTTTTGATATCCAGCCCGGTGTCTCGATCCGTGCCTTCCAACATGGCGACTACGGATTCCGTAGGGCTGTGCCCGTAGGTCATCGACATGGACGAGATGGCGGTGTCCACGTTGTCGATGCCCGCTTCTGCCGCTTTCAGGGCCGTGGCGGTGGACAATCCGGTGGTCGCGTGGGATTGCATGTGCACCGGAATATTCAGGGACGCTTTAAGTCGGGTTACCAACTCGAACGCCACGGCCGGGCGCAGCAGGCCAGCCATGTCTTTAATGGCAACAGAATGGGCGCCCATCTGTTCGATCACTTTGCCCTGCTCCACCCACATGTCCATGGTGTGCACCGGACTGACTGTGTACGCGATAGTGCCCTGAGCGTGCTTGCCCTGCTTCACCACAGCGGCGATGGCCCGCTCAATGTTGCGCATGTCGTTCATGGCATCAAACACACGGAACACATCCACGCCGTTTTCCGCTGCACGTTCCACAAAGGCATCCACCACGTCATCCGCGTAATGGCGATAGCCCAACAGGTTCTGCCCCCGCAGCAGCATTTGCTGCGGCGTTTTCGGCATGGCCTGCTTCAATTCGCGGATGCGTTGCCATGGGTCTTCGCCCAGATAACGGATACAGGCATCAAAGGTCGCGCCGCCCCAGGATTCCAGTGACCAGAAGCCAATGTCATCGAGTTCCGCGGCAATCGGCAACATGTCATCCAGACGCATGCGGGTGGCAAACAGGGACTGGTGGGCATCGCGTAGCACCACATCGGTAATGCCCAACGGTTTCAGGTCACTCATGGAATAATCCGGTATCTATGACAGAGAAGACTGGCGGTGCTGCTGCACCGCTTTTTCGATGGCTTTGATAATGGCCGGCGAAGGCATGTCCTGCGGGGGGGCTGAAGCAGGCTGCGGCGCCGGTTCCTCGCGGCCGAATTTCTGCACCAGCGTCGACATGGCTGTGGTCACGGCCACCAGAACAATCAGAAAAACAAACACGACACCCATGCCAACCAGCATGAGCTCGACACCCTGAGCCATCATAGCGTTCATGGAACACTCCTTTTGGTTCCAAAAGCGGATTCAGTCACCGCGTGCGAAAGCGAAGGCGCCGCCGTTTGGGCGGGCATCAAGGTGGCCTTGTGAGCCGGTATTGCTCTCGCGGGGTTAAGGGCAATGTAGACAGATTGTCGACAATCCGCAATGAGACATACGAGGAACGGGTTGGTGGTTTTGATCAATTGACGGCGTGCAGGACAGATTTATCCAGACCGTAGAGTAAAAAATATCGCTATGGAATGAAGTGCCATACGGCGTCGGGAAGACTGAGGGGGTCGCTACCTCTACTCGGACAGCGTGCCAGCGAGGCCCGTAACCTGTTGCATGCGGCGTGAAGCGTGCAGCGGCCGCAGAGCGGCATAAAAAAAGGCCCCCGATTGGGAGCCTTCTTTTATTCGTATGGTGCACCGGGAGGGAGTCGAACCCCCGACCTACTGGTTCGTAGCCAGTTGCTCTATCCAGCTGAGCTACCGGTGCAAATCTCGTTGCTGTAACGCCGCGAGAGGCTGCGCATTATTCCGAAAGCCCCGCGGTGAGTCAAGCGTAGATCGGTTAAAAGTTCGGCAATCAGCCTTCTGCGGCAGCCATTTGTTTTTGCATGTAATTTTCCAGGCCGACTTTATCGATAAGACCGAGCTGAGTCTCCAGCCAATCGATGTGCTCTTCTTCGGATTCGAGGATATCCTTGAGCAGGTTACGGCTGATGTAATCCTGGATGGATTCGCAGTACGCAATCCCTTCACGCAGGTCTGGCACAGCCATCTGCTCCAGCTTGAGATCGCACTCCAGCATTTCCTTGGTGTTTTCACCAATCATCAGCTTGCCCAGATCCTGCAGGTTGGGAATGCCTTCCAGGAACAGAATGCGCTCGACCAGCATGTCGGCATGCTTCATCTCGTCGATGGATTCGTGATATTCCTTGGCATAGAGTGCCTGCAAGCCCCAATCCTGGTACATCTTGGCGTGGAGGAAGTACTGGTTAATCGCTACCAGCTCATTGCCGAGTGCACGGTTGAGGAACTCAATCGCTTTGGCGTCGCCTTTCATTGGGGGTATCTCCGTCACATGAACTTGGGGTAACCCCTATTGTTCAGCAAGTGTGTGACAGAGACAAGGCAGGAGAGAAAAAAAGCGCTTCAAATACAAGCGCTTATGCAAATGAGAACGATTGTTTATGCGGTTTGTGGCCAGAAAACAACCGCCTCACCGGCAGTAGAAGAGTTCGAGAAAGAGGTCGCCTCGTTTGCGCTACGGGTTTCACGCAAAATTTGGCGGGCGTGACGGGCACATTTACCACACTGACTTCCAACCCCAAGTTCCCGACGAAGATCACGCAGGCTGTCGCAGCCAGAATCGACCGCTTCCCGTATATGGTTGTCAGTAATGCCCTTACAAATGCATACGTACATAAGTCGCCTTTCCTCAATCTCTGGAAAGGATGCTAAACCTAACGCGAATCATTATCAACTACTTTTGGGAATCTATTCTCCAGGCCCTGATTTCGCGTTACCGAGGCCGCTCGACCGATATGCAAAAAATTAAATCGTCTGGGCTTTCCCCTTCTATCACCCAGCCAATCCCAGGGTCAGGCCTTGCCTGGCAGGCATAAAAAAGCCCCGCAAAGCGGGGCTTTTGGCCTTCATAAACCCTTCTGACGTATCAGGAGGACTTCTTCTTGGCCGGGGTACGCTTACGTGCCGCTTTCTTGGCAGGCGCTTTACGGGTTGCTGCCTTTTTTGCTGCAGGTTTCTTGCTAGCCGCTTTTTTGGCAGGCGCCTTTTTAGTGGCAGGCTTTTTGGTTGCTGCTTTTTTTGCAGCTGCCTTGGGCTTGCGAGCGGTCGCTTTCTTGGCAACACGCTTGGCTTTCGCTGCCGCTTTACGTGCGGCTGCTTTGGCTTTCTGCTCTGCTTTCTTCTGCTCGGCCTTGGCTTTCTTCGCCAGCTTGCGTTCGTGATCACGCAATTTGGCTTTGAAGTTGCGCTCAGCCGTACGCAGTTTCTTCACTTCGCGGGCAACCACTTTCTTGGCGGCCTGGATCTCGGCACGAATCAGTTTTGCTTCGCCACGAATATCCTGAAGTTTCAGACGCGCAGTGTTCATACGCCCGCGTGCAGTTTCAACGGCACGCTTGGCTGCGGCAGTGGAGGTCTTTTGCGCTTTTTCACGCTTGGCGGCAACATCGGCACGCAGTTTCGACAGCTTGGCGTTCTCTGCGTCGATTTTGGCGCGATGCTTATCGAGTTTGGTTTGCGACTGGGTGACTTTCTTTTCAGCCTGGGCTACTGCCTTGTCCTGCAATTTAACCTTGGCTTCAGCGTTAGTAACAGACTTGGGAACGGCCGGTGCTTTTGCAACGGCGGCTTTCTTCGCTGCGGGTTTGCGCGCCGCAGTTTTCTTCGCGGCGGCTTTCTTTGCTCGAGCCATGATTGATCTCCTAAGCTATGGCATTGTCATCAGTACTGCGACAAGTGGAAAATAGCATAAAAAAAAATCAGTTGGTACATTATTTAATCAACCTACTTTTAATTTTTCTGATTTTTTTCACAGCCGTTGATCATCACTCTTTTGTTTCGTTTCTCTTTTAGCCTTCTGCGTTTTCTTTTTTAAGTGGTTTAATTTACTCGCCAGCGACGACGGAATCTTCTTGGGGCAGTATTTCTGCACGTTTTCTACGCTCTCTGTTGTGAACAATACGCCCTGTTTCACACAACAACACAAATCTATTCCCATGTGAAAAGGCGCTTTGCCAGGGCCTGTTAACACTACCGAGATAACGTCTTTACGTATAAAAGACACCGCCGGAAAGAAACGACGCCACCGCTATCGCGCCAAGAAAAGACAGATTCTCCCCGCCAAATACGCAGCCCTTGCCGGGCTATTCGCAGGAAACCGATAAGCTCGATTGTGTAGAACCGTTACAACGTGTCAGAAAAAACAGTCCCATTGCTTGGCGAGAAACGCCGTTCATTCTTCACTCTTCAAGGCCCGAGACTGAGTCGCCCCCTCCATGGGCTGGCTTTCTAAATAAGCAAAGACCAATCCCCGCACGAGCTTCTTTCTTCTTGCTCAAGGCACTCGCAACAGGACGCCAACCCTTTTCTGAACGCGGAAGAAAATACCAACACGCCGCAATGCGGCTTACTAAAGAAGGTTCACTGAAGGGAGAAGGCTTCATCTTCGATATACGGCCCACAAGGCCCTGCCACTTGCTGGCTTAATGGATTTCGGAGCAGCGACGGCGAAGACCGTCGCCAGCGCAGGGGTGATATTCACACTATGAAGGGCCGTGAGGGCGCTACGGGGAAATCATTACTACCGGGCCTCATGGGGCCAGGCTCGCTCTATCCGCCACAGTGCGCGCGCATAAAAAGGCTCATCGCAGAATTAGAGAATGGTGAGGATATTTGATGTCTTGCCAGACGAGTACACCGCACAGAGGCGCTGGCGCCTGATACCCGGTGCCTGCCTGAGAGAATAACCCCCTCCGCTTGACGGTGAGCAATGAGGACACTTTCCCCGTTGCTTTAATCGCCAGGCAGCGGTGATCAGGCAGGCGCCCGACGTTATCTGCAGAACAAGCCAGCCTGCTGGGAATTCCCTCGCTTCGCGAGGTTCGGCCCTCAAGAGGAACGCCTACAGCGGCGCGGTAGCAGGGTTTGGTTTCCTGTTTGTGTGGTTTTCGCGTCTGGCATTCGGCGTTGAGCGTCCTACGCAGTGCGAGAGGCTGGAACGTGCTTTTCGCTCTAATCCGCGATACACCCCAAAAAAAACGGGAAGCCGAAGCTTCCCGTTTTTGATCATCAGCACCTGATCGGTACTGACAAGCGGATAATCAGCCTTTCAGGGCGGACAATACCCGATCGCGGATGTCATCCACGGAGCCCACGCCAGCGACGCGCACATAACCCGGCGCTTTTGTCTCAGCGTTCTTGGCCAGATCCTGATAGAAATCCACCAATGGGCGAGTCTGCGCCTGATAAACCTCGAGACGCTTGCGTACGGTCTCTTCCTTGTCATCATCACGCTGAACCAGCTCATCACCGGTTTCGTCGTCTTTGCCTTCCACTTTCGGCGGGTTGTACTTGGTGTGGTACACACGGCCGGAAGCAGGATGAACGCGGCGACCGCTCAAACGCTCAATGATTTCCTCGTCGTCCACGTCGATTTCCACCACAAAGTCGATATCGACGCCCTGCTCCACCAGAGATTGCGCCTGGGGGATGGTGCGGGGGAAGCCGTCGAACAGGAACCCGTTGGCACAATCATCTTCCGTAATACGCTCTTTCACCAGGCCGAGGATGATATCGTCGGAGACCAAACCACCCGCATCCATCACTTTCTTGGCTTCCAGGCCCAGTGGAGTGCCTGCTTTGACCGCAGCGCGCAGCATGTCACCGGTAGAAATCTGAGGAATATTGAACTGTTCCTTGATGAACTGCGCCTGGGTGCCCTTGCCCGCACCGGGGGCACCAAGCAGGATGACACGCATAGGATTCTCCATCTTACTGTCGTCAGAAGAGGCAAAAAGTCCCTCTGATTTATTCACCCCCATCGCCACGGCCAGATGCCTTACGGCTCTGGATACGGCCCACGCTCACCCCACGAGAGGGCGCAATGCCCGCTGCAGACAGCGTAAACTGGCGTAATTTCCAAGCGTATGGGTGTACAAATCAGAGGAACCCTGCCTCCGAAGGGGTGCAACTTTACCTTGAGGCCCCCTTCATCACAAGGGATAGGGGCTGCGACCTAGGTCGCAGCCCGGGGCGGCAAGCCCCTATTGGCGGGACAAATTGAGGGTTGCAGGCTGCGCCTGGGGAAGTTGTAACGAAACTGGTACGGCGGTAATCGCCGCCTGATCCACCGAGGCACCCGGCGCTGGCGTATAGCGGGCACCAATGACCAGGTCCGCCTGCTCGTCTGGATAGCCCTGCAGCCAGTTGGCCGCGGTCAGCGACACCGTGATGGGGAAATGCGTGACCACTTTGCGTTGCGCCGCCAGCGGCTGGCCGGCACTGCCGGCCTTGCGCAAAAACACAAACAAGGTGCCGCCAGCCGGCAGGCCTTCACCGTTGACCGTAGCCGCAAGGTTGGCAAAAACGCCTTCCCGCTGCTTCTGTTCCCGGGCCCGATCCAGACCGCGCTGCAACAGCTCTGCGGTTTCACCTTCGCTGTGCCGCGACAACAGGGATGCCCAGGCCTGCTCTGACAGCGCATAACGCCCGGCCCGGTCTGCGGACATGGCGAGCAACATCCAGGCACCATCGTGATTCGGTTCACGGTCCAGCACCCAGCGGATTTCCTCCAGCGCCGGATCGGTCAGCCGTGCTTCGTTCTTTTCGATCAAGGCGCGAGCCAGCAGCAAGTGCATGGCGGCATCATCCGGGTTCAGCTGCAGGGCCTTGCGAGCCGCTTCTTCGGTCTGCGCCGGCGCGCCCAGTTGATCGTACAGAGCGCCCAGGGCGTACCAGCCCACGGCAGAGGGCGTCTGGGAGAGCTCGGACTGCAGCACCCGCACCAGCGCCCCGGCGGGCACTTCCGAGGCCGCTTTCTCCGGCGGCTGGCCGGCAATAATCTGCCGGGCCACCTCACCGTATTCCTGCTGGTGCTCCAACCAGGTGGCGGTGTGTTCGTTAAGGCCGATCAGCCCGTAACCGGCACCGGCCAGAACCGCCATGACCAGCGGGATACCTAGCGCCCCCTTCATATTCTTGCCGGCCTTGCGACCTTCACGGCGCCACATCATCCACAGCACAGCGGCCATCACCAGCAACAGAACCAGCGCCATTACCCACAACATCATTTCGTGCCCTCTTCCGGTTCTTTATCCTGGGATGCCTCATCGTCTGCTGCCGCTTTACGGCTGGCGTTACGCAGCAAAATGACGATCAGTACAGCGCCCCCCAGTAACAGCAAAATAGGCCCCAGCCACAGAATGGATGTACCGGCATTCACTGGCGGACGATAGCTGACAAAATCACCATAACGGGACACAAAGTAGTCGACGATGTCCTCATCGCTTTTGCCTTCCAGGATCATGGTATGCACTCGCGTTCGCATATCCTGGGCAATGCCGGCATCGGAATCCGCGATGCTCTGGTTCTGGCATTTCGGGCAACGCAATTCCTCAGAGAGGATACGAAAACGCTGTTCCTGCTGTTCATTATCGAACTGATAAACATCAATGGCCGCAAAAGCCGGCATGGACAGCATCAGCAGCAACACAATACGCAGCATTATTCTTCTCCCTCACCCTGCCCCGGCGCTGGCGCCTGTGTGGGCAATAAAGGAACAAACTTTTCGTCCCAGACGCGGGCGTTCAAGTCACCCGCATGGCGTAACACGATCTCCCCTGCCGGGTTGATCAAGAAGGTTTCCGGGGCCCCATAAACCCCCAGATCCAGCCCCAGTTGACCGTCGGCATCCACAATCACATGGGTGAAGGGATTGCCCAGATTGGCCAGGTACTCGCGGGCAGCCGGCAGCTCGTCCTTGTAGTTCAACCCGGAAATGGCCACACCTCGTGCCGCCAGTTCCAGCAGGTACGGGTGCTCCACATGGCAGGTCGGGCACCAGGTGGCCCACACATTCAATAACTGCCAGCGCCCTTTCAGGGAATCCTCGGTATAGGTTTCTTCGGTCAGCAAGGACGGCAGGGAAAATGACGGCACCGGCTTGCCCACCAGGGCTGAAGGCAGCTCCTGCGGATCACGGCCCAGGCCACTGGCCAACAGCACCGCCAGCAGCACAAAGCCGACCAGGGGCAGAAACACCCAGGGTGAATTAGCTTTCATTGGCAGCTCCTGCGTCGTTGGTCGCAAAACGGTTGCGGCGATAACGTTTGTCCGTCAACGCCAGGGCGCCACCGAGAGCCATGATCAAGGCGCCCAGCCAGATCCAGCGAATCCCCGGTTTGAAGTAAATGCGCACTGCCCAGGCATTGCTTTTATCCAGCGGCTCACCCAGGGCCACATAAAGGTCGCGCCAGAAACCGGCATCAATCGCCGCCTCGGTCATGACCTGACGGCTGGCGTGATAGGTGCGTTTTTCCGGGTGCATCACCGCCACCGGGTCACCGTCATGGCTCACGTGGAAATGACCACGGGTGGAATCGAAGTTGGGGCCACGGTATTCATCCAGGCTGTCGAACACAAAGGTGTAGTCCCCCAGTTTGGCTGTATCCCCCGGCGCCATGCGAATATCACGCTCCACTTCGTGGAAGCTGACCAGGGTAATGCCGGCAATCAATACCGCCAGGCCGCAATGGGCCAACACCATGCCCCAGTAGCCGCGGCCCAGTTTGCCCAGCCCGGAGACAAAACCTTGCTTGTAGGCACGGGCCCGGCGAACCACATCGTCCACGTGGGCAAACACCAGGAACAGCGCCAGCATGATCGCCAACACGCCCTGCCAGGGGCTTGGCTCTGGCAGGCGGGAGCCAAACCAGCCGGCAATAATGGCAGCGGGGGCCAGCAACGCCATGCGCTTGAGCAGGGTGTTGCCGTCCTGGCGTTTCCAGTTGCTGAACATGCCCGGCACCATCAGCAGAATCAGCACAAAGGCCAATGGCACAAAGAAGCCATTGAAATAAGGGCTGCGGATGGAGATTTTCATGTCCAGTGCTTCGCCGATCAACGGGAACAGCGTCCCCATCAGCACCACAGAGGTGGCCGTAAGCAGAATCAGGTTGTTACCCAACAGGAAGGCTTCCCGGGATACCGGCTTGAATCCGGTATTACTGCGCAACGCCGACGCCCGCAGGCCAAACAGGATCAATGCCCCACCGGCGACCACAATCAGGAAACCGAGGATAAAGGCCCCTCGGGCCGGGTCATTGGCAAAGGCATGGACCGACGTCAGCACCCCGGAGCGCACCAGGAAAGTCCCCAGCAAACTCAGAGAGAAGGTAATGATCGCCAGCAACACCGTCCAGGCGCGGAACATGTTGCGCTTTTCGCTCACGGCCAGGGAATGAATCAGGGCGGTGCCCGCCAGCCATGGCATCAGGGAAGCGTTTTCCACCGGGTCCCAGAACCACCAGCCACCCCAGCCGAGTTCGTAATAGGCCCACCAAGAGCCCAGTGCGATCCCCACGGTCAGAAAGCTCCACGCCACCGTGGTCCACGGCCGCGCCCAGCGGGCCCACGCCGGGTCCAGATTGCCCATCAGCAACCCTGCCACCGCAAACGCGAACGCCACGGAGAAACCGACATAGCCCATATAAAGCATGGGCGGGTGAATAATCAGCCCGGGGTCTTGCAGCAGCGGGTTCAGGTCGGCGCCATCCAGCGGGAACCAGGGCAGGTTGCGGTCAAAGGGGTTGGAGGTGAGCAGCATGAACAACATGAAGCCCACGGAAATCATCCCCATGACCGCCAGCACCCGCGCCACCATCGGCAATGGCACACTGCGGCTCAACAACCCGACCATGGCCGCCCAGCCGGACAGCATCCAGCCCCACAGCAACAGGGACCCTTCGTGGCCGCCCCAGATAGCAGACAGACGATACTCCAGCGGCAGCGCAGAGTTGCTGTGTCCGGCCACATAGGCCACGGAAAAATCATTGATATAGAAAGAATAGCCCAGCGCGACCATGGCAACGGTCATGGCCAACCACTGCACCCAGGCCAACGGACGGGCATACCACTGCCAGGCAGGCAGGTTGCGATAAACGCCAATCAGGGGAAAAACTGATAGGCACAGGGCAGCAGCCAGTGCCAACCACAGGGAAAGATGCCCGATTTCTACCGCCACGAGAGCTCCTTACTTATACGACTGGATATACGACTTGCGTTTTTGACTGGTCAAGGGGCGGCCGGACGCGGCTATTTGGCGCGATCCGGCGCGCATAGCATCGGTAGATGGTCCGGCAATTGCAAGTCCGTGGCGGTGCCGCAATGAAAAGACCCCCTGAGCGGTACAAGAAGATAGACCACGGTCATTTGACTCCGTTCATCGGTCATTTTCGGTAAAACGGCGCCAAGACATATTTTGAGACGGTTGCTATTCGTATGCTCTCACTTCGCTTTGCTACTATCAGCGCTTACATGACAGGGTGTCACCGCGCTGAAGATAAAACGTCACAAATAATCCATATACTCAAAATGCGCCGCCCTGGCCTGCATGGAGTAAGACTTTGAGCACTACGACAACACAGAAATCTTCCTATTCTCGCGAGGACCTCCTCGCCTGTGCGCACGGTGAGCTGTTTGGCCCCGGCAATGCGCGACTGCCTTTACCCAACATGCTGATGATGGACCGCATCACCCATATCAGCGAACAGGGCGGCAAATACGGCAAAGGCGAAATCGTTGCCGAGCTGGATATCCGGCCGGACCTCTGGTTCTTTGATTGCCACTTCGAAAGTGACCCGGTGATGCCGGGCTGCCTGGGCCTGGATGCCACCTGGCAATTGCTGGGCTTTTTCCTGGGCTGGGTGGGCAACCCGGGCCGTGGGCGCGCTCTGGGCGTGGGCAATGTGAAGTTTTCTGGCCAGGTGCTGCCCACGGCCAAGAAACTGACTTACCGAATCGACCTGAAACGGGTCATTTCCCGCAAACTGGTGCTCGGCCTGGCCGATGCCACCGTGTCCGTGGACGGGAAAGACATCTACCAGGCCGACGACCTGAAAGTTGGCCTGTTCACTTCCACCGACGGTTTTTAGGAGCGACTCATGCGCCGCGTAGTAATCACCGGGATGGGCATTGTCTCCTGTCTGGGCAACGACACAGACAGCGTCACCCGTTCATTGCGGGAAGGCCGCTCCGGTATTCGCTTTAAAGAGGAATACCAGGAAATCGGCATGCGCAGCCAGGTAGCAGGCACACCCACTATCCAGCTGGACGACTTCATTGACCGCAAGCCACGCCGCTTTATGGGCGATGCGGCTGCCTACGCCTACGTGGCCATGCAAAATGCCATTGCCGATTCCGGCCTCAACGACGAACAGGTCAGCAATGAACGCACCGGTTTGATTGCCGGCTCCGGTGGCCACTCCTCCCTTAACCAGGTGGAAGCCGCCGACATTGCCCGCAACCGGGGCGTGAAACGGGTTGGCCCCTACATGGTGCCCCGGGTGATGGCGTCCACCGTGTCGGCATGCCTGGCGACGCCGTTCAAGATCAAAGGGGTGAACTACTCCATCGCCTCCGCCTGCGCCACCAGTGCTCACTGCATCGGCAACGCCGTAGAACAGATTCAACTGGGCAAGCAGGATGTGGTCTTTGCCGGTGGCGGTGAGGAAGAACACTGGACGCTCAGCTGCCTGTTCGATGGCATGGGCGCCCTGTCCAGCAAGTATAACGACACGCCGGAAAAAGCATCGCGCGCCTACGACGCCACCCGCGACGGTTTCGTGATTGCCGGCGGTGGCGGCATGGTAGTGGTGGAAGAGCTGGAACACGCCAAGGCCCGTGGCGCGACCATCTACGCCGAAGTGCTCGGTTACGGCGCTACCAGCGACGGCCACGACATGGTCGCCCCCAATGGTGAAGGCGCAGCGCGCTGCATGCGCCAGGCGCTGGCGACAGTCGAAGGCTCGGTGGATTACATTAACGCCCATGGCACCAGTACGCCGGTGGGGGACGTGGCAGAGCTGAAAGCCATCCGTGAAGTGTTTGGCGATCAGTGCCCGTCGATTGGCTCTACCAAAAGCCTGTCCGGCCATAGCCTGGGCGCGGCCGGGGTACAGGAAGCGATTTACTGCATGTTGATGATGCAGAATGACTTCACCGCCATCAGTGCCAATATCGAAACACTGGATGAAAAAGCCGAAGGCATGCCGGTGCTGGTGAAAGGCAAAGACAGCGGCCCGACCACCGTACTGAGCAACAGTTTCGGTTTCGGCGGCACCAACGCCAGCCTGGTGCTGCGTAAATGGGAAGGCTGAGTTCGACCTTGTGCAGTAATGGCTGACGATGCCAAAAGCGTTATTCGGCCCTCACCAAAAAAGCCCGGCACTTACCGTAGCCGGGCTTTTTTGTGGTTTCCGCTCCCAGTGGGACAGGCGCCGAATCAGAACTTGTGGATCATGCCCACGGAAAACGCCATGCCGGACTCGTCCACGTCATTGATGGTGCCCGCCGGATCGAAATCCGTGTCTGAGGCAGAGACCAGGCCATAAGCAGTGGTGAAATCACCCAGCTTGTAGTCAGCCCCCAGCGTCAGCGTGGCCACATCCAGATCCAGATCGCTGCTATCGAGCATACCCGCCTGCGCCTTCAGGGCCACACGCTCAGAGACACCAAACTTGCCACTCAGCAGGTACGACATCAGGTCGCCGTCAGCGCCACCATAAGGATCCAGATTGCTGCGTTCTACAATGGCACCGAGTGCCACATTGCTGCTCACGTTCAGGCCCAGAGAGCCACGCATCGTTTTCAGGTCAGCACCAACGCCAAGCGGCCCGACGGCCACCTCTGTATAGCTTTTTTCATACGCCAGAGCCGCATAAAGCGCATCTTGCTTGTAAGTGGCAGACAAGCCCCAGGTATCGGTAAGACCATCCTTGGTTTTCGTGTTGGGAACGCTGCCCACCACATCGTCTTCACCCGGTGCCACCTGTGCCCGCACCACAATGCCGCCCAGATCCATGCTTTCCCAGTTCAGGCTGTTGCTGTTGCGGCGCTGGCCGAGAAACACGGTATCCATATCCGCCACGGTATCGTTGAACTGGTCAATTTTTCCTTCTGCCAGTTTCACCACGCTGTCGTAGCGGCCGGCAAAAATCTTGCCCACCTGGGTGCCCAGACCAAGAAAGCTGTTCCGCGTGGAAAAGGTCGCACTGCTATCACCGTCCGCGTCGTAGCCCACTTCCATCTGATAGATCACCGACAGGCTGTCGTTATACAGCGGCTCTTCACCTTTCACCCCCAACCGGGAGTTGTTGCTGGACACAAACCAGGCATCAGACAGATCATCCTGACTAAATACCAACGCGCCATCCGGATAATCACTGGTTTTATCCACGCTCAGATTCAGCTTGCCATAGAAGGTCGGCGCCGCCATGGCCCCCACAGGCAACATGGCCGTAGCAACCGAAGCCGCAAGTAGCATTTTTTTCACGTTAATTCCCCGCTCAATGAGTCGCTCGCAATTCATGACGACTATATGACTGTTTTGTGTCACCAACAAGAACAAGCAAGCACGGCGAGCCCCTGGTGTTGCGTGTTGTGTGAACTCCGTTGTGGCCACAGAGCGGCAAAAAAACGGCAAAAAAAAAGCCCCCTGGCGGGGGCTCAAAAATACCGTCATAGCATCTCCTGCCAAAGGCAGGTCCCGAGCCTGATGACGATAGGCACACTCGGTTGGTCCAGTGACCACGGCAAAGCCATGATCAGGACATAATCAGAACCAGCCTGGATCCATCTCCATAAAGGTATCGTCGCCATTAATCAGCTGTTGAGCATCCCATTCCACCCGGGGCAACTCCCAGCGGAAGAAATAACGTGCAGCCTGCAATTTTCCTTTGGCAAAAATCGCATCGTCAGGATTGCTCAGCGCCACCGCCGCATTGGCCTGGCGTAACCACATCCACGCGGCCACAGTATGACCCAGCAACTGCAAGTAGGCGTTGGCATTGGATAATGCCGCACGCGGACCATCGCTGGCCATTTGCTTGCCCACCGCCTGGGTGGCCTTTTCAATGTTCGGCAGCATGGCCTGTAACGCCTCGGCCATGGGCTTGCAGCGTTCATCCGTGGTGGCTTGCACATCGGCCATGATGCGACTGGCCAGCAGCATCATGCCCTTGCCATTGTCCATCCACACTTTACGGCCCAGCAAATCCAGCCCATGCACACCCGTCGTACCTTCATGAATCGGGTTAAGGCGGTTATCACGCCACACCTGTTCCACCGGATATTCACGGGTGTAACCCGCGCCCCCGAAGACCTGGATCGCCATATCATTGGCTTTCAAACCAAACTCAGAAGGCCAGGTTTTCAATACCGGAGTCAGCAAATCAAGCAGTAGCTCTGCCTCTTTGGCGGCCGCCTCTTCCCCGGTCTGGATCTCGTCAACCAGACGGTAGCCGTACAGGCTCATGGCAATTGCCGCTTCCGCATAGGCTTTCTGGGTGAGCAGCAGCCGTTTCACATCAGCATGCTCAATGATCGGCACCTGTGGCTTGGAAAAATCGGCATCATCCGGATGGCGGCCCTGCACACGGTCACGGGCATAATCCAGCGCAAACCGGTAACCGCGATAACCCAGCAATCCCGCACCAAACCCTACACCCACACGGGCTTCGTTCATCATCTGGAACATGTAACGCAGGCCCTGATGAGGTTCACCCACCAGATAGCCATGGCAATCATCGCCGTCACCAAACGTCAGAGCGGTGCTGGTGGTGCCACGGTAGCCCAGCTTGTGAATCAGTCCTGCCAGAATCACATCGTTGCGCGCATCCGGATTACCGTCGTCATCAAGACGGTATTTGGGCACCACAAACAGGGAAATTCCCTTCACCCCTTCCGGGCCGCCGGGAATCTTTGCCAACACCAGATGGACGATATTATCCGCCAGTTCATTTTCACCGCCGGAAATAAAAATCTTGTTGCCCTTGAGCCGGTAGCTACCGTCATCCTGGGGCACCGCACGGGTGCGGATATCGGTAAGGGAAGAGCCGGCATGGGGCTCGGTCAGGGCCATGGTCCCGGTGAAACGCCCTGCCATCATTGGTTCCAGGAAGCGGGTTTTCAGGGTGTCACTACCGAAGTTGCGGATCACGTTGGCCGCCGCCGCTGTCAGGAAAGCGTAGCCGGTAGAACTGGGGTTCACGCAGGTGAACATACCTTTACAGGCCGCAGCAGCAATTTCAGGTAGCTGCATCCCGCCTTCTTCAAAGCTGGCCCGGGAAGAGAGAAAACCGGCGTTGATATAGGCGTCGAAAGCCTCCTTCACTTCCGGGCGCATTACCACTTTGCCATCCACAAAAGTAGGCTCTTCCTTGTCGGACAGCGCGTTGTGGTTGGCGAATTTTTCCCGTGCCAGTTTTTCTGCGGTATCAAGTGCCGCTTCGATGGTCTCGCGGCTGTGATCTTCAAAACGCGGGCGGGCGAACAGGCTGTCGGTGTCCAGCACCTCAAAAAGCTGAAAGCTCAAGTCACGGCGGTCGAGAATCACATCACTCACAATAGCGCTCCGGTTATTTTGGACAACAGCTTGCCATCGTTAGGCTGTGTCTGGCATTGTCGCCTATGACTAATTCATGGTGGAACACGACATATGTTCACGGTAGCAGTATTAGCCTTTGACGGCGTTTTTGCCTCTGCCCTCACCGGGGTGGTAGATCTCCTCAATCTGACCGGGGTGACCTGGAACCGCATCCACGGGCAACCCCTGGACCAGCAGTTCAAGGTTCAGATTGTGTCTCGCGGCGGCAACCCGGTGCGCTGCACCAATGGCATTCGCATGGCCGTGAATTGCTCCCTGGAACAGATGGATCAGGCCGATCTGGTGGTGGTGCCGACCATTGGCGGAAAAATTGAAACCGTGCTCGCCCAGGAACAGGATGCACTGCCCTGGCTGCGTTTTCTGCATCAAGGCGGCGCCGATCTGGCCAGTAACTGTACCGGCGCTTTCCTGTTGGCTGAAGCCGGTTTACTGGATGACAAAACGGCCACCACCCACTGGGGCTTCAGCCAGGAATTTCGCCATCGCTACCCGCAGGTGAATCTGAATGAACGGGAATTGATTACCCGCGACGGCAACATTTTCTGCGCCGGGGGCGGAACCGCCTGGCGTGACCTGACGATCCTGTTGGTAGAACGTTTTTGCGGTGCCGATCTGGCCCGGGAACTGGCCCGGGCGTTTGTCATCGATGTGCGTAACGATCTGCAAAGCATCTACGCCGGGCTGCCGGCACATACCTATCATCAAGACGATCAGGTGCAGGCCATTCAGGGCTGGATTCATGAGCACTACAAGGAAAATACCAGCCTAGGGCAATTGGCCGAACGCGTGCATTTAAGTCCGCGTCAGTTACAGCGCCGCTTCACCACCACACTGGGCGAACCACCATTGCAGTACCTGCAACGAGTGCGCATCGAGGCTGCCCGAAAAATGCTGGAACGAGGTACCAACAACCTGGCCAAACTCTCCGAGCAAGTGGGCTACCAGGATGTCAGCAGTTTTTCACGGTTATTCAAACGGCATACCGGCCTGTCCCCCAGCCACTACCGACAGCGCTTTGCCCGCACCGGCGCCCTGAATGACTAAGGAACCTCTGAATAACTCCTTGGTGCTGTTTCTGTTCGACCGTTGATCGCCTGCGGATTGCGCGGTGGAAAGAAACCGCTGAAAGTGGACCGATCGATGCGCGTGAAGACAATTGACGGAACCTTGACGCGCAAGCCGTGAGGATACTCACAGATAAACAAGGAGAGTCCTGTGAATAACCTGTCCATTCTACTGGTAGAAGACCATCGCCAACTGGCCCAGACCGTACTCGAATACCTGGAGCAGGAAGGCGCCAGTGTGGATTATGCCGGCAACACGCGGCTGGCCCGGGAGCTGGTTCAGGAACATCACTACGACCTGATGCTGCTGGACGTCATGCTGCCCGGCGAAGACGGTTACAGCTTCTGCCAGTACCTGCGCAAGGAGCTGGCGCTGGATATGCCGGTGATTTTCATGACGGCCCGGGATCAACTGGAAGACAAGCTGGAGGGGTTTGATCGTGGCGGCGACGATTACATCGTCAAACCCTTCGCCCTGCCGGAGCTTTCTGCCCGTGTTGCTGCCCTGGTACGCCGGCAGCGCAAGGAAGTTACCGCCAACACCCTGCAGATTGCCGATCTTGAACTGGACCCGGCCCGCCAGGAAGTACGCCGTGACGGCCAGTTGCTGAAACTTTCCCCCACCGCCTTTCGCATTCTGCGCATTCTGATGCGCGAATCCCCCAAGGTGGTCAGCCGGGAACAACTGGAGCACGAACTGTGGGGCGACCTGGTGCCCGACTCCGATGCCTTGCGCAGCCACCTGTATAATTTGCGCAAAGCCGTGGACAAACCTTTCGAGCATGCATTGCTCAACACCTTGCCCGGTGTCGGCTTCAGCATTCAGGCAACACCGGAAACCGCACAGTAAGGCGCTGCGCACTTGCACATTGATAGGAACCCGGCTGAGAATAGGGAAAAAGCCATTTTCCCTATTTATGCCAGCCGACCAAACTGACACACCGTTAGCCAGCTATTCTTCCTGCCAGGAATTACTGGACGCCCACCTTGCCGAACTGCAACAGCGCTTCGGCATGGCCCTGTGGATGATCACCCGCCTGCGCGACGACGATCTGGTGATACTGCGTGCCCGCGACGATCACTATGGGCTGGCACAGGGTCACCGCCTGCAATGGCAAAAAAGCTACTGTGTCCGGATGGTGGAACTGGGCGCCCCCTGCATTGCCACCGATGCTCAGCATACCCCCAGCTACAACGATGTCCCCATCAACAGCGACCTGACCATCGGCGCCTACATCGGGTTGCCGCTTGTGGATCGGGACAACCAGCTGTTCGGCACCCTTTGCGCGCTGGATCCCAACCCTCAGGATCCGTCACTGGAGCAGGCTCTGCCCGCTTTGCAGCACGAAGCCCGCCTGATCGGTTTTCTGCTCAGTAATGCCCTGCAGGAAGCACAACAACAGCGGGTCAGCATTTTTGTGGAACACCCTGATCGCTGTGCCGATACCGGCCTGCCCGGAGAACAAGGCTGGGCGGACATCAAGGCACAGGAGCAACAGCACAGCCGGGATTTCGGCATGGAATCATCAACGCTCTACCTGCAAGCGCCAGAGGACAGCGACAGCATGATGATCGCCGATTCCCTGGCAGCGCTGCTGCGCGAGCAAGACAGCATCGCCCATCTGGGCAAAAACCATTTTGGTATTCTTCTGGCCGACACCAACGAAGAAAAAGCCCAGCGCGTGATTCATCGTATTCGCGACGCCCTGAACGCCAAGCAATTACTGGTGCGCATTGATCCTTCATCACAGGCTTCGGCGCAGTAACGTTAACGGTGTGCTGAAACGCGCCTCAGGAAAATTGCACCCGAACCTCGGTTCCCTTACCCGGCTCACTGGCAACCATCAGCTCCCAGTCATAGCGTTCACACAAGCGCTGCACAATGGCCAGCCCCAGGCCATGCCCCCCTTCCAGGCTTCCGCCGCGCTCAAAGGGTTGCAGCACCCGGGCCAGTTCATCCGCATCCATGCCCGCGCCATAATCCACAACCTGCACGGCCTTATCCATCACCACGATGGTGACATCACCAGAACCACTGTAGTTGATGGCATTGCGGACCAGGTTCGTCAGCACGATCGTGAGTGCCGCCTCCGGGCAGTTCACGCTCAGTAGCGCCGTCTGCCTGACCTGCAAGCGAATTTGCTTACGCTCGGCCAGCGGGTTCAGGCGTTCAATCAGGTTCACCGCCAGATCGTTGACGATCACATCCTCACTCTGCTGGCTGTGTTGCTCCGTGCGCGCCAGCATCAGCAATGTTTCCAGGGTCGCTTCCATGTCATCGACGGTATCATCCATACGCCGAATCAGAGGGCGGTCACCCACCTGTGTCACCAGTAATTCCAGATTGGCGCGAAACACTGCCAGTGGCGTGCGTAATTCATGGCTGGCATCGCGGGTAAACTGACGTTCACGCTCCACAAATGACACCAGCCGGTCGGCATAGCCATCCAGCGCCGCCACCAATACCGCCACTTCACTACCCGAATCCGCAGCAATGTCACTCAGGTCCGGGCGGGCCACACTGGGGTCATTCACCGGGGTATGCCGCAACGCATCAGAAAGCTGCACAAGAGGGGACAATAAATCGCGGGATTTTTTCCAACCGAGAAACGAGGTGATATAGATCACCAACAGCACACCGGTTAACGGCAGGATGCCAAACAGGAACGCCAGCACCGACACCCGTTTTTCATCAAAAATCAGATACAGCCGGGCGCCGTCGCGATGCTCGATATACACAATGGGCCGCTCACCGGCCAGATCCACACGCTGATAGCCATCGGGCAAATCCGCCAACACGTCAGGAACCGGGTCCTGCACCGCATCACTGCTCAGCAGGCCAAGCAGATGCCGGGTATTGGGACGCGGCTGGGTGGGATTTTCCTCCACCAACGACCAATAGTGGTCGGCTTCCTTGATCAGTGCCTGCTTGACCAGCACATGCTCGATGATATTGGCCGTCGCCCACACCCCCAGCACAGTGGCCAGGCTGATCAACAGCAATTGAACCAGATAGACGCGGGTAAGACGGTGCTGAACGCCGGTTTTTTTCATGCCTTGCTCGTTTTATGGCTATTCACCATGGCTCGCGAAAACAGCGCTCAATTCGCCACAGGCTTGGCGAAACGGTAGTGCGCAACGAACCACTCTTCGCCCCCACCATAGTTAAACAGCTCCGCACACGCCATGAAAAACATACGCCAGCGTTGCAGCCATACCTTCCCCTGTCCTTTACCGTAAAGGTCGTCCAGCAGCCGGGTCAGCGCGGCCTGTTTTTCATCGGCTAGTACCAGCCAGGCCTCCAGAGTGCGCGCATAGTGGGTGCCATTCACTGCCCAGCGCTGCTCCTCCTGAAGATCACCGGCACAATGTGGCAGCCAGTCATAGGCCGGCATCATGCCACCGGTAAAGAAGTACTTGGCCATCCAGTCCTTGCTGCCCTCGGTTTCGAACAGGTAGGTCAGATCACGATGGCAGAACACATGAATGAAAAGCTTGCCACCCGGCTTCAACCAATCATGAATACGCGACATCAGGGTTTTGTGATTACGCATGTGCTCGAACATTTCCACCGACACCACCCGATCATAGGGCTGCTGCGGCTGGTACACGGAAGCATCCGCAGTGATCACATCCACATTGCTCAGGCCCCGCTCTGCGGCACGGCCAAGAATAAAGGCCCGTTGGGATGACGAATTGGAAATCGCGGTAATCCGGCTGTTGGGATACTGCTGCGCCATCCATAATGTCAGCGATCCCCAGCCACAGCCCATTTCCAGCACGTCCTGGCCATCTTCCAGCTCTGCCCGCTCACAGGTCATTGCCAGCATGGTTCGTTCTGCGTCTTCCAGGGTGCTTGAGGCATTCGGCCAATAACCGCTGGAATATTTCAGATAGGGGCCCAGCACCTGCTCATAGAAACGGGCATCCACTTCATAGTGCTGCTCATTGGCCTCGTCCTGCCCCACCGCAACAGGCCCCTGTCGCAAGGCCTCTTCGAACGTCTGGCGGTTACTGCGTTGTTTTTCCTGTTCCAGGCGCTGCCCCAGCAGGCGGCGAATACCAAAACGCACCAATCCATCGGGCAACAGCCCGGATTCCGCCATTTGAATCATCATGATTTGGGTCTCCAGGGAAAGAACGCACTGGTTGTGCGCTGATAATCGCGGTAGTCATCGCCGCGGGATTTGAGCGCCTGCTTTTCGGTATAAGGAATCCCCGTGACGAACCACAGGAACACGAACATGGCCAGGGGCAATACCCACAGCCAACCCGCATGCGGCGCACCGATGGCAATCACCGGGTAACTGACCCAGTGCAACCACTCGCAGAAATAGTTGGGATGGCGACTGTAGCGCCAGAACCCTTCACGGCAGGTTTTGCCCTTGCTGTCCGGGCGCTTTTTGAAAGCTGCCAACTGTTTGTCTGCCAGCGCTTCCCCGGCGATGGCCAGCAATCCGATCGCAACGCCCAGCAGCACAAGGGGGGGCGCAAACTGATCCTGCTCGGCCACTACCCAGAAAGTAAGTGCAAAACCCCAGGCCAGTAGTGCCTGACCCCAGTAAAACACCAGAAACACCGGCTGCGCCTTACTGCCCAGCGCCTCGCGCATGGCGGCGTAACGGCCGTCCTCCGCGCTTTCCTGGCTAACCCGCTGAAAAATATGGCTCCCCAGACGCAATGACCACAACAATAACAGCACGCCTGCCGCCACACGGGGAACCAAGGCTCCGTTTCCGGTCACCAGAAAACTCATTCCGACAATGCCCACCGACCAGGCCCAGAACACATCCACCCAACCGGCGTTGCGTGTCTGGCGTTGTTGCAGCCACAGTACGGTGGACACAATCAGCAAGGCGATAAGCAACAAGTAATGGATTTCAGGCATGTTTGGTTCCCTGTTTTGTGATCGTCGCAACCTGCGCCAGCAACGGTACCGCTATCGCCCAACTGACACCGTAAACCATTGCCAGCAACAGCCAGCCCTGTGGCGCAGTCGCCGCCCCCAGGCGAATGCCCATGGTGACGGAAAACACGCCTCCCAGGGCGCCTAACAACGCGGCCAGTACCGGTCGGCCACACAGCCAATTCAAGCTATAGCGAAAACTCACCGCAAAGCCCAGCCACAACGTCCATACCCAATGTGGCGCCCACCAGTGTTGCTCCCAGTTGCGGTACTGCAATACCTCCGGCCGTAACCACAGCGGCTCCATCAACACACACAACAGGCCACCGGCAGCGATCAACAGCAGGTCCTGGCGCCACTGGCGTGTCAGCGCGACTTGCGCGACAACCATGACGCCCAGCACGCCCCAGGCCAGCACACTCACACCCTGCGCCGCCCCCAACACCGCGGCCGCCCAGAGCAACTGGAACGAAATGACGTTAACGATGACGGCGCGTGCATGAAGTCTCATCGCCTTACATTGCGGCATCCCTCGTCAAAGCGCTGTGAATCGTGGCGCAACGCCTGTTGCCAGCCCCACTCCTGACTTCAGCGTTTACAGCTTCACAACCGATTCACCACCCCCGCGCCAAAGTCAGCTTATGAATGCTCCCATGACATTATCGTTGTCACTGCTGCTGACGCTGCTATTAACCGCCTGCAGCAGTGCCCCCAAAGGCCCTTACGGGTATACCGACCGGTATCAACAGGCGCTCACGTCTGCCCCCAGCGGCCACCCGGTTGATTCAGCGACAATTGATCGCTTTATTGCGTTCTTCAACCCACTGGATGCCAGCACCATCCCTGCACAGATCGACACCCTCTATGCTGATCCCCTGTATTTCAACGACACCCTGGTCACGCTGACCGAGCGCGACCAGCTGGCAGAGCATTTACAAGCCACCGCCGAAGGGCTGAACAGCATGTCCCTGACCGTCAACCACATCATCAAAGACGGTAGCGATGTGTATCTGCGCTGGGTCATGGAGGCACGCTTCAGCCTGCTCGGCAGCGAACGTCTGTCTCGCACCATTGGCATCAGCCAGCTGCGTTTCAACGCGCAGGGGCAAGTCGTTTTTCAGCAGGATTTCTGGGACAGCAGCCAGGGCGTGGACCAGCATTTGCCCGTAATAGGACCGATGACACGATGGCTAAGAGAGCACGACTAACCCCGGCCGCGCTGCTACTGGCTGGTGCGGCAACTGCCGCACCAGGTTATGCCAACGCCAGCGACCAACCCTGGCAGGTTTGCACCCGCAGCGATGTGAAAGCCCTGCGCTTCATCACTGTGGGCGAAGCCACCCTGTCCCGGCACGACTGCCAGACCGACGACCTGCAGTCACCGCCGTTGCGGCTGACTTTCCGTTATTTTCGCGACGTTCCTGGCGATGCCTTTGCCAAAGCCGCACTGAACTTTCTGGAAAAAAACCTACAGGCAACGGAATTCAACCGGTACCAGGCCCGTTTCCAGGCATTCAACAGTCATTACCAGGACATCACCGATGGCGACGCCTACAGCCTGACCTATCGCGAAGACGGCCTGACCCTGGCCCTGAATAACCAGCCCCTTGCCAGCGAAACAGGCGCCACGTTTGCCCGCTACTACCTGCGTATCTGGTTTGGCGAAACGCCCTATTCCCAGTCGCTGAAGGAAAACCTGCTGGATCAATGACCTCCCCTGCCTGCTATTGCACGGCATGCACGCAAACGTGATACTGAGAGGCATAATAATCAGCACGTTTATTGGGGATTACCGAGCATGGCCAAGCTTTTTCATGTGGTAGCGACGTCCGCCAGACTGGTCAGTCGTAGCGACCGCCGTTCCGCCCTGAAAGGCACCGCCGTCATCACCTTGAGCTCCATTCTTGTCTCCCTCGTGCTTACCAGCATCGCCATCATGCTGGTGGGTGAACGCGACTGGCTGTCACCCCTGGTACTTGCCGCCCTGCTCCCTCTGTTACTGGTGGCCCCGCCACTTTATCTATTCAGCTGCCGATTGATCGCACTGGACCGGTACAACCATCAGCTGCAGCAGCTGGCCCGCGAGGATCACCTCACCGGCCTTTTCAACCGCCCCCATCTGCTGGGCATGTTGGAGCGGGAGCTGGCCCTTAGCCAGCGACACAATTACACCGTCTCTATCCTGCTCATTGAAATCGAGGATTTTACCCAGCTGCTGGATAGCTACGGCCGCCACACAGGGGAAAAAGCGCTTCGTCTGTTTGCCGACTGCATTCGTGAAAAAATCCGGGAAAGTGATCTTTTTGGTCGGTTTGATGGGGCCCAGTTCCTGCTGGTACTTCCCCACACCAATTTTGATGATGCCGCCCGCATGGGTGAGGGCTTGAAGGCCCTGGCTGGCAATCTCAAGCTTTCCAGCCCGGGCACTGCCGCACAGCCCGAGGAAGCGGTTACCGTATGCGCCCGTATCGGGGTCGCCAGCACAGAAAACAGTGGACGCAGCCTCAACCCGCTACTTAACGAAGCGGACTACGCGCTTTACCAGAATCGCAACGAAGGACGTGAAAAAACGTCGCCGCCAGCGCTTTCCTGAACAGCCATCAACCGGCGACGTGACCAGCCTAAGCCCGCCCTAGTATTAAGGGCCCACCAAACCTTACCCCGTTAATACTTTCACACTACAACATTACAAAAAAGTGTCTTCCCGCTACCAAATAAATTCCATATTTGTAAATTTTTTTATTAATCTCTGTAGTGAGGATTTACATGGGAGACAGGCTAGCCAACACTGGCACCGTGTTTGATCTGCCTACTGAATAAGACAAGGAAGGAGCTTATGAACGCTAAACGCTTTTTAGCGGCGAGCATTGCTTGCGCATCGGTCACCGCGACCACCACTGTCATTGCTGACGAGATCCCCGAACAGTACTTCTACTTCGGTGGGCACATCAGCGAAAACTGGCTGGATGTGGGCGACCACATTGACCAAAACACCAGCGAAAACGAAGTTACCCTTCCCGGTGCCCAAATGGGTTACCGTTTCAACCGTGACTGGTCTGTTCAAGGTTGGTGGGAGCGTAACAACTCCAACACCGATCTGCTTGGCGACGCGGACATCAACATTGCTCACGGCGCTATCCGCAAACACTTTGCCGGCAACTCCGCATTCGAACCCTACGTGGGTATCGGTGCCGGTGAGTTCCGCACCGAGCCGAACAGCGACAGCTCCAACGATTTCAAAGAAACCATCGGTACGCTGGAAACCGGTTTTCAAACCATGCTGCACCCGCATTTCCTCTTGGACGTGGGCGCTCGCCCTTACTATAGCTTCCGCACCGAACGCTGGGATGCAGAAGTCTATGCAGGCCTGAACTTCATCATTGGCGGTTCCAGCGAGAAAGAAGAGCCGGCGCCGGTTGAAAATGTCGTTTCCGACAGCGACGGCGATGGTGTACCGGACGAGCGTGATCAGTGCGCCAACACCCCGGCAGGCGCTCAAGTGGATGCGACGGGTTGTGAGCTGGACGACGATAACGACAGCATCGTCAACAGCATGGACGAATGTCCCAACACTCCGGCCGGTGCACTGGTTGACGACAAAGGTTGTCAGAAGTACCTGGACAAGGACGTAAAAGAGACCCTGTACGTTGAATTCGGCCACGACAAAGCCGAAGTTCGTCAGACCTCTTACCCGTCTCTGGAAAACCTGGCCGAAGGTATGCGTCAGTACCCGTCCGCCAACCTGGTACTGGAAGGTCACACTGACAGCACCGGTTCTGCGGCTTACAACAAGAAACTGTCCCAGCAGCGTGCAGATGCTGTGAAGACCGTACTTGTTGATCACTACAACGTAAGCGCGGACCGCATCACCACCGTAGGTTACGGCGAAGAGAAGCCCATCGCTGACAACAAGACCAGCGAAGGCCGCGCCGAGAACCGTCGCGTGGAAACCATCATGAAAGCCACCACCAAGGAAGCGCAATTCCAGTAAGGAATCACGCTGACTGAAAAAAGGGCCGGTTTTTACCGGCCCTTTTTTTGTGCCGCGCTGCGGCCGCAACACGCTTCACGCGGGCATGCAACACGCTAAAAACGTGGCGGCCATCCGCGTTGTGGGAACGAAGCCGCTAACCGGTTTCGCTCAATCTCACCTATCGCTACTTTTTCCGGCGTTCAGCAAAAAAACCTTTGAGCAGTAGCGCACTCTCTTCTGCCAACACGCCCCCCTCCACGTCCATCCGATGATTGTAGAAATCCACCGACGGCAGTTGTAGCTGGCTTTCGCACACCCCTGCACGCGGCTCACTGGCGCCATACACAAGCCTGCCGATACGCGCATGAACCATGGCACCAAAACACATGGTGCACGGTTCCAGGGTGACATAGAGCGTACTGCCACTAAGCCGGTAATTACGCTCCGCTTGCGCAGCGCTACGCATGGCCACTATTTCCGCATGGGCGCTGGGGTCGCTGGCGATAATGGGCTGGTTATACCCTTTACCCAGTAACCGGTTATCCCGGACAACCAGGGCACCCACCGGCACTTCCCCGTTATCTGCAGCCTGGCGCGCCAGGGCCAGGGCTTGCTGCATCCAGTATTGATCGTCCACCCGCTCTCCTTATCCTGTCTCCAGGCCCGCAAATGCGCGCTTGGCACCGCACAGGCGAAGTGTACCGCAAGCCCTACCTGCACAGAACGTGGCGCTCCATTCCCGACGACGCCGTCAGCCGCTGGCACCGGCTCCGCTTTTCATTACAATCAGGGCACCGAACATATTGAGACCTGTTATGACTGTCATTGGCACCCCTTTCACCGACAACGCCACCCGCGTCATGCTGCTGGGCTCCGGCGAGCTGGGCCGCGAAGTCGCCCTGGAATTGATTCGCTATGGCTGCGAAGTCATCGCTGTAGACCGCTACGCCCATGCCCCCGCCATGCAGGTGGCGCAACACAGCCATGTCATCAACATGCTCGATGGCGCCGCCTTGCGGGCACTGGTCGAACAGGAGAAACCGGCACTGATCGTTCCGGAAATCGAGGCCATTGCCACCGATGAACTGGTCAAACTCGAAGAGGAAGGCTATACCGTGGTGCCCACTGCCCGGGCAACCCAATTGACCATGAACCGCGAAGGCATCCGCTGTCTGGCCGCTGAAGAGCTGTCACTGCCTACGTCCCCTTATCGCTTTGCCGATAACGAAGCAGACTATCAACAGGCCGTACGCGAAATTGGGTTTCCCTGCGTGGTGAAACCGGTCATGAGTTCGTCTGGCAAGGGGCAAAGCACGTTAAAGAACGACGACGACGTTCTACCCGCCTGGGAATACGCGCAATCCGGCGGCCGCGCCGGCCAGGGTCGGGTCATCGTGGAAGGCTTTGTGGACTTCGACTACGAAATCACCCTGCTGACGGTTCGCCACAAGGCCGGCAACGAAATAAAGACCAGCTATTGTGCACCCATCGGCCACCGGCAGGAGAACGGCGACTACCAGGAATCCTGGCAACCCCAACCCATGAGCGAAGCCGCCTTGCAGGGCTCCCGCGAGGTGGCGCTGGCGATTACCGATGCATTGGGCGGCCAGGGCATCTTTGGGGTCGAGTTATTTATCAAGGGAGACAAGGTGTACTTCAGCGAAGTCTCACCCCGCCCCCACGACACCGGCCTGGTAACACTGATATCCCAGACCCTTTCCGAATTCGCCCTGCATGCCCGGGCCATTCTCGGCCTGCCTGTGCCGGCGATCGAGCAACGGGGCCCTTCAGCGTCATCCGTGCTACTGGTACAGGGCCAATCAGCGGCCATGCGTTACCGTGGCCTGGACACCGCCCTTGCCGACACGGATACCGAAGTGCGCCTGTTCGGCAAGCCGGACATCAACGGCAGCCGCCGCCTGGGTGTAGCGCTGGCCAAAGCTGACAGCATTGAAGCCGCACGCAATAAGGCAAACACCGCCAGCGCTGCACTCAACGTCGACCTGTAATCCCTACTAACAACAAGGAATCGCACATGCAGAATCAGGACACGCACAGCAAGGTGATCGGTTACTTACTCTGGATTTTCGGATTCATGGGCGCTCACCGTTTTTACTATGGCCGCCAACTCACCGGCACGCTCTGGTTTTTTACTCTCGGGTTGTTCTTCATCGGCTGGATCATCGACCTGTTCCTGATCCCCGGCATGGACGACGCGGCCGACACACGCTATGAAGCCGGTAGCGTCGATTACAATATCGGCTGGATTCTGCTCACCTTTCTCGGCATTTTCGGCATCCACCGCTTCTACATGGGCAAGGTCATCACCGGTATTGTCTACCTGCTGACTGCCGGGCTGTTCGGGCTGGGGATTCTCTATGATTTCTGGACACTGAACGGCCAGATCACAGAGAAGAATCGTCTGGTCTAATGCATTTCGAGGCCTGATACCAAAAGCCCGATGCCTGACGAAGAAAAGAACGGACGAAACCGTCTTATCTTTTAGCGTCCTGCATCGGGCTTGTAGTCATACAGCGTATTAATCAGTTCTTCATGGCGTACTTGCCGGCCCCCAGAAAGACCAGCGCGGCAGCGGTGAACAGATAGAACGCCTGCAACTCGATTGCCCAGCCGCCAGTGTTACTCAGGCTGAACAGTTCGCCCATATGGGCCAGAACCAGGGCGACCAGCATATTGCCGACAATCAGCGCGGCGCCAATCCGGGTCTGATAACCCACAATCACCATCACCGGCGCAATGACTTCGCCAATGAATACCCCATAGGCAAGAAACCCCGGCAAATGGTGTTCCGCCAGGACACCTGAAATCCAGCCAACGCCAGCATGCAGTTTGTGCACACCGTGTAGCAGCATCATCAGCCCCAACGACAGACGTAAAATCAACTTCCCTATATCCGGGTTATTCAGCATGGGCAAACTCCATCCGTTGCGCTTTCCGAAGAGGCCATTCTTCCCGTTATTTCTGCAAAAGAAAAGGCCGCCCAAGGGGCGGCCAGAATGGTACAAAAGTACAATTACCAAGGTCTGCGCTAGGTCGGCGTCCCCGTTACTCGGTAAATGTGGTTATCGTTCATGCTGCTGAACAGGGCGTCCTTTATCTTGCGCACTGCATACACCCGCTGCGCCTCGATACTGGCATCCTGCACGCTTTCGGCGATCAGTGCGGCAGCCACCGTACTGTTACCGTTCACGCCATTGATCTGGACCTGCAGGTTCTGTTCTCCGGCCCCGGTGCGGCCCTGAACATCCACTCGGACCAGCCCTTGGTTGACGATAGTGCCGGCACCGCGCCAAACATCAGCAAAGTCGATGGCATTAATGGCAAGCCGGGCATCATGCCCCTGGTTTGCATTCATGTTGCCAAACGCATTATTAATATTGCCCATACGTTGTACTTGTAGCATAGCCGACTCCTAGCGGGGGTTAACCACCCAGTTAGTACCCAGACCAATCACCGTGCCCCAGTTACTGCTGGAGGTGCAGGTAATGGTTTCGCCATCCACTTTCACCGTGCCCTTATCGCTGTCGGAACCACCAGCGCCACCAAACTCAAACGGTCCGATGAAGAAGCCACCTTCACCGCGAATGGTTTCAGTCACTTGCTGGGCAAACTCGGAACCGGCATTGATAGTGATGGTTGGGCGATAACCAACGATCATCTGTGACACGATACGTGCCAGGTTGCCGCCCTTACCAAAGTAATAGGCATCGTCGCCGTTTTTGAAACCGGAACGACCCGGCATGAACGGACCATTCAGGTAGTTGGCCGGCATGGCCGCGTTAAACCAGTTGCCCGGGGTCACCGTGACGATGGAGACATCTTCAAAGGCAAAGCTGATGTCGTACTGGCTGGAGAAGTGTTCTGTCGACACTTTCTTGTATTCGCCCCCGGCTTCAAAGCCAAAGAAATCGAACAGCCCGCCCAGTTCTGTTTCACCATAGACGGTGCTGTCTGACCATTGCTTGGTGGAGGAATCCAGAGAGAAGGTTTTGGCAGAGCCGGCGGTAGCGGATCCACCAAAGTTGTTACCGGTAATCCGGTTAACATAGTCCCAGGGCGTTTCACTGATTTGAAACGCCGACTGGTCTTTCACCGGGTTACCATCCTGCCCCATCACCGTCACCAGGTTATCGTCATAACGTTTGGTCGCGTCCTTGATCGGGCCTTGCAGCTTCTGCAAGTATTCCGTGTAATTGCTGTTGGCTTCCTTGAGTTGTGATTTTGCCTGATTCAACTGCGATGCGGATGCCAGCCCTTCGTTGGCCAACCAGTCATCGAATGACTCGCTGCTGCTGGTCTGCTGTTTGAAGTTCTGATAAGCCACATTCACGCTGGACTGGATCTGAAACAGGTTGTGCGAGGCATCCGATATCTTCTGCTGCAACGCCTGACCTTCTTCACCGCCATCGGCCATCAGGCAGTTCAGAAACATGCGGTACTGGTCGCCGAATCCCTGCTTCATGCCATAAGTATTCGGGTCCACCTGCGGGCTGGCGGGCACAATATTGAGAAACTGTACTTGCTGATACGGCAGCGAGCCCATCGGCGGGTTCTTGCCACCCCAGTTCCACGGGGTCGGCCCGGTCAACATTTGCGGTACGCCTTCGATCTTGATCTGATCCTGGAAGGCGGTCATGAATTGTCCCCAAAGCGTTTTCGTCATATCGCTCATAATCATTCTCCTGATGATATTTTTTATCGGGCATTTCCATGCCTCACGATGTGCCATTTGGCGCAATCAGTATCAGAGCGAAATATCAGCGTTGGGAAATTATGGATGGTGATGAAATCCATCATCACAGATGCATTATCCGCGATGATCACAACCATCATTAACGATAATGAATCGGGGAAAAATTACCGGGTAGGATGGAGACTACCCGGCAACCAGGGAAGCGATCCACAGCGTACCTTGGGGGGAGCCGGCAATAAAAAGAGAACAAGGACGATTCATGAGCCTCGACGCATCTCTGGTACCCGAGACCCTGCTCAACGCGCAACGCATCATGGCGCTACCTGAAAACCCCGATCATCTGCCTGCGGTGGACTGGAAGAACCTGGGCGCTCCGGATAGCCGGATCCCTCATACTGAAACAGCCACAAACCACCAACCCGATTCTCCCTTACCCAAAGCCGACGTGGTCGTGATGACCTGGACCCTGGCAGAGTGGGCCGCCATGAATCAGGTACTCACCAACCGGCGTGATCCACTCACACCGGATCAGTTGCACAGCCATGAATGGCAGGAAGGCTGGCTGTCTTACCAACGCGACTACTACCAGATTTATCAATATATGGTGGATGTCTCCAAGACCTTCCAGGGCGGCGCGCCTTCGTTGTACAACGAAAGCTGGGGCAGCTTCCGCCAGGTCCGCATCGGCGACTTAAACGTCTTGCTGGTCAAATCCGGCATGCACCTGGCCCAGGATGGCAGCCAGCTACCGCTAATACGTTTTGTTGAACAGATCTGCCAGGAAGCCCGACCCTCATTGCTGTTGTCCATCGGTACCGGCGGCGGCGTACGCAGCGAAGACGCCCTGGGCAGCGCCTTGATTACCAACCAGGCCTATTTCCATTGCCTGAAACACTTTGCCAATGCCCGTTTTAATCACAGCACGGTGACGTCCACCTGGCAGCCAGATAACCGTTATCTGTCCCTGGCCCAGAAAGCAGTACTCCAGACTCGTGGGCCACAGATCCTGCCAGTGAGCCCACAGTACCCCGCCGGTTCCCACATTGACCCTGACCCGGCCGCCGCTCAACTGAAAGTGGTCACGGAACAGCCCATCATCACCACCGACACCTTCCTGTTCGGCACCACCGATAACGGCCTGGAAAAGCTGGGTTGCCTGGTGGAAATGGACGATGCCGTGGTCGGCATGGCATGCCAGCAACAAAAAATCGCTTTCGGCTTTGTGCGCAATGTGTCCGACCCGGTTATCAATGGCGCCCTGCCCGCCTCACTGCAGGACAGCTGGGCCGGTTACATCTACCGGGAGCAGGGCCTCTACACCAGTTACAACGGCGCACTGGCCACCTGGGCCTTGCTGGCCGCCGAAGCTGACCGAAAGGAGAAAGGATAATGAGTACAGCAATTCAATGGTTTTCCGCGTGTGCCCAGGAACAACGGGACCGGGTCACCCTGACGCCACTGGCACCCTTCAGCGGCGAACAGATTCTGGGCAACGCCAGCAGCCTGTGTGCACGTGGCAGCGAGCTGTTCATCAGCCAGCACAATGGCATGCTGTCCATGGTTCTGGTGGATGAAAAAACACATACCTTTAGCCCCATTATCGAGCTGGATGCGGAGAAACCGTATCAACAACTCAGCCCTTTTATGCTGGGTAACCAACTGCATCTTCTCGCCTACAACGATTCAGACGGTATTTTTGATTTCTTCCGCGTGATGCCCGACCACTTCGCGCACCAATGTCGCTTCCAGAAAACCTACGGTGACATTACCGCCGGATTTAGCACCGTACATGCCTTTGCTTACAGGGATAGCTGCCAGTTCATGGCCTACAATAAAAGCACCGGCACCAGCCGCCTTTATCAACTCACTGTACCTCCCAACACCCCGCTTGGCGTGGACATGACCTGGCAAAAGGAATGGGCAAAAGGCTGGGAGAATTTCAGTTTTTTCACGTTGGGCGGGGAGAATTTCTTCTTCAAGATGAACCCACGCTACAACGCGGTGAACATCGACCATTACATGGACGATCCCTCCCAGGGATCGCACCCGGTGGGCACCAAGCTCCCCTTGTCCATGGACACCACGCAGACCGCTACGGTTGCCCTGCAGGAAGGACCCGGCTTTATTGCCTATGAGACCGGTAATGGCCAGCTCACCGTTAATCGTTTTCACACGGACTGCCAGGGCTGGACCTGTCAGGCCAAACAGGCGGTGAACGCGGGAAGCAGTCGGCTGCTGGTAATCAACAGCATACAGGGGCCATTAATCGCACTGATCTGATCAGTGTGTCATGTCGAAAAACCAGTCGATTACCTGTTCCACCCGGGATGGGTAATCGTGGCCTTTAATGGTGGTGATATAGATATTGTTCATCAGTGGCTTGCCCGTTTCCACGCGATGAAGGGTCCCGTCTTCCAGCTGTGAAGCAACGCAATGGCTGGGCAGAACAGCAACACCCAGGCCGCCCACCACCATATCAATGGCACCGTGAATCGAGTTAATTTCCCCGGCATAGGTCAACGAATAGGCATTCAGGTTACAGCGCTCCGGCAGAGCATGCTTGAGCCAGCGATCATAGTAATACCCTGAGCCTGGATAATTGATAAATGCCTGCTCCAGTATCACGCTTTCGCTGGGCCGTTTGCCATCAGACGGATCACGGCTTACCAGCACATATTCTTCCTGGCAGAACAGCCGGTACTCCAGCAACGGGTGATCATTTTTTTCCGTCACAAAACCAAAATCGGCCCGGTCATCCAGCACCATCTGCACCACATCCTGGGTGGAGGTAAGGGAAATTTTCAGCTCGATATCCGGGTGTGCAAGGCGTCGCTCCAGCAACATGGGAAAGTGCGGCGACATCAGGCAACTGGGCGGCATTGCATAGGACACCAGCCCCACAATTCGGGTTTCCATGGCATGCACTTCATCCATGAACTGCTGGGTGGTGAGCATCTGGTGGCGAATGTACTGGGTCAGCGCATCGCCCGCATCGGTGAGCACCACCTTCTTGCCGATCCGCTTGAACAAGGTGACCCCAATCTGCTCTTCCAGCTTGGCAATATGCTGGCTCACCCCGGATTGCGTCATGTGAGCCCGCGTGGCCGCGTGGGTAAAACTGCGCGTTTCTGCTGCTGCCATAAAGGCCTTGAAAAGACGCGTGTCCAGCAAGGTGAAATCCCGGTTGGAGAACCCCATCAGCCGGTCTCCTCCGACGGCGCAGACACCGCGAGACGCGTGGCGAACTGCAGATTCAGGCTATCGCCTGCCTGCACGTGCAGCCCGGCATAGCGAGCAAAGGGGGAAGGTGGCACAGAGCAAGGCACGGATTCGCTCAGCAACGCTCGTTCGCCCAGCCCCTCGGCCAGCGGTTGCGGGTTCCTTGTCCAAAGCGACCAACAGACACAGAGATCATCGTCCAGGTACAGGAACACGCCAGACAGCCCTGTGGGCAATACCTCCCGCAAGCCCGTAAAGCGGTTACAGACCGCGCCCCGGAATACCTCTGGCGTCTGCTCTGTACGCACCATCACTTCGCTGATGACCCGCCCGGATTGCCAGCTCTCACCGTGATCAAGAACCTGCATGGCCCCGGTCTGGGAGGGGTCACCGCGAAACTGCGCCGGGAATGCACTGTGGCTCGCCGGCCGGCCCGCCTCTGTACTGAAACTGAAAACCGTACTGTGCAGCGATGCATAGGCACGCCCGCCACAGCTTTCATGGCACGCCGACTCGTAGGTCGCCTGGTCCGGGTAAAACACCAGGGCAATTTCGTCAGGCACCACCGCATGGCGGCTGGTCGGTACGATGGAAGGAATATAGGCCTGTAATCCCAACGGCCCCATAAACTGAACCGTGGCCGGAATAAAAATCTGGCCAAGCTGGTCATACAGTTTCTGCCGATGCGGAGCCGGAGCCAGTGTCGGCAAGGCATAGCCCAGCCAGACGCGCACCGCTCGTCCCTGTGGCGACGTTTCCATGTCGTTATTCTCCTTGTTGTCCGCCGGCAATCGGCTGACATAGATCCAGGGTAAAGACTGACATGAAGAAACCTAGGCAACAAGATGAATATGCAACGTATGACTCCCATTCTGCGGAGAGCTTGAACAAGCCCAGCCCCTGAATCCCACACGCATTGAGCCCCAGCCTGCGGCACCGCATACTGAACGTTTCACCGTCGGAAACCACCATGCCAAAGGTAACGGTTTGGGAAACGCCCAAGGCAGGCAGCTTGGCCAATCTGGTTCAAAAACAGCGGCCATTGCCTCCTCTGTCCGCCGGGCACCTCCGGGTGCAGGTTCATGCCGTGGGGCTGAATTTTGCAGATATTTTCGCCCTTACCGGTCTTTACTCCGCAACCCCGGAAGGGGCCTTCATTCCCGGGCTGGAATTTGCCGGCACGGTCATCGGCACAGGCTCTGACACCGACAATACCGACAGCGCCTTCCAGATTGGCGACCGGGTGATGGGCGTCACCCGCTTCGGCGGTTATTGCTCCATTATTGATAGTGAACCGGATTACCTGATCCCCCTGCCCGACGACTGGAGCTTCGCTCAGGGCGCCGCCTTCCCGGCCCAGACCCTCACCGCCTGGTATGCTCTGACCACCCTCGGCGCCATCCAGCCGGAGCAGCGTGTGCTGATTCACAGCGCCGCCGGCGGAGTCGGCCTGCAGGCCATGAAACTGGCGACACTGCTGGGCGCCAACCCTGTTGGAACGGTAGGCAGCCCCGACAAAGCCGCGATGCTGCAGGAAATGGGTTTTGAGAATGTGCTGGTACGCCAACCGGATTTTTCCCGACAACTCACCGAAACCGGCCACCGTTTCGATCTGGTGCTCGACGCCATCGGCGGCACCGTCCAACAAGCCAGCTTTGCCGCACTCAAGCCGATGGGGCGTTTGGTGGTTTTCGGCGCTGCGGAATTCACCCCCACCGGCAACCGTCCCAACTACCTCAAAGCTGCCTGGCGCTACCTGCGCCGCCCCCGCTATGACGTTATGGATATGATCAGCAGCAACCGGTCGGTGATGGCCTTCAATCTGATCTGGCTATGGGAACAGAAAGCCAGCATGAAGGCCTTGCTCAGCGAACTACAGACCATTGCCCTGCCCCCACCCCATGTGGGCCATCGCTTTGCCTTCGACGATGCCCAGACGGCATTGGCGCTACTGCAATCGGGGAGATCGGTGGGCAAGGTGGTGCTCGAACGTTTGTGACACCAACAGCTCTGAATTTCTGCCCTCTTTAAACTGCCACAACGATCACACCCTCTGACATTAACGTGATGGCCTACAGCATTGTCCGATATATCGCACATTCCCGGCCCTGGCGATTCCTATACTCCTTGTGACACCGGTATCAAACCAGACCAAGACCACACAAGGGGGAACGATGAAACTGACGTTAATGAGCCTTTTGCCTTGCATTCTGGCGCCCGCAGTTGCCACAGCAGGAAGTGCAATTCACCTCAACAGCGAACCAGGGGATTATATTGGAGGCGGGATTACGCAAACTCTCTCTGACAGTACCGGAACCATCAGCCTGGATTACACACAATCCCAGCTGACCCTGGGATACGAAGATACGAACACCGACCTGGACATGGTTTTTTCTTCACCGGACAACCAGGTACTGGAAGAAGAGCACTATTTGAATGCACAACGAAATGCCTTTAAAGGTGCCTTGCGAGCAGGCCTTTCCGTCTCCATGGATCACCGCGGTTGCAACACCATTGACGGTGACTTCTTCATTCATGAACTGGATCTCGCAGCAGCGAATCCGGTCATAGCACTGGACTTCGTACAGTACTGCGGCAATAACGATGCCCCACTGAACGGTAGCATCCGCATCAACTCCACCCTGCCAGAAAATTTACCGCATCCCGTTGCGGTTATTGAGCGCCCCATGCGCCAGCTCACTGACGACATCCATGTAACCCTGTCTGCCGAAAAATCCTATTCCGATAGCGGTGTTATTGCCGGCTACCAGTGGGAGCAATTGAATGGCCCGGCCATTACGTTGACGAACACGAACAGCGCAACACCATCTTTTACCGTTCCTTCCCTGCCCCTGGATGGCGAAGAGCTCACACTAAAACTCACCGTCACTGACAGCCTTGGGCAAAACAACTCCCAAACACTAACGCTTCCACTGGTGAGTAAAAGTGCGCCATTAACCTATATGCAGATTAACAGCCCTGAAGGTGACTATATCGGGCAAGGCGAACAGCTGTACTTCGATGATGCTTTCAGCACCTTCAACTCCAGCATTAACTACGACAATGGAGTGTCCGTACACATTGATGATGGCGATAACTGGCGGGCCGATTTTGCCGCGCCCTACAACGCGGCGTTACAACCTGGCAACTATCAGGCCGAGCGCTTCCCCTTCCAGAGCGATGGCCTTGGTGGACTCAGCATTTCCGGCGACGGCCGAGGGTGCAACACGATTTCCGGTGGCTTTACCGTTCATTCCATTGAACAACAGGAAGACCAGGTCGACAGCTTCATGGCCAGTTTTTCCCAGCACTGTGGAGGCACTCAGAACCCTGCCCTCCTGGGAACCATTGCGCTTAATGCTCGCCACCCCAGCGTCCCGACAGCCAATGCTGGCCCTGGATTCTCAACAGGCCAGAACCAGACGTTCACCCTGCACGGGCAATTTTCCTCCGACGACAGCAACATCGCAGAATATCAATGGACACTGGATCAACCTGATATTGATATTACCGGCGCAGACCAGGCCGTGGCACAGTTTGAAACGCCCAACCTTGGTGCCAATGACGATGACATCATCATAACGGCGACGCTGACCGTGACAGATGACGAAGGGTTTAAAGACCAGGACTCCACCACAATCACCGTCTCCTACCAAAACAGTGCCCCCCAGGCCAATAACGACAATCTCTCTATCGGCTATTGGGGCTGGCAGTACCTGAGCCCACTGGAAAACGATACCGATGCGGAAAACAACATCGATCCAGCGTCTCTTGAGATTACACAAGGCCCGAGTCGGGGCTACGTAGAGAATCTTGGAGATGGCCAGCTACGGTATTTTCCCTTCTTCTTTGGCAATAAAACTGACTCGATTACATATCGGGTGAAGGATCAGGCGGGCGCCTGGTCCAACACGGCCATCATCACGCTTAGCCACTAAGTCACACGGCGGGGCCCTGCCCCGCCATCTTGCTCGCGTTCAACAGCTGCGAAGAAACTCCTTCAGATCTTTCTCACTCTCCGGCCGGACAATACGCCCGGTTTCTTCACCGTCCCTGATCAGAATCAACGTCGGCCAGAGCTTAACCCGGAAACTACGCCCCAAGGGCCTTCCCGGCCCATCCGCTATTTTTATATGCGGAAGCTCGCGGTGCTCCGCAAGCGCCGCTTCGATATCCGGCTGGGCCGCAATGCAGTAACCACACCAGTTGGCGCCGAATTCAAGCAGTCTCAACCCGTCACTCTGATCCAGCTGCTCGCGGGTAATGCTCTCATCTTCGTACTCACGCACATACGCCATCACCGTCTCCAACAAACTCGCCCGCTACCGGCAGACATACCGGCAAGTCTTATGCTTAGATGTTCCCACCTGTAGAGAACCCCACTGTAATGATTCCCCTGTGGCAGACAACCAAGGTGACCTTGTGAGCGACCCGGTTTTAACAGAACAACGCGACGGCCTTTATATCATCACCCTGAATCGCCCGGAAAAACGCAACGCCGTCGACCGGCCCACCGCCGATGCGCTGCGTGCGGCCTTCGACCACTTCGAGCAGGACCCGACTCTGCATGTGGCCATTCTCCATGGCGCTGGCGGTAATTTCTGTGCCGGGGCCGACCTGTCGGCCATGGGCGACCCGGCACTGCGAAATGAGGTGGAAGCCACAGGAACAGGCCCCGGCCCCATGGGGCCGTCGCGCATGCTGTTAAGCAAACCGGTAATCGCCGCCGTATCCGGCTACGCGGTAGCAGGAGGACTTGAACTGGCCCTGTTCTGCGATCTGCGCGTGATGGAGGACACCGCCACCTTCGGCGTATTCTGCCGGCGCTGGGGAGTGCCTCTGATTGATGGCGGCACCGTCCGCCTGCCCCGCCTGATCGGGCATAGCCGCGCCATGGACATGATTCTCACCGGCCGTCCGGTTAACGCGGAAGAAGCTCTGCAGATTGGCCTCGCCAATCGGGTAGCCCCGGAAGGCAAAGCCCTGGACGAAGCCATCACCCTGGCCCGCCAGATCGCCGCCTTTCCACAACGCTGTCTGCGTGCAGACCGGCTATCCGCCTACCAGCAATGGGATAAGGACCAGGAAACCGCCCTACGTGACGAAGGTGCCGGAGGGTTCCCGGTAGTGTTTGAAGAAGCCCTGGCCGGCGCAGAACGCTTCGCAAAAGGCGCAGGCCGCCATGGAAGCTTTGAAAAAGATGACACGTAAAGCGTCTTAAAGTAGGTCGGATTAGGCGTAGCCGTAATCCGACAATCGGCTTTATTTCGGGCTACGCAACAACCCTGTCGGCTTACGGCTACGCTTAAGTCGACCTTGTGTCTCTCCGGCGGAAGGATTTGCTACCCTTTCGCCACTGCTGGCGGGCAACCCGTAGTCGACCTGAGGCCCTGAGCCTGTGATGTAGATAGGTCCCGCCAGCATTTCTCTCAAAACTTGAACGGTATCCGAGCCCGCCGTTGACCGGATGAGGCTGCACGAACAAGGAGAAGTGGAGAGATGGCTACCATCGGTATTGATGTCAGTAAGAAAAAGCTCGATCTATGCTGGTTGCGTGATGCACAGGCCGGCAAGGTAAAAACCCGGGTATTTCCCAATGCCCACGATCACTATCCCGCGCTGCTGGCTTGGTTGCTCAAACAAACCAACGAGGAGGCAGGCGACCTCCAAGTGTATCTGGAAGCGACGGGCATCTATCACGAACCCCTGGCGTACTGGCTGCACCAATCTGGCGTGACGGTCTACGTGCTGAACCCTGCGCGCGTGCGTTATTACGCCCGCTCCTTGGGCGATCAAGGCAAGAGTGACAAGAAAGACAGCAAACGGATCGCTTATTTTGCGCAGGCCAACCCTGAGCTGACACCTTGGCAGCCTGAGCCAGAGGAAGTGCGAACCCTCAGGCAGCTAGCCAAACGCCTGGAGACTGTGCAGAAGGACATTCAGCGCGAACAGAACCGGTTAGAAAAGGCGCAGTTCAACCGTGACACGCAAGCGGAGCACTCGATTACGCATGTGCTGGCGTTGCTGCGACGGGAGGCCAAAAGGCTGATCAAGGAAGTGGATGATCATATTGATCGCCATGACGGCCTTAAGCGCGACAGGCGCTTGCTGGAAAGCATTCCGGGTATCGGCGAGGTGCTGTCGGTGCATTTACTGGTGACGCTGCGATCAAGGCGCTTCAAAAGCGGCCGACAAGTGGCAGCCTTCATGGGTCTAGTGCCGGTGGAGTGGACCTCGGGCAGTTCGGTCAGGCACGCACCGCGACTCTCGAAAAATGGAGGTCCAGCCTTGCGGCAGAAATTGTATATGGGTGCCGTTGTGGCGATGCAGCATAACCCCAGCATCCGGCGGCAATATCAACGGCTGTGTGCTGCAGGCAAACGAAAGATGTCAGCACTGGGCGCGGCGATGAGAAAACTGGTGCACATTGCTTATGGCGTGCTGGCACACCAGAAAGAATATGAACCACAACCCACTTGAGAGGGGTTGTGGCTCATTGGGAGAGACGGTATCTACGAAAACTGGAACGCCCACAAAAAAGCCGGCAATTAATGCCGGCTTTTTGATACAGCTTATATGGTTAGTCGATCAACGTACCACCACAAAGAACACACCGCCGTTGCGGTTAACCCGCAGCAACAGAGCCGCTTCTTTATCGTTCACGGCCTTGCGTAACTCGTCCATGGTGTCCACGTCCTGGCGGTTCACGTTAATGATCACGTCACCATTACGCAGCCCGGCGCGCCAGGCCGGGGAGCCTCGCTCTACTTCATCCACCAGCACGCCGGCGTCGGCATGTTGCAGCTCGCCCTTGCGCAGGTCGCGCAGGTTGGCGCCTTCCAGGAATTTGGAGACAGCCTCACCGCCAGCGGTTTCCCGTGATGACTCACTGATCACGGCGGTGACGTCTTTTTTCTTGCCATCACGCAGGATGCTCAGCTCGACCTTCTCACCGACCGGCGCCATGCCCACCTTGTTACGCAGGTCGGCCGCGCGGTTTACCGGTCGACCGTCCACGGCGGTAACTACATCACCGCTCTTCAGGCCCGCTTTCTCTGCCGCACTGTCTTCCACCACCTGAGTGATCACCACGCCGCGCTGGCGCTCAACACCAAAGGCTTCCGCCAACTCCGCCGTCAGGTCCTGAATGGTGACACCGAGCATGCCACGGCGCACTTCACCGTGTTCGATAAGCTGCTGCATCACGTTCTCGGCCATCTCGGTGGGGATGGCAAAGCCGATGCCCACATTGCCACCGGCCGGCGCCAGAATCGCCGTATTGATACCGACCAGCTCACCACGCAGGTTGACCAGTGCCCCACCGGAGTTGCCCGGATTAATGGACGCATCGGTCTGGATAAAGCTTTCATAGCCTTCAATGCCCAGGCCTGTGCGACCCAACGCGGAAACGATGCCGCTAGTCACCGTCTGGCCGAGCCCGAAGGGGTTACCAATGGCGACCACAAAATCGCCAACCCGCAGACCGGTGGAATCGGCAATGGCAATTTGGGTAAGTCGGTCCGACTCTTCCAGCTTCAGTACCGCCAGATCCACTTCCTCATCCACACCCACCAGTTCCGCTGACAGTTCACGGCCATCGGTAAGGGTGACTTCGATATTGTCCGCGTTCTTGACCACATGGGCGTTGGTCAGCACATAGCCTTCAGCAGCATCCACAATTACCCCGGAGCCGGCACTGGCAGCGCGGCGCTCAGAGGGCCGCTGGCGTTCCGGCATGTCGAAAAAGCGACGAAAGAAAGGATCATTCATCAACGGATTGCGCGCCGCCCGTACCCGGGTTTCGATGGCAATATTCACCACCGCCGGCGAGGTTTTTTCCAGCATGGGCGCCAGCGAGGGAAGCGCGTCCCCTTCTGCCGTGACAGCAGGCAAGGCAGCCTGAACCGGGGAAAAGGCAACGCATAACAGCGTCAGCACCCAGACGACGGGAAGGATTGGTTTTTTTTGCGTAGACAACGTTTTTTCAAACAACGGTTGTTCCTCCTGTTTCAAGGAAAACATCATCGATAAAAGGGATGATGGGCTAAAAGTCCAGTACCGGATGCCACCCAGAAATGCCCGGCCCCCAATCGCTGGTACCGGGGATTGGGCGTCACCCACTTTTTTCTGACCAGCGCAAGCGTCTACGGTTCCGAAGCAAACAGACGAACGCCGTTATACTCCCGCGATTCCCCCAGATCCGGCCAGGTACAGGACTGCCACTCCCCTAGCAGTCGGTAGCCCGGAGGGTTCAGGTCCGGTACCCGGGAATCCGCCAACAGCACCGCACCCGCGGCCTGGAACCGGGCCAGTAACGGCAGGTTATCGCGGTCATAGAGAATATCTGCCGCCGTCACCAGGTCCGCCTCTGCCAAGGCGGAGTCCAGATCATTGCTCAGTACCACCTCGACGCCGTTCTCCCGGGCGTTCACGGCCGTGGCGGTGAGCGCATCCTCGTCCAGATCACAGGCGATGACCTTGCGTGCCCCAGCCAGGGCCGCAGCAATGGCAACCACTCCGGAACCCGGTCCCACATCCACCACACAGCGCCCGGCTACCTGCT